>Ga0302320_10022446_pt1 | contig 12464 bp, 13 predicted proteins | sample Bog_T0_3_FD_202130 | JGI IMG/M metagenome (GOLD analysis project Ga0302320, IMG submission 202130) | Peat permafrost microbial communities from Stordalen Mire near Abisko, Sweden - Bog_T0_3 | ecosystem: Environmental > Terrestrial > Soil > Wetlands > Peat | place: Sweden: Abisko, Stordalen Mire...
CCGCGGAGGCTGATCCGCCCGGTGTTGAGAAAAAACACCGGATCCAGATCCGCCAGCAGCCGCGCATCGGCGGGCGTGCTGGTGCGGATGAAGGCGAACAGCTTCTCCATCTCACGCCAGTTGTCGGGTGTGCCGTTCTCCGAGGTCACGGCACCGAGCCTGGGGACCGTCGCCACCCGCGAGGCCCCGAACCACAAGGCCGGCGCGATCATGAGGATCGCCGTCGCCCTGGTCACGAGCGCGAATCGGCCCGAGCGGGCGACTCGCCACAGCATCCAAAGAAACAGCGGCAGCACCGGCGCAAACGCGTGCAGAGGAGACTCAGTGCGCCAGATGAGGATCAAACAGTAGAAACCGATGAAGAGATCGGGCACAAAGTAACGCCGCCGCACGAGCACGATCAGAAGCGCGACGGCCGTCAGCAGTCCGGGATAGAGACTCGGATAGCCGCTCAGCAAGGTGAATGGGCTGGCCGCAATCAGCATCGCGTTGTTGCCCGTAAGCATCGCCAGTTCGCTGAGATGCAACGCAGCCGCCGGAACGCCGCCGTGAGACAATTGCCATCCGAGCCAGGGCGCAGTCGGGGCCATCGCGGCGCAGGTGAAGACGGTAGCGTCGCGAAGGCGACGCGTCGCCACCAGCGTAATGAGGATGGCCACGATGAGCGCAATGCCCGCGGTGAGCGTGACCGTGGCAAGTCCCGCGCACAAGCCCGCCTGCAGTGGCTTGTCGTCGAGCAATGACAGCAGCGCGACGGTAATCAGCAGCGCGAACAACGGCTCGGCGAAGAGTCCGGTAGCGAGGTAAATGACAGTAGGAGACGCCGCGGTAATGACGACCAGGAACGTCGCGCATTCGGGAGATGCGCCCATCCGGGTCAGCAGCCGCCGGGTCAGGATCAGCCACAGAATTGTGCACGCAAGAGGCGTCAGCTTCAGCCACTGAGGCTGTCGCGAAAGGAGAGCAAAAGGCATCAGCGCAACAGGGAACAGACCTTCGCCCAACTGGTGATTCACGGCTGCCGCAAGAAACACGCCGTCCCGATACGCCAGCCCGACCGCGGGCGCAAGCCACGCCACGGCATACAACGCCGCAAGCACGGCCATCAGACAAAGCAACAGGATTCGGCGTGTGCCAGGAGCGATGCGAAGAAAGGACACTATCTCTCAGCATAGTTGGCTCACTTGCTCTATCCCTCTGTGCTATGTTTCCGATAGCCCATGCACATCTCTTCTCAGGCGCCCTGCCGCGTGGATCTCGCCGGCGCGACGCTCGATATCTGGCCCCTCTATCTGTTCCATGACAACGTGGTGACAGTGAACTTCGCAGTCAACCGTTATACCCGCTGCGACATCGTCACTAACGCCGACCCTTCGATCGTACTGCGGTCGAAGGACCTCGGCAAGGAAGAAAAGTTCGATTCGCTGGCCGCTCTCTGCGCCGCGAAGCGCTACAAGCTGCCGGTGCTGGCGCTTCTTGTCAGGCACTTCGCCCCGGCCGTTGGGTTCACGATGGAGTCCTTCTCGGAAGCGCCCGCCGGGGCTGGCATCTCCGGCTCGTCGGCGCTCATGATCGCCACCGCCACCGCGCTCAACAAGCTCACCGGAGCAGCGCATCGCATCGAGAAGATCCGCGAGATCGCGCAGAACATAGAGGCCCAGGTGATCCGTGTGCCGACCGGCGCGCAGGACTACTATCCGGCCATGTATGGAGGCGTCTCAGCCGTGGAACTGACGCCCGCGGGGATCACCCGCACCGCTCTCCCGGTGGAAGCGAACGAACTGGACCAGCGTTTCGTACTCGTATATACCGGCGCGCCCCGCAACTCCGGCATCAACAACTGGGAAGTCATGAAAGGACATATCGACGGCAACCGGGCCATCCATCGCAACTTCGACCGCATCGCCGCCATCGCGAACTCGATGCGAACCGCGCTGCACGTCCACGACTGGGACAGCGCCGGACGCCTCATGCGCGAAGAGTGGAGCTATCGGCGCAAGAACATCCCGGGGATCACGACGCCGCTGATCGACGAACTGGTCACCACGGCCCGTCGCTCCGGCAGCACCGGGGCCAAGGTCTGCGGCGCGGGTGGCGGTGGTTGCGTCGTGTTCCTTGTAGAGCCGGGCACAAAAGAGAAGGTATCGGTCGCGCTGAAGGCCGCCGGTGCGGAAGTGCTTGACGCGAAGGTAGCTCCGAAAGGCGTGAGGGTGCGTTGACGCCTCCCGCCCCACGTCGCGATCCGCTGCGCCCGCTCATAGGCGCGGCCACGTGCTTTCTGTTTGATCGGATTCTGTTGTACGTCCTCGTGCCGGTCGGGCAGTTCATGGGCGGGCAGATGTTCGCGATCACGGTGCCTCCTCTGGTGGCCGCCGCGATCGCATCCGCTCTCGCAATGGCCATCTTCGAATCGCGTAAGCTCGCCGATACCGGTCTCGCATGGGGCGAAGGCTCGTTGCGGAATCTCCTCGCTGGCATCGTACTCGGAGGCGTGGCCGCGGCTCTTGCGGTCCTGCCCGCCGTCGCGCTGGGGTTCGCGCACTTTCGCAATGTCGCGAACGCCGACGCATCCTGGCGCGCCGCTCTCTTTATGCCTGTGCTGCTCTTCTGTGGCGCCCTCAGCGAAGAAATCGTCTTCCGCGGTTTCTCCCTGCAATACCTGATGAAGGGCTATGGCAGTTGGGCCGCCATCCTGGGAGTCGGCGCGGTATTTGGACTCATGCACGCCGGCAATCCGGGCGCAACCACGATGAGCACAATCAACACCGTCGGTTTTGGCGTCGTGTTCGGTGCGGCCCTCCTTCGGTCCCGCGATCTCTGGCTGCCGGCCGGGATTCATTTTGCGTGGAATGCCGCGCTACCCTTTTTTGGAGTGGGGCTCAGTGGTCTTACAATAAAGGTAACCGGGTACGAACTGGTATGGAGCGCCGGAGACTTATGGAGTGGCGGAAACTACGGACCGGAGGCGAGCGGGATTACCTCGCTGGTGATCGTGCTGCTTCTCGTCGCCGTCTGGAAAGTCCCCGCCGCGAAGGGTACAGCTTATCTGGTGCCGGAATCCGCTGTCTCGCCCTCCTGACACTGGCCGCCTGCGCCGTTTCACAGGCCGGAGTCCTCGGTTCCGGCGACAAACTCACCGAAGACGAAAAGATCGAACTGCTGCGCGGTCTCGATTCGGAATTCGCCACGATGAAGGTCCCGCTGGCACGCTCGAAGAAGCCGCTCGAGTTGTTTGTCGAAGGTACCTTCAATCGCCAATACTGGGAAGACGCATTCCGCGCGATGGGTCCCGCCGCGCGCGCCGGCGAACAGGTTCGTATCACGAAGGTCACGTTTCAGGGCGATAAGCTGTTGCTCGATATCAATGGGGGTATCAGCAGCGGACGGCACTGGTACGACAACATTCAGACCGGCGTCGGCGGCACCACCCAATCGCAGGTGGATAACTCGAACCGCGGTTCGACGCCTACTCTCGGCACCTACATCCTTGTGGTTTGGCGCAAGCCGATGGAGGGCTTGACGTCCGCGGCAGTGAAGAAGATCCTGTCGCCCATCATGGATTTCGATCAGCGCTCGGCGACCCAGCTTTATTCGGAAACGCTGACGCCCGAAATGCAGCAGGCGATCACCGAGAAACGCCCCCTGGTGGGCATGACGCGCGATCAGGTCAAGATGGCGATGGGCGGTCCGCCGGATACGCATGGCCGCGAGACCACCAAAGACGGCATCGAAACCGAGTACTGGATTTTCGGCAAGCCCCCGGGGAAGATCACGTTTGTGACCTTCGCCGGGAGCAAGGCGATCACCGTGAAAGACGAATACGCCGGCCTGGGCGGCGACGTGGTCCAACACTGATCGCTACCGTCTCCAATAGCCCGGATAGTATCGATGTTCGCGGTAGCGCGGCGCAACCCACACGGCGTGAGGATACGGACGCGGAGCCCAGTAGCCCTCCCGCCAGCGGTACTCGCGACCGACCGGTTCGTAGAATCCGTTGATCCAAACGTGGTTCGGGCTCGGAGCGACGGGGCGGATGTAACGGACGTGGGGCGGGGGTGGCGGCGCACCGATTTCGATACCGACGCCGCCGCCGATGGCAACAGCGGGAGCGGCGAACAGCGAACTTCCGGCGAGCACTGCAAGAGCAAGTAATTTTGGCTTCATGATAAGCCTCCTGGTAAGGGAGACGATAGCTGCTCAGGAGGGTGTACGGACTTCATCGTCCGTTAATTTAAACGATCGTTAATGCGTTACGCGTAGATGCCGCGCAGCTTCATTGCCGATGCCACACGGTCCAGCGCGAGCATGTAGGCCGCCGTCCGATTATCCACATTGTGCTTTTCGCCATAGGCGGTCACGGCGTTGAAACTACCCACCATGATTTCTTCGAGGCGCGTGTTGACCAGTTCCTCATTCCAGAAGAAGCCCTGGCGATCCTGCACCCACTCGAAGTACGACACAGTCACGCCGCCCGCGTTAGCCAGAATGTCCGGGATGACGAAGACTTTGTTCTTCGCGAGAATCTCATCGGCGAGCGGCGTCGTGGGTCCGTTGGCTCCTTCGCAGAGAATCCGGCAGCGCAGACGATCGGCGTTGGCCGAAGTGATCACATTCTCGGTGGCCGCCGGCAGCAGCACGTCGCACTTCTGGTAAAGCGCCTCCGTTTTATCGACATTTTCGCCGCCCGCGAAATTGGCGATCGACCCGGTTTCTTTGCGATGACTCATCAACGCCGGAATGTCGAGACCGTCCTCGTTATAAACGGCGCCGTTGTATTCCACGATGCTCACGATCTTGAAGCCGCGCGCCGCCATCAGACGCGCCGCCATGCCGCCCACGTTGCCGAAGCCCTGGATCACCACGCGCGTTTCTTCGGGGCGCAGACCGAATCTCTTGAGAGCTTCCAGCGTCACGATCATGCAGCCACGGCCGGTGGCTTCGGTGCGTCCGCGCGACCCGCCCAACTCCATGGGCTTGCCCGTGACCACGGCAGTCGTGGCGTGACGGACGTGCATGGAGTAAGTGTCCATGATCCAGGCCATGACGCGGTCGTTCGTGTTCACGTCCGGCGCGGGCACGTCGCGATCCGGCCCGATAATATCCATGATCTCGGCGGTATAGCGACGCGTGATGCGCTCCAGTTCGCCATCGGAAAGCATAGCCGGATTGCAAATGACGCCGCCTTTCGCGCCGCCGAAAGGGATGTTGACGACCGCGCATTTCCAGGTCATCCAGGACGCGAGCGCGCGTACTTCGTCGAGATTCACATCCGGGGCGTAGCGGATGCCGCCCTTGCCGGGTCCGCGCGCAACGGAATGCTGCACACGATACCCGGTGAACATTTCGATGCGGCCATCGTCCAGCATCACCGGGATATTCACGGTCAACTCGCGGTTCGGATTGCCGAGGATTTTGCGGATGCCCTCGTCGAGTCCGAGCTTATCGGCGGCGTGATTGAAGCGGGCCTCGGCGGCCAGCCATGGGTTAGTTTCCTGATCGGGAGCGATGGTTGCCGGCATGGGAGTATTTTCGGGTGTCGCGCTTTCCTATAGGGGTATTATGAACGACGGAGTTCCGGCGAGGCACGGGACGGCGGGCTATCGCCGCGCCGCCTGATACTCCTGTGGAGTCGGGGATGGCAAGTACGGACTTCGCCTTCGGTTTCGAGGGCACCTCCGCGACACGTTTCTACCAGGTGGCACATGCTTCAGCGGGCAGCCTCTGCCTGGCGGCAGATGGAACAGGTAAGAGACCCTGCGAGCCACCCAACCGCTACCGAGCCGCGACTGTAAAGGAGCGGTACGGAAACGCACGGGGATTATCCTTCGCCGCGACTGTATCCAACCCCACTGGTCGCCACCCGCATCTGGATAATTCGACGAGGGGGGCTCAGATGAGCTTGTGGGCCGATTGACAATCGATTAACAATCGGCGAGCAGGTTGCCTGGTGTAGCTTGAGCACAAGGCTATTTACCTGTGCTTAGAAATGCCGGCGGCATCAGCACCGACTGCAAGGCCTGCTGGATTGGCGGATCGCGCTGAGCCTGGATTTCATCGCCTCTTGCGACTCCCAGCGTCAGATCGTACACGTCCTCTTTGAGGCGCGAGGCTATGTAATCGCGCTCGGCGAGCCATTCGCGAAGACTGGGCTGGATCTGACGGTCACCGAGCCAGATCTGGAACTGATCGAGCATGGCCTGAGGCACTTCCCAGCCATCGGCAATTTTGTGGTCGCGAATGTACTCCGCGGCGAAAGTCGTGTAGGATCCCGAAGCCTCCAGCGCGGCGCGGAACTGAGTGAAAGACTCCGGATGCGCGACGATATCCGGCGTGATGCCACCACCGCCCAGAATCGGCCTGCCGTTGTCCGTCTTGAAATCCTGTTGCTCGTTGGGATGCGCCGCGGTCTCCCCGAGTTCGAAGCCTTCTTCGCGGAAGGGCTTCTGGATGGAGCGTCCGCTGGCCGTGTAGTAGAGCGCGGTGGTCAGCGCGAGGCCGGTCTTCTCGGCAAGCGGATAGACGCTTTGCACCAGGCCTTTGCCGAAAGTGGGTTCGCCGATTACCGTGGCGCGGTCGTGGTCCTGAAGCGCGCCGGTTACGATCTCCGATGCGCTGGCTGTCTTCCCGTTTACGATTATGGCCACCGGAAAAGTGTACGGTACATTGCCGGCGGGCACGCGCTCGGTGGTCTCGGGAACGTTACGGCCTTTGGCCGAAAGGATCACTTGTCCCGGCTTGAGAAACAGCGCCGCGGTCTCCAGCGCGGCGGTGACCAGGCCACCGGGGTTGTTGCGAAAATCGAGCACAAGGCCTTTCAGGTTTTGGCCGCCCAGTTTCTCGATGGCGGTGCGGATGTCATGTCCCGTGGTTCCTTCAAACGCACTGACGCGCACGTAGCCGATACCGGGCTGCAGTTCAAAAACCCGTTCCACGCTGGGCGCCTGCATGGTTTCGGGCACCAGGCGGGTTTCCTCAAACCGGAGCGCGTCGGGGTGACGAAGCACCAGCACCACCGGCTTCTGGCGGGATTCGGTGAGCAATTCGATGATCTGATCCGGCTCGAGCCTGTCCAGCCGGTAGTTATTGACGCCTCGGATTTCATCCCCAGGCATCATGCCCGCTTTCGCCGACGGCGTATTGGGCAACACTTGAAGCACCATCACGCGACCAGGAAGAATCGACACGACGGTGCCGAAGCCCTTGCTGGTGGAATGCTGCATCTGGTTGAGCTGCTCGAACTGGCCAGGATCGAAGAAGGAGGAGTGCGGGTCCAGGTGCCTGAGTAGACCGGGTATTGCGCCACCGTAAAAGGCCTGATCGAGATCGATCGGGTCGGCGGAATTGTCTTGCGCGATGACCAGGGCGTCGATGAAACGCTTCATCGTACCGGCGGCTTCGGTGGTGGTATCGGCAGCGAATGCCGGAAGGGCGAAAGGGATCAGGGAAACGACGAGCGCCGCCGGGATGAGTCGTTTCATGGGTAGTTAGGGCAGCAATACGTCTTGCAGGGGCATGGCGACTTTGCCATCGGCGGTGCGCATGATGCCGTCGGTTGCGGTGGCCCAGCCGGCTTCGGTTACGCGCCAGCCACGGTGCTTCCATGGGTCCAGAACCCAGATGTTTGGGACTCCGAATTTAAGGTATTCGTCGACGCGGTCCTGGAGTCCCGCCATGGTGTCTTCCGGGGACATCACTTCGACATATAGATAGGAAGGCGACGTAAAGACCGGTTCGTTGGGGATTGGCATTTCAGACACCACAACGTCCGGTATCCGAACCCTGCCGGCTCCTACCTGCACTCGCATCTCCGGCATCGGCTCAAGAAGCAACGTCTGCTGGTGGCGGAGAAACCAGCCTATGGTGCGACCTTGTGCGTAGCTATGCTCTCGTTTGCCCACATTTCTCTCCAGCACTTCGCCGTCGATGAAGTCGCAGTCGGGGTGATAGCTGGTGTGCAGGTATTCTTCGAGCGAAATCAGTGTGGCGACACTCATCTCCTTCATCATAACCGGTTCGGGGCGGAACCCCGACGGTGGGGTTGCGCGTTTGAGAACGTGGCTGTCGCCGCGTGGCCAGTCGCTCTCAGACAGTGCGCCAGGTGACAGGAACCTGGCAAGGCCCCGCAAGAAAACGCTTGACTCCCTATGCGTCACAGTGTCATAGTGTCACTGTGACTGTATTACGGTTCAGCCTGCGACCAGGTTCGGGTCCGGGGGAGACGATCTTCGACCAGGTCGTGTTCGCCGCGCAGAAAGCGTTTATCAGCGGCGAGTTCGCGCCCGGACAGGCGTTTCCGTCCGTGCGCGCGCTGGCGGCGGAGCTGAAGATCCATCCGAATACGGCGCACAAGGTAGTGCAGCATTTAATCCAGGAAGGGTATCTGGAAGCGCGCCCGGGTCTGGGCACAGTGGTGGCGAAGCCTCCGGTTGCGCGTGCCGGGGAGCGCAAGCGGCTGCTCACGCATGAGGTGGAGCAGTTGGTGGTGGAAGCGCGGCGCGTCGGCCTGTCGCTGCCGGAACTGATGCACGCGGTGGAAAGCGAGTGGGCGAAACTCGATGCGCCGAAATCTGAAAAACCGGCAGAGGGGAAACGCAAATGATTGACGTATCGAACCTGTGGAAGAAGTTCGGCACGCATGATGCGCTGCGGGGGCTGAGCTTCCACGTCCCGGAAGGCAGCGCGTTCGCATTGATCGGCGCTAACGGAGCGGGCAAGACGACGACGATCAAAGTTCTGATGAACATCATTGAGCCCACGCGCGGCAGCGTGTCGGTGATGGGCGTCGATTCGAAGAAGCTCTCGCCGCGCGAGTTGCGCCGTATCGGTTATGTCTCGGAGAACCAGGACATGCCGGGCAAAATGACCGTGGCCGAATACCTCGCGTATCTGCGTCACGAAGGTGGACCGCTTCGGCACCTCCATCAATCTCAACTGCCGTCAGGCTGGTCCGCCGCCCGACTGTTTCGCCACATTCCTGGAACATGCTCCCAGTGGACGGCGCAACACGGAAAGCTGGAACTGCGGAAGCCGCAACTACGCCCCCTACCCTGCGCAGTTCTTCGATGCCCTCGCCGACGCAAGAAGCTTCGGAATGCAGTTTCACGACCCGACGGGGCAGAATCACTTTCCCGTCGACGCGGCGGACATTGCCGATGCCAAACTCGTTATCCGCAACTTCCGTCCGGTCGATCACTTTACCCGGCGAATCACCGTCCCGGCGCGAACCCTGAGCGACTGGCTGGAGCGATAGAGCCCGGTTTACGCGCGAAGTTTACCAACTTAAGTACGGCCCCGCTCGGCTTTGGATATCCGATTGCATGGTAGTTCCTCTCATGGCCAAATCCGTCGTCGCGGTACTCAAGACCACACCCGCCACCGTCATCCCGGATTACAGCCGGCTGATGCATCTGGCGAATTATCAGGACTTTCTGCCGCGAGACAAACAGACCGCCCTCAAGGTCAACGTCAGCTGGCAGCATTTTTATCCTGCCTGTTCCACCACCCCCTGGCAGCTTGATGGCGTGATCGCAACGCTGCTTGCGGACGGCTATCCCAAAGACAGCCTCTACGCTGCGCATAATCGCACCGTGGTGGTGGACGACCGGCGCGGCGAAATCGCCAATAAACACAAGGCGGTCATCGATAAATACGGCATTCGCAACATCCATCTCTATGACGAGGGCGAGGAGTGGATCCACTTTCAACCGAAAGCGAAAATGCTGGCGCTCGATGACATCTATCCCGAGGGCATCGTGATTCCGAAGCGGCTGGTGGGGTCGAACATCATTCATCTGCCCACCATGAAAACGCATGTCTTCACGCAGATGACCGGCGCGATGAAGAACGCTTTCGGCGGCCTGCTTTTCGACAAACGCCACTGGACGCATAGCGTGATCCATGAAACCCTGGTGGACCTGCTGGCGATTCAGAAAGAAATCCACCCCGGCCTGTTCGCCGTGATGGACGGCACGTTTGCGGGCGACGGGCCGGGGCCGCGCTGCATGGTGCCCTACGTCAAAAACTTCATGCTGGCGAGTTCGGACATGGTGGCCATCGACGCCGTGGCGGCCAAGATGATGGGTTTCGATCCGCTTTCGATCAAGTTCATCCGCCTGGCGCATGAGCGCGGGTTGGGCTGCGGGGATGTGCGCGAGATTGAGATCGCGGGGGACGATATTTCGGGCGTCAACTTCCACTTTGCCGCGCATGACGATACGCTGGCCAGCCGGGGCCAGAAGCTGATTTACTGGGGGCCGCTGAAACCGCTGGAAAAGCTGCTGCTGCGGACGTCGATCGCGCCGTGGTCGTACATTGCGTCACGGCTTTACCACGATGTTTACTGGTACAACTTTGTGGGCCGGGCGCGGGTTCGGAAGGCGATGCAGACGGATTGGGGAAAACTGTTCGCGCAGTATTGACAGAGTTATCAGTTATCAGTTTTCAGTTATCAGTAAACCCGCTGCGTTTCGGCGGTTGAGTCCTGGCGGCGTTGGCTTGGCGAGCAGGCGTTTTAGAGTGTGACTTTCGGCAGGGGAAACCTCTGCCATGGGCCGTCAGGGCGACCGCGCCCTCGCCATCGGTGCTCGGTGGAGGGTTAGCGGATGGTATACTCGAATTATTGAGAAACCTTAATGTTTGGCAGAAGGTTGTTTGCGGGCTGCTTTGCTCCACGGTCTTTGCCACTCCCGGCATGACGGCGGAGGGTCAGGGCCTGGTCACTCTGGGCATTGCGAGCCTCACGCACAGCATTCCGGTTGGCCCTGCCAGGGCGCTCACCGGGTCGCAGTTCGCGAAGTATGTGGCGAAGATGGACCCCAGGCAGCGGGAGCAGGCCATCCTCAAGGAAATCCTTGCCGGCAATCTGCCCGGCTTCCTGCGCAATCTGGTGCCGGTGAAGCTCAGTTTTCAGTCCCAGGGCAAGATGCTTACCGCAACGGTCTTTGCCATGCCTGAGTACCTGGCGATCGGCACCGATAAAGACTTCCTGCGCATTCCAATGAACCTCTATACCGCCGCTGCCGTTGCGAGCCGGTTGGGTTTTGTGCTGCCCACCAGGAAGATTGTGGACGCGATTTACGCCCAGGCGGCGTTTCATTTTTCGCCGGAGCCGATGACGGCGGGTCCGCAGATGCGGTCCACCGAGTATTACGTGAACCACAACGATAAGGTTGAGGCGCAGTCCCGCGTCCTGGGCATTACGCAGGGGGCGTTGGTTTCGGGCGATAAGAAGGACGTTGTGATTACGAATCGCCTGGAGCGCAATCCGGGGAAGATCGCAATTTATGGATGGCATCGGTTGAATGGCGCGCCGATTCAGCCGTTGAGCACCGTGCATGGCGCCTGTTATGCCGATTACAGCCACGGAATTCGCCTCGTAAGTGAGACGGTTTTGGTGGACGGGCAGGCGCGGTCGGTCTACGATGTTCTGCAGGATTCGGAGTTGTCGAACGTGCTCAGCGACGAGGGGCCGATGCCGAATTTGCGGTCCTTGATTTCGAAGGATGCGGAGGATCAGTCTTGCGGTCCGCTGCAGCCGGCGGCGCGGGTGAATCCGCTGGATGGGGTTCCGCGGCTGCCGCTGTAGAGGTTACAGTCCCGAGACGAGGGACAATCGGGACAGCTATGGAAGATGTTGCGGCAAATGGGGTGAGCAATCTTCTCCGCCCGACTCGGGCCGCGAACCTGAAGGTCGCTATGGATGCTCTTGCCGCCAAGGTGCGCCCTGTCGACGACACGCAAGAACTCGAAGACACTCTCGACGAAGCTATGAATCATATTCGCCCAGTCCGCGTCTGAGAAGCAGCGCGTGAGGATTGTGCGATTCCAACGAGGAAGCGAGTTCCCCCTGGATCAGCGAGTCCGCGCGGATATACAATAGAACTGCCGCCCTTCTATGGCTCCGAGAGCGATTTCATGAGCGAAAGCGAACGTCTTCACGAGCTTATCGATGTGCTGCCACCGCACCAGGTCCACGCCCTCCTCACGCTTCTTGAACCGGGTTCCGCACTCAGTAATGAAGATTTCGCCAGACGGCTCGCAGACGCTCCGGAAGAGGATGTCGACGAAGAAACGACCGTTCGCCTGCGGGCCGCGTTTGCCGAACCACGGGACTACGTCTCGAATGACGAACTGAAACGGCAATTGGGGCTGTGAAGCGCCCTCACTTCACCGTTTTCGCGCAGCGAAATCCCAAATGATAATTAGCGTGGCTGTTTTGCGCCAGCACCAGCGTGCCGTGCCAGAAGGGCGCGCGCCAGCGGCACCAATCCTCATGCGCGCGGTAGGTATCGAAGATAAACCAGCTCCCTTTCATCTCCGTGTAGCCCAGCGTCTTGCTGCCTAAACTCGACATCTGGCTTTCGTTGATCGGCAGGTTCATGTGTTCCGCCGCGTTGCCGTTTTCGTCGTAGACTTCGAGCGGACTCTTGCAGCCAGGAAAGTCGCCGGCCGGGTAGGTATTGGAA
>Ga0302320_10022447_pt1 | contig 12463 bp, 9 predicted proteins | sample Bog_T0_3_FD_202130 | JGI IMG/M metagenome (GOLD analysis project Ga0302320, IMG submission 202130) | Peat permafrost microbial communities from Stordalen Mire near Abisko, Sweden - Bog_T0_3 | ecosystem: Environmental > Terrestrial > Soil > Wetlands > Peat | place: Sweden: Abisko, Stordalen Mire...
CTGACCTACAAGGAACCCGGCAGGGTCGCCTGTGGCTTGAGGTAGGGACGCCCGGCCCGGGCGTCCGGGCATACGTTCGGGGTAATTCGAAAAACCCGGACGAATTGGGTCCATTCAAGACGGGCGGGCCCATTCAAGACGGGCCCGGGGGTTGCGAATCGGCCCGAAAGCGGATCCGGACGAATTGGGCCCATTCAAGACGGGCGGGCCCATTCAAGACGGGCCCGGGGGTTGCGAATGGGTCCGAAAGCGGATCCGGACGGGCGGGCCGCCCGTCCCTACCTTGTCAAAGGATCATCCCCACCTTGAGTTCGATCGGGGGGCCGCGCCACTCGGACTTGGTGACTTCGATAGCGCCGTCGCGCGTGGCGACGACCAGCGGGGACGTGGAGAGGACTTCGCCGGGCTGGCCCTTCCTGCCCGCCTTCGCGGAGGCCACTGCGGGGGAATCCGGCTCGGCCCACCAGACCATGAGGCGCGAGCCCCCCACCTCGGTGAACGCTCCGGGGTATGGGTCCGTGACCGCGCGGATCAGGTTGAAGACGCAGGCGGTGCTCCAGTGCCAGAGGATCCGGCCGTCGTCCGGCGTGCGCCCGCCGAAATAGGTCGCCTTGGACTCATCCTGGGGCGTCTCCTTCGCCCGGCCGGCGAGGAGCGGCCCAATCTGGCGCGCGAGGACGGCCCGGGCGCACGGGAGAACCTTGCGGAAGGCCTGCTCCGCGGTGTCCCTGGAGCCGATGTCCACGCCCTCTTGGTCGACGATGGCCCCCGCGTCGGGGGCCTTGACCATCCGGTGAAGCGTCATCCCGATTCGTTTTTCGCCCTTGATGATGGCCCAGTTGATCGGGGCCCGGCCCCGGAACCTGGGAAGCAGCGAGCCATGAATGTTGAAGGCCCCGAGGGAGGCCATGGAGAGGATCTTCGTGCCGATCATGTTCCGGTAGTACGCCGACAGGATCAGGTCGGGCCGGAACTCCGCCATCTTCTCCCTGAATTCCTGGGTCGAGAGCGAGTCGGGGGTGAACATGGGCACGTCTTTGGCCCGGGCCGCCACAGCGGGCGTCTTGAACCAGATCTTCTCGGTGGGGTTGTCCGCGTGCGTGATGAGCGCGACCACGTTGTCGCCACGCTCGAGGAGCAGGTCGAGGCACTCGTAGCCCACCTCGCTATAGCCGAAGAAAAGGATGCGTGGCTTGGCCATGGGTCAGTGGAGCGACAGTCCGTTGCGCACGGCATCGACAAACGCGTGGACAAAGGCCGGGATGAGCAGCAGTCCGCTCCTCCGCCAGCCCATCGTGAGGAAGACTCCCATCGCATAGTGGACTGACACGAGCGCGATGATGACGGCGATGATCCCCGCCCAGGCGGCCGACGCGGCGAGAAGGCCGGGGAGGACAAGGGGAAGGTGCCAGAGCCCCCAGAGCGCCGAGACAAACCCCGCGGAAATCCAGGGGTCGCGGTCGTCGGAGCGGTGCAGGTAGCTGTCGAGGCCTCCCCGGAAGAACACTTCCTCGAGGATGAAGACGACCGGCACGTAGAGCGCCAGCGACCTCGCCATTTCGCGCAGCCTGGGGTCCAGGCGCCGGCCATGGGCGCCGGCGGAGGCAGCCCGCAGGTGAAGGGCCAGAAAGTTGGGGACGGCGACAAACAGGATCCCAAGGACGCCCGCCGTGGCGAGGCAGAGCAGCAGCGGCCCGACGTCCTTCCTCGAAAAGCGGGCGATCGACATCGCAAGCGGGACACTGCCTGCGATCGCGCAGCAGTACCACAGGCGGACGTCCCATCCCGAGTAGCCCCACTCCCTCACCAGGCAGGTGCACGGGAAGACCATGAAGGCCGCGGCCACGGCCCAGGCCCAGCTAGGGACGGGAGCGACCGCGGGCCTCTTGAACCACAGCTCCGAGACCGGGCGGCGGGCGACCAGCGTCTGGAAGGCGTAGAGCAGCGGCACGCCCAGGATCAGGTAGGCGTTCCCCGTCATGTGGAACACGAAGCCCGTGAGCATCCATGCTCCCACCACCGCGAGCACGACAAGGTACCGCCGGCCCAGATGGACCCCCGCCGGGCCGGGAACCTCAGCGTCCGCCGCCATCGGTTTCAAGGACCTCGCGCACGTGGTAGCGCTGGCGCATGCGGACAACCTGGTACGTGCGGCCGACGTACTCGCCGATCAGCCCGATGCCGACCATGCACACGCTCAGCAGGAAGAAGAGGATGCCGAACAGGGTGAACGTCCCCTCGGCCTCGGAGCCGAGAAAGAGTCGGCGGTAGGCGAGCACGAGCACGAGGGCAAGGCTGCCCGCCGAGCAGACCATGGCGAACATCGTGAAGGCCTGCAGGGGCGCCAGGGAGAAGCCCGTGATGAGGTCGAAGTTGAGCCGGATCAGCTTGTAGAGTGTGTAGTTCGAGATGCCCGCGTGCCTCTCCTCATGCTGCACGCCCACTTCCGTCGGGCTGCTCGAGAAGCTGTAGGCCAGGGCGGGGATGAAGGTGTTGATGGCGCCGCTGCGCACCACCGAGTCCACCACCTGCCTCGAGTACGCCCTGAGCATGCAGCCCTGGTCGGTCATCCGGATGTTGGTCGTGTGGCTTCGGACAAAATTGATCAGCTTCGAGGCCTCCGTCCGGAAGTAGGTGTCTTGCCGCTTCAGCCGGTAGCCTCCGACGTAGTCGTGCCCGGCTTCGATCTTTTGCAGGAGCTTCGGGATTTCCTCGGGCGGGTTCTGGAGGTCGGCGTCGAGGGTAACGATCACCTCGCCCCGGACCCGCTCGAAGGCGGCCATGATCGCCATGTGCTGGCCGTAGTTGGCGTTGAAGTCCACGACCCGGGTCACGTCCGGCCGGGCGGCGTGCTGGGCCCGCAGGAGGTCGAAGGAGCGGTCCTTGGAGCCGTCGTTCGTGAAGAGGATCTCATACGGCCTGCCGACCCCGTCGAGCACGGGGTAGAGGCGCGAAAAGAGGGACGGGAGGTTTGCCTCCTCGTTGTAGACGGGGATCACCACCGAAAGCCAAACGTTGCCTGGGGTAGTCATGGGGTTGGTTGGGCAGCCTGGTTCGCGGCGAGAATCGAGACGAGGGAATCGACAACCCGGGCCACGTCCGAATCCGCCATTGATGGGAAGAGCGGGAGGGTGAGCAGGTTGCGGCCCGCGTCCTCGGCGTGGGGGAAGTCCCCGTCCTTCCAGCCGAGGCCCCGGTACAGCTTGAAGAGGTGGATCGCGGGATAGTGCACGCCCGTGGCGATCCCGGCCTCGAGCATCCTTGCCATGACGCCGGCGCGCGGGATCGAGAGGCGTTTTTCCGGGAGCAGCACCTGGAACATGTGCCAGTTGGTATGATCGAAATCGGCGATCGGCAATCCCAGGCCGAGGTCCCGGGCGCGGGACCGGCCCAGGAGGTCGAAATACATTCGGGCGAGGTCGCGCCTACGGGCGTTGAAGGCGTCGAGGTGCGCGAGCTGGCCCAGGCCGACGCGGGCGGCGGCGTCCGTAAGGTTGAACTTTCCGCCGACAAGCTCCACCTCCATGCCGTCGAGGCCGGACTTCACGACGCCCTGGAGGCGGTACTGCTCCGCAAGCGAGGCCTCGCGGGCATCGTTGAGGACAAGGCAGCCTCCCTCGATCGTGGTGATGTTCTTGTTCGGATGGAAACTGAACGAGACGAAGTCGCCGAGGGAGCCGATCCGGCGTCCCTTCCAACGGCTTCCGATGGCCTGGGCGGCGTCCTCGACGACGCGCAGGTTGTGGCGGTGGGCGATGTCGTAGAGGCGGTCGCGGTCCACGGGAAGCCCCGCAAGGTCGACCGGCATGATGGCCCGGGTGGCGGGCGTGATCGCCCGCTCGATCCGGCCGAGGTCGATGTTGCGCGTGGCCGGGTCGATGTCGACGAAGACCGGGCGGGCGCCGACCTCGAGGATGACATTGCTCGTCGCGACCCAGCTTAGCGGCGTCGTGATGACCTCGTGCCCCGGGCCGATCCCGGCGATCCGCAGCGCGATCTCCATCGTGCAGGTTCCGGAATTGAAGGCACGGACGGGCCTTCCGCCGAAGTACTCGGAAAGCTTCGCCTCGAAGGCCTTCACCTGGGGGCCCGACGTGATCCATCCGGACCGAAGCACGTCGGCCACGCCGGCGATGGTCTCCTCGTCGATCGAGGGCCGCGTGAAGGGCAGGATGGGCGCAGTCGCGGGCAGGGGTTGGGCTGGGGCGGGCATCTTAAACAATTACCTGTTGCTGAATAGATAGTGGCCCGGGTCCTCGCCGAGCAAACGATAATGGAAAGCGGGATCGGCAAACAGTTCCTTCACGGACTGCCGGCGGGCCACGGCGAAGACGCGGTTCGGCCCCCCCCACTCACTGCGGAATTCGGCATCCGAGATGAAGATCCGGGCCATCGCGGCGGGGTCGTCGTTCCCGGGCTCGAGGTCGGCGTCGACATCGTTCACGAGTCCCGCCTGCCTCTGCGAGTAGAACAGGAAATCCGGGAAGAATCCGTGGTAGGAATAGATCCTGTCCTCGGGCTGCGCCAGGGCGGCGACCTTGAGGCCCAGGGTCTTGGTCCCGCGGATGTCGATCGCCGGCCGGACGATGACGAGAACGCCGAGGAGGATCGAGGTCGTGGCCAAAACACAGGACAAAGGGGAAAGACGAGCGAGAGCCGAATGGTCGGCGGGGTTTGAGGTAGGGACGGGCGGCCCGCCCGTCCGGGAATACGCACGGGCCCTTCTTGCTACAACGAACGAAATAGCCGACCACACGGCCAGCATGAGAGCCAGGCCCACGGCCCAGGGCTGCAGGGCCGCCGCCTGCGCGGGCTCGCGGATGGCGCCCGGCTTGAGGACGGCGACCAGGAGGGCCGCCGCGAGAAGCCAGCTGATGCAGGTGAAGATAACGTATGGGGTCAGGCTGACTGGTCCGGAGGTAGGGACGGGCGGCTCGCCCGTCCGGGCAGACGGCGGAGCCATTCGCAGATCCGGACGGGCGGGCCGCCCGTCCCTACCTCGAGAAAGCAGGCTCTGACCCCTCGCGAGCTGGACACCGATCAGGACCGCGAGCGGCGGAAACACCGGCAGGATGTATGGGATCAGCTTCGACTGGGACTTTGAGAACAGGAGGAAAATGAACACGGCCCAGGTGACCAGGAACCAAGCGTCGGCGTTGTCCTTCCGGCGCGTCCAGCCCCCGGCGAGCGAACTGCGCAGGGCCGGGTACAGGAAGCCGGTCCACGGGAAGAGCCCGAGTAGAAGGATCGGGATGTAGAACCACCAGGGCTGGACGCGGTGGGCCGCGGTGGTCGCAAACCGCTGGAAGTGCTCGTGGACGAAGTAAAAATGCGCCCAGGACGGATTGCGCAAGGCCATGGCGATGTGCCATGGGGCGGCGATGGCAAGGAAAAGCACCAATCCCGTGGGGAGGTAGAGGGGCCTCAGCCGCCTCCACTGGTTGAAGACCAGCAGCCACAGGAAGATCACGGCGCCCGGGATGAGGAATCCGATCAGTCCCTTGGTCATGGTGGCCAGCGCCGCGCTCGCGTAGAAGCCGTAGAAGCAGGCCCGCCGGGAGGGGGCTACGGGATTGGAGGTAGGGACGGGCTCGCAGGTAGGGACGGGCTCGCAGGTAGGGACGGGCGGCTCGCCCGTCCGGGAAGACATCGGAGCCATTCGCAGATCCGGATCCTTCGATGAACTCAGGACAGGCTTGGCGAGCCGCCCATCCCTACCTGCAGAATCCGAGGCGTGAGTATTTTCTGTTGGCCCCTTTGCATTGATCCCCAGCAAAAAATAGAACAGCGCCGCGCTCATCAGCACCGACACCGCCATGTCGAGGATCAGGATGTGCCCGAGCGCGAAGTACAGCAGGGTGGTTCCGAGCGCGACCGACGACCAGATGCCGGCATCGCGGCCATACAGGGTCCGGGCGGCGAGGTACGTGATCAGCAGGCCCGCGATCGCGAACAGGGCGACAACAGCCCGGACCGCCCACTCATTGGGACCGAACAGCTCCTCGGAAAGCGCCACCGCCCAATACATCAAAGGCGGCTTCTCAAAATAATGGATCCCGTCCAGCCGGGGGGTCATCCAGTCCCCGGTCGCGACCATTTCACGGGAAATCTCCGCGTACCGCCCCTCGTCGGGATTGCTGAGGGGGGCGCGCCCGAGAAGGAGAAAGTACGCAGCGCCGGCGATCAGCACGAGCCGCACGAGGTCGCGGCGCCAGGAAGCAATCAGTGAGGAGGGTTCGGAAGTCACTTGCTGGAAGCAGGATTAGGAGGGTTCGGGGTTCAGGACAAACACTAACCCCCCAGTGCGGCACAGAGTTTGGATGGTAGGGACGCGCGGCTCGCGCGTCCGGGAATGCTTGCAGGGCCCTACGCGGCCCTCCGTCCGTCTTGAATGTGCAAAATTCGCCCGGGGTTCTTGAATACCTCGGGGGAGTTGCCCGGACGCCCGGGCCGGGCGTCCCTACCTCTGAACATGCCCGGGCCGGGCGTCCCTACCTCTGAACGCGCCCGGCTCGCCCGTCCCTACCTCTGTTGATTGGACTTTCGTGTTCCGAGACTCAAAGTCTCTCCATCCAGCGACGGAAAGTCTTCCACCATGCCTCCCACCAAGAAATTCACCTTCGTCTGCGGCCAGGATGACTTCCTGGTCGACCGCTTGGGACGGGAGCGCTTCGAGGCCATGGCCGCCGACACGACCGACGAGTTTTCGCGGGAGGTGATCAGCGGGTTCGCGGCAAACACGGACGAGGTCGCGGCCGCCCTGACCCGCTTCCGCGAGGCCGTGCAGACCATCCCCATGTTCGGGGGGAAACACGTGGTGTGGCTGAAGGACGTGAGCTTCCTCGCCGACTCCCAGACGGGAAAGGCCGACACGACGCTCGATCTCGTGGCGGGCCTCCAGGAGCTGCTCGAGAAGTTCGACGCCGCGGAGACGTCCGTGCTGATCACCGCGGCCCCTGTGGACAGGCGCAGGTCCTTTCCCAAGTGGTGCGAGAAGAACGCGGACTTTGTCCAGGCCGGGGGCGAGGACTCTTCGAGCCCCGAGGCCCTGGCGTCGGTCGCGCTCGCGGAGGCGAGATCGCTCAACGCCACCTTCGGGCCAGGCGCGGTCGACCTTCTCGTGGCTCGGGTCGGGGCGACCACGCGCCTCCTGGTCGAGGAGGTGCGCAAGCTGGCAAGCTACGCGCAGGAGGGGGAAAAGAGCGTCATCGAGGAAGCCCACGTTGCCGAGCTCACCCCCAACACCGCGGAGGGGGACTTCTTCGAGACCGCCGAGGCGTTCGGCAGCGGCGATCTCACGTGGACCCTCGCCGCGCTGGAGCGCCACTTCTTCACGGGCGGGGACGCCCGGCCCGTGCTCGCGGCCCTGCAGAACCGGAACCGCCTGATGATCCAGCTCCGGGCCCTGGCCGACTCCGGCGAGGCGCGCATCGGGCAGCGGGGGGTCGAGGGGCTGCACGACGCCGCGGCGGAGTACTCGGGGAGATACGGCGAGGCCGCGGGCGAAAAGTCATCGCTCAACGTTTTCACCCAGAACCCCTGGTACCTCGGCAAGCTCGCCGGAAGGGGCAAGCTCCCGACCCTCAGGCGCCTGATCGACACCCAGGGGGAGCTGATCACTGCCTTCGAGGAAATCAACCGGCGGCCGCAGGAGCAGGAGGAGGTCCTCCGGGAGATGGCCGTGCGGTGTCTGGCCGGGTAGGGACGCGCGGCCCGCGCGTCCGGGCAACCCATTGGGTCATTCCAAGACCCTTGCCGAATTGGCTCTATTCAAGACGGGCCGAATGGCTGCGAATGGGCCTGAAAGCGGATCCGGACGGGCGGGCCGCCCGTCCCTACCAGGCGGGCCGCCCGTCCCTACCAGGCGGGCCGCCCGTCCCCACCTTGAGAAGGTCTGCTTGAGCCCGTCCCTCTTTTATCCCCGTCCCTCTTCTATCCAGCCGACCCTCTGCCATTTTTCCATTGGCCTTCCTTTCGCAACATTGTTTGCTGGCTGCCCGCCTGCCGTGAATCCCTCCCCCGCTCCCGCGCCGATTCCGAACGTCCTGGCCCAGCGCTACGCTTCGGCGGCCATGCGGGAAATCTGGTCGCAGCACGGCCGGGTCGCCCTGGAGCGGGATTTCTGGATCGCCGTGATGAAGGCCCAGCGCGACTTGGGAGTCCCTATCCCGGCGGACGCGATCAAGGATTACGAGCGCGTGAAGGGCAGCATCGACTTGGTGTCGATCGACCGCCGCGAGCGCGCCACGCTCCACGACGTCAAGGCGCGCATCGAGGAATTCTCGGACCTCGCCAAGCGGCAATTCATCCACCTCGGGCTGACGAGCCGCGACCTCACGGAAAACGTGGAGCAGCTCCAGATCCTGCGCGCCCTGAGGGTGGTCCAGTTCAAGGCGGCCGCCGCGCTGCTGGCGCTCGGCAAGCAGGCGGGGGCCCACCGCGACCTGATGATCACGGGGCGCACCCATAACGTCCCGGCCCAGCCGACGACGCTCGGCAAGCGCTTCGCCACCTTCGGCCAGGAGCTCCTGATCGGGTTCGAGCGGCTCGACGAGCTGATCGCCCGGTACCCGGTGCGCGGGCTGAAGGGCGCCGTCGGCACCCAGCTCGACCAGCTGACCCTCCTCGGCGGCGAGGCCCACAAGGTGGCGGATCTCGAGACGCGCGTCCTCAAGCACCTGGGTTTCCACGCCTCCCTCACCGCGGTCGGGCAGGTATATCCCCGGAGCCTGGACTTCGAGGTGGTGAGCGCGCTGCACCAGCTGGGGGCGGCAGCCGCCAGCTTCGCGACCACCATGCGCCTGATGGCGGGCGCGGGCCTCCTGACCGAGGGGTTCATGGACGGCCAGGTCGGCTCCTCGGCCATGCCGCACAAGATGAACGCCCGCAACTGCGAGCGGATCTGCGGCTTTTCCACGATCATGAGCGGCTACGTGACGATGACCGCCGGCCTCGCGGGCCACCAGTGGAACGAGGGCGACGTGTCCTGCTCGGTGGTCCGGCGGGTGGCCCTTCCCGACTCGTTTTTCGCGATCGACGGCCTGTTCGAGACCTTCCTCACGGTCCTCAGGGACCTGGAGGTCTTTCCGTCGGCCATCCTTGCGGAAAATGAGCGCAACCTGCCGTTTCTCGCCACGACCACGATCCTGATGGAGGCCGTAAAGAACGGCGCCGGGCGCGAGACCGCCCACGAGGCGATCAAGGAGCACTCCCTTGCGGCGGCGAAGGCCCTGCGCGGGGGCAACGGCGGCGCCGACCTGATCGGGCGCATCGCGGGCGACCGCAGGGTCGGACTCGGGAAAAAGGCCCTCCAGGCGATCCTCTCCGAAAGTTCCCGGTTCGTGGGCGCGGCGCCGCACCAGGTGGACTCCTTTACCGATGAGGTTAAGCCGCTTGCAAAACGATTCCGGGGAGCCGCGGAATACGCTCCGGGCCAACTCCTCTAGAAAATTCATTTGCCACGCATGGCGGCAGGCCGCTTAGTTGACGGTTCGCGTCTTGTGAACCCTTTACTCAACTTGTCATGGCTGAACTCGTAGGAAACGTCTTGGTGGGCCAATCGGGCGGCCCAACCTCCGTCATCAACGCCAGTGTCGCCGGCATAGTTGCCGAGGCGCTGAACCATCCCTGCATTGAGGAGATCTACGGGGGCCTCAACGGCGTCCTGGGGATCCTCCAGGAGGAGCTGATCGACCTTGCCTCCGAGTCGCAGCAACAGATCCGGGCCCTGCGCCACACCCCGGGGGCGGCCCTGGGCACCTGCCGCTACAAGCTGAAGAAGCAGCAGGACTTCGAGCGCGTTCTCGAGGTGTTCAAGGCGCACAACATCCGCTACTTTTTCTACATCGGCGGAAACGACTCCCAGGACACCGCGGACAAGATTTCCAAACTGGCCCAGCAGCAGGGGTACGAGCTCCGGGTGATCGGCGTGCCAAAGACAATCGACAACGATCTGGCCGTGACCGACCACTGCCCCGGATACGGCAGCGTGATCAAGTACCTCGCCACTTCCGTGCGCGAGGCGGCCTGCGACAACCAGGCCATGGGGCAGGGCGACCTGGTCTCGGTCATCGAGGCCATGGGGCGCAGCGCCGGCTGGATCGCGGCCGGGGCTTCGCTCGCGAAGCGCCGCGACCACCCGCACGATCCGCCGCACATCATCCTTCTTCCGGAAGTCCCGTTTGCGCAGGACAAGGTCCTTGAGGACATCCGGCGCGTGCTCAAGCGCGAGAAATTCTGCCTGATCGTGGTCGCCGAGGGGCTGGTCGACACCGACGGCAACTACCTTGCGGCCGACGCGGCCACGGACGCCTTCGGCCATGCCAGGCTCGGCGGCGCGGGCGACGCGCTCGGTGAAATCATCGAGGCCAACATTCCCGGCATCAAGGTCCGCGTGGCGAAGCCGGGCCTGCTCCAGCGCGCCGCGGCCCATTTGGCCTCCAAGACGGACAGCGACGAGGCGTTCCTCGCCGGACAGGCGGCGGTCCGCGCGGCGATCGCCGGCGAGACGGACAAGATGGTCATCCTGATCCGCGGGGACGCGGAGCAGTACACCTGCGAGACCGGCCTCGCACCCCTCACCGACATCGCAAACGGCATCAAGAAGCTGCCGCGCGAGTGGATCAACGAGGACAACGTGAGCATGAACTTCCAGTTCCTTCGCTACGCGCAGCCCTTGGTCCAGGGTGAGGTCACCCTTCCCTACGACGCCGGCGTGCCGGTCTATGCGCGCCTCGACAGGGTGTCGGTGGACAAGGTCCTGCCGCCGTACGAGGTTTGAGCGTGAGCTCCCGAAGCCGGATAGCCTGGCTTCCCTTTGTGTTGGCCGCCTGCCTGGCGGCCCTCGCCTGGCGCGTGCCGCCGGACGGACATGAGCATGCCGACCTTGCGCAGTTTTTCGGGCGGTTCCATCCGCTGATCGTCCACCTGCCGGTCGCGCTGCTGCTGATCGTGCCCCTGATGGAGCTGGTGGGCCGGGCTCAGGGGTGGGCCCATGTGCGGGCAGCCGCGGGGTTTGTGCTTTGGGCGGCGGCGGCGGGCGCCGTCGCCTCGGCGTTAGCCGGCTGGCTCCTCGCCTGGAGCGGCGGCTACAACAGCGGCACGGTCACGTGGCACATGTGGAGCGGCATCGCGCTGGCCGGGCTTGCTTCGGCCGCGGCGCTGGCGAGAGGCCGGGCTTCCGAGGTAGGGACGGGCGGCTCGCCCGTCAGGGCAGACCTCGGAGCCGTTCGTAGCGACGAGCCGTTTGGTGAGCCCGGCTCGTCGCGACGACTTCGCCCTACCCCGGAAGCAGACCTCAGAGTCGCGGGTAGTTCCCGGACGGGCGGGCCGCCCGTCCCTACCCCGGAACGCTCACAGCGGAGTTCCAAGACTTACTGTGTGCTGCTCGTCGCCTCCGTCGCTCTGATGTTCTGGACCGGGGAGCAGGGCGGGGAGATTTCCCATGGCGGGGATTACCTGACGGAATTCATGCCCGCGCGCCTGCAGAGGCTGCTGGGCTTGGAGGTGGCCCCGCTTCCGAAGCCGGCGGCGCCTGGCGTTGCGCCAAGGACGGCCTACGCAGCGAGGATCGAGCCCCTGCTCCAGCGCAGCTGCGTCTCCTGCCACAATGCGAAGAAGTTCAAGGGCGGGCTGCGGCTCGATTCTTACGAGTGGCTGATGAAGGGAAGCAAGGACGGGCTCGTGATCGTTCCCTGGGACCCGACGGACAGCGAGCTGATCCACCGCGTGTCGCTGCCGTCCAGCGATGAGGATTTTATGCCAAGCGACGGCAGGAAGCCTTTCTCGCCGGCCGAGGTGAAGCTTTTCGAGCATTGGATCGCGGCAGGGGCCTCGCCAGTGCAGCCAGCGAGCACGCTGCAATAGGACGCCCGTACCCGGGCGCCTGGGCCGTTCGACCCTCGTAGGTCAGCGAGCTTGCTCGCGCTCAGGGAAGGCGCGAGCAAGCTCGCTGACCTACGGAATGACTATGCAACGCTGCCGCTTGCTGTTTGGCGGGCAACGAATATGGAAATGGGACCCTCCGGAACGATGAAGCCCCTTCGGTCACTTTGCCTGGCACTTTTTCTCGCCGCCGGTTTGGCGCATGGGTTGCGGGCGCAGGTGCAGGCTTCGCTGGTTTCGGAGAACGGATCGATCCAACCCGGCACGCCCTTTACCGTCGCGCTTAGACTCGTCCACCAGACGCACTGGCACACGTATTGGGTAAATCCGGGGACGGGGCTTGCGACGTCGCTTGCGTGGACGCTCCCTGCGGGCTGGAAGGCCGGCGACATCCAGTGGCCCGCGCCCGAAGTCCTGAAGGACGATACAGGGGCCATCGTCGGCAACGGATACGAGGGCGACTTGCTGCTGCCGGTCACGATAACGCCGCCCGCGGACGCCGCGCCGGGGACCTCGGTCACACTCAAGGCCACGGCGACCTGGCTCATGTGCAAGGACGTGTGCAAACCCGGCAAGGCGG
>Ga0302320_10022448_pt1 | contig 12463 bp, 10 predicted proteins | sample Bog_T0_3_FD_202130 | JGI IMG/M metagenome (GOLD analysis project Ga0302320, IMG submission 202130) | Peat permafrost microbial communities from Stordalen Mire near Abisko, Sweden - Bog_T0_3 | ecosystem: Environmental > Terrestrial > Soil > Wetlands > Peat | place: Sweden: Abisko, Stordalen Mire...
GTTGGCGAGTTTTGAGTTAAAGAGACTTGGCGGGTTGGAGTGCGGTGGAGTTGAGCAGGCCGATGCGGCCGTGGGGGCCGACGACGAAGGGCAGCGAGAGCGCGTTCCAGTGCTGGTCGGCGTCGGGCTGGTCGGCGGGACTGGGTTTGAGGGCGCGCCAGTTGCGGCCGTCGTCGGTGGAGATGTCGGTGCCGTTGGGGCCGACGGTGATCCAGGTCTTGGTGGGGGCGTCGTAGGCGACGGCGGAGCGGTAGCCGTGGGGTGGGGTGACGGCGGCTTGCCATGTCTTTCCGCCATTGATTGTGAAGGCGGCTGTGTGGGTGGGGTCGTCGGGCTTTTGGTAGTCCCCGCCGACTGCGATGCCGATTTCCTTGGAGAGACCCGTCTGTCTCCAAGATTGCATCTTTTCATCTCCTATTAAGTCTGGCCCTTGGAATCCGACGGAGAAGATTCCCGATGACGGAGATTTTGTGCCCACCGGGACGGGATCTCGCGACCATTTATCAAGGTGGCCGTCTTGGTTCGATTCTTCCGGTGAACAGTCATCGAGGCATATTGTCGTTTCACGGTCAGCATAATAGAACGCCCCGTTGGAGCCGCCTGATACGAGGGCCAAGTTCATTCGCTGGCTTGCGATCAGGGAAGAGTTGCTCGCGGCAAATGCTCCCTGCCCTGATGCGTCCGCGTGGAGCCCCTTGTTATTGATCTGTCTCCAGTGCTTGCCACCGTCAAAGCTTTCCGCAACGTAGAAAAGTCCGTGTGTGGGATCACCAAGAAGAGTTCCTGTCATCTCGTTTTGAAATCTCACCGAATCCCAAAACCCATCCTTATCAGGGTTCCTAAACACCAGTTTCCAAGTCAGGCACCCATCGGTCGTCTTGTACAACCGCGAAAGGTCGCCCTTGCCGCTGGACATCACAATCGCGGTTTTGGCGTCGAAGGCCTGGATGCCGCGGAAGTCGAGGTGCTCGGCGTCGGGTGGGGTCTTGCAAAGCAGCCAGGTCGCGCCGTTGTCGGTGGTGTGGAGGACGGTGCCGTTCGAGCCCGAGGCCCAGGCGATGCCGTGGCCGACGTTGTCAATGCCGCGCAGGTCGGCGGTGGTGTTGGATTGCTGCAGCGTCCATTGCGCGTGCGCGGAGAGCGTGAGAGCGGTGAGGAGGACGGCGGCGCGCATGGGGAGAGTGTAACGCGAAGACAGCTCCTAGCTCTTAGCTTCTAGCCTCTAGCTAAAAGCTAGCGGCTAGAAGCTCGCTCGCGATTGATTTAGCATCGCGGCATGAAGGTTCATACCGAGTACCTGACGTTCCAGACCGCCGACCGCTATGAGATGGTGCACATTACGCCGCAGGTGGAGGTGATTGTGCGGCGCAGCGGCGTTGACGATGGGTTGTGTTTTGTCTCGCCCATGCACATTACCGCCGCGATCTATGTCAACGATAACGAGGACGGGTTGATTGAGGACATCGGCGTGTGGCTGGAAAAGCTGGCGCCGCGCTGGCCGGGGTACCAGCACCACCATACCGGTGAGGACAACGCTGACGCGCACCTGAAGGCTCTGCTGCTGCACCATGAGACGACGCTGCCCGTGACCAATGGGCGGCTCGACCTCGGGACGTGGCAGCGGGTGTTCTATGCGGAGTTCGACGGGCAGAGGAGCAAGCGGGTGATTGTGAAGGTGATGGGCGCTGTCAAGAGCTGAGTGCCCCGTATGTGAAGCAAAGAAAGCCAGTTGCAGATCATCCGACAGTAACTGGCGAGATAAGTCCTTTGTGCTGTGGAACTTAGGTGGTACCACCCGTAAGTCCTTATGGCTGCGGTTCTTAGGGGAAAAAGGGGGAGGGGGAGGTACCTACTGCGCGGTCAGAATCTCTTCTTCGAGGGACTGCTTTTCGAAGAGGTCGGCGTAGTAGCCGTTGTGCGCGAGGAGTTCGTCGTGGGTGCCGAGCTCGGCGATGCGGCCGTCGACGAGGACGGCAATGCGGTCAGCGTTGCGCGCGGTGGAGACGCGGTGGGCGATGAGGATGGTGGTGCGGCCCTGCATGGCTTCGCGCAGGTTCGAGAGGATCTGGTCTTCACTGTTGGTGTCTACACTGGCAAGGGCATCGTCCAGGATCAAGATGCGTGGATCGCGGAGGATGGCGCGGGCGATGGCGGTGCGTTGCTTCTGGCCGCCGGAGAGCGTCATGCCGCGTTCGCCGACGACCGTCTGGAACTGCGCAGGGAACTCAAGGATCTCGGTGGCGATGTGTGCTGTGGCGGCGGCGGCTTCTATCTCGAGCAGCGAGTGCTGACCGGGCTCCTTGTCCCCGAAGGCGATGTTGTCGGCGATGGTGGTGGAGAAGAGAAAGGTCTCCTGCGGGACAAAGCCGATGGCCGAGCGCAGCGTGGCGAGCGGATACTCGCGCAGGGGGCGGCCGTCTAGGTGGACGCCACCGGCGGGTGCGTCATACAGGCGCGGAATCAGTGCGACCAGCGTGGACTTGCCGCTGCCCGTTGGCCCAACGATGGCCAGCGAACTGCCGGCGGGAATGTCGAGCGAGATGTCGTGCAGGACGGTGGGGCCTGTGGGATAGGCGAAGGTGAGGTTGCGGAAGACAATGTGGCCGGAGATATTGTCGGCGGCTCCAACTGCGGGTCTCTCCACTTCCCCTTCGCTACGCTCAGGGTCCGGTCGAGATGACACATCCTCTACGACCTTGATTGCGGCGGAGTCGTCGATGGAGGGCTTCTCCTGCATGAGGGAATCGATACGAATGACGGAGGCGGCGCCGCGCTGCACGAGGTTGACGACCCAGCCGATGGCGATCATGGGCCAGGTGAGCTGCACCATGAAGATGTTGTAGCTGGTGAACTGGGAGACTGTGATGCGGTGCAGGACGACCTCGCGGCCGCCGACCAGCAGGGTGATCATCAAGGAGATGCCGAGGACGAACTCCAGTGCGGGCCACAGCATGGCCATGAGGCGCGCAAGCAGGAGCGAGCGGCGGATGTACTCGCGGTTGGATGTCTCGAAGGCGGCGATCTGGGCCTCTTCCTGCGCGAAGGCGCGGATGAGGCGCGCGCCGGAGAAGTTCTCCTCGGCCTGCGCGGAGATGTCTGAGAACATGGCCTGGATGCGCTCAAAGCGTTTGTGGATGCGCGCGCCGAAGTACTGCACCAGCACTGATGCGAAGGGCAGCGGCAGAAACGCGAACATCGTGAGCCGGGGAGAGATGCGCAGCATAAAGGGCAGTGCGGCGGCGGTGAAGACCAGCGTATTCGCCGAGTACATGATGGCCGGACCGAGCAGTTGGCGTACGGCGTTCAGGTCATTGGTGCTGCGCGCCATGATGTCGCCGGTGCGGTGGCGCTGGAAGAACTCGGGCGGCTGGGTTTCGAGGTGCGCGAAGAGGTCGTTACGCAGGTCGAACTCGATCTCGCGCGAGGCGCCGATGAGGATCTGGCGGCAGAGATAGAGGAAGACGGCGGAGACCACCGCGACGCCGAGCAGGCGGAGGGCGTGATGTTCCACCTTGGCGGCAGAGAGGCCGTGCTGGATGTCACTGACCGCGCCACCCACCAGCAGCGGGATCAGGACCTTGGAGACGTTGTAGACGATGAGCGCGAGGCCGCCCCAGACGTAGCTCGTCCAATAACGGCGCAGGTAAGGGAAGAGCGGTCTAAGGCGGTTGAACATCAGAGTGTAGAGAATTAGAGTGTAGAAGCGCAGAAATGGCTTCAGTGATCGCGAAGTTAAGGCTCGCGACCACTGGATGATTACTGCTTGGGCGGAGTGGTGGTGGCTGGCTGTTGCGCCGGTGTAGCGGGCTTGGGAGCGGGCGCGGCTGATGGTGTGGTGGTCGTTGCGGGTGGAGTGCCTGACGGCGTACCGCTGGACGGCGCTGCCGGCTTCGCTGCGCCGGCGGGCGGCGCGGGCGGAGTCTTGGGCGCGGGCGGAGTATCGCTCTGGCTGACGAGTTCGACGTCGAAGATCAGCTCAGCCTTCTCCGGGATGACCGGCGGACGGCCGGCTTCGCCGTAGGCGAGCTGGTAGGGGACGAAGAGACGGCGCTTGCCGCCGACGTGCATGCCGTCGAAGCCGGTATCCCAGCCGGTGATAACGCGGTGCGCGCCGTAGGGAAAGGTGATGGGCTCTCCGCGGTCAAGCGAGGAGTCAAACTTGGTGCCGTCGAGGAGGTAGCCGGTGTAGTGAACGGTGTACCACTTCTTGGGCGCGGCGAGCTCACCGGTGCCGATCTTGGTGTCGATGTAAGTGAGCTGGTAGTTGACGGCGGGGCACTTGGGCGCGGTGGCGGGGAGCGCTGGAATCTTGGGTGAGAGAGTTGGTAGCTCGATCGGGCAGACGGACTTCGCGACTGCATGGTGGGTCGCCGCAGTGGCGGTGTGATGAACCGGCGGTTTGGCGGCGGTGGTTTGGGCGGCGAGCGGCAGCGAGCTGACGGTCAAAATGAGAGCGGAGAGGCTGATTTTCATGTTGTCCTTCAGTTTATGCGGAAATGCAGAGATTAGGTCGGGGTTCGCAGGAGGAGATACGAACCGGCGATGGCGAAGAGGATGTCCGGCGACCAGGCCGCCAGCACGGCGGGCAGGGAGTTGACGTTGCCCAGATTCTCAAAGACAGCGGCGAGGACCCAGTAGACGATGGCCAGCCCTATAGCCGTGCCGATGCCCGCGAGGCTGCCGCGTTTGCCCGCGTAGAGCGCGAAGGGGACGGCGAGGACGGCCATCACCAGAGTAATCAGCGGGTAGGCCAGCTTGCGGTTGAGCTGCACACGAAGGTGGGTCGTGTCGAAGCCGCTCTGGCTCAGGTCCTCGATGTACCCGGAGAGCTCCGTGTAGGACATCTCCTGGGAGGGCCTGTCTTCCTTCTTGAAGTAGACAGGTGGTTCGTGGATCTCGGGGAATGTTTCGGTAGTGAAGGTGCGGTAGGAGGACACAGAGTCACCGGAAAAGATGCGCTGCCACCCGTTGTCCAAGTCCCAACGGTTGACGCGGTCGTCCCACGTGGCCGACTGGGCGAAGATGCGACGTATGAGGTGGAAGGTGCCGGGCTGGAACTCAAAGACGGTGAGGTTGGCGAACTCGTTGCGGTCGGGGTCGAAGTACTGGTAGTAGAAGATGCGCGTGGGTTCGCCGGTGCTGCTGGTCTGGCCGGACATCCACTTGCGGCCTGGCCGCAGGACGGTCTGGGCGGGCTTGTCTTTTATGACATTAAGCAGGGCCTCCTGGCGGCGGTTGGCGACAGGGAGGTAGGACTCGTCAAAGATAAAGAGCGCAGCGGAGATGAGCAGGGTAACGAGCAACACCGGAGCGATGATGCGGTAAAGGCTGGTGCCTGTGGACTTCATCGCCGTGAGCTCACTGGAGCGATTGAGCGCGCCGAAGGTAATCAGCATCGCGACCAGAGCGCAGAGCGGAGTGACGTTGTAAAGGATGAAGGGAATCAGGTTCAGCAGGTAGTCGCCGACCGTTACCAGCGGCGTACGGTAGCGGATGATGTCCCCGATGAGTTCGAAGAAAGTGAAGATGAGGAAGAGCACAACCAGCGTGATGAGTACCAGCACGAAGTTACGCAGGAAGTTGCCCATCACATACTCGTCGAGGATGAGCGGGAAGCGGATGCGCAGGGCACGGCGCAGGCGCTGCACGGCCGCTCCGTCGCTGATCGTATGGTTGGAGGCGGCACGCTTGCGTGTGATGGCGCCGATCAGACGCGTGATGCCCTGGCTAACGCCCGCTACAAAGTTCAGCGCGAAGCCGCCGCGGGCGAGTTGTTGGATGAGCAACACCCCGGCGCACATGAAGACGATGTTCGCGCCCCACACGCCGAGCGCGGCGGGCACCTTGTTTTGCCGTGCCAGAGCGACGCCAACGGAGGAAAGGAAGTAGTAGAGGAAGACCAGCAGCAACGTGACGACGAACCCCGTCCCCTTGCCTCCGCGCTTGGAAGAGAGGCCGAGCGGAACGCCGACCAACATGAGGACCAGGCAGGCGGTGGGAAAGGCGAAGCGATAATGGAGCTCGATGAGGTACGGACGGGCAGCTTCTCCACCTCCGCGCGTGTGCTGCCAGAGATCGCCCATGCCGAGCGCATGGATGGGAGTGTCGCTGCGGCTGAGGTGGGAGTCCTCTTCCTGCTGGCTCGTCTCGATCGGCAGGTCGTGAGAGAGGAAGGTTGAGATGTCATACTGGTCCGGGTTGGCGAGCGAGATTTCATGCTCGGAGCCGTTGGAGAGTTCGAGGCGCAGGGAGCGGGGCCCATCGCTTACGACCGTGGCCTCATTGGCCGTGATGATATGGGGCGTGGCGGGCTTGGTCAGGTCGGCGATAAAGACGTGCCGCCACAAGGCAGTGCCGTTGGCTCCGGGGATCACATCCTGCGCATAGAGGACATCGTTCTTGAGGCCCTCATAGAAGACACGCGGCTGGACCACAACCGTGAGCTGGCTGGTCTTGGCCTGCTCCTCGTACGCCAACACAGCCTGCGCGGCGCGCGGCGCGACGAAGAGCGAGTTGGCCAGGCCCGCGATCCAAGCCAGCACCGCAAAGATGGCAACGATACGCACGAAGGAGAGGATGCCGATGCCGCTGGCGCGCATGGCGGTAATCTCGCTGTCCGCAGCGAGCCGGCTGAGACCGAGCAAAATGCCGATCAGCACCGCCATGGGGATGGTGAGGGTGAGGAAGTTGGGCAGCAGATAGAGAATGAGCCGTGCGATATCGCCGGCGCCGGCGACGCCGCGCACGACCAGCTCCATGAGCGGCAGCAGATAGCGCATGAACAGGATGAACGTAAACAGAACGCCGCCCAATAAGGCGTAGCCGGTGATCTCGCGAAGGATGTAGCGGGTGAAGATGCGCACGGTCAGAATCCGCTTTCGAAGCGGTGGATTGAGTGTATCGCGAGAGGCTTCCGCTGGCTCACTTTGCGGCACACAGCCGCAGCGCATTCGCGATCACAGAGACGGAGCTGAAGCTCATGGCGGTGGCGGCGATCATGGGGCTGAGCAGCAGGCCGAAGGCCGGATAAAGGACTCCAGCGGCCAGCGGAACACCGAGCGCGTTGTAGATGAAGGCGAAAAAGAGGTTCTGGCGGATGTTGTTCATGGTGAGGTGGCTCAGGCGGCGGGCCTTCACGATGCCGCGCAGGTCGCCCTGGACCAGAGTGATGCCGCTGGTCTGCATGGCAACGTCGGCGCCAGTTCCCATGGCGATACCAACGTTCGCCTGGGCCAGTGCCGGAGCATCGTTCACACCGTCACCGGCCATGGCAACGATGGCGCCGGCGTCCTGCAGCTTCTTCACGGCGGCGGCCTTCCCGTCGGGCAACACGTCGGCCTCAAAGTCAATGCCAAGCCGGCGCGCGACGGCCTCCGCTGTCTGGCGGTTGTCACCCGTGACCATGACGACGCGGATGCCCTCCTGCTTCAACTGCCGAATAGCCTCCGGTGTGGAGTCCTTGATAGGGTCTGCGACGGCGATGAGGCCGGCGAACTTTTCTGCCAGCGCGATATATATGACTGTCTGGCCGTCCCGCTGCAAAGCTTCTGCTTTGCTTCGCAGGGCTTCGGAAGCGATGCCGAGATCAGCCATCAGGGCGGCGTTGCCGACAGCGACCGCCTTGCCCTGCGAGGTGCCAGTGACTCCCTTACCGGGGATCGACTGGAAGCCGTCCACGGCAGCGAGGGAGACGTCGCTCTCCCGGGCGGCTTCAAGGATAGCGGCCGCAAGTGGATGCTCGCTTGCCTTTTCCAAGCTGGCCGCGGCTTGCAGAAGGTCGGCATCCGTAAAGCCTTCCGCGGGAACCATGGCTGTTAGCTTCGGCTTGCCAAGTGTGAGGGTTCCCGTCTTGTCGACGATAAGAGTGTCGACCTTCTCCATGAGCTCCAAAGCCTCCGCATTGCGGATGAGAATGCCTTCTCCGGCGCCTCGGCCGGTGCCGACCATAATCGCCATCGGCGTTGCCAGTCCCAACGCGCAGGGACAGGCGATGATCAGCACTGCGACGGCGTTGACGAGCGCATGAGCGAAGTGCGGCTGCGGTCCGTAGATGGACCATACGACAAATGTGATACCCGCCGATACGAGTACTGACGGGACGAACCAGGACGCGACGATATCCGCGAGCCGTTGAATCGGCGCGCGGGTGCGCTGGGCCTCACTCACCATGCGGACGATCTGCGCGAGCAGCGTGTCGGCTCCAACGCGTTCGGCTTGCATGACGAAGCTGCCGGTGCCGTTGAGGGTGCCTCCTGTGACTTTGGCTGCAACAGTCTTCTCGACCGGGACGGGCTCACCGCTGACCAGGGACTCATCGACGGAACTGCTGCCCTCGGTCACCACGCCATCGGCGGGGATATTCTCGCCTGGGCGCACGCGGAGTTTGTCGCCGACCCGGATGGACTGTAGATCGACGTCATGCTCCGTTCCGTCTGGTGAGATGCGGCGCGCGGTCCTGGGCGCGAGTCCGAGCAGCGCCGTGATCGCGCTACTGGTGCGGCTGCGCGCCTTCAACTCCAGCACCTGTCCGAGCAGCACCAGCACCGTGATCACCGAAGCTGCCTCAAAGTAGAGGCCGAGCTGACCGAAGCTATCCCGAAACGATGCGGGAAAGAGCTGCGGCGCGACGACCGCCGCAACGCTGTACAGATAAGCCGACCCTGCGCCGATGGAGATCAGCGTGAACATGTTCAGGTTGCGGCTGATGATCGACATCCAGCCGCGCTGAAAGAACGGCCAGCCAGCCCAAAGCACGACGGGCGTTGCGACAGCGAACTCTAGCCAACCGAGTGCTCTGCCGGCGAGAAGATGCTGCAGCGGCTTTGCCGGAAGCAGGTCTGAGACCATGACGGCCAGCAGTGGCAGCGTTAGCGTGGCAGCGATCCAAAGGCGGCGCGTCATGCTATCGAGCTCCGGGTTCGTATCGCCGACGCGGGGCAGCATTGGCTCCAGCGCCATGCCGCAGATGGGACAAGCTCCTGGCCGGTCACGGACAATCTGCGGATCCATCGGGCAGGTGTACTGTGTTCCCGCAGCGGGTGGAGCTTGGGGCTGGTCCTGCGCGGAGGCACTCTTGGCAAGGTATTTGACGGGGTCGGCGACGAACTTTGCCGCGCAGCCCTTGCCACAGAAGTGGTAGGTCTGTCCTTCGTGCTTGACCGTAGCGACCGCACGAGAGGGATCTACGGTCATTCCGCAGACGGGATCGGTTTCAAAAGACATAGGTTTTAGATGCGCTATAAAGTTTCGCGGTACCAGAGAGGCAAAAGCGAACGCAAAGGGCGCAGTGGAAAGACGCAAAGGACGCGATGTGAGCTGTTACGGCGATGGCACGAATCGGTAGCCGATGCCGCGCACGGTGATGAGATGCACGGGCTTGCCGGGATCGGGTTCGATATAGCGGCGCAGGCGCACGATGAAGTTGTCGATCGGGCGCGTGTCCGTGTCCTCCTGCACACGCCAAACATTTTCCAGCAGCTCCTTGCGTGCGATGGTGCGGCCGGGGTGGTCCAGCAGGTAGCGCAGCAGGTCGGCCTCCATCAGCGTGAGATGGATGGTCTTGGCTGACTCGCCGTCACGACCTGGTGTGTGCAGCTCGAGCGCATCGAAGTCGATGGTCCGGCCGGCGATGGTAAAGACCGCGGGCGAGTCGACCGGGGCCGTGGACTTCTCCTCCTCCGTTCGGCCGCTCTGCCAGGACATACGGCGCAGCAGCGCAGCCAGCCGCGCCAGCAGCACGTTAAGGTCGAATGGCTTGGCGAGATAGTCGTCAGCGCCGGCGGCGAAACCTTCGACGACCTCCTCGTTGCGGCCGCGCGCGGTGAGTAGCAGCACCGGTGTATAGCGACCGGCGGCGCGCAGCGCGCGCACAATCGAAAAACCGTCGCGGCCCGGCAACATCACGTCGAGAAGGACGGCGGCCGGCGGATCGCTGGCGGCCAGCAGCCAGGCGAGCGCGCTGTCGCCGTCGGCCTCATGGTGCGTGCGGTAGCCCTCGGCGGTGAGGTTGTAGAGCAGCCCCTGCGCGAGATGCTCTTCATCTTCGACCACGACGATGAGCGGCTTACTCTTCACGGGCGTCACCAATGGAGAGCGGCAGCTTGAGCAGCATGGTGGTGCCTTTGCCCGCGCCTTCGCTCACCGCGCGGACGCTGCCGCCGTGCTGCTGGGCGATGGTCCGCACCAGAAACAGGCCGAGACCGGTACCTTTAATCTTCACCTGGTCCGTGGAGGCGGCGCGATAGAAGCGCTTGAAGATGCGCTTGAGCTCCCCCGCCGGCAGGCCCAGGCCGGTGTCCGTGACGGCGAGTACCACCGAGGTGTATCGCTCAATACCGATCCGGCAACGGATGTGCACGCCTCCGGGCGAGTACTTCACCGCGTTGTCCAGCAGGTTCAGCACCGCGGTGCGCAGGTCCTCCGCGTTGCCGAGGACGTAGAGCCGGACGTGGCCGGGGATGTCGTCCAGCTGGATGGACTGCGGCGCCAGGTGATGGCGGCCGAGCACGGTCGCGATGCACTCGGCGACCAGCGGATGCAGCTCCAGGCGCTGGCGCTGGCGGTCGCGGCGGCGCTGGCTGAGTTCGCCGGCCTTGAGCACGGTCTCCACGGTGCCGAGCAGGCGGTCGGTGTCGGCGCGCATGGTCTGGTAAAACTGCTCGCGCTGCTGCGCGTCGACCGGGCGGCGCTGCAGTGTGTCCAGATACAGCCGGATGCTGGCGATGGGCGTCTTCAGCTCGTGCGTGACGGCGTTCAGAAAGCTGTCCTGGCGCTCGTTGCGGCGGATCTCGCGGAGCAGAAAGACGGTGTTCAGCACCACGCCGGCGATCAAAATGGCGAAGAGCAGCACGCCGAGCAGGTCAATGGCCAGGCGGCGGCCGTGGGCGTGAATCCAGGTGATGTTCAGCGCCACCGCCAGCACCGTGAGGCACACGCCGAGGACGATGAAGAAGACCTTGGCTCCGCGGCGGCGCGAGAAATTCATAGCTGGGGTTGAGTATAGCGGTCGCCGATTTGGAACTGCCTACCCCCTCCCCCCCGGTTTTGGCCCTAAGAACCGCATGAATAAGGACTTAGCGGTGGTACCCCCGCGTTCCTGGGATGCTCTCGCGGGTCGCTAAGCCGTTTGTTTCAGCAGCGGCAAAATCGAGATATATCTTAAGGATATATCCATCAGATGGCCTCGATCCGCGCTTAGATTGGCAAAAGTCACTACCTTGTGGCCGCCGGCGCTGGGCCGTGGGGGGAGAAGAGCCCGGTGGTGGCCGCGCGGTCTTCTTTGCCTGACTTCTATTGTATAGGGTGTGTCAAGAGCAGATGCGTGACAAGACCGAAGTCTATGGCGGGAATGGGGCGTCGGAGGTACTGCTGGAAGCAGCGTGGAGGCCGTGGCCATGAGCGAATTTGATCGCATAACGCAGAATCCGGCAGTCATGGTCGGTAAGGCGTGCATCCGGGGGATGCGGGTGACGGTGGAGGAGCTGCTCGACGCTTATCCGTACCTGGAGCGCGAGGACGTGATGCAGGCGCTGCGCTACGCGGCGTGGCTCGCCAGCGGACGAGAGGTTGAGCTGGCCGAGGCATGAAGCAGCTGCTGGACATGAACCTTTCGAAGCGGTGGCTTCCGGTTCTGGAAGAGGCGGGGTTCCCAGCCGTGCACTGGTCTTCGCTGGCGACGGCGACTTCTCCAGATACAGAGATCATGGAGTATGCCAGGGTGGAACGGCTATACCGTTTGCACACAGGATTTGGACTTCGGCTTGATGCTGGCATCCACTGGGGACGGGAGGCCGAGCGTTCTCCAGATTCGTGCGCAGGGCGTCTTGCCGCACCAGATCGGCGATCAGGTGCTGGAGGCGCTGCATCAGATGACGCCGGAGTTGGATGCCGGAGCGTTGGTGACTGTCGACCCAAGGTGCCCGCGTCAGGGTGTTGCCGTTGAAGCCGCGGGCGTGAGACGGTGACGCAGGGCACGAGGAATCCTGCTAACCCATGTCTCAAAATCGAGACTTGGGGCACCCGGCGATTTCGCCGTCCACACCCCACCCATGGATGGGCCGCCCGTCACCTCGCGGGTGTGTGATAGATTCATTCCCAAAAAGGTGACCGCATGAAAATCGCTCGCTGTTTGTTTCGTCCCATTTTATTTCTCTGTCCGATGGCTCTCTGTGCTATTGGGGTGCTTTTGTTTTTGGGAACCCAAGCGGCGTATTCGCAGTCGAGCCTTGAGAGTGATGTGGATAACGCCCGAGTAATTGAAATGACCCATAAGGGCCTCGGGGATGATGTAATTATCGCCAGAATAAAGGCGAGTGCAACGAAGTTCAACCTCTCAGATGACGACCTCGCTGGGCTCAAGAAGGCGGGCGTTTCAGATGCGGTTGTGGCCGCCATGATTCAGTCAACGCAGTTGACGAGTCCCAAAGTCATGATCGACGGGAATCCAGTCGAGGTGCGCACGATT
>Ga0302320_10022449_pt1 | contig 12463 bp, 12 predicted proteins | sample Bog_T0_3_FD_202130 | JGI IMG/M metagenome (GOLD analysis project Ga0302320, IMG submission 202130) | Peat permafrost microbial communities from Stordalen Mire near Abisko, Sweden - Bog_T0_3 | ecosystem: Environmental > Terrestrial > Soil > Wetlands > Peat | place: Sweden: Abisko, Stordalen Mire...
CTCGCGCACCGCCGGCAGCGCCGCGGTGTCGCTGTTGGCGGCGAGCGCGCCGATGTGCAGGCCGCCGCTGTCGAGTTCATGGATCTGCGCGAGCGCGGTCAGCTGCGTAATGTCCACCAGCCGGCTGGGATTGGCCACCCCCCCCTTCATGAGATCCAAAAGGTTGGTGCCGCCGGCAATGAATTGGGCACCGGGTTGCGATACCAAGCGCAATGCCCCGTCCACGTCCGCCGCCCGCGCGTAGGAGAAATTATGCACGGGCCGCCACATGGCGGATGGCCGCCACGATGTTGGGATAGGCGCCGCAGCGGCATAGGTTGCCGCTCATGCCCTCACGAATGTCTGCGTCGCTGAGCGCCTCGCCATCACGGGCTCGATGCTCGTGCAAAAGGGCGACAGATGAACAAATTTGCCCCGGCGTGCAATACCCGCATTGAAAGGCGTCGTGCTCGAGAAACGCCGCCTGCAGCGGATGCAGCGTGCCATTTTTTTCCGCAAGCCCCTCGATGGTGGTGATTTCGTCATGGGTATGCATCACGGCCAGCGCCAAACAGGAGTTGATACGACGCCCATTGACCAACACCGTACAGGCGCCGCACTGCCCGCGGTCGCAGCCTTTCTTGGTGCCCACCAGCCCCAAATGCTCACGCAGGGCGTCGAGCAAGGTGACCCTCGGTTCCAAGGTCAGTTCATGCACTGCTTGATTCACCTTGAGGGTCACCGCGGTTGCGGTCACGGGTTCCCGAGCCTCCGCGCTCAGAGTCGCGGGCAATGCCGCGGCGCCCGCCGCCGTGGCTGCGGCCTCGAGAAAGTCACGGCGGGTGAGGCCGAACGTCATTCTACGAGTGGCCGCGCGGCCGCAGCAACAATGCCCCTACGCCGATACCGAGCAGCGTCGCAATGCCCACGGTCCTCCACGGCGACTCGCGCACGATCTCGCCGGGTCGGTGCAGGGTGCGATTCGCGTAGCGGGTGGTATCGCGCCAAGCGCTCTTCGCGGCCGCGAGGGCGACTTCGACTTTAGCGCGGATTTTCCGAACTTCCGGCGTGTCGACGTCGGCGATTCGCTGCAGCAAGTCCTCGACGCCGCTGGTCAGATCGCTGAAGTCATCATTCGCCGCCTTATTGCCAATGCGTTTCATAAGCTATCTCCGGTTCTTGCCCTGGTAAGCGGCTACTCTCCTTATGCGCTGCGAGGTGAGTAATAGGCGATCAACGCGTAGCTGTGTGGGATATCGCGGACAGCCATGAGGACGTTCGGCGCCTACACGCTTTATGGCCAATGCCCGACAGAGAATCTTAAGGTCGTCGCTCACGATCCATGAAAACCTGTCGGAGACGATTATGTTCGGATACAACCCAAAGCGGACAGTGGTTTTTTTTGTTGCCAAGAGTCATGCGGACTTATCATGGTATCTGTCGTTCAACGCATCGTCGCCGGCCGCGAATGATCAGCGCGTCGAGCGCCGCGAATCGGGCAAGCGCGCAGTATCGGGCGTGGCAGCGAAGCGCGGCCTGCTACTGCATCTAGTCATCTCGCAGCCCGAGTAGCCTGATGCGAGAGTTCTTTCGCGAGCACAAGGCGCTCAAATGGTCGCTGATCTCGGTGGTCGGCGGCATCGCGGCATTGCTCATCGTCGTCTCGCTGCTCGATTGGAACATGCTGCGTGCGCCACTCGCGCGCATGATTTCAGCCAAGACCGGCCATCCGGCTTCCATCGATGGCAACTTATCTGCGCACATCTGGTCGTGGGAGCCCAGCATGACCATCGAAGGCCTCGATATCAAAAACCCGCCGTGGGCGGAACGTAAATCCCTGGTGAGTGTGCAGAAGATCATGGTGCAGGTGAGCTTAGGGCGCCTGCTGCGCGGGGATCTGGTATTTCCCCAGATCGAGTTGATTGCCCCTGAGGTGAGTTTAGAGCGCGAAAAATCGGGATTAGCCAACTGGAACCCCGAGTCGAGTCCTGCGAAACCCGCCGACGCATCGCCGCATATTCCGGCGATACGGCGCTTGATCATTCAGGACGGCAAGGTTCACCTCGTCGATCACGTCCGAAAATTGAGTTTCAACGGCACCTTGGTGGCCGATGAGAAGGCGAGCACGCCGGATGTTTCCGCATTCCAATTGCGCTGTGGCGGAACCCTCAATGGGCGGCCTTTTAAACTACAGGGGGACGGCGGCCCGTTGATCAACGTTGATCCCGACAAGCCCTACGTGTTTAGCACCGACGTGACCGCCGGCGACCTCGTGCTGAAAGTCGCAGGTTCGATACCCAAACCCTTCGATTTGACTGCCTATGAGGCAAAATTCACGTTGAGCGGCGATGATCTGGCCGATGCCTACTATTTGACCAATTTAGCGTTGCCGAACACTTCGAAGTACCGCTTGGCCGGCACCTTGCGGCACAGGGGCAACGAGTTCCGGATTGAGGATTTTCACGGCACCGTGGGGTCGAGCGATCTATCGGGCCAAATGACGGTCTCGCTTCACAAAGACCGTCCCAAATTGACGGCGCGATTGACCTCGAACAGTCTCAACATCGAGGATTTGGCGCCGACGGTGGGCGCGCAGCTGCCGGCGAAGAGCGGCCTTGCGGCGGCGAGCCCAAGCACCGCGTCGAACTCGCCGTCGGCCAAAGCACCCACGTCAGGTCCCGCCGCGAGCACGGCAAAGGCCGCCGACTCCGGCTGGCTGTTTCCCGACGCCGACCTCCAAGTCAATCGCGTGCGCGGCATGGACGCGGATGTTGAGTTCAAAGCGCAGGCGCTGACCTCACCCAAGCTGCCGCTCAAGCATTTGCAGTTTCATTTGACCCTCGACAAGGGTCTGCTGCGGCTTGATCCACTGTCGTTCACGCTGCCGCAGGGACGCTTGGCGGGCACGGTGCAAATTGACGCATCGACACCGATTCCCCAATCGGATATCGACATGCATTTGGAGAACATCGACCTCGCCCAATTCAAGGGGGCAACGGCCAAGTCGCCGGTTCTTCAAGGCATGATGGCGGGGCGCGTGAAGCTGCACGGTACGGGCGAGTCGGTGCACAAGTTCGCTTCGACGGCCGACGGCAGCGTCAACATCGTGGTACCGCACGGCGAGATTCGTGCCGTACTTGCGGAGTTGACCGGGATCAATGTGTCGCGCGGCTTGGGTCTGTTGTTGACGAAGGATGATCAACAGTCGGAGCTGCGCTGCGGAGTCGGCGCCTTCGAGGCGGACAAGGGACAACTCAATGCGAGAATGCTGGTAATGGACACGACCAATGTGTTGATCACCGGTCGTGGCGACATCAATCTGAAAACGGAAAAGCTGGATCTTGCATTGACCGGCAAGCCGAAGAAGATCCGCCTGCTGCGCCTGCGATCGCCGGTGCTGGTGGAAGGGACTTTGTCGAAGCCCAAGGTGGGGATCGACCCCAAGAAAACCCTTCTCCAGGCGGGGGCCGGCACCGTCTTGGCGACGCTGCTATCGCCGATCGGGGCGATACTGGCCTTCGTCGACCCGGGCCTTGCCAAGAACGCCGATTGTGCCGCACTGCTTGCGCAGGCGGGTCCCGCCGTCGCCGACGCTCGTCAGTCGCAGTGACGGCAATCAGGTCGCGCCTGGCTCAGCGGGGTGGCCAACGCACGCCGCGGCATGAGTTATTTGTGGCGCGACAGGCGGCAGATTCCCCCATAAAATGTCGCTTGTTTCCTACGAGTGAGCCGTGAGGTAGATCCGAGTGCCAATCGACCCTGCCGAGGGGAATGCGTCGCCCGATATGGACGACCGGATTCGCGACTTCTGGGACCGTCATGGCGGCCCGGGTTCGCGCCAGTCGCAGGCGGGGGACACCGTACACGGCGTCTCGGGGTGGTCCGAAGTCTACGCAGCGGACGGCTACACGCTGCGCTGCGAGTGGGCGCAAGTGGGCGATCGCCATTCCATGAAATTCGTCGAAACGCCTCCGCAAACCTAAACTTGCGCGGCTATTGCCGCAGCTTGCGGCGGCTGCGCTCGATCACTTCATTGGGATTGGTGGGATCATCCGGATCGTTCTTAAAGCCGCCCGGGTTTTCCTCATCGATGGTCTTTTGTTTGGCTTCCTCGACCGCTTGTGGGTCAGGCCCCGGCGGGGTTGCCGCTCCCTCGCTTCCGGACGAAGTTGAACGTCGGTTGGACATGCTCCGAGTATATTAGTGATGCGAGCACATCGCCAACAAAAGAATGACCGGAAGGGGAACGCCTAACATCCAAAGTAAAATTCCGCGGCCCATGTGGCTCTCCTTGTAGTAGTGGTGACTGCATGGGTAGTTTCTTGGGTTTTCGCGGTTTGCACCATCGTGCCCGCGGAGCAATCGCCTGTCAGGCAGTTCTTACGAATTACTTCGCCAGCAAGCCGCGATACTTCATCATGGCGTCAATGGTTGGCGGCTTGCCGCGCCAGGCGAGATAAATTTCCGCCAAGTCATGGGTGTTGCCCCGCGACAAGATCATTTCGCGGAAACGATCGCCGTTAGCACGGGTGAGACCGCCGTGATCGTCAAACCACTGATAGGCATCGTCATCCAGCATCTGCGTCCATAGGTAGGCGTAATAGCCCGCCGAGTAGCCGCCGGCAAAAATATGGCTGAAGTAGCTCGAGCGGTATCGTGGCGGCACGGCAGGCAAGTCCATGTGCGTCTTGGCCAGCGCCTGCTTTTCGAAAGCATCCGAGTCTTGCAGCGGCGCGTCCGCCGGCAGCACGTGCCATTGCATGTCGAGTTGCGCCGCGGCCAGCACTTCGGCGAGTGCGTAGCCGCTGTTGAACGTCTGCGCCTTCTCGATCTTGTCGAGCAACGCCTGCGGCATGGCGGCGCCCGTCTGATAATGCCGCGCGTAGTGTTCGAATATCGCAGGATAAGTCGCCCAATGCTCGTTGAATTGCGACGGGAATTCGACGAAGTCCCGCTGCGGAGTGGTTCCCGAGAGCGTTGGATAGCGTGTTTGGGCGAACATGCCATGCAGCGCGTGCCCGAATTCGTGGAACATCGTGACGACATCGGAGAAACTGATGAGAGCCGGCTCGCCCGGCGCGGGCTTCGGCAGATTGGCGACGTTGTAAACGACCGGCAGCTGGTGCAACAGCTTCGATGGTTCCAGGAAGGTCGACATCCACGCGCCGCCATTCTTATTGTCGCGTTTGAAATAATCGCAATAGAACAATGCCAGAGGCTTGCCGTCGGCGTCGGTCACTTCGAACACTCGCATATCGGATTGATAAACCGGTATGTCTTTGCGCTCCGTGAAGTGGATGCCGTAAAGCTCCGTGGCGGCATAGAACACGCCGTTTTCGAGTACGCGATTGATCTCGAAGTACGGCTTCACTTCTGCGTCCTGCAGGTCGTATTTCGACCTGCGCACCTGCTCGCTGAAGAAATCCCAATCCCAGGGCGCGAGCGTATAGCCGCCTTTCTGTGCATCGATCAGGCGCTGAATGTCCGCTGCTTCGCCGTTCGACTTCGCGGTCGCGACCGGCACCAAGGCGTCCATGAACGCGAGCGCCGCCTGCGGCGTCTTCGCCATTTGATCTTCGAGCTTCCACGCCGCATGACTGGAGTAGCCCAATAATTTCGCGCGTTGCGCGCGCAGCTGCGCCAGCTGCGCCACGGTGGCTCGGGTATCGTTCCCATCCCCATGCTCGGTGCGATTCCAGGAATTGTGGAAAATGGTGTCGCGTGTTGCTCGCACGCTGAGAGAAGCGAGCGCAGGTTGCTGGGTCGTGTTTTGCAGCAGTACGACGTAGCCGTCGGCCTTGCGGCTCTTGGCGGCTTGCGATGCGGCGGTCAGCTCGGCCTCGGTGAGCCCGGCCAGCTGCGCACGATCGGAGGTCGAGAAAGCGGCATCTTTGGTGGCTTCCAGCACCTTGTTTGAAAAGTCATTCGAGAGAGTCGAGATCTGCTCGTTGAATTTCTTCAGCGCGGCCTTGTCGGTGTCCGAGAGCTTTGCACCGGCATGCACGAACTCGTCATAGACGACCTCGACCAGGCGCTTCGATTCGGGATCGAGGTTGAGCGAGTCGCGTTTGCTGTAAATGCCGTCGACCCGCTCGAACAATTTCTTATTCAAGTGAATCGCGTCTTGGTGCGCCGCGAGCTTCGGCGCCAAAGCGGTTTTCGTCGCTTGCAGCGTGGGATTCGTGTTGGCGTCGGCAACGCCCAAAAATGCGGCCAAGGTGCGCGCCAGCAGCCGGCCGCTCTTCTCCATGGCCACGTAAGTATTCTCGAACGTGGGGGGTGCCGAACTATCCGCAATCTGCTCGATCTCAGCGATCTGCTGCGCCATGCCGGCTTCCACGGCCGGTTGATAATCCTCATTCTTGATTTTGTCGAACGGCGGCGCGTGAAACGGCAAGGCGCTCGGTGCATAGAAGGGGTTGGCCGGCCCGAAATTTGCGGCTCCGGCGCGGGACTGCAGCGTGCCCGACAGTGCCAGGGTGCCTGCAACGATGAGAGCGTTCTTGTGATTCATCGGAAGTACATCCTAGGATTTGATAACGACGGGGTGCGAGGTCGACAGCCCACCGTCGACGGCGATGGCTTGGCCGTTGACATAGGAGGAGGCATCGGAGGCGAGAAACAGCGCGGTCTGTGCGATTTCATCGGGAACGCCGGAGCGCCGCAACGGATTGAGCTGGCCGATTTTCCGCTCACTGCCGCGGGCCCGCGCCTGCTCGAAGATCGGACGGGTCATTCCCGTCTCAATCAGTCCCGGGCAGATGGCGTTGATGCGCACGCCGGTGCCGCTCAGCTGATTGGCCGTGGTTTGCACCAAGCTGATGACGCCGGCTTTACTGGCGCTGTAGGGCAGGCCGCCGGCACCGGATCGAAGTCCCGCGACCGATGCGGTGCAAATGATCGAGCCGCGATGCCGCTCGACCATGGCGAGGGCGGCGTACTTGACCGCCAGAAAAGTGCCGATGAGATTGATTTTGAGAACCTCGGTCCAGCGCTCGGCGGTCTCCTCGAAGAAAGGCACCAAGCCGCCGCTGATGCCGGCGTTGGCATAGCATATGTCGAGGCTGCCGTATTCTTTTATAGCCCGTGTCACGGCGCCGGCGACATCGTCCTCCGCGGACGAGTCCTTGACCAACGCCAGCGCTCGCCCGCCGGCCGCTCTGATGGCCGCGGCCGTTGACTCAACTTCCGGGGCTCGATCCAAGGCCACGACCGCTGCGCCTTCGGCGCCGAACAGTATCGCGCTGGCGCGTCCGATGCCGCTCGCTGCGCCGGTGACGAGGGCGGTTCTGCCTTGCAGTGTGTTCATGATTTTCCTGGGTAGTGCGGCGGCCCGGAATGATATCGCAATCGCGCAAAACGCTATAATGCCGCCCTTAGGCTCGGGCAGGCGCAACTTCGAATGTCTCACCAACCAACCATTTCTCGCCGCGAGTTCGCCGCACTCTCGATCGCCGCCGGTGTCGTGGTTGCCGCGCGTGCCTCCGCTGACATGGCGCTCGAACTCCTCGAGAAGGACGTCGAGATACGCATGGCGGACGGTATTTGCGATGCGGCACTGATTCATCCAAACCAGGGCTCGTGGCCGGGGGTGATTCTGTTCACGGACGTTTTTGGACTTCGCCCGACCATGCGCGACATGGCGAAGCGGCTGGCGGGGCAGGGCTATACCGTGCTCGTGCCGAATCCCTTTTATCGTTCCGTCAAGCCACCCGGCTTATCGACCGATCTTGATTTCACCAACCCGGCGGATCGCGCCAAGATAGAGCAATTGCGCAGGCCGCTCACTCGCAACGCGGTCATGCAGGATGCGTCGGCCTACGTAAAATTTCTGGACTCCAGACCTTCGGTGCGACAGACGGCCAAGTTGGGAGTCTTCGGTTATTGCATGGGGGGTCCCATGACGTTGCAGGCGGCCGCGGCGGTTCCGGATCGCATCGGGGCCGCCGCCTCGTTTCACGGCGCAGGCTTGGTCTCGGACAGGCCGGACAGCCCCCACTTGCTGGTGCCGAGAATCCGAGCCCGCTACTACGTCGCCGTGGCAATGAACGACGACCAGCGTCAACCGGACGCCAAACACACGCTCACCGCCGGTTTCCGGACGGCGAATGTGCCGGCGAAAATCGAGATTTACGACGACTGCCTGCATGGCTGGTGCGTTCCTGACATGCCGCAGGCCCCGGGTAAACCGCCGATCTACAACTCTCGGGCTGCTGAGCGGGCGTGGGGAGAATTGTCGAGTCTTTTCCAGCAGGCGCTAGCATGAGAACGCTGCTACATTATCTCCTAGGGGGCGGAACTCAGTTCTGCACTGTGGAATTGAGGGTTTATGAATAAAGTCACGTTTGAAGTACAGGGCGACGTCGCGGTCGTCAGGCTCGAGAATCCGCCGGTCAACAGCCTAGGCCTCGAATTGCGCCAGGCCATCGTGGACGCCGTCGAGCGCGCGAATTCCGACAGCAGCGTCAAAGTGATCGTGCTGATCGGCTCCGGCGCGGGATTCTCCGGTGGTGCCGACATTCGCGAGTTCGGTACGCCCAAGGCGACGACGTATCCGAATTTGCACAATGTACTGCGTGCAATCGAGGACAGCGCCAAGCCCGTGATCGCGGCGATCGGCGGGGTGTGCATGGGCGGCGGTCTTGAGTTGGCACTGGCCTGCCATTTTCGCGTGAGCGTGCCCGGCGCCAAGATCGCGCTCCCGGAAGTGAAATTGGGTCTCCTGCCCGGTGCCGGCGGCACGCAGCGGCTGCCGCGGCTGATCGGCGTCGAAGCGGCACTCAACATGATCGTCTCCGGCGCGACGCTTGCTTCCGAGAAGTTGCGCGCCACACCGTTGTTCGATGCCTTCGGCGATGGCGACTTGCTGGAGTTCGCGCAGGGCTTTGCGCGCCGCGTGGTGAGCGAAGGAACGCCGGCAAAGCGCGTGCGCGACCTGCCGCTCAAGGTACCGAATGCCGAGGCGTTCTTTCAGTTCGCCCGCAACACGGTCAAAGCGGTCGCGGGTCCGTATCCCGCGCCACTCGCCTGTGTCGAGGCCGTGGCGGCGGCGGTCTCTGCAAAGTCTTTCGACGCAGGACTGAAGCGCGAGCGCGAGCTATTCGTCGGCTTGATGCTGTCGAGCGAGTCGGCGGCGCTGCGGCACGTGTTCCAGGCGGAGCGCGCAGCCTCGCGCATTGTCGACGTGCCGGAAGACACGCCGGTGCGGCCGATTCGGAAAGTCGGGGTGATCGGCGCCGGAACCATGGGCGGCGGCATCACCATGAGCCTCATCAATGCGGGCTTGCCGGTGGTGCTGCTCGAGACCAAGCAGGAGGCACTCGATCGCGGACTTGCCAACATACAACGCAATTATCAAGGTGCCTTGCGCAAGGGCACGCTCAACGAGGCGAGTCTCGCGCAGCGCCTCGCGCTCATCTCCCCGACCCTCGAGTACGCAGCGCTCAACGATGTCGATCTTGTGATCGAGGCAGTGTTCGAGACCATGGACGTGAAGCGCCAGGTGTTCGAGACGCTCGACGGCGTGGTCAAGAAAGGCGCCATCCTGGCGTCTAACACGTCGTATCTGAATCTCGACAAGATCGCGGCGTCGACGCGGCGTCCCGAGGATGTGATCGGACTGCATTTCTTCAGTCCGGCCAATATCATGCGGCTGCTCGAGATCGTGCGCGGCGCCAAGACCGGCAAGGACGTGCTCGCGACCGCGATGCGCCTGGCGAAAACCATGGGCAAGGTCGCGGTCGTCTCCGGGGTGTGCGACGGCTTCATCGGCAACCGCATGCTGTCGCGTTATGGCGCGGCCGCGCATGATTTGATCATGGCCGGCGCCTTGCCGCTCGATGTCGACACCGCGCTCCAGGAATTTGGCATGGCCATGGGTCCATTTCGGGTCGGCGACTTGGCGGGACTCGATATCGGCTGGGCGGCGCGCAAGCGCATGTCGGCGGAGTATCCGGATCGGGATTTCTCGAATGTCTCGGATGTGTTGTGCGAGCAAGGGCGTTTCGGCCAAAAGACCGGCGCCGGCTGGTATCGCTATGAAACGGGCTCGCGCGCGCCGATTCCAGATCCGGTGGTCACGGCCATCATCGAGGAATATCGCCGGAAAAAAGCCATCACGCCGCGTAAAGTGACCTCGACCGAGATCGTCGAGCGCTGCATTTATGCCCTGGTCAACGAAGGCGCGCGCATCCTCGAGGAGGGCATCGCGCAGCGCTCCTCGGACATCGATCTGGTGTATCTCAATGGCTATGGCTTTCCGCCGTACCGCGGCGGTCCGATGTTCTATGCGGACCAAACGGGCCTGCAGGATATCGTGCACGCCTTGGAAAAAATCGCCGCGCAGCCGGGCAGCGATCAAGCTGCCTGGAAACCCGCCGCGCTGCTCACTCGATTGGCGCGTCAAGGCCAAACCTTCAGCGACTACAAAGGATCAGCCAAGTGACAGAAGCGGTCATTGTCTCGACGGCCCGCACCGGCCTCGGCAAAAGCTGGAAGGGTGCGTTCAACATGACTTACGGCGCGACCTTGGGCGCGCATTCGGTACGGTACGCCGTGGAGCGGGCGGGCGTGGATCCTGCCGAAGTCGAAGACGTGATCATGGGTTCGACCTTCGGTGAAGGCACCACCGGCGCCAACATCGCGCGGGCGATTGCGCTGCGCGCCGGTCTTCCGGTCACCACGGGCGGATTGAGCATCAACCGCTTCTGCAGCTCCGGATTGCAATCCATCGCACTGGCGGCGCAAAGAATCCTCACCGAAGGCGCCAGCGTGATCGTCGCCGGTGGAGTTGAAAGCATTTCCTGCGTGCAGAACGAATCCAATACGCACATGCTGCGCGATCCCTGGATCATCGAGCACAAGCCGACGCTCTATTGGAACATGCTGCAAACCGCCGAGAACGTGGCGAAGCGCTATCACATCAGCAAAGAATCCCAAGACGAGTACGGCGTTCGCAGCCAGCAGCGCGCCGCGGCCGCGCAGGCCGCCGGCAAATTCAAAGATGAAATCGTGCCGATGAAGACACTGATGGGCTTTGCCGACAAAGCCAGCGGCTCGCTCGGCACCAAAGAAGTCACCATCGACAGCGACGAGGGCATTCGCGCCGACACCACGCTCGCCGCCGTGGCGCAGATTCGCCCCGCCATTGCGGGTGGCGTGATCACTGCGGGCAATGCCAGTCAATTCTCCGACGGCAGCAGTGCGGTCGTGGTGATGGATCGCAAGCTCGCAGAACAACGAAATCTAAAACCCTTGGGAATTTTTCGCGGCTTTGCGGTCGCCGGCTGCGAACCCGACGAAATGGGGATCGGTCCGGTGTTCGCGGTACCGCGCCTGTTGCAACGCACCGGCTACAAGGTCAGCGACATCGATCTGTGGGAGCTCAACGAGGCTTTCGCCTGTCAGGTGCTCTACTGCCGCGACAAACTCGGGATTCCCGATGAGCGCTTGAACGTCAACGGCGGCGCCATTGCGGTGGGCCATCCGTACGGCGTCAGCGGCGCACGGCTGACGGGACATGCCCTCATCGAAGGCAAACGACGCGGCGCAAAACTCGTGGTGGTGACGATGTGCATCGGCGGGGGCCAGGGAGCTGCTGGTCTGTTCGAGGTCGCCTAATGGGAGTGCGCGAGTTATTCGAGCTCAAGGGCAAGGTGGCCTTGATCACCGGCGGTTCGCGCGGCTTAGGTTTGCAGATCGCGCAGGGCTTGGGCGAAATGGGCGCGAAAATTGCCATCAGCGCGCGTAAAGCCGGCGAACTCGACGAGGCCAAGCGTCATCTCGGCAATTTCGGCATCGAAGCCTTGACTGTGGTCAACGATTTGAGTCAAACGGAACGGGCGCCGGCTTTGGCCGACGCGGTCGCCGAGCACTACGGCGGCATCCACATTCTGGTCAACAACGCCGGTGCCAGCTGGGGCGCGCCGGCCGAACAGCATCCGATCGAGGCGTGGAACAAGGTCATGGGCTTGAACGCGACCGGCGTGTTCGTGATGAGCCAGGCGGTTGCCAATCGTTGTTTCATACCGCAACGCTCCGGCAACATCATCGTCGTGGCCTCGGTCGCGGCGCTGCGCGTCGGAAGGGTGATGAAATCGGCGGCGTATTTCGCCTCGAAGGCGGCAGCGCTGCACCTCACGCGGGCCCTGGCGGTGGAGTGGGGGCCTTACGGCATTCGCGTCAATGCGATTTGCCCGGGTTTTTTCCCGTCCAAGATGACCGGCGTGCTGCTCGAGTCGATCTCCCAACAGGTCATCGAGGGAACGCCGCTCGGCCGCCTCGGCGGCGACACCGATCTCATGGGTGCAGCCGTCTATCTGGCATCGGATGCCTCGCGACACGTGACCGGCCAATACATCGCCGTCGACGGCGGCGCCTCGTCGGCATGAATCGCGCGGCGCGACTCAAGGGCAGAGCGTGAGCAGCCCGGCCGCAGGGTTGCGGCCACCCCCCGCGCAGCACGCCTTCGACACGGCTCGGCTCG
>Ga0302320_10022454_pt1 | contig 12460 bp, 11 predicted proteins | sample Bog_T0_3_FD_202130 | JGI IMG/M metagenome (GOLD analysis project Ga0302320, IMG submission 202130) | Peat permafrost microbial communities from Stordalen Mire near Abisko, Sweden - Bog_T0_3 | ecosystem: Environmental > Terrestrial > Soil > Wetlands > Peat | place: Sweden: Abisko, Stordalen Mire...
TGGGGCATTTGTATGCGCATTTCGCCGGGGTGGAGGCGGAGCATTGGCATGTGAACAAGTATCTGGCGCTGGGGGTAATTGTGGTGTCGCTGACGGCGTCGATTGTGGCGAGCCTGGTGTTTCCCAAGCCGCGGGGGGCCGGGGCGGCGCGATCGCGGCCGGGCGAAGCGGAGGCGGAGCGGGATTAAGACCTATTTTTTTCCGCTGGCCGGGGCGGCTTCTTCTGCATCTGCAAAAACATCTGGTGCATTTCTTCGAGCATTTCCAGCTTGCGGGGGAAGGGAATCAGCGCCATGCGTTTGAGCTGCGCCTTTTCATGGGCCTCCCAGGACACCTGCTGCCAGGGGTCTTGGGGCGGGAGATTGTCGGGCTGCGGAGCGTTCATTTCGCCTCGTGAATTTCCTTCAGCTTCTTGATATCCAGGAGATCCTTGTCGCGCGACGCCTGCCGCTTCAAGTCCAGCAAATCCGCCAGACTGCACACCGTGGCATTCAGGTCCGGCGCGACTTCAAATAATTCCGCGCGGGCGTAGGCCGCCGCGAATCCCAGCGGGTCGCGGATGAAGAGGTCCACTTCCGTCTCGCGGTGCAGATCACTGTAGAGGGAAAACACCTTCATGTTCCGCTCGCGCGCCCACGTTTCGCGAAGTTGGGCGTCCGCGAAACGCTCCATCGGTTCGGGTATGCGCGGCGTGTAACCCAGGCCCTTGAGAACCCCAAGTGCCCTCAGAAGATTGGGGGCGGAAAACTCCAGGATCAAATCCACATCCGCCGTGGCGCGGAAATAGCCGTGGGCGTTTACCGCCAGGCCGCCGACCAGCAGATACCGCACACCGGCGTCGTTAAGCCCGCGGATGATCTTCTCAACGCTTTCCTTCTTCATGCTGACCACCTGTCCGTGCAGCGGCGTTCGCGGAAAGAACCTTCAACAGTATATCAGCTTCGCTTTTCACTTCCCGCAGCACTGCTTGTACTTCTTCCCGCTGCCGCAGGGGCAGGCGTCGTTGCGGCCGATCTTCGGGCCTTCGTTGACGATGGTCGCCACCGGGGCCGGCCCGCTGGGTTCCTCCCGCGCCGGACCAGAATCCGATTCCGCCGCCTGCTCGGCGCGCAGCGTCTGGGCCGCCATCGACCCGCCCACGCCGTAGGTCTGCTGCGGGGCCGCGACCTCCGAGGCCTTGGAATAGACGTTGTCCATCACAAAGCCTTGCGTCAGGCGGACCTTGAAGATCATGTCGGTCACCTTGTCGCGGATGGAGCTGAGGAAGGCGTTGAACAGGTTGGTGCCTTCCTTCTTGTACTCGATGCGCGGATCCTTCTCGGCGATGCCGCGCAGGCCGATGGTCTCGCGCAGCTGGTCCATCGCGTACAGGTGGTCTTTCCAGGTGAAGTCGAAAATCTGCAGCAGCACGGTGCGTTCCAGCTCCGTCAGCTCGCGCCGCAGGAAGGCGTGGCCCACCTCGTACAGCAGCTCGCGGCGCTGCTCCAGCGTGTCCTTGGCGAAGGTCTCGGCGTCCGCCGGTTCCGCAAAGCGGTTCTTCACCCAGGTTCCCAGCGACGCCGCATCGGGGTACTTCTCCAGCGCCGCGTCCACCTCCTTTTCAATGTTCTCGTTGGCGATGCGCGAGATTTCCACCAGTCGGGCGTGCAGCTCGCGCACCGGCAGCGACCGCACCTCGTCGCCGGTGATGGTGGCACCGAACTTGGCCTTCACCCAGTTGGCCAGTTGCTCGGAGGTGTAGATGTTTTCCAGCCCGCCGCCGCCCAGGGTCACCTCCAGCGCGTACTCCACGGGATACTCGATCTCGCGCTGCGAGTACTGCTTGTGCGCCAGGTCCAGGATCACGGCCACCGCCTCATCCTGCTTCTTGCCGATGAGATCCTCCCCCTTCATCTTCAGGTCAAACTTGTTGTTGGCCCATTCGGCCAGTTGCATGGCGGAATAATTCTTCACCAGGAACTTCTGGATCGGATCGCAACTGGTGTGGTCGATCTTCTCCATCGCCGCCTCAATCAGCGTGTCGTGAATCCGCGGGCGGTCCATCTTGCGCAGTTGCCCGGGGCTGACCTGCACGCGGAACTGGTCCAGCGCCCACTTGGAAAGGCCGTTGTAATCCCAGTCCGCCGGGTCGGCGTCGGGGTCCATGAACTCATCGAGTGACGTTGAAATACTGCTCTTGGCGTCCTCGTGGGCCAGGTCCTTCATGGCCCGCTCCACCACCTCGTAGCTGGTGTCGCGCAGGTCCTGCGGGTCGATGGCCGCGTTGAAGGTGACGCGCGCCCACTCGCTGAGCACCGTCGGCACGTAGTCGGAATCCAGGTACTGCCCCACGGCGTCCTCCACGGCCTCGGAAATGATCTCAAAAATCATCTCCCGCAGGTTGTGCCCCTCGATGATCAACTGCCGCCGCTTGTAAAAGTAATTCCTCTGCACGTCGCGCACTTCATCATATTCCAGCAGATTCTTGCGGATGCCGAAGTTGCGCTCCTCCACCTTCTTCTGCGCGCGCTCCACGCTCTTACTCACCATCGAATGCTCGATCGGCTCGTCCTCCTGCATCCCCAGACGCTGCAGCATCTTCAGCATAAAGTCCCCGGCGAACAGCTTCATCAGCTCGTCCTCCAGGCTCAGATAAAACCGGCTCTCGCCCGGGTCCCCCTGCCGGCCCGACCGCCCGCGCAGCTGATTGTCGATGCGCCGCGACTCGTGACGCTCGGTCCCCAGCACAAACAACCCCCCCGCCTCCGGCACCGCCGGAGCCAGCTTGATGTCCGTCCCGCGACCGGCCATGTTGGTCGCAATCGTCACACGGCCCACCGTATTGCCCAGCTTGTTGATGTACTGGTGGCCGGCCATCGCCACGATCTCCGCCTCACGCTCGTGGTTCTTGGCGTTGAGCACCTCATGCTCTATGCCGTGGCTGCGCATCAGCATCTTGCTCAAGCGCTCGGACTTCTCCACGCTCGTCGTCCCCACCAGCACCGGCTGACCCTTTTCGTGCAAATCCTTGATCTGCGTGACAATGGCGTTCCACTTGGCCTTTTCGTTCATGTATATCTTGTCTTCCTGGTCGATGCGCACCACCGGGCGGTTGGTGGGCACCTTGACCACGTCCAGCTTGTAAATCTTCATGAACTCGTCGGCCTCGGTCAGGGCCGTGCCGGTCATGCCGCTGATGCGTTTGTAGAGCTTGAAGAAGTTCTGCAGCGTCACCGTGGCCATGGTCTGCGTTTCGGGCTTGATCTTCACCTTCTCCTTGGCCTCGCAGCTCTGGTGCAGGCCGTCGGACCATTGCCGCCCGACCATCTTGCGCCCCGTAAACTCGTCGATAATGACGATCTCATCCCCATCGACCATGTAATCCTTGTCGCGCACGTACACCACGTGCGCCCGCAACGACTGCTCCAGCAGGTGCGGCCAATCCATGTTGTTGCCCACATAAAAACTCCCCACGCCGGCAAACTCCTGCGCCTTCTGAATCCCCTCGTGCGTCAGATGGACGCTCTTTCGGTCCAGCTCCACCTCGTACATGCAGACTTCCTTGGTCAGCTTTTCCTCCGCCGCCGGCAAATCCAGCTTGTACTGCTCAATGGCCTTTTGCAGCTGCGCCTTCTTCTCGGCGTCGGTGGTGTTCTTCAGGTCGCCCTCCGCACCCTTGATCCGCCGCTTGGCCGCCTCCACGGCCTTGTTGGCCTCGTCCCACGGCCGGTTGGCCACGATGAGCTTCCGCGTCACCTCGTCGGCGGCGCGGTACTTCGGGGCGTCATCGTGCGCGGGGCCGGAAATGATCAGCGGCGTGCGCGCCTCATCAATCAAAATCGAATCCACCTCGTCGATGATCGCAAAATCCAGCGAACCCTGGCACTGCTCGTCGAGCGTCGTCTTCATGTTGTCGCGCAGATAGTCGAAGCCAAATTCGGAATTGGTGCCGTAGGTCACCGTGCAGCGGTAGGCATTCTTGCGGGTCTGGTTGTCCATGAAGGATTGAATGTATCCCACCGACATCCCCAGCGCGAAGAACGCCGGGGCCACCCATGAGGCGTCGCGCTTCACGAGGTAGTCGTTGACGGTCACCACATGGCAGTGCCGCCCGGTGAGGCCCATGAGGAAGCAGGAGAGCGGGGCGACGAAGGTCTTGCCCTCGCCGGTGGACATCTCGGCGATTTTGCCCTCAAAGAGGACCATGGCGCCGATGAGCTGCACATCAAATGGCCGTGCCCGGTAGGGCGGGCGGTCCGCGGGCACCGCGGCTCGCAATGCATCATACAGCGCCACGGGAATCTCCACGAAGCGCCACTCATGCTCGGTGTGGCATTTGAACAGGCAGTCGGTCAGCATCGCCTGCGCCTCGGCCGGCAAAATCGACGGGTCAAAACGGTTCATGGGGTCCAGCGCCGACCGCAACCCGATGTTGCGGTCCATCGACTCGCGCATCAGGGCGAACGCCTCGGGAAGTATCACCAGCGCCTCGGCGTCGCGTTTTTCGTCACTCTCCAGGTCATCCATCTTCTGTCGCAGTTCCGCGGTCCGCGCTTTCATCTGGGCGTCGGTCATCTTCCGCACCTCCGGCTCAAATGCGTTGATTGCCTCCACCCGCTTGCGGTAGGTCTTGATCAGCCGCTCGTTGCGCGACCCGAAAATCCTGGTCATCGTCCGGTTAAAAAGGCTCGCACTCATGATTCATCCTTCCGGCCAAAACGCCCCGATGGAGCGACAGGCCCGCCTGGGTATGGATTTGAAATTTCAAATAACGGAAACAGTTGTGATAACAATGGAACAACCCTCCGGCCCGGCCGGGGGGTTACGCCGCGCGCAAGGGGATTGCGCCCTTCAGATGGTTGTTGGAGGGGCCAGCAGGCAGTGATGAATCGCAAATTCGGATTCGTGCGGCGCGGGCATCGGTTCGATGCCGATCCGCCGGGTCGCCTGAGGTTGACTGTTTTCCACGCTCGCGAAAGCACCCTGTGCAGGCATCCACACCGCGTGCTGCGCCGGCCCCACCAAGCCCGCGAACTCGCGCGCCAGCAGGTCGCTCCAGGCCGCCAGAGTCTCCAGCATCCGGCCATCCCGGCCAATGCTGGCCGCCGTGCCGCGCACCTGAATCGCCCCGGGGCGGGTAGCCTTCCGCACGCGCGTTGTCGCGTCTGTCTTGACCCCGTCCGCCGGCGCTTCCGCCAGATCGACCAACCCCTCCGCCCGCACCACGCGCATGGTCGCCGGTGCGGCAAACCGCGCCGGCACCATCGCCGGATTGGCCGCCAGCAAGGCCAGCGCGCAAGACAGCATCGCAATCGCCCGCGGCCCCAAAAGCCACGGAGCGTGCGCGCCATGTATGTCACTCGAAGTTGTCACCGGCTTTTTGGCCATGAATCTCCAAAACCGCCGACCAGCATCGTTTCTGGCCCAATGAAAGTCAACCTGTTCGGAGTTCACGCTTCAGCGTGCGTCTGGCGGCTTCAGCGGCCTAGCCCGTGCCATTCGCTGAAGCGTGAACTGCGAACAGTATTATAGGATCGGCCATTTGCCCGAGCAGGCTAAATTCGCCTTCGCGGATCAAGGCGTTGCCGCTTCGCAGGCGCTGCCAGAAGCAACCGGAAAAAGACCACTGGAACGGCTCGACAAAAGTGTTATCATTTGGGCGAGGTGCTGAAATGACCACCATTCGAGCCCATTATGATGGCAAATCTTTCGTCCCCGATGAGCCTGTGGACATCCCGGCGGATGAGAGGGTGATCCTGCATTTTGAATCATCCAGCCCGCCTGGGGGCACTCCACAAACACGGGAAGAAATCATTCGCCTCTTTGAAGAAATGGAGCGACTGGCCGTCGTCACTGATCATCCCGTGGACGATTCCCGCGACAGTATTTATTCCGGAACGATAGATGATCCGCGTTGACACCAGTGGAAATATCGCAAATATCACCTCAAAACGGCTGTTCGCAGCAAATTCAGGCAGTAATTCGACATTATTCATTACCCGCACTGATAATCCGTCACAACCCCATACAGGTCCAAAGGATTGAGATTCTCCGGCTTGATGAAGAAATACAGATAGCCGCCGTCGCCCCAGCACATGTTCGTGTTTTTGTCGCTGGCGATCTGAAACAAGAGCTTGAGATTCTGCTCTGCAACACTTTGAGTTACGTATTGGACGAAATCGGCAAAGCCCAGAAGCAGGTGTCGCGCCGGGTGTCCGAGTTGGTACGACAGAAGATTGTTGTATGTGGAAGCCATGTCGACCAGACTTGCGGCTTCATCCCCGGAAAAACCAGCTGCCGCAAGCGCCGGCTCCCCCGCCGTGCAAGGCAGCGATAGGACCGGTACCGGCTGCACCGCAGCACGGGGGAACGGTTGAACCTTCGAGGGCGTCTTGCGCGGCTGCGCGGGGACCGAGGCGGCGTCCACAAAGTAGATTTGTGTCCAGTCGTCGGCTGGTTCGCCCCCGGGAGTCAGTGGATCGGCACCATCGGGATCCTGCCATCCGTAAACGGAAAACAGGCAAAACAGGCCGGTCGGCGGAAGGTCCGGCAGCTTGGCCACCTTGCCGATTTCTGCGAGGTCGATCTGGGCGAGAAAGGCCAATGGCTTGCCAGAATGCTCGGGCCAGGGCATATCCGCCGGGAGAAATGGCGCTCCGCCGATGAAGGTGCGCGTTGCCGCGGAGTCCGCGGGAAGCGTCTTGAGCAGAACGCTCTGCCGCGCAAGCTTCAGAATTTCGGCGCGCCGACCCGACAGCCCATAATGCCTCAGGAGTTCATCCAGCAGTTCCGCAGCCGAGAGATGACGGCCCACAAGCTCAACCTGAAATTGCTCATTCTCGCTGAGATTGCGGAGAACCAGCTCATAAGAATCATCAATGAGTTTTTGGAGCGTTTCCATCGGAACCGGACTATTCAATTGCACGTCCGTCCAGTGCCACCCCTTGGTGTCCCACTTCATCTTCGTGGAAAGGGCGACGGCCCCTGGGTAAGCGTGTTCCAACTTCTCTCGCACTCCGTCATCGCAGCGTAAAAGCAAAAAAGTGGGGTCGCGCTTCGGCTCAAATTTTGCAAAACTCCCCAAGAATTTGCCCAATATGTTGAAATCGGCTCCCTCTCGGCCTTTGGTAGTGCATGCCGGTTTGGTCCGACACAATTCCTTTAGCTTGTCGATGGTCGCCGAAAGGTCATTTGGCATTTGGTTTTCCCTCGCTCACGGTATAAAACTCGTCTCCCCCGTCAGCCCCCATATCGCCTCCGCCAGCAGCTTCGCCGCCGCCTCCAGGTCCGCCAGGCTCACCACCTCCACCGGCGTGTGCATGTAGCGGCAGGGCAGCCCAACCAGCGCCGCCGCCACGCCCGACCGCGTCACCTGGATCACATTGGCGTCCGTCCCCGTCGCCCGCGGGGCCGCCTCCTTCTGCACCGCGATCCCAGCCTTGTGGGCCGCGGCAAACAATATCTTGTTCAGCGGCGGATTGATGTTCGGACCAATGCTCAAACTCGGACCCTTCCCCGCCTTCATCGTGCCGGCCATTTTCTCATCCGCCCCCGGATAGTCCGTCGCATGGCACACATCAATCGCAATCCCCACCTGCGGATCGATCCCGAACGCCGCCGTGTGCGCCCCGCGCAGGCCGATCTCCTCCTGCACCGTCGCCACCGAATAAACCGCTGCCTTCAGCTTGCCCGGCGACTTCTTCGCCCGCTCCGCCAGCAGCCGCAGCGCCTCGGCCACCACAAACGCCCCCACCTTGTCATCCAGCCCCGGCCCGGTGATCAAATCATCCCCCAGCTTCGCCACCCCTAAAATGTACGTCACCGAATCCCCCACATCCACCAGCTTCAAGGCCTCCTCCTTATTCTTCGCCCCGATGTCCACATGCAGTTCCGTCAGGTCAAACTTCTTCCCCCCGTCGCGCTCCTCCGGCTTCATCAGGTGGATCGCCTTCCGCCCGATCACCCCCAGCACCGGCCCGTTCCTCCCATGCAGGTGCAGCCGCAGCCCCGGCACCACCGCCAGGTCCACACCCCCTACCGCCGTCAGATAAATGAATCCCTGCTCGTTGATGTGGTTGACCAGAAACCCGATCTGGTCCACATGCCCCGCCAGCATCACCCGCGGCGAGCCCTTGGGATTGAGGGCAAAAAGCGTATTGCCGTGGACATCGGTCCGCACCTCGGTGGCATAGGGCTTCAAATAAGCCTTGATCACCTTGGCCGCCGGCTGTTCAAAGCCGGAGACCGAGGGTGTGGCCAGAAGCGTGGAAAGAAAAGCGTAGGGGCGGTCGTCCATGGCATGTCCTTAAGAATAAAACGCGTACAAAGTAGTCGCGGCGTCCCGCCGCGTTCGAACAAGCAAGTGCATCAATACTGGAAGCGATGCAACGGGTTGTCAAGGAAGCTGGAGGCTGCAAATATCTGCATTCCCGGTAAACTGTTGATCGTGTCCACCCTCAACCCCTCCACCCGTTTCTCCAACCGCGTTGACGACTACGTCCGCTATCGCCCCACGTACCCGCGCGAACTGCTCGCTGTCCTCGCCCGCCGCGCCGGCCTCACCACTGCTTCCCGGCTCGCGGACATCGGCGGCGGCACCGGAATCTCCACCGGGCTTCTTCTGGAAGCCGGCGGGGCCGCCCTACTCATTTCTCCTTCCGCACCACAAACCCCTTCGCCGCCGCCGCCAGTTGCTCCGCGATGTACGGCGTAAACACCTTCGCCCCCGACGGATTCAAATGCCACCCGTCCTCAAAGCCCTCCTCCGTCAACCCAGGCACCATCCGGCAATCCAAAAACGTCACCCCATATTCCTTCAGAATGCCCGGCAATCCTGGATCAATCGTGTACCCCTCGCGCGCCGGCATGGCCACCAGAACCACATGCGCCCCGTTGGACCGCGCCAGATCCAGCAGCCGCGCCAGCAGCGAATAGGTCTTCCGCGGCGGCACATCCCCCGGCCGCGCCTTGGGCGCCGGCTGCCCGCTGTTGACCCACTGCATCCCCGCCTTGGCGGCGGGGATCAGATTGTTCAGCAGTTCAACGCGAATATCCCACCGGTTTGCGTACAACATTGAAACCCGGGCCTGCAGATACTGCCCTCCCACCTCGGTGTTGTTCAGATCGTCAAACAACACCTCCGGCACATCCCGCCAGTCGGTCTCGTGGGCCAGCCATCCGATCCTGTACCCCGCCGGCAGCTCGTCGGAAATGCCGCTGGGGGACATGTTGATCACCACCACATCGGGCGTCTTCCCGCGACGCATAAAATTGACCGCCAGATTGTGATACCACTCGATCGGGTTGCTGCCGGAAAGCGCTATCGATTCCACGTGCAAGTCGCCGTTGCCCGCCTCCTCCAGCGTCTGCCTCAGCAGCGGCAGGTTGTACCCATTCTGCGTCAGCGAATTGCCGAGCAAGACCAGGCCTGTGTACCGCCGGTCGGAGAGTCGGTCGGCCAGCGCCGGGAAGTTGCGCAGCATCGCCGCTTCAAAGGGGCGATGGACGTAGCGCATGCGCTGCCACGCTTCCAGCGCCCCCACCACCGCCAGCACCACCGCGAGCACCTTCAGTTCATTTCTAAAACTGGAAGTAGATGAACTCATGTGCCGCCTCCGCCGGGAATACCAGAAGCATCCAGGTCAAATAGGAATAGGCCAGCCCGCGCGCCAGCCAGTGTACGTTTACCAGCGCCAGCAGGTCCTTCCGCCGTTCCATCCAGATTTCATACAGCAGCAGCGGGCCCGCCAGGAACACCATCAGCCCGAGCATGTAGCCCGCGGCCGGGGTCCAGCGGAAATCCGTCGCGATGCGCGCCAGAAAGTCCCACGCCTGGGTCATGCTTTCGGCCCGGAACATCAGCCACCCGATGCACACCAGGTGGAACATGACCGCCATCTTCAGCAGGCGGATGAGCGGATTGGGCGCTCCCTCCTTCGGCTTGCCGCGTTCAAAGGGCCGCCAAAGGCACAACAGCAATCCGTGGTACACGCCCCAGGAAATGAACGTCCAGTTGGCCCCGTGCCACAGCCCGCCGATGGCCATCGTCAGCATCAGGTTGCGATACGTCTTCCACTCGCCGCCGCGGTTGCCGCCCAGCGGAATGTACAGATAATCCCGCAGCCAGGTGGAGAGCGAGATGTGCCAGCGGTGCCAGAAGTCGCTCGGCGAAACCGCCAGGTAGGGCATGCGGAAATTGTCCATCAGCCGGATTCCCATCCACCGCGCGATCCCCTGGGCGATGCTGGAATAACCGGAGAAGTCGCCGTAAATCTGCAGCGAAAACGCATACAAGCCCATCAGGCATTCCGCGCCGCTGAGCTGGTCGGTCTTCCGCGAAAACACCGCGTTGGCCACCGCGGCCATGTTATCGGCGATCACCACCTTGCGGAACAGCCCCGCCAGCGCCAGGTAAAGCCCGGTCGAAAAATCGTCCGGCTCCCGCCGCCGCGCCCGCAGCAGTTGCGGTATCAGGTGGTCCGACCGCTCGATGGGCCCGGCCACCAGTTGCGGAAAGAAACTCACGTACAGGCCGAAATCCAGCAGGTTCCGCACCGGCGTCGTCCGGCCGCGATAGACGTCTATCGTGTAACTGAGTTCCTGAAAGGTATAGAACGATATCCCCACGGGCAAAACCACATTCAGCACCGGCAGGCTCGCATGTATCCCGATGTTCCCCAGCGCCCCCATCAGTTCATGGGAGAAGAACCCGTAGTACTTGAAGAACCCCAGCAGCAGCAGGTTGGCGCAGACCGAAATCAGCAGGTATCCCTTCTTCCTGCGCTGCGCGGGTGCCGCAAAAATCCCCAGCCCCACGAAATAGTCCATCAGCGTGGTCCCCGCCAGCAGAAACAGGAACCGCCAGTTCCACGTTCCGTAAAACACGTAGCTGGCCACCAGCAGCATCCGGTTCTGCCAGTGCAGATTGCACCGGCGATACGCCACGATCACCACCGCAAAAAACACCCAGAATATATAGCTGTTGAAAAGCATCGACGCCGGCGTCCCTCGGTGGAGTTGGACGAATTGCGAATCGGCGAGAGGCTAGCGGTCACCCCGCAAGGCGTCAAGCCGAACCCCCGCGACAAACCCCGCGCAAAACGCCAGCGGGCGACTTTCGTCGCCCGCCGGACTCATTCCCGAGATCGGAGCTCATCCGTTACAACTTTGGCCTCGCGCCGTATCCCCTTCCTCGCCTTGCCGCACTCGCCCCCCAAAACCACTTTTCGGAATCACCGCGGCACACGCACGCAGCCCACGATTCCGTCCTTCCTTATGCTTCCTCGGAATTGCTTTCCAGCATCTGCCGCAGGTATTGGTTCTCGCGGCGGGTCGCTTCCAGGTCAAACACCAGGTACTTCACGCTGAGGCGAAGCCAGTCCAGGCTCTCCTGCAGCGAACCGATGCTTTTCTTGAGGGCCTGATGCCGCTCCTGCGTCTCCTTGGCCAGGGCTTCCAGCTTGGAACGCTCCGTGGAGGGGAGCGTGCTGATTTCCGACATCAGTTCCCCGAGCTTGGTCTGAAATGTGGTTTCGTCCATGGCCTACTCCTCGTCAATCGGTTCCGGTGTGAAGGATGCATCTTCCATCACCACGGAGAATACAGGAACAAACCTGATGCCACCTGTCGCCCTGATGTTTTACTTTACCCCGAAATGCCGTCTTTTCCTGCCATTTTCAAATGTTTCTCGCCGCCCTTCTGTCTCTGCCGTCGCTGACATCTGCGACATCCCGTTGCGTTTTTACATCATTGTCCGCCAAACCTGACGCTCCCGCACCACAGACGGTGCGATTTCGCCAATCCCCGCCCCGACCCCAGTGGCCGATAATTTCCCCGCCGGCATCATGGCAATTCGTCCGACCCGCCTCGAAACCCACCCGGCCGCGCGAAAGGCCACCTCATCGGCCTGCCGGAACTCTGGCATGCCAGTTGGCGCAGTGTCGCTTCGCCCCGAGCCTTTGCCAAAGCGCCGCCCCCGCCCGAAAGGCCCGCGCAAAGATGGCGTGACGCCCCCGCTTACCCATGTTGCCCAAATTTCGGCAAACGCTTTTTCGCAGTCGCTTGAGGATGAGCGAAGGATATGGTAAGGTGTCCGGCTCGATTCCACGAAAGGCAGGCAGAACATGGCACGTCATGGCACCAATCATCGTCTCCGCTGGCGCAGCAAGGCCGCCAACAAGGGCCGCAAGCCCTCAAAGGGCCGCATCAAGGGGTGGTCCGCCAAGAACTACCCGCATTTGTACAACTGACCTCCCGCGCCAGGCGGCCCGGATTCACGAACAGAGGGCACGGACGACGATGCGTTGTCCGTGCTTCTCGTTTTTGCCGGAAGGGTGGGCGGAAAGGGGCGCGACGTGCTCTGTCTCAACCCTCGCATTTATTCGCGCCCGTGAAATTTGCGCTGTGACGCGCGTTCGGTTACATCATGCACGATGGAAACCAGCAAATCACCACGGAAGGTGTTGAATGCCGCCTACGCGCT
>Ga0302320_10022459_pt1 | contig 12458 bp, 9 predicted proteins | sample Bog_T0_3_FD_202130 | JGI IMG/M metagenome (GOLD analysis project Ga0302320, IMG submission 202130) | Peat permafrost microbial communities from Stordalen Mire near Abisko, Sweden - Bog_T0_3 | ecosystem: Environmental > Terrestrial > Soil > Wetlands > Peat | place: Sweden: Abisko, Stordalen Mire...
TCTCGGGGCTGCGGAAAATCAACCTCAACCTAACTGCCGTACTAAGTCTTATGAAAATTGAAAGTGCGAAAAACTCTGGACACTACCTTCGAGGTGACCTCTCGATCAAAATGCATGTCATCCTCTGCCGGAAGTTTTTGAGGCGACATCGGAGCGATCCCATTCTGCCCAGGTGTGGCTGGATCATAGGATTTGACGCATTGGATAGCAGCTCAGAATCGTGGCGCCAGGCCTATCCGATAATGTTCACGATAAAGGGTCCACTCTTAGCTACGCAGTACCCTTCCTTCACAACAAAACATTCGATGCTGTGTGTTCCCGGATATTTTGCTGTTTCTCTTCTTACCAAACCTCGGGACTCAATGACTCCGCTTTGGAATTGTCCCCTGAGGTCACGCGCAGCTTTAGCTGCCGCGCCAGTGTTTACAACCTGCCAGTAGACGTGGAAAGGTGGCCTAACATCTGTCTTGCATACGAAATCTAGATGATGACCGATCGGAACCGAAGCTCCATCATTTGGTAGTGGAAAGCTGCGGAATCCATCCCTCTTTGCAGTTGTAGACTCGAACCACAGTCTGCCCTCTTTAAGTGTCGGCCATATTACTGGCTTCCGATGCGGCGCATCAAGAATCCGCTGAATGGCATACTTTACCGCGTCTCTGACCACGAGACCGCTCTGCTTCAGCATCGGTCGATTTCGCTGGGCCACTGCCGCTTCAACAAGCCTGCGGCCCATTCGCGGCGCAAGTGACTGCAGGAAGCTCACGACGTCGGTGCTCTCAGCTGCGTTTTTGAAATCGGCTTGGGCCGTCTCTAGCCAGTCGAAAAAGGCATCTCTTTTCTTGGGCTCCGTATTCCAACCATCAGCGAAGTTCTCACGAGGATCGGTCGGATTCGGTATCCAGTACCTTCCATTTCTCTGTTCGACGAACAAATTCATCCGCGACAAAATGCTCTGCAGAGCTCCGAAACTGCTCGCCTCTTGCTGATATGCGTGGGCGGCAAGTGTCGTAATGATGATTGAAGTAGGGCGGAACTCGGGCTCTTCTTCAAAACGCAGATCCCTATGACGCTTCAAAATCTGCACAACCGACTGCAATGGGGTCTTGACTCGAAACTCGGGTATCTCGGAAACGGAGGCTTTCTTCTCAGCGAGCATGATTGCTCTGCGCTTCATCTCAAATGCCGACTTCATCCGCTCGTAGAACCATGTGGCGTAGCCATTTGGATTACTCACGGGCCATTCTTCGGAAAGCCTCAGATAATTCGGATGATTACGGTCTGTAATAGCGACGGAAGTCCCCACAAATTCGGCCGAAACTTTCATTTGCTCACGAATTCGACGCTGGCTTTGCTCGTCTGGAAGAGCCGGCAGAACATCCATATGAAATTGCGCGGAATCTGCATAATTCAGGGTCCAACAGCGATCCCATGGCGATGGATCTTCCATTTGGCGAGACCTGCTATAAAGTCCCAGTTCTTGGCCCACAGCCGCGTGTAGGCTCTTTTGAGTAGTCTTGGCCTTGCCGAGGGAGAATTCGCAGACGATGTCCAGATCGTAATGTTCTTCGCCGTTCGCAGGACGAATTACGGTGCCTAGGCGAAAAGATCCCTGAGTATAGACTTTCGTCTGGATCTTCGCGAACTGCGATGTTGGGCGCTCGAACCATTCCCCAACCGATTTGTAGCTGCGCTCAGCGGACTCATATCTCTCCCTGGGAATGTCGAGCACCTCTGCGAGATCAGTAATCAGATCCTCAATTAGCTTTGCGGAGTTCTGCATTCGCTTCCTTTCCGCAGAGAAGCCGGAACAAACTTGTCAATTTCAGAGGCGGAAAAAGTGTATTCCTCTTTGCACTTCAGCGCCATTTGGGCTTTGATGTATGCTTTGGCGTTGGTTTGGGGGGCGCTTTTGAGAATCGTTGCGAGACGCTTTTGCAAGTCATCGCGAATTTTAGTGGCATCTTCGTCAGAGATCGACATTCGACGAACGTCTGTCAGCAACGACAGATACGACTCCCGAATTGGCCACAGGGCCGACGCGGCATCTCGGTGTTTCTGAGCAGTGCCGCCGGGGTCGACGCCTTTCATATAGCCCGAGATCCAAACGGCTAAGAACGAAGATAGGGCGGTACCAATCTTGAGCCAGGACTGGTTCGTGATGGCCACAGAGAGAGCTCCCGAGGCGGTTAGCGCCGAAATGGCGATTTGCCAAATCTTATACCGCCTCAGCGATTCGCTGCATTCTTCAGCCATCTTCTCGTGCGTCTTATGCGTGTAGACAACACGACCGAAGCATTCGCGAACTTGATCTTCGAGAATAGAAGTTTCCAACATCGGGAGGCTTTTATTGTACAGGCAGTGGTACGTCTCTTGGGGTCGATCCGCTATCCGAGTGAGCAAGTGTTCCGCTTCAATAATCGCGCAACAAAGGTCAATCCTTTGACCGATGCGGAGATTCGCGTTGGCAGTTTCGAAAGTGGCAGGGAAACGCCTCACCTATGCAGAACTGACCGGCAAGGTGGGAGAAAGCGCGTTCTAAGAAGGCTTGGTTGGGGCGCCAGAAACGCGGCCAAAGACTTTAAAAGACTATTAACCTCAAAGATATTAGGTAGATCTAGGGATATCTTAGGGATTCTTTGGCATAGCTACGCAAACCCTCCCATAAATGGCGGGGGTTCGCTAAATTTTCTTGTTGTCAAATTCGCAATTAGTGTCAAAATGATTTATTGGCTATAAATGGCCAAAACAAAAGCCGCTATTGGCGTAGCGGCCTTTTGGTATAGAGGCTCAAGGGGAGCCCCATAGAAATGTATCTAGAGCGTATCGCTCATCTCCCCAAGAGTCAAGGCAAAAGTGCGCTTCGGTGTACACAGGATATCCCTGTCTCCGAAAGGATGCGGCAGGCCAGCCCCTCACGGCCCGTGTTTCTACCACGAGCCGGAGAGGATAGCAGTTCACCGTTTTTCAACTCTCCGCATAGAAAGCAGGCAAACGATGAAACACACCCCAGTGAAAGTTGTTCGCGATTCAAGGACGGGACTCTTTAGGCCGAAAGAGGATGCCAAGCGGTACCCATCCACAACTGAAACCGAAACAGTATATAAGCCTTCGCCTAAACGCGGGTAGTACTGCGCAGTTTGCTGAGTGTCTACTCCCAAATCGATGGGCCCGTTCAGCGATGGGCGGGTCTGTCGTTCTGCGAATGGGGGCGGGGGCATTCTTCTCTTGCTTCAAACGCTGATCGAGTTCGGACTTGGTAATATTCTCAACTCACACAGAACGGTCTCAAGAGCGCGATACTCTTCGTTCAGCGGTTTCGGCTTCATGGGCCTTATCATAGCGCGATTTGGAGGTGCTAATGAAGGAATGCGCGTTTTGCGATCATACTGGAAAACTTTCCGCTGAGCACATCTCTAGCAAGTGGATGAGGGAACTATTTCCGGGGACCATAACTGCGAGGCGTTTCGACCACGATAATGCCGCAGACAAGGAATGGCACTGGAACTCCTTAGATTTCAAAGCCAGCGTTGTATGCAAGAAGTGCAATGAGACCTGGATGAGCGATATCGAGAATAGACACGCAAAACCTGTGCTTACCCCGCTGATTTCAGGAGAAGTTAACATTCCAATAGATCTAGCAAAAGCTCGGTCAATGGCCCTATTTGCATTCAAGACAGCGGTAGTGCTGGATCACTCGCAACGAGACAGATCGGGGCCATTTTTTGATCGAAGCTCCCGACACGCATTTCGGGAGAACCTCCGCATTCCGCGAAGCGTCCAGATGTGGCTATGCCCCTTCCGTTGGCATCGGGGGAACGGAGCATTTCTGACCCTTTACCACCAACCTGAATCTTCCAGCGGAGAGAACTGGTTGATGTACGTATGTACGTTTGCAGTTGGGAATGTGGCAATCCAGGTTGTCGCCGTCAAGGATAAATCCGAGCGAGCTACAATCACCCCAGTCACCATCCCTGAAATTTTGGCTGTTCCCTTCTGGCCCGGGCTTCAACGCGATTACATCTGGCCCAGAGGGCAAACACTTCAAAGCCGCGAGGATTTCAGAGCCTTTGCCGGACGCTGGCAAAAGATCGAAATCTTGAGCTAGATTTAGCTGGCCTGTCACGGCATCTTGAATGTTGTCGAGTTGGTAATCATTAGTCAAGTATGTTATTGCCGTTTCGACGCGCCATCTGGACGCTCTGCCCTCGATGTTGGGAGCAAAAGCACGATCGGGTTCATTTTACGAGCATCGCATCGTACACTGGTAGACGTTCTCATAAATAGCTCGTCGGGGACGATCCCATGGTGCAGTCTGCGGCACGCCCCTTTCCCCTTTAGGAGCGACCGACGAAAGGCAAAACCATGGGTCACGGCGCCCAACGTGAGCTAGGCGACGGCGAAACTCTTCCACTTGCATGTCTCGAGTCAAGGTAATGACAACGACAGAAAATCTAATCGAACGAGATCTGATAGCCAAACTTGAGGATCTCAAGTACACCTACCGCCCAGACATCCGCGACCGCGCTTCGCTCGAGAAGAATTTCCGCGAGAAGTTTGAAGCCCTCAACCGGGTCCACTTAATCGATTCCGAGTTTGAGCGTCTTATTGACGAAATCATAACCCCGGATGTCTTCGCCGCCGCCAAAATCCTCCGCGAGCGCAACAGCTTCATCCGCGATGACGGCACGCCGCTGAACTACACCTTGGTAAACATTAAGGACTGGTGCAAAAACACCTTCGAAGTAGTTAACCAGCTCCGCATCAACACGGACAATAGCCACCACCGCTACGATGTCATCCTCCTCATCAACGGTGTGCCTGTGGTGCAAATCGAGCTGAAATCCCTCGGCATCAACCCACGCCGTGCCATGGAGCAGATTGTTGACTACAAGAACGACCCCGGAAATGGCTATACCAAGACGCTGCTGTGCTTCATGCAGCTTTTCATCGTCAGCAATCGAAGCGATACCTGGTATTTCGCCAACAACAACAGTCGCCATTTCAGCTTCAACGCCGATGAGCGCTTTCTCCCCGTGTATCAGTTCGCCGCCGTGGACAACACAAAGATCACGCATCTCGACAGCCTTGCGGAGGCCTTTCTTCCCAAATGCACCCTGGGTCAGATGATCAGCCGCTACATGGTACTGATTGCCAGCGAGCAAAAGCTGATGATGATGCGTCCGTATCAGATCTACGCAGTCAAGGCCATCGTAGACTGCATTCACGAGAATTGCGGTAACGGCTATATCTGGCACACGACCGGCAGCGGCAAGACGCTCACCTCTTTCAAGGCCTCCACACTGCTGAAGGACAACCCCGACATCGAAAAATGCGTGTTTGTCGTAGACCGCAAGGACCTCGACCGGCAGACGCGGGAGGAATTCAACCGGTTTCAGGAAGGCTGTGTCGAGGAAAACACACATACCGGCGCCTTAGTGCGACGGCTCCTCTCCGACGACTACGCCGACAAAGTGATCGTCACCACCATCCAGAAGCTCGGCCTAGCTTTGGACGAAAATAGCAAGCGCAGCAAGGAAAACAAGAAGCAAGGCAAGGCGACCTACAAGGAAGAGCTGGAACCGTTGCGAAACCAGCGAATGGTGTTCATCTTCGACGAATGCCACCGTTCGCAATTCGGCGAGAACCACAAAGCCATCAAAGAATTCTTTCCCAACTCGCAGCTTTTCGGTTTCACCGGCACGCCAATATTTGAGCAGAATGCCACCTACCAGCAGATTGATGGCGAGCAGGCTTCCCTTAAGACTACTGCCGACATCTTTCAGGACGAACTGCACGCCTACACCATCACTCACGCCATTGACGACCGTAATGTCCTGCGCTTCCACATCGATTACTTCAAACCAGAAGGCAAAAACGTACCCAAGCAAGGTGAGACGTTGGCAAAGAAAGCCATCGTCGAGGCGATCCTGGACAAGCATGACGCCGCCACTGGCGAACGCAGGTTCAATGCCATTCTGGCTACCGCCTCTATCAACGACGCCATCGAATACTTCAATCTGTTCATGTCGCTACAGAACAAAGAACAGGAATCAGACCCTGCTTTTCAACCGCTGAACATCGCTTGCGTGTTCTCGCCGCCCGCCGAGGGAAACAAGGACGTGCAGCAGATTCAGGAAGACCTGCCGCAGGAAAAAGCCGACAACGAACAGGAGCCGGAGAAGAAGAAGGATGCGCTCAAGACCATCATCTCCGACTACAACATCCGCTTCTGCACCAATCACAGCATCAGCGAATTCGATCTCTACTACCAGGATGTACAAAAGCGCATCAAAGATCAGCAATTTCCAAATCAGGACATGCCTCTCAAGGGCAAAGAAAAGATCGACATCATCATCGTGGTGGACATGTTGCTCACCGGATTTGATTCCAAATACCTAAATACGCTCTATGTGGACAAGAACCTGAAGTACCACGGGCTGATTCAGGCCTTCTCCCGCACCAATCGCATCCTCAACGGCACCAAGCCCTACGGCAATATTCTCGACTTCCGCCAGCAGCAGGACGCCGTCAATGAGGCCATTGCCCTTTTCTCCGGTGAGAAACTTGAGCGCGCCCGCGAAATCTGGCTGGTGGACAAAGCTCCCAAAGTTATTGAGAAATTGCAAAGCTCTGTCAAGAAGCTCGATGACTTCATGAAATCCCAGGGGCTGACCTGCAAACCGGAAGCAGTGCCCAACCTAAAGGGCGACGATGCGCGCAGTGCCTTCATTAACCATTTCAAAGAAGTGCAGCGGCTGAAAACTCAACTCGACCAATACACCGACCTCACCGAGGAAAACAAAAATGCCATCGAGCAGGTTCTGCCGAAAGAACAGCTTAACGCCTTCCGTGGCGTCTATCTGGAAACCGCCCAGCGCCTGAAAGAGCAGCAGAGGAAGGGCGATGACCAAGCCAGCCCGGAAGTGTCGCAACTGGACTTTGAATTCGTGCTCTTTGCCTCCGCAGTCATTGATTACGACTACATCATGGGGCTCATTGCCAGCTTCTCGGCGCACGCACCGGGCAAGCAGAAGATGAGCCGCGACGAGCTCATCGGCCTCATTCAGTCCGATGCCAAGTTCATGGATGAACGCGACGACATCGCCGCATACATCAACACCCTGAAAGCGGGTGAAGGCTTGAGCGAGAAAGACATTCGCGAAGGCTATCAGCGTTTCAAGGCGGAGAAGAATGCCCAAGAACTCGCCACCATCGCAGGAAAACACGGGCTGGCCATCGCCACGCTGCAAAGTTTTGTGGATGGCATCCTGCAACGCATGATTTTCGACGGAGAGCAGTTGACCGACTTGATGGAAGCACTCGGGCTGAACTGGAAAACTCGACGGGTGAAGGAACTAGCCCTCATGGAAGAACTAGTTCCCGTGCTCAACAAACGCGCCCAAGGGCGGGAAATTTCAGGACTGAGTGCTTATGAGCAATAAGCCAGAAGCAAACACCGTGAAGGATCAAAGCGAACGCGAGTTGAAGCCCAAGCTGCGCTTCCCGGAGTTCCGGGATGCGCCGGGGTGGGAAGAGAAGTCTCTTGAGCAAATTTGCACCATGAATCCTTCAAGCGAAGGACTTCCCGAATCGTTTTATTACATTGATTTGGAATCAGTGGTGGCTGGAGAGCTAACATCCAAAAACCGAATAGATCGGAACGCGGCGCCAAGTAGAGCTCAGAGACTACTCAAAAAAGGCGACATTATTTATCAAGTCGTTCGCCCTTACCAACGGAACAATTTCCTTTTCGACTTTGATGAGAAGGACAATTATGTGGCATCTACCGGATATGCGCAGCTAAGAGCCAGCGGCAGTGAAAAGTTTCTATATCAGGCTATTCATACTGATGGATTCGTAAGCAAGGTAATAGAAAAATGCACAGGGTCAAACTATCCCGCTATAAATTCATCAGAATTGTCCGAAATATGTTTGGCAGTTCCCCCAACCATTGACGAGCAACAAACAATCGCCGAGTGCCTCACTTCCCTAGACGAACTGATTGACGCCCACAGGCAAAAACTCGACGCGCTTAATGGCCACAAAAATGGGCTGATGCAGAAGCTTTTTCCTCGCGACGGCGAAAAACGCCCAAGGCTCCGTTTCCCTGCATTTCTCAATGCTGGGGACTGGAACCAAGTGAGCTTTGGAAAGCTTGGCTTGGACGTTGGTGATGGAAATTACTCTTCCAAGTATCCAAGCCAGTCCGATTTTAAGACAAGTGGGGTACCTTTTTTGAGGGCCAATAACCTGAAATGTGGAACAGTGACCGATGACGATATGCGTTTTATCTCAACGCAGCAACACAGCGAATTAACAAAGGGGCACCTTAAATTGGGCGATATTTTAATATCTACCCGTGGTGAACTTGGGAAAGTCGCACTCGTTCCTGATCGCCATATTGGCTCCAATATAAATGCACAACTTGTGCGCATCAATGCGGGCAATACGATCGTTAATACGTTTCTATTTCAGCTCTTGGATTATTCTCGAACGATCGGCTTATTTGATGCACTTTCAACCGGCACAGCATTAAAACAGCTGCCAATAGGCAAGCTGAATCAATTAAGTCTTCCGATTCCAGAAATACTGAATGAGCAGCAAAAGATCGCCGACTGCCTCTCTTCACTCGACGACCTGATCGCAGCCCAAACCCAAAAGCTCGAAGCTCTCAAGACCCACAAGAATGGGCTGATGCAGCAGCTTTTTCCATCCACGGAGGAAGCGCTGTGACGCACGCTGAAATAGCAGAATCGTTAAAGGCCAGCGACGCTCAGATCGTTCTCGCCTATGCATTCAATACAACAGGAAAGACACGGTTGTGCGTTGCATATAAGGACGCAACAAAGCGAGAGGACGGAACCCACACCGGCGTTTACTACAATGCATTCAGCGAGGATCTGTTTGTCTGGGACAACGATGAAGAAAATGATGGGGCCGACTTGCGGCTCACCGTCCGGCCCAGTAGCCTGAGCAGGTTTCACGCCTCACTTACTGAGGACAATGTCCGAGATAAGCTGAACGCATATAAGCCAAAGTTTGGTTTTGGGTTCAGGCTGCACGATGACGACCCTTCACTCGGGATTGAATCGATCTCGTTCTTTATCCCAAATCAGAACCCGGACGTTGCGCAGCCGCCGATCAAAATTTCAAGAGGCGAAGAGCGCATATTTGTCTGGTGCTTCTTTCTGGCGCTCTTCGAGGTCGAGGGTTGGGCTGACGAGCAGTCCAACCATTTCTTTATCGATGATCCTGTTTCCAGCCTAGACGACCACCACATTTTCATCACGGCGGAGACGCTCTTCGAGTTGATCGAGAAGCATTACAAGAACCGCAAGATCATCATCACCACCCATCACGTAGGACTTTACTCAATTCTGAGCGGCTGGCTAAGGAAGGGCGATCAGCGGCAGAGGTATGAAAAGGTTACCAAGATCTGCATTCTGAGCGGCAAATCGGGTGACTTGTCCTTGGAGAAGGACAAGGACGACGTGCACCTCTACCACCTGCGATTGCTGCAAGTATTGGATCAAGCCAGGAAAGCCGACGATTTGCGAGCATATCACTTCGCGTTGCTGCGGCAAGTGCTGGAGAACGTGGCATCGTTCCTCGGCAAGGGTCAGTTCGGGTATGTGCTCAGCCAGATCGGCATCGACAACCCCAACGACACCGCGGACATCATAAACACGCTTTCTCACAAGAAGGTCTATTACTACGAGTCCGATCGCTTGGTGCCTGACAGACGCCAAATGTTTGAGACCGTCTTGACCAAACTTCAAGAGAAATACAACTTCGCATTGCACACAGAGTAATCTCATGACTGACCAAGACCAAAAGCAACTGGGCAAGACCCTCTGGAACATCGCCGACCAACTGCGTGGAGCGATGAACGCGGACGATTTCCGCGACTACATGCTCTCGTTCCTATTCCTGCGCTACCTGTCAGACAATTACGAATTGGCCGCGCAAAAAGAACTGGGGCGGGATTATCCTCAGGTCGAGGGCGACGACCGCCGGGTGCCGCTGGCCGTCTGGTATGCCAACAATCCCGATGACGCGGCCGATTTCGAGAAGCAGATGCGCCGCAAGGTGCACTATGTCATCAAACCGGATCACCTTTGGGCCAGCATTGCCAATCTCGCCCGCACGCAGAATGGAGAACTGCTCAACACGCTGCAAGCAGCCTTTAAATATATCGAGACAGAGTCTTTCCAAAGCACCTTCCAAGGCCTGTTTTCTGAGATCAATCTGGCATCGGACAAGCTCGGCAAAAAATACGAAGAGCGCAATGCCAAGCTCTGCACCATCATTCAAAAGATCGCCGAAGGGCTGACGCAATTTTCGACCGACGCTGACACGTTGGGCGATGCCTACGAATATCTGATTGGCCAGTTTGCCGCCGGTTCCGGCAAGAAGGCGGGCGAGTTTTACACGCCGCAGCAGATTTCTAGCATTTTGTCTGGCATCGTCACGCTGGACAGCCAGGAGCCGAAAACGGGACAGAAAGCCAAGCTGGATAGCGTTATGGACTTTGCCTGTGGTTCCGGTTCGCTGCTCCTCAACGTGCGCAAGCGCATGGGGCCGCACGGCATCGGCAAGATTTACGGGCAGGAAAGCAATATCACCACTTACAACCTGGCGCGGATGAACATGCTACTCCACGGGGTGAAGGATTCGGAGTTCGAAATCTTCCACGGCGACTCGCTGACGAACGATTGGGAAATGTTGCGCGAGACCAACCCCGCCAAGAAGCCTTATTTCGATGCCGTGGTAGCAAATCCCCCGTTCAGCTACCGCTGGGAACCAACAGAAGCCATTGGCGAGGATGTGCGCTTCAAGAATTACGGGGTCGCACCTAAATCCGCCGCCGACTTCGCCTTCTTGTTGCACGGTTTCCATTACCTGAAGGACGAGGGCGTCATGGCCATCATCCTACCCCACGGCGTGTTATTCCGTGGAGGAGCGGAAGAGAAAATCCGCACCAAGCTGCTGACCGATGGGAGCATCGATACGGTCATCGGGCTACCCGCTAATTTGTTTTAGATGGGTATCTGCTTGACTCATGTTGCAACAATGGGTAGTGTATTTGAATGGCAGAAGAGTACCCACGCAGCGTTATGGAGCTAGAGAGGATGTTCGCGACCGAAGAGGCTTGTCGCGGGTATCTGGCTCGTCTCCGTTGGCCTGAGGGCTTTTGTTGTCCGCGTTGCAACGGCACCGAGACCTGGCCCATCCGTGCTGTTCTTCTTCAATGCACGAGTTGCAAGTACCAGGCTTCCGTTACAGCCGGCACGATCTTCCAGGATACTCGGACGCCTCTCACAGTTTGGTTTCGCGCGATGTGGTGGGTCACGACGCAGAAAAACGGGGCCAGCGCCTTAGGCTTGCAGAGAGTTCTGGGTTTAAAAAGCTACGAAACCGCGTGGACTTGGCTACACAAGTTCCGCCGGGCGATGATTAGGCCCGGCCGCGAACTTCTTAGCGGGCGAGTAGAAGTTGACGAGTGCTATATTGGCAGCCCAGAAGACAAGTTACGTGGTCGAGGGAACGTAGACAAAACTCTAGTAGTAATTGCAGCTCAAGAAGACGGAAACGGGATCGGCCGAATCCGCTTTAGGCAGATTCCTGACGCATCCGCGGATACACTAAACCACTTTATTCAGGACTCTATTGTGCCGGGTAGCACAATCCACACTGATGGCTGGAAGGGATACAGTTCGGTCAGTTCTCTGGGGTATACGCACGAGGTTACTGTTTTGAAAGGCAGGAAAGAGTCTGCTTCGGAGCTGTTGCCGAGAGTACATATCGTGATCTCCCTCCTGAAACGGTGGCTGGCAGGAACCCACCAAGGGGCAGTTAGTCATAAGCATCTGGATTACTACCTAGACGAATTCACATTTCGATTTAACCGCCGGCGGTCAAAGAGCCGCGGCAAGTTGTTTTACAGGCTGATCCAACAAGCAGTCGCAATCGAGCCAGTAACGCTAGGCAATATCCTGCATCCTGAAGGCGCCCTGGAGGCAAAACTGCCAGCACGAAAGGGCCCCGCCAGTGTCGATTCTCTTGATGAAGGAGGAGGGGACTCATGCCTGATCCGTCATGCAAAATCAAACTCCGCACCGGTTCGCGCAACGCTCACATGAAATCTACGGCCGGTGAAAGTTTTGTTGCGCTACTAATGTCTGCCGTCGCTGCGCTCTTGGCCGCGGTAGCAGGAGGCTTCCTTGGAATTATCTTTAGTCGCCTGTTACCGGATCGAGATGGGGAATCAGCTCTATTACTGGCTCCGTTTTGTTCTTTCGTTTTGGCTGTATCCGTGTTCGTTGTGGTCTTCCGGAAAATCAGCACATACGGTGAGAATTCAGACAAGGAATGAGGACTTGCTTCAAGAAGATACTCAATATTTATGAAAACCCCAACATATTGTGGCCACATGAGTGAAGCAGATACCCATC
>Ga0302320_10022460_pt1 | contig 12458 bp, 8 predicted proteins | sample Bog_T0_3_FD_202130 | JGI IMG/M metagenome (GOLD analysis project Ga0302320, IMG submission 202130) | Peat permafrost microbial communities from Stordalen Mire near Abisko, Sweden - Bog_T0_3 | ecosystem: Environmental > Terrestrial > Soil > Wetlands > Peat | place: Sweden: Abisko, Stordalen Mire...
TCAATGCCATGCCGCACACCCCCGATTTCATCATTCATACCGGCGATCTGAGTCAGCTCTCGAAGCCGAGTGAATTCGATACGCTGGACCAGGTATTAAAAGGAGCATCCGCAAAACAGATCTTCTTCGTGCCGGGTGAGCACGACATGCTGACCGACAACGGCGAGCAATTTCTGCAGCGCTATGGGAAAGGTACAAAGGGCACGGGGTGGTCGAGCTTCGATCACAAAGGTGTGCACTTCGTCGGTCTCGTAAATGTTGCCAATCTGAAAGCTGGAGGCATGGGATCGCTCGGTCACGAACAACTGGAGTGGCTGGAGAACGATCTTAAGGGCCGCTCGGCCAGCACTCCCATCGTCCTGTTTGCCCACATTCCGCTGTGGACCATCTATCCGGATTGGGGCTGGGGAACTGACGACAGCGAACAAGCGTTGTCTTATGTCAAACGTTTCGGTTCGGTGACGGTGCTAAACGGCCATATTCACCAGATCATGCAGAAGATCGAAGGGAAGGTTTCGTTTCACACCGCGATGTCGACCGCTTTCCCTCAACCTGCGCCGGGAACAGCTCCCTCAGCTGGACCCATGAAGGTGCCGGCCGAGCAGTTGCAGCGGGTGTTGGGTATCACCGATGTGAACTACGTGCGGGGTCAGCATTCCCTGGCGGTGGTGGACTCAACGCTTGGGTAGCACACGAAAGATTCGGATCGGGCAGAACATCAAACCTAGGAAGGAAACAGGACAATGACAAGGAAAAATGTGTGGATGGCAGGTTTAGCGGCTCCGGTGATGATTGCCATGTTGCTGCTCGTGGCGGGATCCCCGAGCGCAAAAGCGAATGACCAACCCTCCGCGGCGAGTGCGGCGGTGAAGATCGATAATTTCTTCTTTGGGCCGCAGACGATCACGGTACCCGTCGGAACGACCGTTACCTGGACCAACAGTGATGACATTCCCCACACGGCAGTGAGCACCGAGGGCGTGTTCAAGTCCAAGGTGATGGATACGGACGAAAAGTTCTCCTACACATTTACCAAGGCGGGAACTTATTCCTACTACTGCTCGATCCACCCGAAGATGATCGGCAAGGTCGTGGTGCAGTAAGGCTCGGGCGACCATGCAGACGGGTCGCAGGTCATTACTAGAAGCTCAGCTTCAAGGAGAACTCGAGCGCACGCGGAGAACCTAGGGCAAACACGCCGGAGCCCAGGCCCAGGCGGTTGCTGCTGGGCTGTTCGCCTGACGTGCTATTAAGCGCTCCTGGTACGTTGCTGGGCACTCCGCCCACCGGCAGAGGCAGGAGCGCTCCACTCAACGGATTTCCAGGCCCGTCAAAGTTCGAGAAATTCATCACGTTGAAGAACGATACCCCTGGCTGTATCTGGAATCTCTCCTTGAACTTGTAAACCCAGTTCAAACTTACATCGAAGGCGCGCAACCAGCTCATGCCGGCTTCGTCGAATGGAGCTGGCTGTATAAGCTGTTGTACTCCGCCCAGGGATTGCAGTTGAGAGAGGGTGAACAGGCCGTTGGTGATCAGCGCCTGTCCGGCAGGGGTGGGCTGACTGGCCCCAGTGTGGTTGTAAGTGCTAATCACATTGTTAATGTTGCTGGTGTTGACTCCATGTCCGAACGAGCCGACGTTGGTGCCGGGAAGCACATCTCCAAATGAACCGTTCGAGGCAAAACTGCCGTCGCCCGTGCCATCGCCAGTGACGTCGGTAACAAAGATACCGCCCGCGCTTCCCGTCGGGCTGAGGGTGAGGGTCGCAGGCAGCGGGCTGTAGAAGTGGCCGATCGCACCCAGGCGGAAATGGAAGGGCAGGTCCATCGTGCCACCGAAAGAAATTTGATGTTTGCGGTCGAGTCCGTTCGGCCCCAAGTACTTTTGAGGGTTGTTGAAGTCCGTGGCGATGGTGACGAAGTCATTATCCGTTGCCGAAGCGATATAGCGCTCCAACTGGTAGGACACTTGCAAATCGAAGTTTCTAACCCCCTGGAACGGGTGCTCCAAGTGCTGTTTCAGGGACACCTGCAAGGCCGTATTCTTCGCGTAGCCGATGGGAAACAGCATCTGGTTGGCGCCGAGATTCTGATTAACGCCGGGGAATGCCGCTGGAGGGGCGTTCACCGAGGCGCATGGAAATCCTGCGCAGAGCGAATAACCGGAATCGAGACCGTTCGCGGCGAAATCGGAGATCGTCGCGCCGCCCCCGTTAGGGTGAAGGCCGGGACAGCTCGAGATTGCCTGCTGAATCGTGGTGATGCCATTGCCGCAAGCGGCGTAGGTCGAGTTGATTGCCGCTATCGCATTTGTCAGATTAAAGAACCGCGCATCGCCCACGTGGTTGGTATCAATCGCGAGCAGCGTGTGAGTCTCAATGTTGCGCAGATAGTCGGCTGTGAGCACCATGCCGGGGCGTATTTCATGCTGCAGGCCGAGGTTGATTTGCACCGAGCGTGGGCTCTTGTAGTTCGGCGCTAATAGATCTGTACCCGTCGCGTCCAGACCGTCCGCCAAAGCTGTTCCTATGAACGAGGGATTGGGAGCCGATGAGCCCACTGAGGCTGTGGCTTGCTGATATTGCGCCTGGAGGGCGGAAATCTGGCTGGCCACGCTTCCAATCGGCTGCCCACAAAACCCAGGATTGACCGAGCTGCCACCTGGCAACGACAGAGCCTGGGCCTGACCGTTGGAACAAACTGTGGTATCGGCCAGGAACAATCCCTTCTGCAAGCGCGCTGGCCGGTCGAATTCGATGTTGTTCCAGATCGAGTTCTCATAGAAAAGGCCAATGCCGCCGCGCAGCACTGTCTTGCCTTTATTGGAAGGATCCCAGGCCAAGCCTAGCTGGGGCGCGAAGTTGAGGTTGGGTTGACGTACTCGATTGCCCAAGCTTGAAAAGTACTGATTGTCGAACTGTTCCAGAGCAGGGATGGCGGCGAGGTCGCTATCAGTGCGGCCCGAATCCCGAACGTAGCGCAAACCGTAGGTGAGAGTGAAGTTTGGTGCGAGCTTCCATGCGTCCCCGACGTAAAGCGAGATCCGGTTATCCGGGCCGCTGCCACCTGCCGGAAACCCAAAGGCTGGTATTTCCGAGTCAAAGCCCTGTCCGTTACCCAGGGACACGCTATTTGCCGGGTAGTTCAGTGGGTTGCTGGCTCCGCCGGGGAGAGCCAGGCACGCAGCGTTGCAATCTGTTAATCCCGCTCCAACCGCCGGTGCGAGCTTCAGGAAGCTGGCAAATCCTCCACCGAAAATGTGGTTGAACCCGCCGCCGTAGCGAAGAATGTGCGCGCCCAATGCCCGGCTGCCGTCGTACTTGATCTGGCGGTCGGATTGATAGGTTTGCTGCGGCGCCAGAAAACTCGGACCAGAACAAAAATTATCCGCGCCCGCCGTAAGGCAGTCCGGATCGCCGCCAATGGCCAACTCAATTCCTGGGAGCGGATTATAGATGCTGGTTCCCGCGGTTGCGTCCACGATCCCATTGCGAAATTTCATGTAGCCGATGCGAATGCTGTGCGTATAAGGCCCGGTGTTGAAGTCGAGGCCGATGGCGTTGACAGGCGTGTGATTCACATTGCCAAAAGGCTGGAAACTGTTGGGGATGATGGCCAGCACGCTGTGGTTTTGATCGTAAGAAAAGCGATAGAAGAACTTGTACCTTTCATTGATCTGCCAGTCGATACGTCCCACGCCTTCCACTTCGCGAAAGGGCGAACTGTAACTGCCGGTGAGCGCGGAGAAGTTGCCAGCGGGCAGAACCGGATTCAGCAGATCCTGTTTGGTCCGTTCGGCATCCAGGAAGAAAAACAGCTTATCTTTCAAAATCGGTCCGCCGAAGTTGGCGCCATATTGGTTGCGCTGGAAAGGATTGTCGCTTCCTCCGGGCAAGTTGGCATCGAGGGATTGATCGCGGAAATAATAGTAGCCCTCGCCATGGTAGGCATTCGTGCCCGACCTGGTCGTCACGTTCACCGACCCGGACGAAGTGAGTTCGGTGGAAAGATCGAGCGAGGACTGCTGAATCTGAAATTCCTGGACGTCGCTGGCGGGGACGTTTTGCGTGGTTGTGCCCACAGTCTCGTCGCTGATGTCGAGCCCGTCGACTTCAATGCGGGCGGTGCGCCCGAACCGGCCACCGAATGAAATCGAGGAGAAACCGTTCTTGGTAGGATCGAAGTTCCCGCCGTCCTGGATCTGCACTCCTGGTTCCAATTGCGCCAGGTCGAGAAAGTTTCGGCCGTTGATGGGCAGGTTTTCGATCTGCTGCGTGGTCAAAACGCCTTCCACGGTCGCCTGCTGCGTGTTCACTGCAACCTCGGTACCTTGCACCACGACCACCTGAGTGCTTTGTCCGACTTGCAGTTTAACGTTCCCCGATGCCGTCACACCGACTTGCACGGTTAGCGCAACTTCTGATGTCTTGAATCCCTGAGCGTCGGCTCGCAACGTGTAATCGCCCGGAGTCAGAGCGCCCGAGGTATAGGCTCCCGCGGATGTGGTCTTGATCGTAATGACGCGGCCTGTAGCTTTATTGCTTATCGAAATCTTTGCCCCGCTCACAACCGCGCCCGAGGGATCTGTGACCAGCCCCTGAATACTGCCGGTAGAAATGGTTGTCTGCGCCAGCAACATCGAAGAGGAGAGCAGGACACATAACAGAGATGCAGACGTAAGAACAACCCGTGGCCTTCCGCGCAGGAAGCCGCTAACCGACAACATTCCAGACCTTCCTTTCAACATGCTTCTCCCACATGCTTATCAAACCATGACCGCTATCGACATCGAGCGGAGATTTGCTTTTGACTTCTAAAATGGAAAGAGAAAAAATTGTACACCCGATTTGCACTTCGATGGCTTGCCTGAACCGGGTTTCGTCCTGGCACCCCCGCGAATTGCCAATGATCTTCCTCCGTCAGGAACAGCCAGTAGTGAGATACAGAAGGTTGCCGTCAGGTTGGCCGACGGAAAGCGAAGAAAACGCCATGCAGCGCGCGGGGGAGATCCTTGAAGAAAGAATGTTCAAGAAAAATCGAATGGAACTTGACAGTGTTTCTGAAGTCGACCGTCCACAGAATTAGCGATGCTATGGTGAGCGCGGCAGGATTCGAACCTGCGACCCATGCCTTAAAAGGGCATTGCTCTACCAACTGAGCTACGCGCCCATCCCTCGTCCAAATAGTTTACCATTGCCGTTACGTCAGATTTCGCCTCCATGACCAGACGGAATGAAATCCATCGCAAATCAAACCTAAAGACAGGACGCCAACCAGGCCAGCGAAGCAGCCGTTGCCGAAGCTCGGTGCACATAGCATGACGCAAGTCTCAGGAGACGGGCACGTCATCGGCGTGGATATCGGCGGGACAAAAGTGGCCGCCGGCCTGGTGAACGCCACCGGCGAAATCACTCATCAAACGCGAACGCCGATGGTGGCAAATGATGCGGTCGCAGGTTTGGCTGCCGTGATCGCATCGATCGACTCGGTTCGGGCCGCGGTGAAGCTTGATTCCGAGTCCGACCTTCCGATTTCCGGCATCGGGATCTGCGCGCCCGGGCCGCTCGATCCGCGCGCGGGCGTTGTCATCAACCCTCCGAATCTCCCAGGCTGGCGCAATTTTCCGCTGGTGGCCGAGATCTCGAAGACCTATCGACTGCCGGTTCACCTCGACAATGACGGCAACGCGGCCGCCTTGGCCGAAGCGCTGTGGGGCGCCGGGCGTGACTATCGAAACGTTTTCTGCGCCACCATCGGCACCGGAATCGGATCCGGGATTGTGTTCGATCGCCACATCTATCATGGCCGCACCGGTTCCGCAGCGGAGGGGGGGCACATGACCATCGACTATCGCGGCCCGCGCTGCGGATGCGGCAAACTCGGTTGCATCGAGGTTCTGGCGTCCGGCCCCGCGATCGCCCGCAGAGCTTCCGAAAAAATTGCTGCCGGACGCCCTTCTGCCATCCTTGAACTGGCTGGAGGCCGCATCGACCGGATCACCAGCGAGATGGTGGGCCGGGCCTATGCCGCAGGCGACTTGCTGGCCAAAGAAGTCCTACAGGAAACCGCCCTGGTTCTGACCGCTTGGCTGGGAAACATAGTGGATCTGCTCGAACCTGACGTCATGATCATTGGCGGAGGCGCAGCTTCCATGCTGCGGCCCTTCTTCAAGGAAATCGAGAACCAACTGCCCAGTTGGTGTGTGAATTCGCATTGCCAGGAAATCCCTCTAGTGAGCGCTCACTATGGCGCCGATGCGGGCATTGCCGGAGGTGCGGCGCTGTGCCGCGCTCCTTCGGCTACTTAGATGGCAGGTCCCGTCCCGGTACAATCCTCTGCTGTCACGCGCGTGCTTTGTCGATCATCGCTGCCCACATGCCTTTGGATTTAAGAACGAGTTCAACGGCTTCGCGGATTGCGCCGTGTCCGGCGAGGGCTTTCGTAGTGTAGTGCGCGGCCTGTTTTACTTCGGGGACGGCGTCGCCTACGGCAACGGCGAGGCCGGCGCGGCGCATCAAGGGAATATCCGGGAGATCGTCCCCGATGTAGGCGACTGCCGAATCGGAAACGCCCGCTTTTTGAAGGATCTCCTCATAGGCCGGCATCTTCACCGGTTGTTTCATGTAGACGAAGTCCATCTTCATTTCATGGGCGCGGCGAAGGAGTGCAGAGCTTTCGCGGCCGGTAATGCAGCCCGTACGCAGGCCGGCGGTGTGCGCCAGGGTTAGGCCCTGGCCGTCGTGCGCATCGAAGGTTTTGATTTCTACGGCGGTGCCGTCGGATTGCGAGAGCAAGGTGACGCTGCCGTCCGTCATCGTGCCGTCCACATCCATCAGCAGCAGTTTGATTTGCGCCGCGCGTTTCTTGAGCGCGGGAGAGATTTTGGGCACACCAGCCAAGGAAGCCTCCAGGAAAATCGCTGAAGAGTGAGTCTAAGTCAAAACCCGCTCACCCGGCCACCATGTCCGCCCCAATCCCGCCTCCAGGCGGCTTATGCGGTGCGGGCGTGCATCCTCGCTTCCCGTTGGGCAGAGAATCCGGACCTGTGATTGGTATCACGAAGAGTCGTGATTTCCGCCACGGATTTGATAACTGTGCTGCGACAAAATCTTGAGAACCCAACTGTTTCCTGGCAGAAACTCCGAGCCGCTGACTGGAAACCATGTTCGGCTGTGATCCTTCCATCCACAGACGAGTTGCTGGAAGGCGACGACTTTTGAATACGAACGGGATTTGGAGTGCTGAATGGGAAATGAATATAAGCACCGGGTCGTAGCTTGGTGGAGTTCCGGCCAAACCGGCATCGCAAAGTCCGATTCGGCGCCGAATGCGATTCATTTTGCCGCTCCGCCACAATTCGGCGGTCTCGAAGGTAGGTGGACACCGGAAGACCTATTGGTAACTGCGCTCGCGAGTTGCTTTACCACCACGTTCCACGCAATCGCGGGGAACGCGAAATTCGAATACACAGACTTGGAGGTCGAAGCGGAGGCGACCGTAAGCAAGACGGGCACTGGCTTCAGCTTCAGCGAGATCGTTATTCGTCCCAGCCTGACGATTCCTAATGATGACAGACGGGAGCAGGCGTTGAGTCTGTTGCAAAAGGCCAAGGAGTTGTGCCTGATCTCGCGCGCGCTGGCAATACCCCAAATTTTCGAAACGCGAGTCGAGATCAGCAATAGATCCCACGTTTAGTTTAGGAATCGAGTAGTGGAAGATCGCTAGTGAGGTAACTTCGCGGATGCCGCTGGCTTGGTTTTTTCCGCTTCGAGTCGGCGGATCGTCGCCCGGAGCCAGTCGCCGAGCGCTTCCTCAATCTCCAGCTGTGTCCCGGTGCGGTACAAGGACTCGAGAGTCTCTCCGCTCATCGACAACGGAATGTGAATGCAAGGAGTTTGTTCCTTGCGCGCATGCTCTGGGACGAATTGCATCAGCAGGCATTCGCTGCACGGTTCCCGGTCTTTGGAACTGAAGTTCATGCAGGTGGGGGAATCCTCGAATACAAACCGCGCCCGCCAGGCTTCGCGCGGCAATCGACCGTAACCGCCTTGCTCAAGAAATTCCAATTCGAACTTCAGGACTTCCAGGAGGTCGCGATTGTCCCTTGGCATAACCTCACCTCATCCGCTAGTTTGGTCCCACGTTCCAAGGTGACGCCGTGACCAGTATCACAGCGTGCCGTGAAGGCTATCACGCCGCTGATTCTTGCGTGCCGAGAGGCCTGCCATCAACCTGGATGAAATTGGCCTACTTCCCGATTCTATCCTTACAGGCTTCGGGAAGACTACTATTAACACGCAAGTGTGACGGGGATCACAGAACCTCCTCTGTCAAAAAGGTGAATATTGCAGTTTGCAGTAGACTTATCTTGATTCTGGTGTTGGGCCAAGGACAAATTGACTGGAGCTTGAAGATGATGAAGAAAATGGACGTGAAGGTGTTTACAATCGCAACAGTACTTGCTGTTGTTTTCAGCATTCCATTGTCTGCGCATGCACAAGATGCGTCGGCAACCTTCAAATCAAAGTGTGCTGGCTGTCACGGTGCGGACGGAACTGGTTCGGCGATGGGAAAGAAAATGGGCGCGCACGATTTCACGTCTGCTGAGGTGCAGAAGATGTCGGACGCGGAGCTCACCGATACCATCACGAACGGCAAGAACAAAATGCCCAAGTATGGCTCTCTGAAGCCGGAAGAAATTAAGGGACTGGTGGCTTACATCCGCACTCTGAAGAAGTAGTCCCGGCCAGTTTTGCCATCAAGATTCCAGGGGATTGCTGAACGCGGCGAATGATCCGCGGCGCAACGTGAAGTGTGTCTGCGCAATGGCACACACAGGCTAGAAGCAAATAGTAGAGAGTGGCGGTTTCCAATGAATCTGCGAGAACGCATCCGAGAGTGGTCGCAGCCGATCTATTTTCTAGGACAGAACGCGGTTACGCTGACGGGCGCCGTAATTACGACGAGCACGGCGCTCACCACCATTGCCTTCTGGTTCTATGAAATCTTTCTGCCGGGGCCGCCACACCCTTATATTGGCCTGCTGGTCTTCCTGATTCTTCCGGGCATTTTTGTACTTGGCCTGCTGCTGATTCCACTTGGTATCTGGATCCGGCGGCGAAGCCTGCGCGGCAGCGGGACGCTCCCGGGAACTTATCCAGCCATCGACCTTGGCCTGCCGGTGGTGCGGCGCACCTTGGAATACGTGGCCCTGGCGACCGGACTCAATCTTCTGATCATTGGGACCGCATCGTACCGCGGCGTGCAATACATGGATACGACGAGTTTCTGCGGGACGACCTGTCACACCGTGATGGCCCCCGAGTATGCGACCTATCAGAATTCACCACACTCGCGCGTGGAGTGTGTCGAGTGCCATATCGGGCCCGGAGCGGGGTGGTTTGTGCGCTCGAAGCTTTCCGGTTTGCGGCAGGTCTTCGCGGTCACGTTCCACACCTATTCACGGCCGATTCCTTCGCCGGTAAAGTATCTCCGTCCGGCGCGCGAGACCTGTGAGCAGTGTCATTGGCCGCAGCGCTTTACCGGCGACAAGTTCCTGGTGAACACCAGCTACAAGGACGACGAAAAAAACACGCCCCAGACCGACGTCTTACTACTGAAAGTCGGTGGACTCGCGTGGCAGGGTTCGGTCGGTATCCACGGGCACCACCTCGCCAATTCGATCCACATCCGTTACATTTCGACGGACCCCGAGCGGCAGACCATTCCGGTCGTGGATTACACCGACGCCAGCGGAAAGACCACCGAATTCGTCTCCACAGACGCCAAGCCCACCCAACAACAATTGGACAAGGGAGAACATCGGACGATGGATTGCGTGGATTGCCACAACCGGCCCACGCACGTTTTCGAACTGCCCGAAAACGCGGTGGACGAGCAAATGTCGCTCAAGCGCATCAGCCCAGAGCTCCCCTTCATCAAGAAGAAAGCGGTCGAGGTTCTGAAGGTGAATTATCCCAGCCGCGATGTGGCGAAGCAGCGCATTACTGCGGAAATCAACAGTTTCTATCAAACCAATTTCCCTGCGATTTACCAGGCGCGGCAGGCTCTGGTGCAGCAAGCGGGCGATGAGGTCGCGGCGATCTACCTGCGCAACATCTTTCCGGAGATGCGGGTGACCTGGGGCGTGCATCCCAACAACCTCGGGCACAACGATTCACCGGGCTGCTTCCGCTGTCACGACGGCAGCCACACCAGCGCCGACGGCCAGACCATCACCAACGATTGTTCCGCATGCCATGAGGTTCTGGCCGCGGGGGAAGAAAATCCCAAAGTCTTGACCGACCTGGGAATGAAATAAAGTTTGACCAGCGTGAGATCGAACTTGCCCAAAACGACGCAACGCCGAGCGGTGATTGTCAGACGATTGCGGTTCCTCTTTCGGGTCTCACTTCTTTCGGCCGGTATTCTTTCAGCTTGTCTCCCCATGTCTGCCCGGGCTCGGGCACAAGCGAAGTTACCCCAGCCGCTCAAGCAGGACGAAAGCTGCCTCGCCTGCCACGGCCAGCCCGGAATGACCTCAGGCAGCGGCAAGAGTATCTCGATCGATCCCGGCAAGCACGCGGCCAGCGTTCATGGCGTTTTGGGCTGCACCGACTGCCACTCGACCATCAAGGACTATCCACATCCCGCCAAAGTGGCGCAGGTGAAATGCGCGACTTGCCACGCCGACGAGGCTTCCCACGTGCCGAACAGCGTGCACAGTGCGCTCGGCGACGACGCTTGCCAATCCTGCCACGGCAATCACCATGAGGTGGCTGAGGCGGCCAAAATAGCGCCCGCAAAGTGCGCGCAGTGTCATGCCGATGAAGTGAAGGAATTCCGGCAAAGCATTCACGGCCAAGCGGCTGCGGCAGGCGATCCGGATGCGCCCAAATGCATGTCCTGCCATGGACCCGTCCACCAGATCCAAACCGCCAGCGATGCCACCTCCACGGTGGCCAAGAGAAGTCTTCCGGACACCTGCGCTTCCTGTCACAGTAACCAGCAGTTTCTCTCGCGGCACAAGATTCCATTCGCTCACCCCGTGGAACTCTATCGGCAGAGCGTTCATGGACGAGCGGTGGTGAATGGAGACGAAGCTGCCGCAACCTGCTCGGATTGTCACGGGAGCCACGGCATCCTGCCCTCGCAAGATGCGCGCTCCAAGGTCAACCACTTCAACATCCCGGCAACGTGTGGACAGTGCCATACCGACATTGCCAAGACCTACCTGGAGAGCGTGCACGGACAAGCCATGAAGGCCGGCGAGCAGGGCGCTCCGGTGTGCAGTGACTGCCACGGCGAGCACTTGATTCTGGGGCCGAAAGAGCAAGGCTCGCTGGTGAATGCATCCCGGGTGTCGATGGCCACCTGCGGGCGATGCCACAGCGATGAACGCCTGGAGTTGCGTTACAATCTGCCCGCCGACCGGGTTCCTTCCTACGCCGACAGCTACCACGGCCTGGCCTCGCGTGGCGGCTCACAGAGCGTCGCTAACTGTGCTTCCTGCCATGGAGTGCATAATATCTTCCGCTCGAACGATCCGCGATCTACCGTGAATACGGCGAATCTCTCGAAAACCTGCGGCAATTGCCACGCCGGCGCCGGCGAGCACTTCGTCATCGGACCTGTGCATGTGAGCACTTCCACCGGTCCTGCGTCTCCCATCGTAAAGTGGATCCGTTGGACTTACCTGGCGCTGATCCCGCTGACCCTCGGTTTCATGATCGTGCACAACCTGCTGGACTTTCTGATGAAGCTCATCCGGCGGCAACCGCGGCACGAAACCGGCGCGCAAGTGTCGCGGATGAATCTAAACTTCCGCATTGCCCACGCCGGCGTGGTCCTCAGCTTCCCCACGTTAGTTGTCACGGGCTTTGCACTCAAGTTTCCTGAGGCTTGGTGGGCGCGTCCGCTGTTGCTGCTTGAAGGACACTTCGCGTTTCGCGGAGCGGTCCATCGGGGAGCAGCGGTTGTATTGGTCGTTTCCACTCTCTACCACGTGATTCACCTCTCGATAAACCGGCGAGACCGGTTATTCCTGAAGGCGATGCTGCCCGAACCGAAAGATGTAATCGATCTGGCGCAGGTGTTTGCGCACAATCTGGGACTCACGAAAGCGGAGCCGCAGTTCGCGAAATTCAACTACGCGGAGAAGGTGGAGTATTGGGCCTTCATGTGGGGCACGGTGGTGATGACGGTCTCCGGCTGTCTGTTGTGGTTTAACAATTTCACTCTGCGCCATTTCCCCAAGTGGGTATCGGATGCGGCGACCGCAGTGCACTACTATGAGGCGCTACTCGCGACGTTCTCGATCCTGCTGTGGCATTTCTACATGGTGATCTTTGATCCTCTGGTCTATCCCATGGATACGGCCTGGCTCAACGGCAAAGTCCCGGCCGATCATTACCGCCATTCCCGCCCGGCGTACTTCCGCGCCCTGGAACGGGCTCA
>Ga0302320_10022463_pt1 | contig 12458 bp, 14 predicted proteins | sample Bog_T0_3_FD_202130 | JGI IMG/M metagenome (GOLD analysis project Ga0302320, IMG submission 202130) | Peat permafrost microbial communities from Stordalen Mire near Abisko, Sweden - Bog_T0_3 | ecosystem: Environmental > Terrestrial > Soil > Wetlands > Peat | place: Sweden: Abisko, Stordalen Mire...
CACGATGTGCCGTTCCATTGCTCAACGAAGGGATAGCTCTGGCCGCTCTGCTCGGTACTGCCGACGGCGAAGCAGAGCGTGGCGCTGGTGCAGCTCACGCCAGCCAGCGTTGTGGCGTTGGCCGTATTGGTGTCCTGGAGGATCGACCAGGTCGACCCGTTCCACAGCTCGGTGACGGGTGACCAATTGGTGAGGCGGGCCGACCCTGCCGCCATGCACCACGTGGTGCTGACGCAGGAGACTCCACCGAATCCTCCTTCGGACGAGCCCGGGATCGGCGCCATGGTGCCGTCGCTCCATTTCGAGCCGTTCCACCGCTGCTCGTAGTTCTCGTTGGTGTAGGAGCCGCCGACGGCCAGGCAGAACGTCGATGTTGCGCACGAGACATCGTTGGAATATTGGTGGATCTCCGATGTCTGGACCGTCGGCGCCGTCCACTGCGCGGCGGTGACCGTGGCCGGCACGGTGGCCGCCGCGGCCTGTGCGTTGCCCACTCCTTGGGCCAGGGGAAAGGCAACCAACGCCGCCGCGCTTCCGAGCGTGAGGATCCGAACAACGAGCCGCATGCCGCCTCCTTCGGTGAGAACCGCCACCCCGCATAGGGGAACCTGCGCCAAACGTTATACCTCCGAGTCAGGTTGCATCTGGAACGGTCCGGCGACTGAGGGTTCGAGGTCGACGATGAGGGTCAGGAGCGGGATAGCCTCGGAGTGGTCGTAACTACGAGCCTCATTCCGGTCGCAGAGGGACGGATAGATGCAGCTCCCGCCATATTGGCAAGTGACGCCGATTGCACTGGTGGCTCTGTCGATCGGCATCGCCCATGAGATCGGTCTTCGCTGGCTGGCCCACCGCCAGACTCCGGAGCATCGACTGGCAACCCGCCGCCGCAGTTGGCTCTTCTACGCCGGGCTGACCGGACTCGTACTGGTGGCGTCAGGCCCACTGGAGCGGTGGGCCATGGCACGGCTGAGCATCCACATGGTCCTGCACATTTTGGAAATGTTCTATCTGCCGCCGCTGTTGATCATCGGCGCTCCCTGGGTTCCGCTCCTGTTTGCCATCCCGGTCGACCAACGGCGAAGACTGCTCCGGTGGTACTACCGCTCGTCATGGACACCCGGGCTGCGTCGGGCATGGGCCGCGGTCTCCAATCCCATTGTGGCCATCGTCCTTTTCAATGGCGTGATGGTCTACTGGCACCTTCCCGTCGTCTTCGACTGGGCGGCCAGTCACAATTGGGTGATGAACTGGCTGATGGGACCCAGTTTTGTCCTTGTCGGGCTGCTGTTCTGGCGCATCATCCTGCCGTCCCATCCCTGGGGTCCCCGAGGATCCACGCGGATTCAGATCGGGGCGATCGTGGTGACCGCCTTCGAGATGCTGGTTCTGGCCATGTCCATGTCGATCTTCACCAAAGCACCCTGGTACTCGATGAACGTGACGATGGACGGCCCGGTGGCCGCCCTGCGCGATCAACGCTACGCGGCGGGCATTCTCTGGATCTGCGGTGACTTCTGGGCCATTCCGGCGCTGATCTACGTGGGCCGTCAGCTCCACGGCAAGGACGGCGGGGTTTCCGCTTCGTTGGAGCGGGTACTGGGTCGGATCTGATTCAGACCGGCCGGCCCTGTCCGGATTGATCTCCGGCCTCGACCCGGTGAACATACCGGTTCCATGCCTCGAGCTCCGCGTCAGGCGGGGCATCCTCCCGGCCTTGGGACGGCTTGCCCGACGGCCGGTGCACGCGGTCGTTCCCCTGGAGGAGGTTCCACCACATATAGACAGCGAAGGTGGCGAAGAGCGGCCATTCGAAGACGTACATCCAGCTGAACGTGTGGCCTCCCAGGGCGCGCCAGAGCTCGAAGGCGAATGCACCGCAACAGACGATAAGACCGGCGGTCAGGGTGAAGTGGAGCCAGAAGGCGTCCTTTCCGGTCAGACGGACGGGGATCTGACCGGTCGGGGATGCTTCGCGTGATTCGACGGGCTGCACTTCCCAGATGCTACCCCTGCAGGTGCCCGGCGGCCGGGGCCACCGGGGCACGTCCACGCAGGTCCCTGCTCAGCGACCGGCCTCGCAGTGCGGACGATTGGGTACCATCGGTTGGAACGAGCAGCGCCGAACGCAGGGGGGGAGCGATGGTTGGCGACCCAGTGACGGGCAGCGGCACCATCACCTCGGATCCTGTCGGGGCCGGTCTGGACGGGCGTCTCCGCCGGGCGTGGGCCACCGAAAAGGGCCGTCGATGGATCGTGATATCTGTCGTCACGGCAGTCGCCATCATCGCCGTCGCCATTGCCGTCTCGCTGTTCGCGTCGCTCGCCGGCGAAAGCCAGTCCTTCCGGGACGGATACTCCGCCGGAGGGTCGGCCTACACGGCCTACGCGGAGTATTCGCAGACCAACATCACCTCCGAGCAGGCCTGTCGGGATGAAGGTTCCGGCCCCGGTAGTCGCCCATCCCACGACAACGCCGCCCAGTGGATTCAGGGCTGCGTGGCAGGGTTCAACCTCGCCCAGTCCGACAACTGACCGAACGGTTCGACGATGAGACCTGCGCCTGCCGCCTCATTGACGAGCGGTCGGACCGTGCCCTTCCGTCGGTGGTCCCGAGCTGGGCGGCCAGCTGTCCAACAGGTCCGACTTATAGATCACCAGTGATCCGAAGGTGACCGTATAGAACGCCACGACGAACGCGATGAGCTCCACCTGTGCGTAGATCAGGACCGCCACGACAACGAGGAAGCAGTACAGCAAGGTGGCGGCGCGTCCCTGCCACGTGAGTGGTGCGATCCTGAGACCCCCCGCCTTCTTCCCGAACCAGCGCCGAGGATCGTCTGGTGGCCCCTCAGGCATGTCGGGATACCGGCAAGGGCCAGGTCACGGACGTTCGGCGCTCCGGGGTCACCGTGGGGCACCGATGGTTCCTCCGGGGATCCGTGGCTCCCGATCGTGCGCTGTCCATGGCGAGGCCCATGGCGCCCACGGTACCGTTCGAATCCCCTCAGGGGACGAAACGTCGATGATGCACCATCCGGTCCATCCGGTCCGCCTCCACCGGTCGAAGCTCGGTCCCTCCGACGTAGGCGGGTACCTCCACCTCGGGCCCAACCCTGACGCATACCCGACATGCTCCGTACCGAAACAAAAGTCGAAGAATGCAGTGGTGGCAACGAAAAGGAACACCCGACTGCAAAGAGTGTCCGTGACAAGTGCCCCAACTGTGGCTACCATCCGTCGTTGAGAGTCGCTTCCATCCGGACGCCACTGACACCGGTCTGCACGGACCGTGGCGGTGCGAGTTCAAGGAGGAAGACGGCGATGGAAAGGGGGTGAAGTCGGATGGCTGACATGCCGAAGTCCGACGGGGATACAGGAACATCGGTCCCCCCTGGTTCAGAAGGCCGTGCCACCCCCGCAGCCCGCAAGCCCGGTCGACTCGGCCTCATTGTCACCCTGGTCATCGCCGCCGCCGGGCTGGTCGTCGTGGCACTGCTCTTCCACGCGCAGGGATACACCTCTCCGGCCGGGACGCTGGTGGCCTCGCCGGCCGGTTCGGCCACCGTCAGCGGTGTGACGCTCCAGCACGTCACCCTGGCCTTCAACACCTATCCCGACTCCACCGGGATGGTCAATGGACAGCCGATCCATCCGAGCGGCAACGCGGCCTGGCCCGCCTACGGACCGACCAACGTGTTCCAGGTCCCTGCCCATGCCCTGGTGACGGTGACCGTTCGTCAGTACGACTCGGGCGGCACCCTCAACAATCCCTACTTCGCCACCGTACGGGGCACCGTGGGTGGCGTGGCCGTCGTGAACGGAAAGACCGTCCACTCCATCGACCCCGACAATGTGGGCCACACCTTCACGGTGCGGGGCACCCCGGGGACGGACCCGGCATTCTTCCTGAACGTGCCCTTCCCGGCGGTCCCGGGCAACAACCAGGCGGACAACGGGCAGTACGAATCGGTGACCTTCAGCTTCGTGTCCGGCACCCAGGGAACCTACGCCTGGAACTGCGAGTTCCCGTGCGGAACCCAGGTGGCCGGCTTCGGAGGGCCGATGTCGGCCTACGGGTTCATGTCGGGATTCATCCATGTCGTCTGAGGAGTCTGAGGTGGAAGAATCCGGGTCCGACCCGCTGCCGGTGGTGAAGCCGTTCTTTTCCCGGGCGGGTGGAAAGATCTTCATCATCTGGCTGGTGATGACCATCATCGGGGTGCTGATCGGCGCCTATGCCCCCCATCACCTGCTCCCCACCCTGCTGTCGACGGAAGGGACGAAGGTGTGGGAGACCATCGTGCTCTTCACCATCCTGGCTGCTCCGGTGGCGGCCTTTGTGTACGCGGTCGGTCTCTACAGCCTGCTCGGCTGGAGGGCTCGGGGTTTCGGCAACAGCGACGAGCCGCCCCCGGACGGGCCGTCGCTCCGCGGTGATGCACCGATGACGGCGGTATGGCTGGGTGTCTCCGCCGTCTTGGTGATCGTGCTGCTGGTGTGGGGGCTGGGCGAGTACAACGCCGCCCAGACATCCCATCCCGACACCCTGCAGGTCGACGTCACCGGCCAACAGTGGCTGTGGACGTTCTCCTACCCGGGGGCGGGCAATGTCGAGACCCGGTCGCTGGTGCTGCCCATCAACCGCCCGGTGCAGTTCAACGTGACGTCGGAAGATGTCACCCACGGGTTTTGGCCGGCGGCCCTGGGTGTCCAGGTCGACGCCAACCCGAACGTCGTCACTGTGATCGGGTCCACGCCGGACAAGCTGGGCACCTTCACGGTGCGGTGCAGTCAACTCTGCGGCCTTTACCACTCCTTCATGTACGCATCAGGGGCGGTGGTCACACCTCAGAAGTTCGCCGCCTGGCTGCAGACCCAGGGCGTCCCCGCCCCGCAGGCCGCGCAGGCGGCGGACGTCAAGGCTTCCACGTCATGAATCGGTGGACCCGGCTGCATGCCACTGGGCGACCGTGCCTTGCCTCGGCGGGGAGTGATCGCCAAGGGGTAGGAACGTGACGACCACCGACGCACCCCCGATGTTGCTGGAAGACACCCCGCTGGGCAAGGGGGCCGGAGGGCTCTACCGGAGGCAGAACGCCCTGACCGGACTTGTGGGTGGCGTCTTCCTCGGATTCATCGGCTGGGTGGTCTCCCACCGGCTGCTGCAGGGTTCCAACTGGGGTTCCGACATGGTGGTGACCGTCACCATGGTCGGGTGGGTTCTCGGATTCAACATCGGAATGGGTACCTTCAACGCGCCGATCCGATGGATGCTCGGTCACGATCAGAGCTACGAGGACGAGCTGTATGCCGCCGGGGTGACCCAGGGCAAATCGAGATACTGGAAATTCTGTACCGACCACAAGGTGGTGGGAACCCAGTACCTCATTCTGGTGATGGTGCTCTTCGGCGTGGGTGGCACCTTGGCGATGATGATGCGCACCCAGCTCATTACCCCGCATTCATCCTTTCTCTCCGCCAACTCCTACAACGCCATCGTCTCGATCCACGGGATGGTGATGATCATCGCCACCATCATCATGGTGACCGGCCCTTTCACCAACTTCATCATGCCGATCATGATCGGCGCCAAGGACATGGCATTCCCGAGGCTCAACGCCATGAGTTTCTGGGTGGTGGTCTCTGCAGTGCCACCGTTGCTCGCCACCTTCTTCCTCGGGGGCGTGGATGCCGGGTGGACCACCTACGCCCCACTGTCGGTGCAGGCACCAGCGGCCATGGACGCCTTCTCGATGACCATGATCGTCTTCGTGATCTCGGTGACCATCTCCGGGATCAACACCATCGTGACCATCCTCACCATGCGGGCCAAGGGCATGACCCTCGGTCGGATGCCCATCTTCACCTGGGCGTCGATGGTCGGTGCGGCGCTGAGCGTCTATGCCATGCCGGCGCTGCTGATCACCTTCACCGCCATGATCACCGATCGGGTCACCGGCACCTCGTTCTTCGTGGCCGCTCAGGGCGGCACGGGCTGGCTCTGGGAGAACGCTTTCTGGATCTTCGGCCACCCGGAGGTCTACATCATCCTCATCCCACCAGTGGGAGCCATGTTGGAGGTGGCCAGCACCTTCGCCCGGAAGCCGCTGTTCGGCTACAAGGTGACCATTGCCGCCTTCACGGCGGTGGCCGGCCTCTCGGTGATGGTGTGGGCCCACCACATGTTCACCACTGGGTGGGCACCCGACCTGGCCGGGCCCTTCATGGTGACCACCGAGCTGATCTCCATACCTACCGGCATCATCTTCCTCTGCATCATCGGGACCATCTGGCGGGGCAGTATCTGGACCCGACTTCCGATGTTCTTCGTCTATCTGTTCCTGTGGGACTTCATCATCGGAGGCGTGACGGGGATCTATCTCTCCGACGTTCCGGCCGACAACTTCTTCCATGGCGACATGTTCGTGACTGCCCACTTCCACTACACCCTGCTGGGTGGAGCCATGATCGCCGCCGTTGCCGGCCTGTGTTACTGGTTCCCGAAGATCTCCGGCAAAATGTTGAACGAGCGGATCGGGAAGACGGCCTTCTGGATCATCGCCATCGCCATCCAGATCACTTACTTCGGTCAGTTCTGGGAGGGTTTCCAGGGCATGCCGCGTCGGGTGGCGTTCTACGACCCGATCTTCCTGCACGCCAACCAGATGACCACCGTGGGCGCCTACTTCCTGATGTTGGGATTCCTGGTCCTCCTCTACTGTCTGATCGACGGGTGGCGACATGGGAAGCCGGCGCCGGCCAACCCGTGGCACGCCAAGTCACTCGAATGGAAGGTACCCACACCGGTGCCGCTGGTGAACTTCCTGGTGGATCCGGTAGTGACGACCGACCCTTACGGATACGGGGAACCTGAACCGGACAACCTCTCTACCGATTTTCCGGATCCGGACCGCGAGCTGGTGCCGACCCTCTCGAGCGACCGTCCCGTCACCGGAGGTGAGGTGTTGTGACAGTTACCACCACCGACCACGGGGAGCCCCAGAAGGACCCCCAGGACGACGGTCGGAGCATCGAGGCTGTCGCTGGTCACCACGAGAGTCGGGAGCAGCGGCATTTCAAGGAGCGGATCGCCGTCTGGCTGTTCATCGGTGGGGATCTGGTGTTTCTGCTGATGGAATTGTTCTATTGGTTCTACCTTCGGGCGCTGAATACCAACGGAATGTGGCGTGGAGCCGAGTGCAGCAAGGCGAATCCCTGCACCGACGGGCTGGGGAACGCCATCACCGGTGAGATCACCAAGGCCAACCCGGCATACACCTTGACCATCGCCGGACTGACGGTACTGGCGGCGTTCCTGATCTGGCGGGTGGAGATCGTTGCCCGGGCCCAGGCCAAGCGCGGTGTGATCAGCGGTAGTGCGGCCCTGGCACTGCTGGTCCTGCTCGGCGCCGTGGTGGTGCAGTGCATCCAGTTCGGCAAGTTGCCGTTCACCACCATTGATGGCTCCTATGCCTCGAGCTTCCTCTACTTCATGGGTTCGACTCTTGGACATCTCCTCCTCCTCACCTTTCTGACCTTCGCGTTGTGGAACCGTGGCCGACTGGGGAAGTACGACGGCGGTCACTGGTATCAGGTCAGGCTGAGTCGGATCTTCGCGGTCTGGATCGCCATCTCCACGTGCGTGTTGGCACTGGTGATGGTGGTGTTCGCGTGACCCGGTCCTGTCACGTTCCCGTCGATCTCACCCACTAGGTTTCCTATGGCGATCTCCCCGGTGGCCCTGACCCCCCGAGTGTCGATCGGCAACAGAATCGCTCCGTATGTGGCTCTGACCAAGCCGCGCATCATCGAGCTGCTGCTGATCACCACCCTCCCGACCATGATCGTGGCGCAGCGAGGCCTACCGCCGATCCGGCTGATGGCGGCAACCCTCCTGGGCGGAGCGTTGGCAGCCGGTGGAGCCAACGCCATCAACATGTTCGTCGACCGGGACATCGACAAGTTGATGCACCGGACGGCGAAGCGCCCCCTGGTCATCGGAACGGTGAGTCCCCGTCGCGCGCTGACCTTTGCTGTCGTCCTCGAGGTGATCGCCTTTGTCGAGCTGTGGGCGTGGGTGAACCTCCTATCGGCCGCCCTGGCCGCGTCAGCCACCCTCTTCTACGTGTTCGTCTACACACTGTGGCTGAAGCGCACCAGTAGCCAGAACATCGTCATCGGAGGCGCTGCCGGTGCCGTACCCGTCCTGGTCGGGTGGGCGGCGGTGACTGACAGCCTGTCGTGGACGCCGGTGGTCCTCTTCGCAATCATCTTCGTCTGGACACCTCCACACTTCTGGGCACTGGCGATCAAATACAAGGACGACTACCAGGCGGCGAACATCCCCATGCTGCCGGCGGTGGCCACCTTCAAGCGGACGGCCCGGGAGATCTTCGTCTACAGCGTCATCCTGGTGGGGGTGTCGTTGGTGCTGGCTGCCGTGGCCAAGCTCGGGGTCCTCTATCTCGTGTCGGCTTCGATCCTCGGCGTCCTCTTCGTGGCCCTGGCCGTACGACTGTGGCGGCGGGCCACGCCGAAGGCAGCCATGCAGCTCTTCACCTACTCGATCACCTACCTGACACTGCTGTTCGTGTGCATGGCGGTCGACATCTTCACCAGCCATTGAGCGGATCGATGATCGGGGACCAGCCAATTGGCGACCCGGGTGAGGATGCTCCGCACCCGGCATCTCCGGCGTCTGGCGGTCGCCACCGACTCGGGAGGGTCCGGTCGTTGGTCATCGGATCGGTCATCGCCGTCATCGTTGCCGCCCTGCTGTTCGTGGGGCTCGGCTGGCGGTCCGGCAACGGTTCAGCCGGGCCGGTGGTGACTGTCGGCAGTCAGGCGCCGGGCTTTTCGTTGCCTACCCTCACCGGGTCGGCGCCGGTCGATCTCGACGCCTTGGGCAAGGACGCCCACCGTCCGGTGATCCTCAACTTCTTTGCTTCGTGGTGCACCCCTTGCCGGGAGGAGACTCCGATGCTGGCCAAGGCTGCCGCCGCTGAGCAGTCCACCGGTGGTCGGGTCCGGTTCGTCGGTGTCGACGCCAACGACCCGCCAACCGACGCCCTACCGTTTGTGCAGAAGTCGGGGGTGACCTATCCCGTGGGGGTAGACGAGACCTTCCAGGTGACCAGTGGCCTCTACGGCATTGCCGGCCTACCCGAGACGTTCGTCATCGATTCGGACGGTGTCGTCGTGGCGCACATTGTCGGTCCGATCGACGCCGCCCAACTCCGATACTGGATGAAGCAGGTGGGCGGAGCGACGACGTAGGAGGCTGATGGTGCCGATTCGACGCACCCGGTGCGCCACGGGGCAACGGCGACGGACGGATGCCCGAGCACCGGTTGCTACCGACCGCTCTTTCTTCGTACCGTGATGGCCCGCATGGGACAGTCCCGGGCCGCCCGCTTGGCCAGGGTGAGGAGTTCTGCAGGCACGGGGTGGCCATCGATGATCGGGTAACCCCATTCATCGAGGGAGATGGCCTCAGGAAGCAGTTCGGCGCAGTACCCATACGCCTTACAGGCCACTGGGTCGATGGCGATCCGGAGTTCGTTCATCTCACACCTCGACTGCCCGTGGGAAGCGGAGAGAAGTCGGGCTGCGCCAGAATGGACACGTTCTCCCCTGGCTGTGGCCGGCAATGTCGGTGGCGAAGACGGCCAGCGCACTTCGTACCAGGCCCACTGCTCCATCGGGATGGCGGCACGCCCCGCGCCCCATCATCTGGCCGAGACGGCGATGCAACCTCGCCATGCTGTCACCGTCTCCCTGGCCCCGGGCCAGTTGAGCCAGATCGTCGGCGACGGCCGGGAGACCGTACATGCACGGACCGCACTGACGGGCGCTCTGATCCGCCAGGTAGCGGGCGATCCGGGCCGATTCGGTGAGACCGCACGACGATGCTCCGAGGACGACGATCACCCCGACCCCGGCGGCCGCGCCGATCCGGCGCAAGGGACTGGTGGCATAGGGGGTCGCGAAGTGCTCGGGGCCAACCCACGCCCCGCCGTACCCACCGACCAGAAGCGCCTGTACGGGCTCTACGGGGTGGCTCAGCTTGGCGATGTCCCACAAGGGGGTACCACGATCCACCTCCACCACCCCCGGGTGGGCCACGTCACCGCTGACGGTGATCAGGCTGGTCCCGGGTTCCCCGGTCATCCCACGGTTCCGGAACGGTCCGGGGCCGTCGCGAGCGATCAGTGCCAGGTGCGCCAAGGTCTCGGTGTTGTGTACCAGGGCAGGGCGTCGTCCGATGCGTAGTGGCGTGCCCTTGTCGGGTCGGAACACCGGTAGTGAGCGCCCGGTGTCGATCCAGTTGACGAGGGCGGACTCTTCACCGGCGATGAAGCGGTCGGGAGGCCGGACAATCTCCTCTGCCAGCGGGGCATGGCGATGGTCGGATCGCTCGGCCACGGCATGGCGCACCGCGGTGGCGACGGCATCATGGCCGATCGGGATGCAGACCACGATTCGATCAGCTCGGCACAGGGCGGCCAGATACTGCGCGCCATCGAGCACCAGGTGGGGTACCCGGCACAGAAGCAACTTGTCCTTTTCGCTGGCCGGTTCGCCCTCCATGGCGTTGACCACGATGGTCCCGCGGGAGCCGGCAGCGAGGGCGAGTTCCAACTTGATCGAGGTGGGGAACGATCCGCCACCACGACCGGTCAGACCCGAAGCCTCCAAGCTGGTCACCAGGCCCTGTTGCCAGGTGCTGTTTCGGCTGACGGCCACATTGAGTGGGCCGTGGGCATCCAGATGTTCGGTCAAGTTGCCGGGATGGCCGAGCAATCGATGCACCTTGCCCACCGGAGGGGCCAGATCGGCACTAGGCATCCCGTGGTCCTCCCAGTGCGCCGGCGGTCGACACACTTCGGGACTGCCGCACCGCCGGGGGGTCCGGGTTCGGAACCATCGCCCGGAGCTTGGCCGTGGCGCGCAAGCGCCACAGGAAGGCGAGGCCGACCGACAGGACGCAGAGGGTGCCGAGGGCGATGACCCAGTGCTCGGACGAGTCGGTTCCGAGGCCGAAGGTGTGGGCCAAAGCGATGGGCCACGACCCGTAGGCCAGCCAGTGGATGCCCCGCCAGGTCCTCGGCTGCAGGTGTGAACGCAGCAGACTGGAGACGAAGACCGCCACCATGAGATCGAGTGAAATGGTGCCCAGGCCCACCCAGAGCCGGGCGTAGGGAGAGGCGAACGGCACCACGACGGCCAGCCAACCGATATGGACATAGCTGTCGAGAATGCTGGTGATCACATGGATGACCAGAAACACCACGGCCAAGATCGAGATGCGTCGATGGAGCTCCTGTTGGGCGAAGCCAGGCCAGTTCCTCGCCCGGCTGCGACTGGTGGTGACCAGCCCGAGGACCATGGTCAGGGTGAGGAGCACCAGGGTGACGATCCCGGTGGCCCTGGTGGCGTACCAGAGGTAGGTGGAGTTCACGGCTGTCCGACCTCAGGCCAACCGCCGATGGTGAAGACCTCGCCGTCGATTCGCAGGAGCCGAACCGCTTGGCCGAATGGAGCCAGCCGTTCGAGTGCCCGCTCGCCCCACACCACCGCGGCGGTCGACAGGGCGTTGGCATCGACGCAACTGGCACCGACCGCGGACACCAGGCGCCAATACGGGGACGAGCTGCGCCCGGTGTCCGGATCGACGATGTGGTGGACCTGCTCGCTCCCCATCCGCCACGACCGTACGTCGGTGCTCGAACTGGCCAGGCCGCCCCTACGAATGGCGACGACCTGGTCCACGTCGTCAGCTTCCGCCGAGGACTCCACGGCGATGCCGATGGCCCATCCTTCGGGCGGTGCTTCCCCAGCCACAGCGACGTCGCCCCCCACGCTGACCAGGGCTCCTGAGCCGAGCTTGTCGGCAATGTGGGCGGCGGCCCGATCGGCGAGGAGGGCCTTGGCCGACGAACCGAGGTCAAGGCGAACGCCCTTCGGGATTCGAACCGCGCTCCGTTGGGGGTCGAGGTGGAGGTGGCGGAAACCCGGAACCGGACCGAGATCGGCCATCGGCAGCGGACGAGTCTCGATCTGATCGAAATCACGGTCGTAGCCGAGCGCCTCCACGGCGCCTCCGACCGTCGGGTCGACTGCCCCGCCGGTCCGCTCGGCCACCGCGTAGGCGACGGTGAGCGCTTCGAAGAGCAGTGGGGACACCTCGACGGCATGGCCGGCGGTGTCGTGGAGGCGGGAAAGCTCTGAATCGGGACGAAACCGGCTGCAGGCGCGGTCGATGGCGTCGATCGCACCACGCAGGATCTCCTCCGCCAGGTCTGCATACAAGGGATCCAACACCGCGACGGTCGCCGTCGTGCCCAGGGCCCGAAAGGATCGCGCTGTGACTGAGGAGTGCGCCAGCGCTGACGTGCTCATCGTGAGGTGCCGCCCGAGGTGACGGTCGGACGGCGGGTGGTGATGGTGGGCGG
>Ga0302320_10022465_pt1 | contig 12457 bp, 6 predicted proteins | sample Bog_T0_3_FD_202130 | JGI IMG/M metagenome (GOLD analysis project Ga0302320, IMG submission 202130) | Peat permafrost microbial communities from Stordalen Mire near Abisko, Sweden - Bog_T0_3 | ecosystem: Environmental > Terrestrial > Soil > Wetlands > Peat | place: Sweden: Abisko, Stordalen Mire...
ACGTTACCGATTTCGCCGCTCCCGGCGGCCGGAACGTGCTGCTGGTCCGCGTGGACGCCACGCAGAGCGACGGCTGGTTCTACGAGGGCGCGGGCATTTACCGGCACGTGTGGCTGGTGAAGACCAATCCCCTCCACGTGAAGAAGTGGGGCACGTTCGCGCGCAGCGAAGTTCGCCCCGGCGAGGCCACGGTGCTGATCCGCACCGAGGTGGAAAACCAGGGCAAGGCGGCGCAGAATACGCGCGTCACGTCCGCGATTTTCGATCCGGCAGGCAAAGCCGTGAGCAAAGCGGCCACCGTTCCGGCATCCGTCGCGGAGGGCGGGGAGCATGTGTATGAGCAGCAACTGGTGGTGAAGGCGCCGGTGCTGTGGTCGCTCGAGCAGCGCAATCTGTACAAGCTGGTGACGGAGATCGAGGCAGGGGGCGGCGTTACGGACCGCTATGAGACGCCGTTCGGCATCCGCACGTGCAAGCTCGACGCCGACAAGGGTTTCCTGCTAAACGGAAAGTCCGTCAAGCTCAAAGGGACCTGCAACCATCAGGATCATGCGGGTGTGGGCGCGGCGCTGCCCGACGCGGTGCAATACTTCCGCGTGCGCAAGCTCCAGGAAATGGGTTGCAACGCGCTGCGCACTTCGCATAATCCGCCCACGCCGGAATTGATGAACGCCGCCGATGAACTGGGCATGCTGGTGTTCGACGAAACCCGCATGATGTCTTCAACCCCCGAAGGGCTCTCGCAGTTCGAGAATCTGGTGCGGCGCGACCGCAACCATCCCAGCGTTTTCATGTGGTCGATGGGCAACGAAGAAGGCGCGGCGGATGGGGTTTACGGCCTGCCGATCCTGACCTCCATGAAAGCGGTGGCCCGGAAACACGATGGTTCGCGGCCGGTCTGCATGGCGGAGAACGGCGGCAATAACATGGGCCGGATGGGTTACGCCGCGCTGGATGTGCAAGGGTACAACTATGCCGATCCGGCGGCTGAGCGGTTTCACACCGCCAACCCCACGGTGCCCGTCATGGGCACGGAGAATGTGAGCGCCGTAGCCACGCGCGGCATCTACGTGATGGATCCGCAACATGGATTCGTAGGATCGTACGACCCCTACACCACCACCGGACGCGCCTCCTGCGAGGGTTGGTGGAGTTTCTGCAATGCCCGGCCGTGGCTTGCCGGGGGGTTCATCTGGACCGGCTTCGATTACCGCGGCGAGCCTTCGCCCTACGGATGGCCCAACATCAGCTCGCAGTACGGCATCATCGATACCTGCGGCTTTCCCAAAGACAGCTTCTTCTATTTCCAGGCCTGGTGGACGTCCAAGCCGGTGCTGCACCTGTTCCCGCACTGGAACTGGCCGGGGCTGGAGGGCCAGGAGATCGCCGTCTGGGTGCACTCGAATCTGGATCGCGTGGAACTGTTTCTCAACGGCCAGAGCCTGGGCGCCAAGGATATGAAGAAGGATTCGCACCTGGCGTGGAACGTCAAATATGCTCCCGGCGTGATCGAGGCGCGAGGATTTAAGGACGGCAAACAGGTGCTGGCGGCCAAGCGCGAGACTGCGGGAACGGCGGCGGCGCTCGTGCTGACGGCGGATCGTCAGGAGGTTTTCGCCAATGGGGAGGACGTGGCGATGTTCGCGGTGGAAGTGCGGGACGCGCAGGGCCGGTCTGTGCCGATTGCCGATAACCAGGTGAATTTCCGGGTTTCCGGCGAGGGCCGCGTTCTCGGTGTGGGCAACGGCGATCCGACCAGCCATGAATCCGATCGCGGCAGTTCGCGGAAGGCTTTCAACGGCCTGGCGATGGCGCTGGTGGAATCGACCAAGACCGCGGGAAACATCACCGTGGAGGCGAGTTCGCCCGGATTGACGGCGGCGAGCGTCACCATCTCCGCCAAAGTCGTGAAGCTCCGCCCGCAAGTTGCCGTTTGGGAGCGCGAGGTCCCGGCGGGCCCGGGCATTACCGGCCTGTGGAGACCGGCGCCGGCGGCTGCCGGCGGCCCGGGAGGCGGTGGGGCCAGCCAGGTTTTTACGTTCCGGCAGAGTGGGAATGCGCTGAGCGGCACGGTGGAAGGCAGCGCCGGCCGCGGCGGCGGAGGGGACACGCCCGTCGTCATCGCAGACGGGAAAGTGGATGGCGCGAGCATCTCTTTCAACGCCGCGAATGTGGCCTACACGGGAACGCTGAAGGGGGACACGATCGAACTGCAGCGGGCCGCGGGCGCCGCGGGTGGAGGCAGGGGAGGGCGTGCGACTCCGGCCGAACCTGCCGGACCGCGCCCCGCTATCGGCCCCCCACCGGACGGTTCGGATCCGTCGTCCGGAGCTTTCGTCGGTCTGGGCAGAGGCGCGGCGGGAGGGCGCGGACCACAAACGCCTGCCCCCATGGTCCTGCGGAGGGCTACGCGGTAAGCCCGTTTGAACGAAGGGACGAGCGCCGCGGAGGCGCGCCCACCTTTAGTTCCCGCGCAAGAATAACGGTGCCGTTGTTTGGTGGCGCACGCACTTTTGCGTGCCGCGTCGACACTCGTGTCGACGCGCTCTTCAGGCCGGCAGGTCGTGTCGGCAAGACTGCCGACACTGCACGCAGGAGTGCGTGCGCCACCAGCAAGCTGACATGCAGGTTATGTGAGGTTGTTTAGTTGCGGACCAGCATGGCCAGTGCGGCGCAGCCTTTCACGCCTCTGGCGGCGAGCATCCGGAGGGCTTGACCGGGGAAGGTCAGGCTGTGCGCAAACGCCTTGGTGAAGGATTGAATCACCTGGATCGCATGGGCGGGGGCAAAATCGCCCTGGTGCAGACCGGCGATGCCGATCAGGAGGGTCTGAATGATGGCGTAATGCACCGTCATCAGCAGGTATTGGTCGCGAATCGAGTGGGCTACGTGATGCACCCCCAGTTCCCGATCGCCCTCTTGCGGCCCCAGCGGGAAGAGGGTGCGGTACACATAACTCACCAGGAAATGTTCCAACATGTACTCGTGCCGGCTGAGGAACGGTGCGTAGTGTTGCGAGAAAGCCGCGGTGTAACGCCGGGCGATGTCTTCCATATTCGCTTCCGGCGTCCACTGAATGCCGCGCATGAATTCGTCGTAGGAAGCGAGAAACCGCGGAGGGGTGAAATCGGAACCGATGCGTCCGACGATCATTTCCAGGACCATCTCCAGTTGTGCCTCTGGCTGGGCACGGTGGTTGTTCAGGCGCTTATCCAGCAGATTTCTATCGACGGCGTCGCGGTACCATTGCAAAACGCTGGGGATTCGAGCATGCCGGCCGGTGGCGGCTAATTCATGGAGCTGGTTGCAGAATGAGCCGAGAATCGCCAGGCGCTTCCATAAAGGCCAGTCGCGGTATTGCAGCAGCCAAATCACGAAGCTGCGAATCTCTCGAAAATACTGGTAGGGTTTGGCGGAATCGCCGTTCGTGGTGGTTAGAACCGAGAGATGATCGAGACGCGGGTCGTGCAGCGGACCCTCTTCTTCGTCGAACTCCATGGGGCGGGGGTCGAGCAGGACCAGACGAGCCGCTTCGGGACAGGCCAAGTCGAGCGATCGCTGGAGAACGTCATCCACGATGTTGAGAACACGCGGATAGCGGGAGCAGGTGATCGACAAGTACTGTTCGCCCAGCTTGTTCTGAATGGAGCACAGACCTTCCGCGAGAAACGGGCAAGTGTTTACGGAGAGCGTGATCCGCGCATATGTACCGTCACTGGTGGGGTCGGCGCAGAGGGTCACCAGTTCGCGGAGGCGCGGAGCTAATTCCGGATCCTCGCAGCGCTGGTAGGCCTGGTAGGTGAGTTTGTCGACATGGACATTCCAACCGGTACAGCAGGTGTCCTCGCATTCGGCGCCGAGGCAGCGAAAGGAGTGATAGGAGCGGGGCTGGAGCCATTTGGCCGGTGTCGGCACGGCTACAGCATACCAGAAGCGGCGCGGATGAATCAGCCGCCGTAGGGCATCACAGGCACTTTACCGAGCTGCCGGGAATAGACGGTCAGGGCGCCGCGATGATGCGCGGTGTGCTCGACCATGGCCCACACGATGTCACTGATGGGTTGACCGCCCATGACCGGACCGGGCGGGAGCGGCTGGGCGAGATCTTCGGGGCTGCGGGAGCGGAGAAACTGGATGGCGTTCGCGTATGCCGCCGCCAGCATCTGGCGGGCAGCGGCCAGCGAAGTGACACTCTGCAGGGCCTGGGCGTGCTGCGCGAAATCGAAGTCGAAACCCTCGCTGCGGGATGCGCCCTGGATGAACCAGTCCAGAGTTTGTGCCGCGTGCGCGACTTGCTGCGCGGCGGTCATCATGCCTTCCACTGGCCGGAAGCCGGAGTCGGCCTCTTCGAGGACTCTGGTGGAGCGCGCGAAGAAATCCTCACTGGCGAGCAATTGGTTGGCAAAGTCGTAATGTTGGGGAGAGGAACTCATGGGTCAAAGTCTAACAGAAGGCGAATAAAAAGAGAAGAACGGAGATTGTAAATTCGCAGCCGGCTAGCTGGCGGTCAGGGAATCGACCAGATCGAAGTAGTCCTGCTGGTGGACCTCCCAGCTATTCTGCGCGAGGTATTGCTTGCCATGGGAGCTGAGAGAAGCGCGCACATCCTTGCGCCGAATGAGTTCGAGCATGGCATCGGCCAGGCCTCGGACGTCTCCGGAGGGGAAGAAGCGCACGTCCGTATCGTCAAAATAATAGGTATCGATTTTAGTCCGCGAGGCGATCACGGGTATTCCCTGGGACATGAACTCCATGATCTTGGTGCTGCAGGCCTCATTGCCGAAGCCATCGGCCCTTTTGGGAACGATGCCGATATCGCAATTGGCCATGATATCCGGAATCCGATCGAGAGGGACGGCGTCAAAGAAGCGGACGCTGCCATTGAGGCTCAGGCGGGCGGCCAGTGCGCGCAGCTCGGGTTCCAGGCGGCCATTGCCATATAAGTGGAGCTCCGCGCCGGGTACTTCTTTTCTCACGCGCACCAGCGCCTCAACGGCGATGTCCAGCCCTTGATGCCACTGGAAGCTACCGGGGAAGGTCATCACCACTTGATCGCCGGTCCGGGTCCGCGTATGGGGAAAGAATCTTGCCGGGTCGGGGTAGTTCAGACAGACCGAGCACTTGTGCCGGGGGACGGAGCGGGCAATGAGCCTCTCGCTCCAGAGATGATTGGCGACGATCACGTGGTCGGCGAATGACGTCGAGGCCTTCTCGATGGCTTTCAACAGCTTGAAATAAATGCTATGTTTCTCCGCGCCGAACTTGTCGGCGAATAATTCGGGGACGATGTCGTGGATATCCAGGATGAGCCTGGCGCCGGCGAGCTTCCCATACCAGGCCGCAAACACCAGGAAATCGGGAATGTTGTGTACGTGAATCAGATCGTAGTGCGCCCGGTGCTGGCGGCGCGTCAGGAGAACCGCGGAAGCAACCAGAAAGCGGAGCAGGCGCGTGGCGTAGGTCCACTTGCACTTTTCGTTGCGCTCGCGGTATTGAATTCGCTGGACGTTGACCCCACTGATGCTGGTTTCGCTTGAGGGGACCGCGCGATCGCCGAGGGCGATGACGTCCACGCGGTCGCCCCGGCGGACGAGGGTCTCCGCATAGCGCCTCACCCGGCCATCGGACTCGTAGTTGCTGTAGACCAGCATGCAGACTCTTTTGCGGGTGTTGCGGTAAGCAGCCGGCACGGCGGCGCAGTAGTAGCGCGCAACCTCGTGCGGAGTAGCCGCCCAAAAGAGACCGTCATACCGATCGGTGGCGTAGCGAAGGAATTCCGCATAGCGGCCAACCGGATATTCGTCGCGCGCCGGCTGGCCGTGGAAAGACATGGAATCGGCGCTAGTGGTGAGCAATGCCATGCCGCCATGCGCCGCGACCCAGTCCAGTTTCTGCTTCCAGATATCGATGTCTGGTTCGCGGAGTGTTACGAAAAGTGTGGAATCCGGAGCCAGGCTATATGGAAGCTCGACATAGCCGGACCCGTTGAGACCGGGAACCCAGAACGGAAAAACAGTCGCGACTCCCTCCGGGTTTGGTTCGAAAGGATCGCTATCGAACGTGGAGCAATCGTACTCCAGGTTGAGCTGGTGCAACCAGGCGAGCCTGGGACGCATCCGCGGCGCGCGAAAGCCACAGGCATCCCACTGGCGGAGATAGTCGTTGATGCGGACGGCTTGCCGGGAAAACCGGGGTTTGGAATGGGATAGGTTGCCGGCGTGGTAGAGGCCCAGGACTCCGATTTCGAAGCCGGCCCGCTCCACAGTACGCCGCAACGGCTCGGGAACACGATACTCTCCTTCGGGGACGAAGCTGAAGAGGGACCGAACACCATGAACCCTGTCCAGGCTCATCAATGGCTCAACGCGGCCGAGCCCCCGGTTGCTCATGACGTCGTGGGTCAGGACGAGCGCAAAACGTTTGCCGTCGGGCCAGCCGGGCCATGCAGGAGGGGCGGCGCCGGCTCTCTCATCGATGGGCCACACATTGGCGCAGGACTTGCGCCGGGATTGGGCGTTCCGGCGCCGCAGGGCGAGACGAAGGCTTAAGGGAAGAGTCACGAATATCGCTTCAATGGATGGTGACGGTGAGCCGTGCCGGTGGAATGAGACGGCTAGGAAAATTGCCGGGATAGCATGTCCGCGCGTTAAAGTTCAGCCTGCCGCTACTATCCAGGGCGGTTCCGTTAGAACACCCCTGGGCCGGATTCCCGTACGCGTGCCCGCCCGGTCCGGGCCCGCCGGTCACGTCGGGCCCAATGGCAGGCCACGCCATCGCCCCCCACCAGGCCGGCTTCGCCGATAAGTAGAACGACGCCGGCAGGTTGTGGTCCGGCGTGGCAGCGTCCCACGAGACCGAGCCGTCGACGTTATTGTAATTGCCGTGGAGCAGCGCCGTCGTATAAGGCGAGATTGTGTCCCCGGACCAGGTTCCGGTATCGCTTGCCGCACCGTAGCCAAAGGTAAAACCGTAAGCCGCGGAGTCATAGGACCGATTCGCCGGGGCGACTTCCAGGGGGACCTGCAACAGGGGAGTCGAGCCGTTGTACTTCTTCAAATTGGCCATATCGGAGGACCCGATCACATTGCCTACGAAGTTATAGTAAGTCTCCTCGGAATCTAAGCTAACGGCCCGATTGGCCTGTACGGCCCACCAGCCGCCGGTAATTGTCCCCCGCCCGGTGAGAGGGTTGGAGATCGTGGTGGTTCCCTTGAGCCAGTTACGAAAGGCGGTATTATGGCTGGACGAGCCCCAGGTGTCGTCGGGGTGCAAGCTGGCGGCAATATTCCCCTCCCACAAATTGAACATGGGATGCGCTCCATGGACGGCCAGGTCCATCATGAGAACGTTGGTAGACACGGCATCGAAGTTCCCGCTGGAGTAGTTGTAAGCGATCACGTTTCCGGCGGCTCCCCAGTTGAGCATCACGGAGACATGCAGACGTTGAAAAATGTTGTTCTCCACGAGCATTCCGCTGGATTCGCTGGCGATGAAGACATCGGCGTCGGTATTGCCGGGGGTATGGTTGAAGGCGTCATGAAAGTAACTGTCGCGAATCTCTCCGCGGTACGACCAGAGAGCTTCCACGTGGTCGCCGTCAGTGTAGTTACCCTCGACTCCCTTGACCCAGCAGTAGGCACAGGCATTCAGCAGGAAATTTTCGTGATAGCCGGTGTTGTTGGCATAGACCTGCAGTTCTTCCACTCCCGCATATTTCGCTCCGGCGGAGAACCATGTGGCGAGCGGCGTGAGGGGATAGTTCAGATACAGCGCGGGAGCGATGCCTACGGTATCCCCGTTTACGGAACGAACCTCTACCAGTTGTCCGAGAGCGCGGGCGCCTCCCCACAGGCTGCTGTCACACCAGGTGCAGGACGATCCCTGGTTGCCAACAATGGTCACAAACCGGGGATCGTTCAATTCGGTGATCAGCAGGTAAGACCCCACGGCAATCGCGCCGGCGCCGGCGACGGTGATGGCGCTGGAACCGGCGGTAGCGCCGCCGGTGATTGCGGTCGAGTTGGCAGCGAGTGGGGTGGCGCTGGCGCCCAGGCTGATCACGGCCGCCGCTCCGATGCCCTGCGCATCCAGGATGGTGTTGGGAGCACCCGCGCCCCTCAGGGTGACGTTACTGGGGACGCTGATGCCGCCCGTGATGAGGTATCGGCCGGGGCCCAAATACACCACCTGGTTGGCGGCGCAGCCATTCAGGGCGTTTTGGATCGCTGCCGTGGCATCGAGCGTACCCGTTCCGTACTTCGCGGGGTCGACCGCGGCGCACACGATCCCTCGATTGGGAATCCCTCCGGGCACACCGGCATTGGACCAGTTGATGCTTCGCGTGGGATCGAGAATGCCGGCTGTGCTCTGGGCGGAAAGCTGCGCCAGGCAAAACACGGCCAGCGAGCAGAGAACTAGCTGTCTTTGTATCATAGATCTCCTGGGGATAAGACTAAGTTGCGGCTCGATCGGGTCAACTCCCCGGCAAGCCGGACGACAAGAGACAAGGGAGCAACGCTTTGGTGCAGCAGGATGATCGCGCCCAGGTAGAGAGTTGCGAATGCCGCGGAGACCTCAGCCATATGCGCGAATGCGCCCGCTGCGCTGGAGTAGGGGAGAGCCGGGATAATAGCAACGGAGACGCAACCGGCCAGGAGGGAAGCAAGCACGGGTCGCCAGGTGGCGGCGATGACCGGAGCGATCCCCAGCCGAATCGGCCTGCCGGCGTACCAGAAGGCAGGAAGAAGAAGAATCCAAAAGGAGGCGGTCCAGGCTAAGGCAACCCCTGCTGGGCCCCACGGGAGTCCCAACACGAACAACAGGCTGGTGACGCCGAATTCCACCATACTCCAGCGGAACCAGCGGTCGGCCCTGCCGATGGACAAATGGATCCAGCCATGAATGCCGTACAAAAGCATGGCCCCGACGCCCGGGCCAAAGAAAGTGAAGATGCGGCCCGCCGGGTCCCATCCGGGTCCCAACAGAATGCGGATCAAGTCCTTGCCGGCCAGGGTGAGCCACCCAGCCAGGCCCATGCCTACAAACGCCAGGAGCGATAGCGCCTTGAGCAGATAGTCTCGGTACCGCGGTTGATCATGGTTCAGCCGGCTGAGGACCGCGACAGCGACGTTGCCAAGGGGAGCGGTGAGTTGGCTGGCGGAAAGGGCAAATAAGTCGTAAGCCTTCTTATAGAAGCCCAGGGATTGGGCGTCAAACCGCCAGCCCACCAGGACGTTGTCCAAATTCCGCGCCCCGTAATTGACAGTGAAGCGTCCATAGGTATGCAGGGCGAAATGGACTACGGAAGACGTTCCCACCCGGCGCCGGGGCCTTCCGGGAATCCATCGGCACATAAACCAGGCACCGGCGCATTGCGACAATGACTGGGCAATAGAGCCTGCCACCAAGGCCCAGTAGCCCCACCCTTTCCAGGCCAGCAGAATCGATACGGCAACTAATACCGCGCGGCCGGCGACATCGTTGGCGGAGACCAGGGTGAATCGCATCGCCCTTTTGAGCAATGCCAGGTGCAGAACCGAAGAACTGGTGAGCAAGATGGTCAACGACATCGCCGCGGCGACCGGCGCCACGCGCGGGTTCCCATAGAATAATGCCAGCAGCCGCCCAGACACAGCGAAGGTCACGGTTAGAATCAGCCCGGCGCTGAAGCAGACCCAGAAAGCGTTGCCGGCTAGTCCGTGGTTCATGACCTTCCGTTGAATCACGGCTTCGGTGAATCCATTCAGCCCGAAGTTCGACAGCAGCAGACTGAAGGTTGTCACCATGGCAATCAGGCCGAAATCCGCCGGGGCAAGCAGGCGGGCCAGCACGACGGTCGCGATCATCTGAACCGCGAGGCCCATGGCGGAAGAAACGACCGTGACCCCGCCGCCTCTCACCGCCAGTTTGCGTATCCCACCGGCGTTGGCGGGGAACTGGAAGATGCCGGCGTCGTCGAAAGGCCTCAAACAGCCTCCCCATAGGCAGCGATCCCACTGGGTATTGGGCGGCGCTTGGGCACGCAGATGGTCGCCCACAGAAAGAATATCCACACGGGAACCAACATCCGGAACCCTGCCTCGGTGAGGCTGTAGCTTACGGCCGCGACGAAATATGCCAGTCTTAGCCCGCCTGCGCACGGATCCCGGCGGACTGCGGCCATGACCTTCCGATAGCCCGTTACGATGAGAGCAGCGACCAAGGTCACGCCACACCATCCAAGGTTCAGGTAGATTTCGATATAGCCGTTGTGTGCCTCGTTGAGAGTAGCGTTGGGGTTGTTATCGGACATCTCGCGGAATCGATCGCCCAGCCAGAAGCTCTCAAAACCGGTGCCGACTAGTGGGTTCCTGGCCATTCCGAGCACCTGCCGCCAGATTTCCGTTCGGCCCGTAAGCGTGGGGTTCCTGCCTAAAGACTCGACGAGCCCACCTCCGGAATCGAAAAACAACGCAAATACGGGGATGCTCAACAGGACGGCCACCAGGAGGTGCAGCACGCCGAGTTTCTGCCGCTGCGCGGATCGCTGAGTGACCGCGAGCAAAACGGCGCCCATGGCCAGGCAGCATGCGGAGGTTACGGAGTGGGCCATCCGCAGGAGCCACAGGATCATCGCGAGAATGGCGCCATCGGCGAAGAGGAATCTTCCGCGGCCAGCCTCGCCTTTAGCCCGATAGTGCTCGAAAAGGCGCCACGTAAATCCGATGCCCACAACCAGGCAAATCATCCCCAGCGTGTTCTTATTGTCGGTGACACCGGTGTACATCGGCTGCCAACTATTGTTGTAAGCGCGTCCCAGGGCTGGGTAATACTTGATCAACAGGACGGAGAGAGGCAACAGCAGAAAACCCGCACGGGCTAGGAGTCGCTGGAGCGCCGCCATGGGGTTCGCATCCGTCAGGAGGATCAGGACCATCACCGGATCGCCCAGGCTCCGGATCCATTTGCGGAACGCGGCGCCAGGGAAGTCCGACCACAAGGTGCTCAGCAGGCAGTAGGAGAAAAACAAAAGGACCAGCCAATTTGCACCCACGAGCTTGAGGACTTCCCGTCGGCGGGCGATCAGCACCATGAACCCGGCTGTCAGCAGGATCGAAAATACGACGACGTTGAGCGGATTCGCTTCCACGTTGACCTGATCGAGCGGTCCCGCGGCCGGCCCCGCCGAAGCCCATTCCGAAACCGGCCGCGACCCGGCGATGAGCAGCCAGGCTACTGGAATCCACAGCGCTTTGGAGGTATGCATCCTTCGGTTCCGCGCCAGGACGAACAGCGCGAGAATTCCCAGAAGGCAGGCGAGCGTGGCCGGGCGAGCCATTCACTAGTCCACCAATAGCCGGTGCAGTAGTTCCAGGGTCAGCAACTTGTGAATCTCGGAGGTATAGTTCCGGTTCCCCTTGATATGGTCCAACACCGCCGATTCCACTCCACGACGTTCTAGGTACGGCCGCGAGAGCGAGCGCGGATCGAGCAACACATCCGCTACATACTGTGACAAGGCGTCTCGATACCACAGGCGAAAGTGATAGAACTTATGCCTGCCGAGGAAAAGCCGCTCCGGACGAAGCGGCGAAAGAAAGCGATCGATGGGCGCCAACCAGCGGGGCATCCCGTAATCGTAGGCGTATTCCGCCTTGTGGGTGAATCGGAGGAGGCCCCTGGAGGCTATGGCCGCGGTCGGCCCTGCGTCTCCGAGCAAGCCCATATCGGTCGGAATGCGTTGCAACTCCGCGTTCCCTTCGGCGATCAACCGCAGGCAGATCGCTTGCCCCGTGGCGGCTGGCGCGGGCGCCCGGAACGCAGTGCGGACGAGGTCGTTATCCAGGTAGGGCGAGCGGAGGGAAAGCTGGCTCTGCTCCAGGGCCAGGCGGCCGTAGTGATGCCAAGGCGCCTGGCGAAAGAGGAAAAAGGAAAGCGGGTGACCCTTGCGAAGTCCGGCGTGTGTGGCTCTGGCCGAGTCGACGTGCGCCACAAAGTCGCGGTGGAAGATCCCCGGTGTTGGTGCAGCCGCCTTGAAAAGCCGCACGCCGCGGAGCACCTCGCCGCCATAATTGCCGGTCATGCGGACGGGAGCGATCTGGCGGGCTCGCTGATTGGCGTACAGGTCCGGGGCTTGGCTGACATCCGAACATCCGTCGGTGAGGTAGACGGTACGTTCGGCGTGATGCGCAAACTGCGACAGGAAATCATCCCCCAGGCGGATTACCTGGTGCGGTTGCCGGCATGAAGCCGCCACTCTCCGCGCCAGCACCACGTCGTGGCAATCGCGGAACATTCCGCCAAACGAGTAACAAGGAAGAGACCCGGGCGAAGACTTGTGCCAGGCCATGATCGCGCGCGTGTCCAGACCCGCGGTCAGGGACATTCCGATCGGCTCGGCTCCATTGAAGTAACGCGGAAGGTTGCCGGTGAACACCTCTCGCAATTCCCGATAGAAGGCGTCCGGTTCCAGTGGGGC
>Ga0302320_10022466_pt1 | contig 12457 bp, 8 predicted proteins | sample Bog_T0_3_FD_202130 | JGI IMG/M metagenome (GOLD analysis project Ga0302320, IMG submission 202130) | Peat permafrost microbial communities from Stordalen Mire near Abisko, Sweden - Bog_T0_3 | ecosystem: Environmental > Terrestrial > Soil > Wetlands > Peat | place: Sweden: Abisko, Stordalen Mire...
CGTCTTCGAAGTCCGCACCTACACCCTCTTCGCCATCAACACCGGCTTCTGGCTGGTCGGCATGACCATCATGGGCGCAATCGTAGGCGCTTGGAAAAAGAAGCAGTGAGAAAAACAGGGATCAGGGTAGAGCCCGCTCCGGTCGCGGCTTTCGTCTTCGCGCCGATGCGGAGATAGTCAGGGCCTCACCCCGCCAAATCGAAGGAATCACGTCGCAGAGAATGCGAAACCACCGGGCTCCCTGAAACCTGACCCCTGCTTTTATTCCCCCGGCGGCGGATAAAACGGCAGCTTCCCGTTCTTCTCGTTGGCCCGCTTCACCGTCACGTCGTCCAGCAGCAGCGCCGGCGCGAGCACCGTTTGCGGCACGTCGCCATCGTAGTTGGCCAGCCACAGATCTTTTCCCGCGGCCTCTACGCTCGATCGCAGTGCCCTCTGGTCCAATTCGTCGAGCACCGCGCCGCGCACCAGCTCGCGCGTGCCGTCGGCATTCACGCGATAGAGCAGCCTCGGCGTCATCTCCCCGGCCATCGTTGCCACGTAATACACGCTCTTCAGCCCGCGGTCCTTCGCCATGTCCAGCAGCTTTTTGTTCAACTCCTCGTCCGTCAGCCCATCCTGCGCGGTCACTTTCAGCACGCCGATCATGGGCCGCGGTCCGCCGGCAATTCCGGCTCGCCCATGCCCGTTCGACTGCGGAAAATCCTTCACCGGCTCGCGCCCAATGAGGTAATTCTCCAGCTTCCCCGCATCCACCAGCTTCACCGCCTGCGCCGCCACGCCCTCGTCGTCCACGTCGTACGCGCCCAGCAGCCCTTTGCCGCCGTAGCTCTTCAGCCTCGGATCGTCGCTCACGTTCATGAATTCCGGCAGCACCCGCGCATGGTAGCTCGAAGCAAACGGACCGTTGGTGCGCGCCTCCGTCCCCAGCTTCGGCCGCGTCGCCACCACCGCGCCCGCCAGCAGCGTCCGCATCGTATCGGCGCCCGCGTCCGCGCTCAGCAGCAGCGGCCCGTGATATTCCTCATCCACCAGCGGCGCTTTGCGCAGCTCGCTCAATGACGCGATCTCCTCGACAGCGTGCTTGTTGAACTCATCCTCCGCCTCCAGGTCTCCGGGCGCGGTTCCCGCGGAAGAATAAGAACGGTCCAGCCGCATTCCATCGCCGGCCTGCGTCTCCGCCGCGAACGCCTCCTGGTATTCCGCCGCTGACTTGCGCACAATGGTTCCTTCGCTGGTAACCAGCCAGGTGGTGGTTACCCGCGCGTGAAAATTCGCAGTCGCATACTCCACGTCGCTCTGGCTCCCCTTCACCGCTGCGTCCGTCCGGTAGAGTCCGCTGGCACGCGCCACGCGCTCTGCCCACGCGTCTTCATCCACCGTCAGCCGCGCCCGGTCGGCAAGCGAAATCAGCGCCTTCTCATGGCTGAAGTCGTCGGCCTGCGGCGGCGTCTGCACCTGCTTTAGCGCCGCCTGCTTCTGTGCATAAGCGGCCAGCGCGCCCTTGTACGCCTGGTCCGTCGCCGTCCACAGCGCAGACCGCAGCGCAATCGGATCGTCATCGAGCCCAGCCAGCTCCAGCGACCCATCCCCGCGTCCGCCGCTGCTGTCGGTCTTATAGTCGCCCACCCGCACCGTCACCCGCGCCACGCGCTCATGGCTGCGCTGCGAACCTTCGCCCGCGCCAAACTCCGCCTTGGTCTCAAAGTCGTCCACGTCTTCGATCCGGTACTGGATGAAAAACGGCTTCGCAAATCCCGGCAGTTGCAGTTGGCTCATGCTCCGGTCGAGCTCCGTAAGCATCGCCTTCAGCACCGGATCCTTCTCCGCATCCGCGCGAGTCTGCTGCGCCGCGCACAGCGTCGGCGCAAACAAACACGGCGCAAGAAACACGACCGCGCAAACACTTGAAAGAGAGATCGCGAGCTTTCCAACCGAACGAATAACCTTCACCACGCCTCCACTACAAGAAAATTGATGCCGCCCCTGACCCCTGCTCGCTGTTTCACTCATTCACTTGTTCACTATTTCACTCATTCACTGGTTCACTGCTTCTCCAACGGAATTGCAAGTATCGGCGGCCGCGCCGTCCCCTGCTCCTGCTTCTGTGTCTCAAGATCGCTCAGCAACATCGCCGGAGCCACCGCGCTCACCGGAATCGTTCCCGACTCCGCGCCGCACTCGCCGTTGAACACTTCGCTCTTGTCGCCGGTGGCCAGAATGCTCTTCATCGCCGCCAGCGGCGTGCCCACAATGCTCACCCCACGCACCAGTTCATCGGGACGCCCATCCACGTACACCCGCCACACCACCAGCGGAACCACCGAGAACGCCTGCGGCGAACTGCGCGTAGTCACCGCGAAGCCTGAAGAAATGTCTTCGAAATACAGCCCGAAAGGCTTGCCCTGCTTCTTCGCTTCCGCAATCAGTTCCTTGCGCAGCTCAGCTTCCGGCACGCTCTTGGTCGAGGTCACAATCAGGTTGCCCTGCCGCCCCGTCGGCACGTGGCCTGTCTCCGCGCGCCCATGGCCGTTTGAAGAGCTGAAGCTGGCAATCGGCAGCCGCGACATCAGAAAAGTCTTCAGCACCCCGTCCTCGATCAAATCCACGCGCCGCGCCTTCTGTCCCTCGTCGTCGTACGCGTAGCTCCCGCTCAGCCATGTGTTGCCGAACTGCGTCTGCGTGGGATCGTCGGCCACCGAAAGAAACTTCGGCAACACCTCCTGGCCCACATCTTTGGTAAACGTCTGGCCCTCTTCGTCGCCGCGCTGCCGCTGCCCTTCCAGCCTGTGCCCCAGCACCTCGTGGAAAAACACCGCCGCCGCGCGTCCCGACAAAATGGCCGGCCCGTCGAACGGCTCCGTCACCGGCGCCTTGCGCAGCGCCTCCAGGCTCTGCCCCAGCTCGCGCATCGCCGCTTCCAGCTCCGCCTGCCCAGGCAATCCTTCCACCGTCTCCGCCTCGAAGGTGCGCTCGCGGAACAGATCCATCCCGTCGTCGGCCCGCGTAATCGCAATCGCCACCAGCCGCGCCTGCGTGTGCGGCGTTACGATCTGCGACCCCTCGGACGATGCGTAATAGTCCGTCTCGTTCTGCACCGAGAGCAGCACCATGTTCTGGTAAACCTCGGGATATTCGCGGAAGACCTTCGACAGCGCCCGCACCCGCGGCTCCCACGCCGCGCGATCCACCACCACGGCCGGCGCCACGCTGCCAATGTGCGTCTGCGGCTGCTCCTGGCTGAAATCCGGAGACGTGTCTTCTTCCTTGGCCCGCACCTCGGCCTCGGTCTGCACCCGCAGGTAGTTGTCGAGAGCCGTGCCGTAGCCCGTGTTGGTAGCCAGCCATAGCGACCGCGCCAGTGCCTCTCGATCGTCGCCCAACGGCAGTTGCAGGCTGTTCACCGCCGAGCCGCGATGCTCCCCGTGCGTGTTGTCCAGCCTGGGCTCGCCCACCCGCACCTGCACGTCGGCCACCCGCGCCCTGCTCGCCGCGCTGTCAACCAGTCCGCCGTACTGCGCGCGGATGGTTACGAAACTCGCATCGCTCACCGAGTAGCTGAGGAAGTACGGCGGCATCTGCTTCTCGCCGCCCGCCGCGCCTTGCTTGCCCAGCATCGTGAATGCGCGGTGCAATTCCGTGGTCATCGCGTCCAAGACCACAGGAGCCGTCTGCGCACCCGCGCTCGTTGAAATCGCGAACAGCCCAATCAGAGCCGCCGCGGCCACGGGAACCCGCAAACCCCGCGCGCGCTGAACACAAGAAATCAAAGAATTATTTGGCGTGATTCTGGAAAAATCGAGTAGGAGCATCTGTATGATCGATTGTCGCAGAGTTATCTACTGTCAGGAGTGCTGTTCATGACATTTGTACGCCGCTCGATGCTGCTGCTCGGCTCGGCCGTTTTTCTGGCCATTCTGACGCCGCTGTCCCTCGCCGCCCAGTCCGCGCTCGCTTCATCGGCTGTTTCATCCGCGCCCGCCAATCCTCAGCCCGGCAATCCGCGGCAAGCCTACTCCCTGCCTCCTGACAAGCTCGCCAAAGCCATCGCCCTCAGCCGCATTGAGAACATTCTTGCCATCGCCGGCTCCCTCTGGGGCATCGCCGTCCTCTGGCTCCTGCTGGCCACCCGCGCCGCCGCCCAAATTGAAGCCTGGGCCATCCGCACCGCCGGCCGCCGCTGGGTTCAAGGCATCCTCTTCTTTGCCTTATTCTTCGTCATCACCACCCTCGCCGGCCTGCCACTCGATTTGTACGCTCACCACGTCAGCCGCAGCTTCGGCATCAGCGTGCAGGGCTGGGGCAGTTGGTTCGGTGACCAGGCCAAGAGCCTCGCGGTCACGCTGCTCATCGGCGCCCCCGTGCTCCTGCTCTTCAACTGGATCGTCCGCCGTTGGCCCCGCCGCTACTGGTTCGGCGTCTGGCTCGTCAGCCTGCCCCTCATCCTCATCAGCGTCTTTGCCGAGCCGGTGCTCATCGACCCCCTCTTCAACAAATTTGAGCCGCTCCAGAACAACCACGCCGCACTGGTGACCAAGCTCGAACTGGTGGTCGCCCGCACCGGCATCGACATCCCTCCCAACCGCATGTACCTCATGAAGGCCAGCGTGAAGTACAACGGCATCAATGCCTACGTCACCGGCATCGGCCAAACCAAGCGCTTTGTCATGTGGGATACCGCAACCGACCGCCTCCCCGACGACGAGGTCCTCTTCATCTTCGGCCACGAAAGCGGCCATTACGTCCTGCACCACATTCCCAAAGGGCTCGCTGGGGGCGCCGTGGGCCTGTTCTTCGTCTACTGGGCCTGTTCGGCCTTTGCCGCTTGGCTAATCCGCCGCTTCGGCGTCCGTTGGAACGCGCCCGATCTCGCCTCCCGTACCGGTTTCGTCGTGCTTCTGTTTGCCGTCTCCCTCGCCGGCTTCCTGCTTGAGCCGGCCTCCAACGCCTTCAGCCGCCACTTCGAACACCAGGCCGACGTCTACGGCCAGGAAGCCATCCACGGCATCGTTCCCGACCCGCAAAAAACCACCGTTGCCGCCTTCAACGATCTCGGCGCAGCGTGGCTCGACGACCCCAGCCCCAGCCCCTTCATCGAGTTCTGGCTCTACAACCACCCCAGCACTCAGAACCGCGCCAACTTCGCCGCCCACTACGACCCCTGGGCCAACGGCGGCCGCGGCGAGTTCTTCTCGAAGTAAGAACGCTTCTATCTGCTCTCCCGTCGATCCGTCACCGCACTTAGCGCTGGATTACTATCAGTCGTAATGTTACAAATGGTTTGGCAGTTGCCGCACCCTAACTCCGCGATTAAGTGGAATATATAAGGAAATAACCACTGTGCATGATTGGAAAAGCTGGATCCGGAAGCTGGGCTATCCGGAGAAGCCACGAGCTGAAAGGCGAATCCCGACGGGGTTTGCCGCCCGGCGGAGCGGCAACTCCGCTTCCAAACCGGCCATCGTCAGCGATATAAGCACTTCCGGACTCCATCTCCTCACCGAAGAACGCTGGCCTGTCGGGGACTTGATCCCTTTGACAATCCACGTGGATGGGGTGTCGGCAGACGATTCCGAGCCTGAGATTGCAGTGCAGGCGCGCGTTGCCCGGCATGTCGAGGATGGCATCGGACTATCGTTCGTCCAGCCCGAAGGCATGGATCCAATCCTCTGGGAGGTCTTGCTCAGAAACGCTGTGGTGATGACAGAACCAAAAGACATCCTGTACACCCTCAGGATGCTCCGGACCGTCCTGTTCCTGTCCCGTCTATGCCACGTCGAGGCCCACCAGGCCATTCTGTTGTTTGGCGGAGAACTGGATCCCCTCAGAACAAACCAGGCAATGGAGGTCGCGCACCTTGCGGAAAAGCTCCTGGCTTCAGAACCCGGCGCTGACAAAATGCGCGCTCATCCAGCGATTGTCGCGAGCATCATTAAGTACGGGTCATGGGCGCAGGATGATTTGACCAAACAGTTGTGGGTAGGTCTCCTGGCCTCATCCTGCACAGAAGGAAGGTTCGACGATTCCAATAGCGAATGTGTCGATATGCTCGTCAATCTCACGCCTTCTCAGGGCGTGGTCTTCGTTGCCGCATGCAACAGGGCATTGGAGCTCATGGCAGCACGTCAATACGATCCGTCGACTCGAATCAACCTGACACCCGAACAGATGATTCGACTTACCGGTATGTACGATGTAACCCGGATTGCTGTCGATATGGCCTATCTGTTCAACGCGGGAATCATTGATAGGAATTTTGACTTTACGTCTTATCTTCCTACTGAAAGCTTCGACATCACTCCCACCCCTCTGGGCTTGAAACTCTACGTGATCTGCCGGGGGCATCGCATAAAAGTAGATTCGCCGTTCGTCGAACCGCAGAGCGCCTGATTGTTTCCAGCAAGAAAATCCCCAGCCCTACTCCGGCGGCGCAATCGGCTTGGCCGGCGGCGTCAGCACAAACCCCTTCCGCACCAGCGCAAATCCCTGCTGCGGTAACTCAGCCTGCAGCAGTTGATCCTCAGGCCCCGAGAACAGGTCGGTATCCGCTCCCGCAATGGTAGCCACCAGGTGGTGCACCGCGATTGCCTTGCCGTCCAGCGTTCCCTGCTGGTCGGCGTATGTGGCCAGCCGCACCGGCTCAATCGACCCGGCATCCTTGGGCAGAATGGCCCACAGGCCGCGGCCGTTCTGCGTCACCGCCAGGGCCAGCAGCGTCTCCAGCGCGCCGGGGTCGAAGTCGGGAAGAAAAACCGCGCCGGCGTGCCCATCGAGCCGCGTAGTCGTGCTGTGCCCGTCGGCAGACGTGTTCAGCAGAATCTGCTCCGCCGCATCGGGCGCAGCCACCACGTTCACCGCCGATCCGTTCACCGTGGCGCTCAATTGCACATGCTTGAGATGATTTGCCGAGGAAAGCTGTTCCGTCTTCGAAAGCGCGTAATCCAGCCCCTTCATCGCCACGCGAACCATTGACGCCGAGTCGTACCCCTGCGGCGTAGCTGTGAACTGGAACGAAGCGGTGCCCACCGCATGGCCGTTTTGCGCAACATCAAAGCTGCCCGACTGGGCCGGCGCAACAACCGATGCGAAGCCAAATACCCCGGCAACCAACGAAAACAAGGCAATAGGACGCACGTATGCTGGAATCATCACAGATATAGACCCGAAAACCGCCAAAGGGTTGCGAAAGACAGGGATCAGGGGTCGGGTTTCAGGTTTCACTGACCCCTGAAACCTGACCCCTGTTTCTTAGCCTTTCGCGATCCCAAACCGCCGGTTCACTTCTTCCCAGTTCACCACGTTCCACCATGCAGCCAGGTATTCCGGCCGGCGGTTCTGGTACTTCAGATAGTAGGCGTGCTCCCAAACATCATTGCCGAGGATGGGAAACAGCCCCTGCGTCAGCGGCGAATCCTGGTTCGCGGTAGTGATCACCTTGAGCTTGTCTCCGCTCAACACCAGCCATCCCCAACCCGAGCCGAATTGCTTGGCCGTGGTCTCGTTGAACGTCTTTTTGAATGCCTCGAAGTCGCCGAAGTCGGCCGCGATCTGTTTGGCGATGGCGCCCGTGGGGCTGCCGCCAATGCCGGCCGTGTTCGCCGGGCCCATCAGCTTCCAAAACGCGCTGTGGTTGGAGTGGCCGCCGCCGTTGTTGCGGACCGCGCTGCGAATCTCTTCAGGAACCTGCGCCAGGTCGCGAACCAGATCGTCGACGGACTTGGCGGCCAGGTCGGGGTGATTGGCCAGGGCGGCGTTCACGTTGGTGATGTACGCCTGGTGATGCTTGTCGTGGTGCAGCTTCATCGTTTCAGCGTCGATAAACGGCTCCAATGCGGAGTAGTCGTAAGGAAGCGGTGCCAGTTCGTATGCCATAAGGGGATTCTCCTTCGTTCAGATTGTACTGTGACGTGTTGGCCTTCCGCTGCGGCAGGCCGTCGATTGCAAAGACGTTAAACCCAATTTTCACACGCTTTTGCGCGGACATATGCTTGGATGCCGGAAACGCCTTGCGCGGTGCGGGGAATTTGCGGCGCCAGAACAGCACCCTCGGCAGCCCCAATCTTCCCGGAGGGAAGAAACGAGAATAGCCCCGGATGGAGCGAAGCGGAATCCGGGGACAGCATCCCAGCCTGTCTCCGCGTCCCGCAGGGCCGCGGCGAAGCTCTCCCTCCCCGCCGTTCGCGTGGTTGCCTCGGCGGTCGGGCAAATGGAAACCATACCCGGCAGAAAACCATCTTCCCCGCAAATTTCACTCAATACGAAACTTCCACTCCCGGCCAACATCAATAGAATGGACTGCGTTGCGCGTCTTCCCCCCAGCTTCGCGCTCCGCTCCAACTTCCCCCCCCCTCGGAAACGGTGTGTGAACATGAGCAATCAGCCCTTGTACCGGTGGCTCGATCAGCAGGGAGAAGCCTTTGGCGCTCCCGGCATGCTGCCCCGCTGGACCTCCAGCGTCAAAGACGCCGTCGGCACCGCCTACGCCGCCTCCAGCCGCATCTGGTTCACCTGCTCCCACGGCATTCTCAACGAGATCTACCACCCCACCATCGACCGCGCCCAGGTCCGCGACATGGAGTTCCTCGTCACCGACGGCGAGACCTTTACCCACGAAGAAAAGCGCGACCTGGACTCCACCTTCGAATACATCCATCCCGAAGCTCTCGGCGTGCGCTACGTGAACCGCGATCCCCAAGGCCGGTACAGCCTCACCAAGGAGATCATCTGCGACCCGCATCACGCCGTTGTCCTCATGCAGGTGCGGCTCTCCGGCCACGCAGACCTGTTGCCGCGCCTGCGGGTGTTTGCGCTGCTGGCGCCCCACCTCGACGGCGGCGGCGCGGGAAATTCGGCCCGCGCCGTGGATTTTGCCGGCCACAAAGCGTTGATGGCCTGGAAAAACGAGTGGTCGCTCGCCATGGGCGCCAGTCACGGATTCGCCCGCGTAAGCTGCGGCTTCGTCGGCGCGAGCGACGGCTGGCGCGAACTGATGGACAACTTCAAAATGAATTGGGAGTTCGGCTCAGCCACCGGCGGCAACGTCGCCGTGATGGGTGAAATCAACCTGCCGGCACAGACCGCGCAAGTCGAGGGTTCTGAGAGTTCGGTAGAGTTCACGGTCGCCATCGGCATCGGAGAAGGTCATCACACCGCGGCGCAAAAAACCATGGGAGCGTTGGCCACGCCTTACCAGGACATGCGCAAACGCTTCATCGAGCAGTGGCAGCGCGCCGCCAATCCCGAGTGGCTCGCCCCAAAGTCGCAAGACGAAGGCAAGCTAATGCGCGCCAGCCACAACGTAGTGCTGGCCCACGAGGACAAGACCTTTTCCGGCGCCTTCGTGGCTTCCGCATCCATTCCCTGGGGCCAGGTCAAGGGCGACGACGACCTGGGCGGATACCACCTGGTCTGGACCCGCGACATGGTGCAGACCGCAACCGCGCTGCTGGCCTGCGGCCGCGCCGAAACAGCGCGCCGGGCCCTCGTCTACCTGGCCTGCACCCAGCAGCCCGATGGCGGCTTTGCGCAGAATTTCTGGATCGACGGAACCCCCTACTGGAGCGGCAAGCAACTCGACGAAGTGGCGTTTCCCATTATGCTCGCCTGGCGGCTGTGGAAGGCTGACGGGCTGGGCGAGCTCGAAATCTTTCCGTTTGTGGAGCGCGCAGCCGGATTCCTGGTTCGCAACGCGCCCATCACCCACCAGGAACGCTGGGAAGAAAACGCCGGCTACTCGCCCTCGACCCTCGCCGCGGTCATCGCCGGCCTGATCTGCGCCGCGGAGATGGCCCGCGCCCACGATTCCGCCGAGCTCGGAGAATTCCTTGAAGAATATGCCGACTGGATCGAGGGCCACCTTGAGGACTGGACGGTGACCAACAACGGCGTGCTCCATGCTGAGATCAAGCGCCACTATATGCGTATCCGTCCCCCGGAGTGCGGCGAGGCTTACGCGCATGAAGGCTGCGGATCGGAGACCATCCAGCTCGCCAACCGCCCGCCCGGCACGCGCTCCGAGTTTGAGGCGCGCGAAATCATCGATGCCGGATTCCTTGAGCTGGTGCGCTACGGCGTGCGCCACGCCCGCGATCCGCTCATGGTGGATTCCCTGAAAGTGGTTGACGCCGTGCTCAAGCGCGATCTGCCCCAGGGTTCCGGCTGGCTCCGCTACAACTGGGACGGCTACGGCCAGCGCCCCGACGGCGGCCCTTTCCAGGGCTGGGGACAGGGCCGCGTCTGGCCGCTGCTCACCGGCGAGCGCGCTCACTACGAACTGGCCGCCGGGCAGGACATCGCCCCGCTGATTCGCACTTACGAGCGCTTTGCAACCTGCGGCCAGATGATGCCCGAGCAGGTGTGGGACGAGCCCGACTGCCCGGAGCAAAAGCTGCGCCTCGGCCAGCCCGCCGGCTCAGCTGTTCCCCTGGTCTGGGCCCACGCCGAATACCTCAAGCTGCTCCGCTCCGCCGTTGACGGCAAGGTCTTCGACCGCATCGAGCCGGTTTATCAGCGGTATTGCGAACCCGAAGGCCAAAACCGTCCCCGCCGCGGCCTCGAAATCTCCAGCCGCTCCCGGCCCATCCACAAAATGGACCCGGGCCGCACCCTGCGCATTCTCGACGACCGGGAATTTGAGGTGCTCTGGACCAGCGACGGCTGGCAATCGAAACAGACCACCGTCAGCCGCGGCCTGGGCAGCGCCGGCTTCAGCGCCGATATCGCGCCCCCCGACGGTTGCGCCGAAATCGAATGGACCCTGCATTGGCCAGACCAGGACGCCTGGCTTGGATACAATGTGAAGGTCAAGATTGATGCTGCCCCATAACATGAGTGCAATCCGCGCTCCAGCCGAAAGGATTTTTTCAAGCGTTATGACTTCCAGCCTCGCGTCTCTCTCTCTCGACCAGCTTTCAATTGACACGCTGCGGTTGCTGGCCGTCGATACCGTTGAAAAAGCAAAAAGCGGCCATCCCGGCGCACCGTTGGGATGTGCTCCCATCGCTTACCTGCTCTTCCACAAGCTGATGAAGCACAATCCGGCACATTCAAAATGGTCCGACCGCGACCGCTTCGTGCTCTCCAACGGCCACGCCTCGGCGCTTTTATACGGATCGCTCTTTCTCTCCGGCTACAAGCTTTCGCTCGATGACCTGAAATTGTTCCGGCAATGGGAGTCGCACACCCCCGGCCATCCGGAGAAGGGTGAGACGGACGGAGTGGAAGTGACCACCGGTCCGCTCGGTCAGGGCATCGCCATGGCCGTCGGCATGGCCATGGCCGAGAGGCACCTCGCCGCCATCTACAACCGGCCCGGCTTCGACGTCGTCGATCATTACACCTACGCTCTGTGCGGCGACGGCGATCTCATGGAAGGCGTATCGCACGAGGCTGCCGCGCTGGCTGGAACACTGGGCCTCGGCAAGCTGACCTTTCTCTACGACGACAACCTCATCTCCCTCGACGGCCCCACCTACCTCAGCTATACCGACGACTATCTGGATCGCTTCCGGGCTTATCACTGGCACGTGCAAATGGTTGAAGACGGCAACGACCTCGAGGCCATCGAGGCAGCCATCGCGGCAGCCAAAGCCGAAACCGGCAAGCCGTCGTTCATCGCCGTGCGCACCATTATCGGCTACGGAAGCCCCAAGGCAGGCACCAACAAGGTCCATGGCGAGGCGCTCGGCGCAGTTGACACCGCAGCCACCAAAAAATTCTTTGGATTCCCCGAAGACCGGAGCTTCTTCGTTCCCGATGAAGCCCTGGCCAACTGGCGCAAGGCCGTCGAGCGCGGCGCAGCCTTTGAATCCGATTGGAACCGGCTCTTCGCTGGATACAAAGCCGCCTTCCCTGAGCTGGCCGCGGAGTTTGAGCGCACCCAGGCAGGCAAGCTTAAAGACGGTTGGGAAAAATCCCAGCTTCCCGGCCGACAAGCCCGTGGCCACCCGCAATGCCGGTGGCGCGGTTTTGAACGCCCTTGCCGAGCCATTGCCGGAGCTCTTCGGCGGAGCGGCCGACCTCACCTCTTCCACCAAGACCATCTTCAAGCCCGGCTTCAGCTTTCACGAGGATCCGGCCGGCCGCAACGTCTTTTTCGGTGTGCGTGAGTTCGGGATGTGCGCCGCCGTCAATGGCATGGCCGCTCACGGCGGCCTGCTCCCCTTCGGCTCCACGTTCTTCTGCTTCTCCGACTACTGCAAGCCCGCCATCCGCCTCGCCTCGCTGATGCAAACCCACTCCCTGTTCATCTTCACCCACGACTCCATCGGCCTCGGCGAAGATGGCCCCACCCATCAGCCCATCGAGCACCTGATGATGCTCCGCGCCGTTCCCGGCCTCACCGACTTCAGGCCCGCCGACGGCAACGAAACGGCTGCCGCGTGGCGTCTTGCGCTCGAGCGCAAAAGCCCCTGCTTCTTCGCGCTCACCCGCCAGGATCTGCCGGTCATCGATCCCG
>Ga0302320_10022467_pt1 | contig 12457 bp, 7 predicted proteins | sample Bog_T0_3_FD_202130 | JGI IMG/M metagenome (GOLD analysis project Ga0302320, IMG submission 202130) | Peat permafrost microbial communities from Stordalen Mire near Abisko, Sweden - Bog_T0_3 | ecosystem: Environmental > Terrestrial > Soil > Wetlands > Peat | place: Sweden: Abisko, Stordalen Mire...
TCAACTTTTCCAACTACCCCCCCCCCCGGCCCCCCTCCCCTTGAAGCATCACAGATGAATCATTCACAACATTCATCAACGCGGGAGCGATCGACGCTCAGCGCGCCTGTCCGCGCAACTTTGTTGCTTCCGCACCTTCCTCAGATTTTCAAGTTTCAACTTTTCGACTCATCCCTTGGAAGAAAAAGAGGGGCCCCCTCCCACCCCCCCCCAGTTGGCGACTAAAGCCAAACCATTAACATGAGTCCACAAAAACCGCCTCCTCCAGTAGTCAAGGATTCCTTGACTACTACCGCCGATGGGAAGAATTACCGGACGAAACTTTATCGCCTGGAGACGATTGTGGCTGTCGGGTATCGGGTGAAAAGCCAGCGCGGCACCCAGTTCCGCCAGTGGACCACGACTAACTTGAGCGAGTACCTGGTCAAACGCTTCGTCATGAACGATGGGCGCCTGATGAATCCAGGCGGGCGGGACCATTTGGAAGGAATCTTGCAGAGAACTAAAGGAGGTGAGTCAGTTGCAAATGACTTGCGACAGGGTAGTCTGACTCATGAATACGCAGTTGCTCAACGATACCTGGACCGAGTCCCGGTCCCACGCGGCTCTTCCGGTGTCCGACCCGGAACTCCTCGACGCCTATTCCCAGGCGGTGACTTCAACGGTCCGGCAGGCGGGTCCGGCCGTCGTGCATATCCAGGCCCGCTCCGGAAAACAGGCTGGTGCTGGCAACGGTTCGGGCTTCCTCATCTCCCCGGACGGATTCGTGATGACCAACAGCCACGTGGTTCACGGGGCCGACGAAGTCCGGACGCAAACTCCCGACGGGCGGGAATCGCGTGCCCAGGTCATCGGCGACGATCCCGATACCGACCTTGCCGTCCTGCGCATCGACCTGCCGGAACTGCACCATCTCGGCTTTGCCGATTCGGAAAAGATCGCGGTCGGCCAGATCGCCGTGGCGATTGGCAATCCGCTCGGCCTCGACAATACCGTGACCGCCGGAATCGTCAGCGCGCTTGGCCGCACCTTTCCTTCCCGCACCGGGCGGCTCATCGACAACGTTCTGCAAACCGACGCGGCCCTGAACCCCGGCAACTCGGGCGGCCCGCTCCTCGACACGCGGGGACGGGTCATCGGCGTCAACACCGCGATCATCCCGGCGGCCCAGGGCATCTGCTTCGCCATCGGGAGCAAGACGGCCGAGTTCGTGGCGAGCTGGCTGATCAAGGAGGGACGCATCCGGCGCGGCTACATCGGCGTGGCCGGTCAGGACATCTCCATCCACGAACGGGTGGCGCGCTTCCATCAGTTGCGCCAGCGTTCCGGCATTCTCGTGCACACGATCGAGAAAGGTTCCGCCGCCGCCGAGGCCGGCGTGGAAGTGAACGACATCCTCATCTGGCTCGATCACGAGGAATTGTGCTCGGTGCACGAACTGCATCGCCTGCTCGTCCTGCGCGAGCCGAACCGCAGGTCGCGCCTGACCGTCCTGCGCAAACACGAGATCGTCCATCTCTGGATCACGCCCCGCGAGCGGGCGTGAGCCGGAGCCGGGCTGAAAAAGGGGCGCGACTCGGGCCGGGATTTGCGACAGCCTCGATCTCATGGAGGATGAATGCCGGATGAACCTCACCGAATCATGACCGATGCCGATCGAAATTGGGGGCGCTTCGTTCTCTTTCGAGTCCTCTTCAATTCACGCTTTTACTATCCGGTTCTTGCCGTCCTGTTTCTCGACTTGGGGCTGAGCGCAACCGAATACACGCTGCTCAATTTTGCCTGGGCGCTGGCCATCGTCTGCACCGACCTGCCGGCGGGCGTGCTGGCGGACCGGATCGGTCGCAGACCGCTCGTGGTTGCGGCCGCCCTCTTCATGGTGTTGGAGATGGCGCTGCTGGGGATCGCTCCCTATCACGGTGGACTCGTGCTGCTGCTCTGCTGCATGGGGAACCGCATCCTGAGCGGCATGGCCGAGGGCATGGCCAACGGTGCGGATGAAGCGCTGGTCTTCGACTCGCTCGCCGAGCGGGGTCGCTCCGGCGAATGGCCGCTTGTACTGGACCAGGTCATGCGGTGGCAGGCTGTCGGCATGGTCATCGCCATGCTCGTCGGCGGCGCGGTCTACGATCCCATTTTCATGGGGCATCTCCTGGGCTTTTTCGGGGCGAACGTCCACTTGACGCAAAGCACGACGCTCCGCTTTCCGATCTATCTTAACCTGATCACCGCGCTCCTCACCCTCGTGACAGCCCTCGGTCTCCGCGAACCTGCGGTGCGAACGAAAACCGTTGCGCCCGGGAGCACGGAATCAGGCAACCCGGAAATCACCGCGTGGAGTCTCGTGGTCAACGCGGGCCGTTGGATCGTGCAGACGCCGGTCGCTCTCTTCGTGATCCTCGCCGGGGTGCTGCTCGACAGCGTCGTCCGCCTCTTCCTCACTTTTTCGAGTTCCTATTTCCGGATTATCGATCTGCCGGAGGCGACCTTCGGTGTGATCGGTGCCGTCATGGGCGGGCTCGGGATGGTCGTCTCACCCGTTGCCCGGCGCATGGTGGCGGTGAATTCGGTTGCGCGCAATTATGGTCTCATCGCGACGACCGTCCTGATCGGGCTCATCGGGGTGGCATGCCGCTGGCCCTATTGGGGTGTCCTCTTTATGCTGCCACTGATGGGCGCCATGATGGCGCTCGGTTACTGCGTGTCGTATTACCTCAACGCGATTGTCGATTCGAGCCACCGCGCCACCGTCCTTTCCTTCAAGGGCGTCATCTTCAACCTCGGCTACGGATTCATCAGCCTTGTCTTTGCCCTGGTGCTTCGTGCCGTGCGGGACGGGGGCAGCACGCAGGATGCGATTGCGCGTAGTATGGTCTTTCTCCCGGTCTGGGTCCTTTTCGGCGGACTTGCTTGTGTTTGCGCTTTCTGGAAACAGCGACGGTCCCTGACATCCGTCATCTCGTTGGCAGCCAAAGACGAGTCGCGTTAAGTCTCCAGCATCTATTTCGCCGACCAGAGCGGAAACAGCACCGGATGCTTCGTGTAGAGTTCCGGGCATTTTTCGGGCGCGTAACGCCGCCAGAGCCAGGCGGCGGTCTTGCAGATAAAATAGGCGTAGACGATGGCAACGATCCAGGAGCCGAGGATGTCGCTGGGGTAATGGGAGGCGGTGTAGATGCGGGAATAACTGACAAGCGCGGCCCAGGGCCAGAGCCAGAGAGCCCAGCGCCCGAAGATGGCGCAGGCCACCATGGCCAGCGCGACATTGTTGCAGGCGTGGCCCGAGGTAAAGGAGCGGCCGACGATTACATGCCGCGGCACCGATTCGGTGACGCCACGCACCGTGACAACCCGGAGATGTGGCTCGGTCTCATTGGGACGCGGGCGACTGATCGACATTTTGAAACCCCAGTCGATCATGCCGTCGCCGATCATGAGACACGCGGCCATGAGGACGAGAAGCTGCCTCCCGCGAAAGCCGCCGAAAATCAGCGTCAGGATCACCGCAATGACAACGGGAATGCGCCAGGAATCCCAATCACTCGCATAGGCCATGACCGGATCGAGCCAGGGCCGGCTCCAAGTCTGATTGATCAGGTAAAGCAGATGCAGATCAAGCGCGTGAAACCAGGCCAGAAGAGACATGACTGGAACTTAGACGATCCGGCCACAATGAAGCGAGATTGCTTCGAAGGGGGACGCACGCTGCGGTGCCGGTACGCCCGATTTAGAGATAGGGCGCAAGTTGCGCCGCGATCTCGCGGCAGGTGCGCGTCGTATCGAGCTTCAATCCGGAACCGAGACCCGAGAGGGTGGAAACCGGCTCGCCCAGCGCGCTCAAACCGGCTGGAGCGCCGCCGCTGCCCGCACCGGTGTCTTGCTTGGAATCAGGCACGCCCGTGCGGAAGGAAAGGAGGTACTGCGTCTTGGAGATGCTCAAATCGTAAACGTAAACGGTCGTCTGCATGGTGGTTTCACCCGCACCCCCACCGACCAGGGTGCGCAACGCGCGACTCCCCTGAAAAACCGTGGTGAAATCGCCGGCGACCAGCCAGCCGTGATCGGGAAGATCGTCGGTCCAACGCGGTTCCGTCGGCGCCAGTTTCATCAACCGGTCTTGCAGGACGTGGGCGAAGTTGGTCTGAAAATCCTTCTTAAAGTTAACGAGTTGAACGCCGTCGCGTCCCACGAGCCATTTGCCCGTTGTGATGTCGAACGGCGCAATATAGATATGCGGGGGATTTGGCGTGAGCTTGACCGTGGAGCTGGGCATCGGGGCGGTATGAATCGATCCCGTGCTGCAGCCGGTGAGGAACATGGTGGTCGCCACGGCCATGAAAGCAACGCTGGCGATGAGGGCAAGGAGGCGTGGCATGAGTAGCGTTTACCCGAAAAGTGGTCCATTATGCAAGAGAATTTACACTGAATTATGGAAAATCTCTTTGAACTACCTGAGCGCTCCTCCGGGAAGTTATCGCCACACCGTCATTTTCCGGCTGAAAACGACGATGGAGTATAACCTCCGGCTGGGTTAAAAAAGGGCGGATTACCGCGCCGCTCTTTGACGCTGCGGGGCCTGTTTTTGTGCGGCAGCCGGGCGCTGCGCACTCTGTTTTTGCGTGGGCCTTGCCTGCTGGGTATTAGCTGGCCGCTGCTTGCTCGCTTCTCTATTGGGTCGATTATTCTGCCCGCCAGGATTAGAGGGTTTGGCCTGCGGCTTGCCAGCATTTGGACGTTGCTTCTCCGCCGACGGTAATTTGTTTTTTCCTCCAGCGGGAAGAGTCTCCGGCCTGGAGGCTCCAGGCTTTGTTGCACCGCCGCCACCAGGCCGGTTGTTGCCGACACCTGAACCCGGACGATTATCGCCGTTGCCGCCACCGGGCCGATTGTTGTCTCCATGGCCTGGCTTACTTCCACCCGGGCGATTATTGCCACCTGAACCCGGACGGTTTCCGCCATTGCCACCCCAGCCGCCCGAGGGTGGCGGGCGAAATGAGGGCAGATTACCGGAACTTCCACCGCCGGGGCGGTTCGGATTGTAAGGGGGCCGGGGTGCGGGGCGGTTCGAATTGGGCCGCCAGTAGTTGTTGTTATTGTTGATGTTGATATTGACGTTGTTGTTGTAGGAATAACCATGCCAGCCGCTGCGGCCCCAGTTATTCACATAGAAGCCGTGGTGATGCCAATCGCAGTCGTTGGTCAACCACGCTCCCATCGCAAATCCGATTCCAAAGGTAATGAAAGGTGCCAGGGGAGGAGCCGGCTGGACGTAAACCACCTGCGGGTTGTACTGGGGTATGTAAATAATCTGCGGATCAGCCGGGACGATCTGAATGATTTCCTTTTGCACGATGACCTGCTGTTGCGGAGTGGTCGTCAGGTTGCCCAAGGCGTTGGCCTTCGCCCGTTGCGTCTGGATCGCCTGCATGACATCGGCCTGCTGCGAAATCACTGCGGCGCCAAGTTGATTGGTCCAATCCAGGTTCTCGTCCATCATGTTGATGACGTCGGGATATCTCGCCAGGCTCTTCACGCTCGGGTCCCAATTTTGATTATCGATTTGATTGACGTCCTTGCCGTTCCGCAAATAGCGCGCGGCCAGTACAACATCCGAAGGTACGGTGGAGGCGGGGAGAATCATCGCGATCATGGGATCGGGATAGAGCGCAATCGGGGCAACCAACGTATCCAATTGGTCGGCGGATAACGTAGGTTCAGCGGCTGCCGCTGGATTAGGGCCACCGGCGGGCGCCTGTGCCGAGACCAGCAACGGAGCCAAAACAAGTCCAAGCAGCACGATTACGACAGGGATTCTTTTCATAAAATTGAATAAACCGGAACGGATATTGAAAGGAAAATAGGGCCGAACGAAGAGGGATTATGTTCGGGAAACCAAAGATGAAAATCAAGAAGAATAGGCTTGGATTCCGACGCTTGCATTATCGCCAGTAGTTAGAACAGGAGCCGTTTAAACGAGGGCTTCCAAAAATGAATTCGTTGGGTTGGCTGGTGACCTGATCGGGTGCTTTGCAGTCCGAATATTGAATCATTAAATTTCCTTGCTTTCTCTTAGTCTGCGCTTGAATGTCACGACCGAGCCTCTGGCCGTTTACTACGCATTTTCGACGCTGCTAATTTGATTTCGATCCACCTATGAAGCCTCTCCACGTACGCTCATTCGCCGCCCTGTTGTTTTCCGCCCTGATCCTGGCCGGGTGCGGCCAGAAAGAGGAAGCACCGCCGGCGGCGCCTCCCGAAGTGCTCGTGACGGAGGCGACGGAGGAAAATGTGTCCATCTTCAGCGATGCGATAGCGACGCTCGACGGTTCGACCAACACCCAGATTCACTCGCAGGTCACCGGTTACCTGCTCAATGTCAACTACACCGAAGGGGCCGTGGTCAAGAAGGGTGACGTCCTCTTCCAGATCGACCCGAAACCTTTTCAGGCCGACCTCGACAAGGCACAAGCCAACCTCGCCACGGCGCAGGCGCAGTTGCTGAAGTCTCAACAGGACCTGGCCCGCTACGCGGCGCTGGTCAAGAGCGGCGCGGTCAGCCAGCAGGAATACCAGAATGAATTGCAGGGCAGTCTTTCGACTCAGGGCAACGTCGACGCCAACCAGGCGGCCGTGGCCACGGCAAAGATCAATCTCGGCTACACCAAGATTCTTTCGCCCATCGACGGCATCGCCGGCAAGGCGCAGCCGGGCCTGGGCGACCTGATTTCGCCGGACACCACGCTGACCACGGTTTCGACGGTCGACCCGATCCAGGCCGATTTCACCGTGACGGAGCAGTTCTACCTCGATCACGCCGACCTGCTAGCGAAAGTCTCGGCTCTGCCGATGGCCGATCGCCCCGAGGGCCTGGAGCTGATCCTGGGCGATGGAACGGTCTACTCGAAGCGCGGGAAATTAAGTTACTTGAACCGCCAAATTCAGACCTCGACCGGCGCGATTGCCGTCTACGCGCTGTTCCCGAACCCGGACCGGTTGCTGCGCCCGGGACAATATGCCAAGGTGCGCGGGGTGACGCAGCACGTTAACGGAGCGGTCATCATCCCGCAGCGCGCGGTGTCCCAGTTGCAGACCCTCAGCCAGGTTTATGTGGTCAAACCCGACAACACCGTTGAAATCCGCAACGTCACGCTGGGCGATCAGGCCGGCTCTTACTGGATCGTGACCGATGGGCTTAAAGCGGGCGAAAAGGTCGTGGTCGAGGGCATCCAGAAATGCCAGCAGGGCGAGACGGTATCCCCGAAGCCTTATGTACCGGACGCCTCGGTCGTACCCATCCCCACGACCAATTCCGCACCCGTCACGCCGACCAGTCAGTAAGGCGAACCGCGCATGGCCCCGTTTTTCATCAACCGGCCGATTGTGGCCATCGTCATCGCCATCGTCACGGTGATCTTCGGGCTTGTCTCGATGGCCGGGCTGCCCATCGCGCAATTCCCGAACATCGTCCCGCCCGAGGTGCAGGTGAAAGCGACCTACACCGGCGCCGACGCGCTGACCGTCGAGCAATCGGTCGCCACGCCCATCGAGCAACAGATGAGCGGCGTCGACAGCATGAATTACATGTATTCGGTCAATGCCAACAATGGCCAGTCGACCCTGACCGTCAATTTCGACGTCAAGACCGACCCGAATACCGACCAGATCCTTGCGCAGATGCGCTCGTCGCAGGCCCAGTCGCAACTGCCCAACTCCGTCCAGCAATACGGCATCACGGTGCAGAAATCGACCTCGGCACCGCTGATGCTCTTCGCCCTCTACTCACCCAACGGGACCTACGACAATATCTTCCTGGCCAACTACGCCTACATTAATCTTAACGACGCTCTGACCCGGGTGCGCGGAATCGCCAGCGTAACGGTCTTTGGCGCGGGCCAGTACGCGATGCGCATCTGGGTCAATCCCGATGTGCTGGCGAAGCGCGACATCACGGTCAGCGAAATCATCCAGGCCATCAAGAACCAGAACACCGTGCATCCCGGCGGCCAGGTCGGCGGGGAGCCGGTGCCGCCCGGCCAGGAATTCACGTACAATGTGCTGACCCGGGGCCGCCTCTCGACCGAGCAGGAGTTCGGCAACATTATCGTGCGCGCCAACGCCGACGGCTCCGTTGTCCGGGTACGCGATGTGGCCCGCGTCGAACTCGGCGCCCAGACCTACAACCTCATCGGCCGATTTAAAGGCAAGCCTGCGGCGATTCTCGCTCTTTACCAACTTCCGGGCACCAACGCGCTGGCGGCGGCGACGGGCGCGGAAAAGGAGCTGGAGAAACTAAGCAAGAAGTTCCCGCCGGACATGAAGTGCGACATCGCGCTCGATACGACGCTGGCGGTGACCGCGGGCATGCATGAAATCGAGAAGACGCTGGTCGAGGCGCTTGCGCTCGTCGCCATCGTCGTCTTCATCTTCCTGCAGGGCTGGCGCGCGACGTTGATCCCGTTGATCGCCGTGCCGGTCTCGCTCATCGGCACGTTCGCGTTTTTTCCGATGTTCGGGTTTTCCATCAACACGCTTTCGCTTTTCGGCCTGGTGCTGGCCATCGGCCTCGTGGTCGATGACGCCATCGTCGTGGTCGAGGCGGTCGAGCATCACATTGAAAAGGGGCTTTCGCCGAAAGACGCGGCGCTCAAGGCGATGGAAGAGGTTTCCGGCCCGGTCATCGCCATTGCGCTGATTCTATCCGCCGTCTTCGTCCCGACCATCTTCATCCCCGGCATCACCGGCCGACTCTACCAGCAGTTCGCCGTGACCATCGCGATCTCGGTACTGATCTCGGCCTTCAACGCGCTGACGCTCAGCCCGGCCTTATCGGCCATGCTGTTGCGCCCGCGGACCGAGGGGCGCGGCCCGCTGGCCGCCTTCTTCCGCCTGTTCAACCGGTTTTTTGGCGCGGTTACCTCCGCCTACGTGGGCGTCTGCGGCTTTCTTATTCGCAAGATGTTCATCGCCGCGCTGATCCTGATCCTGGCCACGGCCGGCGTCTGGTGGACCAACGGCAAGCTCGCCCCCGGCTTCATCAACAATGAGGACCAGGGCTACGCCTACGGGGCCGTGATACTGCCGCCCGCCTCGTCCTTGCAGCGGACCGACGCGGTCTGTCGGCAGGCCGAACAGTTGATCAGCGCCGTGCCCGGCGTGGAAAGCTGCACCACCGTCGTCGGTTACAATCTGATTAGCGCGGTGCAAAACACCTACAGTGGTTTCTTTTTCATCACGCTCAAACCGTGGGACGAGCGCTATGCCCTCTCCAACATTGAGGAGGAAAACCTCAAGGCTGTCTTCAAGCACCTCAACCAGCAGATTGCGACGCTACCCGAGGCGCAGGGCTTCGCCTTTCCGCCGCCGCCGATTCCCGGCATCGGTTCCGCCGGCGGCACGACCTTCATCCTGGAGGACCGCTCGGGCGGAACCGTCCAGTTCCTCGAGGACAACCTGGAGAAATTCATCGCAGCAGCCAAGCAACGTCCCGAGATCGCCCGGATCAGCAGCACCTTCAACGCCGATGTACCCCAGCGCTTCGTCGATGTGGACCAGGAGCGCGCCCTGAAACAGGGTGTGGCACTTCCCGATCTCTACGAGACCATTCAGGCTTTCATGGGTGGTTCGTTCGTGAATTATTTCAACCGTTTCGGCCGCCAGTGGCAGGTCTACGTCCAAGCGGAGGGTCCGTTCCGGAGCGAGGCGAAAAATCTCGGGAAGTTCTACGTGCGCAACAACACCGGCGGGACCGTACCGCTGGGCGCCCTCACCGGCGTCCGCGACACGTCGGGGCCGGAGTTCACCATGCGCTACAATCTCTACCGGTCGGCGCAGATCAACGCCTTTGCCAATAGCGAGTACAGTGACGCCCAGGTGATGCGGGCGATGGAAGAGGTTTTCAAGGCAACCATGCCGAAGGAACTGAATTTCGGCTACATGGGCATGTCGTATCAGGAACAGCAAGCCCAGCAGGGCATCCCGCCCTCAGCGATCTTCGGGTTGTCGCTACTCTTCGTCTTCCTGATCCTGGCCGCTCTTTATGAGAGCTGGACGCTGCCGTTCAGCGTGCTCCTCAGCCTGCCGGTGGCGGTGCTGGGCGCCTTCGTCGCCCTCTGGGGCCGGGCCTTCGAAAACAACGCCTACGCTCAGATCGGACTGATCATGCTGATCGGCCTTGCAGCCAAGAACGCGATTCTCATCGTCGAGTTCGCCCGGATGGAGCACATGAACGGGCGGCCGCTCTTCGAGGCCACCATTGAGGGAAGCCGCCTGCGCCTGCGCCCGATCCTGATGACTTCTTTCGCTTTCATCCTCGGTTGCGTGCCGCTCATCATCGCCCTCGGCGCGGGCATGGTATCGCGGCGCATCCTCGGCACCACGGTCGTCGGCGGCATGCTGGCCGCCTCGGCCATCGGCATTTTCATCATCCCCGCCGCTTTCTATTTCGTGGAGTCATTAACCCTTAAGAAAGAGGGTAAGGAATCCGGGGCCGCGCCCGAACCTCCCGCTGAGCCACCGCCTGAAATAGCTGCGGAGACTGCGCCCGAAACGCCTGCGGAATAGTTTTCCCGGGATCCGGTTACTTCTGCAATTTTATTGCCATAGCTGGCGCAAGCCAGAATATAGATAGTGGCGACAAAGTCTCCTGGCCGGTAGCCTTCGAAATCAACCAACGCCCCGGCGTCATTCGGGGACGAAACACCCTTTTCTGAATCTGTAGAACCGAAAGAACTTCTCTCATGAGCTTTAAATCCAACCGCCTCAGCCAGCGCCTGTTCCTCGCCGCCATCCCGATGCTTTGCCTTTTCGCGGGTCGCGGAACGATTTCCGCCCAAACGCCCGCACCCTCTGCTCCCACCGTAGCGCCAACTCCTGCGACAACCCCGGCACCCGCTCCCGTCGCCGCCGCGGGCGATCCGCGCGATGACAACAGTCCCTGGGCGATGGGATCGAGCGCCGAGTGGTCGAACGAGTACCCGAAATTTAATCCGATGCTCGACCAGGCCGGAGTGAAATGGATTCGGCTGTGGAACGAATGGGGCGGCATAGAGCCGAAGCCGGGGCAGTGGAACTGGGATGCCACCGACAAGATCCTGGCCGATGCCAAGACCAACCATCTCCATGTGTTCCCGACCTGGTGCTACTTCACGCCGTGGGCATCGGCGGACGGCGGCTCACGGCGCGGCCCGATCAAGGACATGCAATTCTGGAGCGACTACGTCACCGCCTCGGTGGATCGCTATCACGCCGACATCAAATACTGGGAAGTCTGGAACGAATTCAACGGCAGCTTTTACCAAGGCATCAACAAGCCGAAGGAATATGCCGACATGGTCGTGGCGGCGTACGATGCGGCGAAGAAGGTCGATCCGACTGCGAAGATTGGCATGAGCGTTGCCAACTTTGATGTCGGCTTCCTTGATACGGCGATCAAAGCCGGCGCGGCGAATCACTTCGACTTCATTTGTGTGCATCCCTACGAGAACCTGGGCGCACTGGCCGACGGCGGGGAAATGGGGTACCTGAGCCTGGCGGGAAATTTGCGCGACATGCTCAAGGCGAACAACCAGCCGACGGACATGCCGCTCTGGATCACGGAGATGGGCTATGCGACCCCCATTAATCCCGATCCCGCCGGCGATGCCAAGGAGGCCGAGATGATTGTCAAAGGCGACCTCCTGGCCATCGCCCAGGGATTCCAGCGCATCTTCTGGTTTGAGGCGCGCGGGCCCTCTTATGGCGGCGGCAAGGATCTTGGCATCATCCGCAAGGATTGGACGACGCGGCCCGCTTACGACGCGCTCAAGACGATGACGACCGTGTTCGGGCCGGAACCGAAATATGTGGGATGGCTCAACGTGGACAATGGCGCGTATGGGTTCGTTTTCTCAGGAAGGAACGGGAACGTTCTGGCGGCGTGGACGCCGCAGGGCAAGGAGCACAGCGCAAAATTCGACGGTGACGTGACGGCGACCGATCTGACCGGTGCGCAATTACCGGTAAAGGTCGGCCAGCAGATTGCGCTGACCACCACGCCGATCTTTTTTACCCATCTGCCGGACAGCCTGACGGCGCTGGCGCAGGGCAACCTCGGCAAGCCGTATCCCTGGGGCGGCGACTACGCGCACGTCCAGGAAGTGACCTGCGGACTGGGCGCGGTCAACCAGGAGGACGGGCTTAAGGAGATCAATCCCAAAACCACGGCGGTGGTGAACGGGTTGACCGAAAGCTGCCGCCAGCCCAATCCTGCGGCGGGCAGTGAGGGACGCTACGCCTATTTCCGGGTTGATCCCCAGTTTGTTCCCTACGGGACGACACATTTGCTGATCACGTTGGTGGCGCGCCGCATCGACCCCTCGAAGGATGCGAGCATGAACATTACCTATGAATCGGCGACCCACGGCTACACCGGCACAAAAGTCCGGAATGACATTCCGGCCGACGACCAGTGGCATGAGCT
>Ga0302320_10022468_pt1 | contig 12456 bp, 11 predicted proteins | sample Bog_T0_3_FD_202130 | JGI IMG/M metagenome (GOLD analysis project Ga0302320, IMG submission 202130) | Peat permafrost microbial communities from Stordalen Mire near Abisko, Sweden - Bog_T0_3 | ecosystem: Environmental > Terrestrial > Soil > Wetlands > Peat | place: Sweden: Abisko, Stordalen Mire...
GTTTTTTGATGAAGATGATGTAAACTATGTTTATGATAGGTTAAGGGGTTATGATAATGAGGAGGTGAAGAATGCTGAGAAATTATTAAAAGGCTTAAAAACCAAAAGCATTCTCTCACAAAAGACCATGGGGAGAAAGCCAGCTCTAAATATGAAAGATTTATCAATTTGTGTAGATTTGATAATTTTGGATTTATTTGTGAGAATGAACCATTTTTACGATGAAACCACTACGTTGCCACAAAATCTTTCAATGAACTATTATGACAATGTTGAGTTATCAAATAAAACAAAATCCATGGAATTGCGGATGTTTGGGAATGAAAATGATATGCGAAATTGTCTGGAAAAAAGCATAAAAGAATTACTTATGTCAGTCAATCATGTGATTTTCCCTTGTTTCATCATAACTTTCGGATTGAGAAATTTCAAATTGGAAAAAGGAATGTATATGTATAATTTGGCTGATTATTGCAAGAAAATGGAACAAGAGGAAAAGAAAAGGGAAGAGGAAAGGAAATCAGAAGGGAAAGAAAGCATTTATTGTGATAAATGTGGAAAGGATGTTGACTTGGAGGGTATTGGGATGCATATGGATTATCATTTAGCTTGTGATATCGATAGAAATTTGAATCCAAATAAAAAGAAATATAAATCCGAGAGTAAAGCGAAAAATGTTAATATCGCTAAAAGTGAAGAGGCAAACAAAAATACAAAAAATGAGAGAAAATCAGTAGAAAAAAAAAAGGTGGAAAATAATAGAAAAATTGAGGATTTTTTTCGGAAAAAATAAAAAAAACATTGTGGGTTTTTTTCTATAAATTAAATTTATAATTTTTTTCTAAATCAATTTATTAATTTTGTCAGATGAGGCCAGCATAGTTCTATTTTTAGTTTTATCGAAATCGTCATGTATTTGTTTATGAGCTTATAATTTATTGTCTTAGCTAATAAATAAATTATATTTTATGTCATTTCTTTTCTTGTATTTTCTCTTTTCATCATTCATCATTTTGACCCATTCCAAAACAAAGGAAGAATGGAAAAGTCGAGTGATATACCAAATTCTTACTGACAGGTATTTCCTTCCCATTAATTTTAATTTCAAATTTACATTTTTCCTCAAAAATTTATAGATTTGCTCCTGGAGACGGTTCTAAGCCCAATTGTGATCTATCTAAATACTGTGGTGGAACATTCCGAGGTATAATCAACAATCTAGACTACATAAAGTCTTTGGGTGCAAATGCCATTTGGATTTCTCCAATTGTTGCCAACACAGACGATGGATATCATGGATATTGGTTGAAAGACCTCAACCAAATCAATCCTCATTTTGGAACAGAAGATGACCTTCATGATTTGGTCTCAGCATGTCATGCCAAAGATATTTGGGTGATGGTCGATGTGGTGGGGAATCATGTAGGACCAGTTGGCACAGATTACTCTCAGATCAATCCCTTCAATAAGGCTGAATATTATCATGACTCTTGTGTGATTTCAGACTCAGATTTCCTAAACAATCAACATAATGTTGAAGTATGCAGATTAGCGGGATTGCCGGATTTAAACCAGGATAATGCCTTTGTTAGATCAACGTTGCTGAATTGGATCCAAAACTTGGTCACAATATATAGCTTAGATGGGATTAGAATTGATACAATTCCAGAAGTGGAACATTCTTTCTGGCAAGAATTCTCAAAAAGTGCCGGGGTGTTCACCCTTGGTGAGGTTTTCGATGGTCGGAAGAACTATGTTGCAGGCTATCAGGGGGACATTGACGCAACTTTGAATTATCCGTTGTATTTCAAAATGAAGGATGTGTTTTTAAGCGGCCATGCAATGAATGAAATAGAAGGATTTTATCATGATATGCAGGTGTTCAAGGATCAATCAGTTCTGGGTTGTTTCATTGATAATCATGATAACGCTAGATTTTTATCTATGAACAATGATTTGGCTTTATTCAGAAGTTACATCACTTTCAATTTGGGTGCCTTGGGAATACCAATTATCTATTACGGGAGCGAACAAGGGTTTGCAGGAGCTGGTGATCCTCATAACAGAGAAGCAATTTGGAATAATTTTGATTCAAATCATCAATTGTACAAATACATTCAAACAATCTTAAAGGCCAGAAGCACAATTCAATGGCACCAAGAACAACAAATTCAAAGATATTCTGATGCTGATTTTTATGCATTTTCCAGAGGAAAAGCTCTCTTCGCTTTCACAAATAAAAAAGGACAAGTGGTGAAAACAGTCACCTCTCATCCTTATCAGGAAGCAGATATTTTATGCAATGTTTTCGATAACACTGATTGCATCACTGTCAAAAACAAACAGTTTAATGTCTATCTGAATAATGGTGAAGCCAAGATTTTTGTGCCAAAAGGAAGTTTGGGTGAGGCCAGATATTTTTTAAGCATAGATGAATAGAAAGAGCATAATTAATGCAAAAAAAGAATAATATTAAATTTCTTTTTTATTTATTTTTTAATTATTCTTCAATTCAGAATTTATTAAACCAAAAAGTATTTGGATAATTTGATTTGAAAATTTAGAGCAACCTCAAAAAAAATGGAAGTTACAAAACTTAAAAAATATTTAAAAAATAAAAATTAGGATGAATGAAACGATTTAATTTGTTTTGATTTTTTTATTGATTAAAAGAGTCACATTTCATCAATGTTGTATTTTTTTGAAATCGCCCTGGTGTGTCTTTGGGTTTGCAACTTCTCCAAACAATCATAGCAATTCCATTTTCCTTCAGGCACCTCCTATTTGTTTTATTTTCCACCATTTTATATTTTTAAATATTTATCATAATAACCTTCAAGCCAACACATTTCAAATGAAAAACGGAAGGACATGTGTCACAACATAAGACTTCGCCTCCTTCTCCACATTCTTTACAATCCTCATCCCATTCCCAACTCTTTATTAAATTTTTAAATAAAATTGTTGGATTTAATTAATAAATACTTTGTCATTTGAACTTTTATTATTTTTGACCAACATATGCTTTCTGGTGGTTCTTCTAGTGCTAACTCCGAAACATTCACCATCATTTAATAATTCATTCATTTTTTCTTGTTTGGCTCGGATTTGATCATTATTGCTCACATATTTATAGCTATCGAAATTCATATTGATGTTCTTTTTTTCGACATTTCCTTTACTGGATTTATCATGCTCTTTTGATGGATCGACCTCAACTAATTTCTTTGAAACATATTTGGTGACGTAATCACAAAAAACAATGGAAGCGATAAAAACTGCTGCCAAGTTATCAGCAACACCGGTAACATATTGAATCCATGACTTCCGGGTTTTTTCATTATAGAAACCCCAAATTCTCACTAAAATGTAAAAATTTTAAAAGTAAATGAAATTTTTCTAACTTACAATTTATTTTTTTCGTGACTAATTTGCCTTCATTTTCCAAATCAATGGTTTTCTTGGGCTTTTTGGTCATAGAATAGTACATTTCTTCGTCTTCATTTTCATCTTTTTGTTCTTCTTTCTTAATTTGTTTCTCATCTTCAGATTCCTCTTCATCCTCTTCATAATACAAATATTCAATGTTGCAAAAGTTTTCATTGAAATAGTTTAAAATTTCCAGCATTTTCTTTAAATCTGTCGTGTTCTTCAATTCTTCCAACTATTTTCAAAATTATTTAAAATACTCGCCTATTTTTTTACAAAATTCGCTTTCTTTTCTTCAAGAATCCATCTACTGCTTCTTTGAGTCAAATAATTGCTAAAGTATGTTTCGGTTTGGACCAACTTATTTACAATGGCTTCCAATGACAGAGTATGTCGTTTTGTTTGAGTTGGAGTCTTTTTTGGTCGTCCTCTTGTGTTCCTTTCAGGTTTGATCTCACTTGGGTTTTGTGTGGAGATGAGTGTTGTCAAAATTTCAGATAATCGATCAGAGTTCTCAATTTTTTTCATAGAGGTGGTCGAGTTCTCGGTTTGATTTTTTTCTGCTTCTTGAGGAGAGTTCAAAATTCCATGTTTCAAATAATAATTGATATTATCATGCAAACTTTTCTCCTTGATACCTTTTATATTCAAAGCTGCCATTAATTGGTCAACTTCTTCCTATCAATAAATTCTGATAAAAATAAATTCAACCTTAAAACAAACCTTTGTGTCCAAAATGTACCATCTCTCAACTTCATCTTCCTTTTGAGATGGATATCTCATGAAAATTTTATCATCTTCAGTGGCCAAAAACTTAAAAAAAAAATATTAAATTAAATCAAAATAATTAATTAAAAAAAATAATTGATTAAAAAATATATTAGATTTAAAATAAACCCAATATTCTGTTTTGTTGACATCTTGACCAAGAGACACCATTGAATTCATGAAAAATGGAAGTTCTTTTTGGAGTTTTTCAAAACGATTTTTTTTCTTGGAAATTTGCTGGATGAATTTGGTTTGATTCAATTGTAACTTTTTAAAAATTCAGATTTTGTTTTATAAAAATAAAAAATAAAACTTTATTGAGTTCCTTGAGCTCATTTTCATTTTCTTTCATTTTTTTCAAAATTTCTTGACGAGAAGTTGTAACATTGTTTTTTATTTGGGAACTGATATTTTCTAAGTCTTTGATCTGAATTTCCAATTCGTGGAGGGAATTTTCATCTTGTTTGCTAGAAAAAAATTAAAAGAAAAATCTTTAAATAATTTCACATTTCCATTTGCAAATCATTTTTTTCTTTGTAAAGACTGCTATATTCTTCCATTTTTTTGTCAATGATTTCCCTAAAAACGTCTGTTTCATAGATGATATCAATCAGAGCCAGCAGAACCTGTTTTTTTTAAAAATTATTATCTAATTAATAAAAAAATAAATAAATTTTACTTTGATTTTTTCTTCTTTGGGGTGTTTGTTATAATTCAAATAGGTCTCCAACCCAAATTTTTTAAATAAATTGCTGACTCTTTCGGGAAATTCAAACTAAGTAGTTTTTAATGATTTTTAATAAAAATTATTATTTTTGTTTACCTTATGACCCAAATTTGGCAATTGGTACAAAATTTCAGTCCAACATTGATAGAAAATATCATCAAAATTTCTGAGATCTTTGACGACTTTCAGGAGGAACATGAAGGAAGTGGCTTCTGGATTGTTTTCCTTGAAATCTTCGAATTTGTTCTTCTCAAAGAGCTCTCTCAAAATCAAGTTGAGCAAATCCATATGCAATTCATTGATCATTTCTAAAACTTGATCTCCATTATAATTCTTTCCAAAGTCATAATTATTAAAAAAAATGCAATAAAAAATTAAAACCAATGCTGTGTATAACTCTTCCTTGCTGAAGGAACTGTTTTGGAAAACATCGGCGAAAGAATGGAAAAAATTGGTGATTTGCAAAATGTCCCCTAAAAGTTCTGATGGTATCAAACAGGATTTGGGACTTGGTTTCTAATATATTTTCAGAATTATAATGAGTGAGGATGAGGGTTAAAAAGGAAAATTCGAAACAGACCAACTTCGTGCTATTTTTTAGGGTTGTCGAAGACTTAAAAATTTCCATTGAAAATTTAAAAAACAAAAGTATTAAGATTTAATTTGAAAAAAAATTATTTGTTTACGAAATTCGAAATTTTGGCGGAAAATAATGAAACTAGCACTCAAATTAATTAAGGTCTCGAAAAAAAGATAAAAAGCAAAAATTTGAAAAATTATAAAGAAAAAATAGTTAAAATTATATAGAATAAATAGATTATTATAAAATTTGTAAAAAAATGTCGCCTTGAAAAAAAATAAATCAATCAATGTTTACGTAAAGAATCATTTTAGTGGAATCATTGAAGATTGAACCATACAACTGTAATAATTTATCATCAATGGGAAATTTAATTCTTCCATCAATAATATATTTTGGACTAATGAAGAAAGAGATGATTTAAACCGATTTTTAATAAAATGATAAAAATAAAAAAAATGAGGACATACTATTTTTTTGCAAACTCTTCAAATTTCTTCTTTTTATCATTTTTGGCTTTGTCTGCTTTGTCACCACCTTTTTGTGTGTTTTTGGTGTTAATAGGTTTGTCTTTGTTAGTGCTAACAGTTTCAATTGGATTTTGGTTTTGGTTTTGTTTTCGCTTTAAGACTCTTTCACGATACCTTTTTTTTTGGAGTCTCACTTTGTCTCTAATATGAGGGAATGTTTTTAATAAATTGGATAGGATAAAAAACTGTTTTTAATTATTGGCTTTTTTTAAAAGATTTAATTTTTCCCCCCAAAATCAAAAAAACTCTTAAAAAAATGAATTTACTTGCATTTGGGGCATAAAAACATTTTTGGCAAATTTTCCTCTTTTATTTGCATGCAAGCCAAATGAAATGATTTTGGGCATTTTCTGCAACTAATTAGTTCTTTGCTTTTTCTACAAATATTGCATTTGGAGCTTTTAAGCCCTCTTCTATTTTTTGTCTTTCTTATATTTTGAGTGATCTTTGAATTATTTTTATTCGTTTTTTTCGCGGGGGCTGTCACGGAGGAATTAGGAGCGATTCCGCTGATTTTGATGATTGTGAGGGACTCTAAAGTTAAAGAAAATAAAAAAAAAAAAATTTGAATTAAATTAAATTTTCTCACTATCATTTTCTAAATTCGGATTTTTCTCAGACTCTTTTTCGTCCTTGGAGGGGTTTTCTTCCAAGATGATTTCATCTGGATTTGGCGGGTTTTGTTCATCGTTGATTGAGATGTCCACACATATTGGCATTTCAGGAAGCAACTCGTCTTTTTCATCGATCATCTCCTCATTATTTTCTTCTTTTTTGTGATCCAATACCTCGTTCATGATTTTGCAGGGGAAATTTTTTTTTGGGTTTTTGCAATTTTTAATTATAATAAAACTCTCTTTTTTTGGGATTTGTTATTTTTTTTTAGAACTTAGCTTTCATACATTTTTTTAAAATTATATGTTTTCTTCTTTGTATTCTTCCAAATAGGCCGACGCTTCTGCATAATCCCCGAAATATTCATCCATTACTTCCTGACTGTTGAAAGAAGAAAAATCAAACAAAACAAGAAGATCCCTAAGAATTTTCTGTTTGATTGGACCTTTGAGTTTTTTATCAAAATTATAAGCGATATTTAGCATATATCGCTTTATTTTCACCATTTTGAGACAGTTCAAAATCAATTTTTGTCCCTCCTTCCCAATGAAATTCCTTTATTTAAAACAAGGTTGAAAATGAAAATAAATTAAACTTACTTATAAAATTTCAAATTCAGAGTTGTCAAGCGATGTCCGAATGTCAGAAGTGAACTTACAAATTTCTCCATTCCACCGACTTCAAAAGCATTCCTTTGGTTAAAGTTATTATAAAATATCAAAATGAATGAACAACATTGAAAAGTTGGCTTCAAGCAAAACAAGACCATTTCCAATGATATCCAATGTATTTGATAATGAATGCATGCCTTTTTTTTTGAAATCACACCTAATATATTTTCCATAATGATATTTTAGAAAAAGCTGAAAATTTTTTTAACAGGGCTAAATTAAGTTTTAGAGTGATCAGATTTGGCATTTCTTTCAACACAGAACAAAACGAGTCAATCCCATCATCTTCAAGGATATTTCTAGGGAAAAATTATTTTGAAATTTTTTTTTTATGTACTTTGAAATGTTTAATTCAAAATGCTTAACTTTGTTGAAAGTTTTCAAAGCTTTTGTGAACTTCTTCACAGCTAATATAGTCATCTTATTTCTTTCAAAAAAAGTAAAATGAGAAGAAAAGAAAAGAGGCAAGCACCTTCCAATATCTAATCTCAATGTCTTGATAGTGGGATTGAGCTGAGATAATATTTTTATCAAAATCTCAGAGTTTTTTTCTCCTATCTCCCATCTTTAATTTTTTCATATGTTTTTAAAATAAAATAAAAAAGATCATATTGTTTTTACGAATTTATGTTAAAGGAAAAAGATTCCAAGTTTCCCAAGATGTTTTTGCCTTCATCACTAAAATATTCAAGAGCTTGAGGATTGACTTTATTGCTATTTTTTATGAATTTATCTAATTCAATAAATTTTTTAAGTATTTAGTTAACTTTGATAAATTCAATGACAGTTCTTTCAAAGATGATCCCAAAGGCGAAAGTCCAGCGGCTAAATATTTAATACTATCTTCTTTGATGAAATTTCTTTAAAAAAAAAAAAAATTGAAGGAAAAAAAACAAATTTACATGGAAAAATCCAAACTTAATTTAACAATATTGCCCTTGAAACCCTCTAGCCCTTTTGAAATTTTCAAAACTGAGGCATCTTTTAAGCCATTTCTATTTATAATAAGACAAAAAATTAAAAAAAATTCTTTTAGGTAAATTCTTAACTGAGAAAAATTCAAAGAAAGCTCTTGGAATTGTTTGTTCGCTATCATTTCGAACCCTTCCATCAAATTCTCAATTCCACCATCCTTTATCGTGTTACTTAAAAAAAATATCTCATATAAATATAATCAAAAATACTCTACCTACTCAAATTAAGTCTCACAATTTTTAAATCATTTTGGTACAATAAAAGACCTTCTTTCAAAAGACCCAAAGATTCTGGATCTAAATTATTTCTAAATGAATTTATAAATTTTTTTCCATCAATTTCTTTTTTGCTTTGAGATGTTCAGACAGATTTCCTCCAAGCCACTGAGATATTTTTTAAATCCATCCATCAAAAATTCGATTCCTTTACATCCGCAATAATTTCTTTTTATTTTTTAATGATCTCATTTTCTTAATCGTTTTAATTACTGGGAAATGTCAATATCCACATTTTTCAGATTTTTGATTGTTTCTGAAGAAAATCCTCCATATTTCTTTAATTTGGAATGTTCCTCGAAGAAAATATGAAAATTTTTCTAATATTCAATCCAGTTTGAAAAAGACAATTAAAATTCAAACTTTATGAACACCAGGACAAAACTCTCCTTTTGAACATTTTCCTTTGGAAATGAATTCTTTGCATCTCATATTATGTTCTCCATGAGCAAATTTACAATATTTTTGTTTTTGCCATCGGCATTTGTTTTCTTTTTTTTTTAAAATGAGAAAAAAAAGTTGAAAAATGAATAGCAACTTAAAAAATCAGGGCAAATAGAGCTACGAAATGTACTGTCATCATAATAAATTTCGAGATGGTTCATAGGTCAATTTTATCCTATCTATTTGGTTTATTTAGTTTATATAAAAAAAATAATAAAAAATTTTATAATAAATACTAAAATGGATATTGAAAAACCTGACAATGTGAGTTCCTTTTTAGTAAAAAAAATACAGTTATTTGTTCATCTAAAGAGCTAAAAACAAATTCTTTTTTGTTTTTGAAAGGGATCAGTTAATTTTGGATCCCAGTGGAACTAAAAACTTGAAACAATCCTTAAAAAATGAGTTAAACAAAAATTTGTATAAGTAAACCTTTGTATATTTTGAGATTTCTGAATATTATAAATAGATGGATGGAGAAATATAGCGGTGCCTTGCTCAAATATAAGGGATTGAAATTAAATTCGAATGAGGCAGCCATTTTTGATGAATTACCCTATATTTATGTTGACGTGAGATATAAAGCCACCATTTTCACCCCAAATGTTGGGGATTTATTAAGTAAATATGTGATAATAATTATTTTCAATGTTTTTTTTAAAAGTTGGAAGCATAACACAAATTTTTCCCTCTCATATAAGTTTAGATTTAAAAAAAAAAAAATTATTGCTTTACATATATTTCCAGATCTTTTAATTCTTGGGATTTTCAATGCTATTATATACCAAGAAAATATTAGTAGGAAGATTTTCAATTTTGACAATAACAGTGTTTGGTGTTTCAATAAAAAAATTTTAAATTTTGTAAAAGATGGAATGGACATGCTGCAAAAACTCAAAAAATATCCTGGTTGGAGAAGATTTGCAATTTTCAGTTCAAAAGTTTGACATAAATAAATTAAGAAGGATTCTATTTAAAATAATTTTAGAATTGAAAAGTCTTACAATGGAAATTTCATTATTGAAGGAGAAATGAAATCAAAGAAAAAAACAGGGCCATTGCTCTTGATAAAGGAGAAATATTCAAAAGAATTAGTAAACCAACATAATAAAAGCAAGAAATTATAATATAATGATTTAGGAAATCATGAAAGAAATCAAAGAATCATTAAAAATAGAATGAATTAATATTAGATTGATTTTATTCTCCTCAAAATAAAAAATTAATTAGTTAATCAATTTTTTTTTTTTTTCTAAACTAAAAAAATACAGTCTCATAAAAAACCTTTGAGAACGTTCCTCAAATATAAAAAATTTAATTTATATATAAATAAAATAAAAATAAAAATAATAATGTTGGCAGTTTTAAAGACAGCTTTCGACGCCTGTGACAAAGACCATGATGGAAAAATCGACTTCACAGAATTAGTAGCTGTGATCAAAGCTATTGGAGCAGAAGAAGACACTTCAGAAAGCGATCTTCAAGACGCAATCAAGACATTCGGAGACCCCAACACAGGAAAAATTGATTTTGAAGGGTTCAAAAAGTTTTCTGATGATAAAATGATGGGGGCATTAGAGGATTTTGAAGATGATAATGAGCTCCCTGGTTGTGATGAGGTTTATCTCTTAACAGTGTTTGATAAATATGGAAAAGGAAAAATGTCAGTGGAACAACTTCAAAAAGCATTGACTCTTGCAGGAGAAACTTTAGATGAGCAAGCAGCCAAAGATTTGTTGAAGAAATACGATTCAGATAAGGATGGATTCATGACTTATGATGAATATAGACAACTAATTTCCCAAGAGTTTGACAATGACGATTAATTAAATTTAAAATAATCCAAAATGCTTAATTATTTTTTTTTCTCTGAGAATTTAATTAAATAGAGGAAAACTCAAAAGAGAAGAAAAAAAATTTGAAAATGAAACTATTAATTGAATGAAATGAGTTTAATTTAATAATTTAAGATTTTTAAGAAATTTTTTTTTTTTTTAATTATATTTTTTATTTTACAAAATCATTTTGAAAGGCTGGAATAGATTTTTGCAAAAAAAATTTAAATTCTTGAATTTAAAGAAAAAACTAAAAATTTTTATGAAACCACAAAATTAACTATTATATGGTTTTTTTGTTTGCTTCTTTTTCAATTTGTCCATTATTTCCCTTCTTGGATAATTAACATCTCTGGGAATTTTTCCACTTGATTTTCATCACCCTTCTCCTCCATTTTTCTTTCACTGATAAAGGGCTTTTCAACTATTTCACAATTCTCACGTGAACCAATTTGACTTTTTCCAGGTGTGGTCTTCAATATCTTTACTATATCATCTTGATTGATGAATTTTGAACCTCTTGGAGTGTTTTTGTTTTTGGAAATTGATGATTGGGAGCGCATAATCGCGTTTTTTCTCCTTTTTAAAATTGCAGAATGAACTGATTCTGTGGTTTTTCTGATAGCGTTTCTGATATTGTGAAGAGATTTTTTAAAATAGATATAGAAGTAGTAACCCCAATGTCCCAAAAAAATGACGTTTGCAAAGAACATAATTAAAATGAGAAAAACTGATGAACCAACATCATCGCTATAACTAAAATATAAAAAAACAGAATAACAAACGAACAAAGCGACATATTGTTCAACGATAAGATTGTTGAGGAATTCATATTGATAAGGTTTGAAAATTAAATGTAGGTTGCAAAATACCAATAAAACAAAAAGAAGGGTCAAAACGCAGATCACTGGTTCATCACGAATGAATATACTTAAATATATCAAAATGATTTTCTTTAGCAAAATCACAAATTCCCAATAACAGTACTTTGGTTTATAACCAATGGTCACCATAAATAATCTTTGTATTATCTCATCTTTGGTGCTTTTGTAATTTTTTGCTGTGTAATATAACATTATAAGCGGAGGAGGAATAATGAAAATCAGAAAAAAAGGCACAATAACGTTTTTTATTAATGAGATATGAGTGTCCCCCCAACATTGAATCTCTGGTGCTACTTTTAGAAAATACTCAATTGTAACACCATCTCCAACTTCAATGCAATTGAAAGCTTTAGTATAGAAATTTAACAAGGGTTGAAGCATGAGCACGTAAATCGCGATATAAGTCAAAATGATATCGTTTTTCAAATTGCCTAGTGTATGAGGAGGTTTCTTCAAACATTTCTTCCGAATCACTTTGAAAAGAAACCAAAATATCAAATTTCCAACAAGCATGATCATAAACAAAAGGGTCAGCATCACCATTTCCACATAAAAAATGGAAAAATTATGACCAAGCGCATAACTGGCAATTGGGCATTCGAGGACCCCTATGAAATCTGTGACACTGGTGGGGGAACTTGAGGATGAGGAACTTGAAAAAAAAGAAGGCCATTTTATATCAATATTTGAAACGACTGAAAAAAGTTGAGTGAAATTAATCAA
>Ga0302320_10022470_pt1 | contig 12455 bp, 14 predicted proteins | sample Bog_T0_3_FD_202130 | JGI IMG/M metagenome (GOLD analysis project Ga0302320, IMG submission 202130) | Peat permafrost microbial communities from Stordalen Mire near Abisko, Sweden - Bog_T0_3 | ecosystem: Environmental > Terrestrial > Soil > Wetlands > Peat | place: Sweden: Abisko, Stordalen Mire...
AGCGCGATCTGCGCCGCCATGGTCGGCGCGGAAAGCGTGGGCGTGCATATGCTGCCGGTTTGGGGCCAGATTCTGGTCTGGGCGTTCGCCCTGGCCGTCGGCTGGGCCTACATGCGCCACGCCAAGCACACCGACCGGCCCGTGCTGGACCTGACGCTGCTCAAGGTGGCCACCTATCGGGCCAATCAGACGGGCGGCACGCTGCTGCGGATGAGCTTGGGCGCCTTCCCGTTCCTGCTGCCCCTCCTGCTGCAGGGCGGCCTCGGCTGGACCCCCCTGCAGGCTGGGCTCCTGACCATGTCCATCGCGGTGGGCTCCATGAGCGCCAGGCTCGGCGCCCAGTTCGTCCTGCGCCGGTTCGGCTTTCGCAACACCCTGATGTTCACCGCCGTGGCCTGCGGGCTGGTCGTCTCCACCACCGGCTTTTTCCGGTCGGACACGCCCATCGCGGTGATGGTGGCGGTCCTGGCCGTGGGCGGATTCCTGAGATCCAACCACCTGACCTGCGCCAGCACCTTGGCCTTCGCCGATATTCCGGACGCCTCCGTCAGCCAGGCCTCGAGCCTGAGCTCGGTGTTGCAACAGGTGGCTCAGGCCCTCGGCATCACGCTCGCGGGTCTGACCCTGCGCCTGTCCCAGGTGATGGGCGCCTCGCACGGTCTGGCGTCGTTGGCGCCCGAAAACTTCGTCCTGCCGTTCGCCGTGGTCGGGTTCGCCTCCCTGTCGGCCACGGCGGTCTACTGGGCGCTGCCCCCCGACGCGGGCGCCAACATGCAGGGCCGCAGGCGGCGTTGACCGCCGCTACCAGGCGCCCGTATTGGCCATGGACGCCCAGGGCTCCTGAGGCGCGAGGGCCGGCCCCTTTTGCAGCAGCTCGATGGAAATTCCGTCCGGCGAGCGGATGAAGGCCATGTTGCCGTCGCGCGGCGGACGGTTGATGGTCACGCCGGCTTCGGCCAGACGGGCGCAGGCCGCGTAGATGTCGTCCACCTCATAGGCCAGGTGGCCGAAATTACGACCGCCCGCATAGACTTCCGGGTCCCAGTTATGGGTCAGCTCGACCAGGGGCGCCGCATCGGCCCGGGCGCGCTGGACATCGTCCGGCGCCGCCAGGAAGACCAGGGTGAAGCGGCCTTTCTCGTTGACGTTCCGCTTGACCTCGATCAGGCCCAGCTTGTGGCAGTAGAAGTCGATCGCCGCGTCCAGATCGGCCACGCGAACCATGGTGTGAAGGTATTTCATGCGGACCTTCGCCCTTTCGTCCTAATTTTACGCCTCGGCGGCGGCTCTGAACACGAGGCTGGTGTTCAGCCCGCCGAAGGCGAAGGAATTGACCATCAAGACCCCGCAATCGATGGGCCGCGCCCGGCCAAGCACCAGATCCAGCCCAGCGCAGTCCGGATCGGGCGCCTCGAAATTCAAGATTGGCGGCGCCAGCCCCTCGCGCAAGGCCTCGACGCCGATGGCGGCCTGAAGGGCGGTGGTCGCCCCGATCAGGTGGCCGTGGGCGCTCTTGGTGGCGGTCACCGGATGGCTGGAGGCGCGTTCGCCGAACACCACGCCGATGGCCTCGGCCTCGTTCTTGTCGTTCAGCGGCGTGCCCGTGCCGTGGGCGGCGATCAGGATGTTGCGGGCGTCCAGTACGCCGGCCTGGGCGCAGGCCTGGGTCATGGCGGCGACCGCGCCGTCCAGGCTCGGTTGGGTCAGATGGCCGGCGTCCGACGACATGCCGAAGCCCGCGAGCTCCGCCAGGATGGGCGCGCCGCGCGCGACCGCGTGATCCCAGTCCTCCAGGATCAGGCTGGCCCCGCCCTCGGCGATGACCATGCCGTCTCGGCCCAGGGAAAACGGCCGACAGGCGGTGCTGGTGGTGGCCTGGATGCCTTCCCAGCAGTGCATGTCGGCGGCGGTGATCAGGGCCTCGCCCCCGCCGACGATGGCGATGTCGGCCCGTCCGCTCTGAATGAGCGTGGCGCCCTGACAGATGGCGTGGCCCGAGGATGAACAGGCGCTGGACACGGCGAACACCGGCCCCTTGATGCCGAACGTCATGGCGATGGCGCTGGACGGCGCCGAGACCATCACCCGAGGCACGGTCAGGGGATGCACCTTGGGGTTCTTCATGCCGAAGAACCGCTCGTAGGCCTTTTCCTGCGTGGTCAGGCCGCCAATGCCGTGGCCGAACACCACGGCCGCCTTGGCCAGGTCGGGCGAGCCGATCAGGCCCGCGGAGGTCAACGCCTCGAACGCGGCTTTCAGGGAAAACACGGCGAACGGATCAAGCGAGGCGCCGATGCGTCGGTCCAAAGCCTTTTCCAGCGCGGCCAGGGTGTCGCCCTTGACCCGACCGACCAGCCAGTCCTTGCCTGGAGGGCCATAGGGACCCGCGTCGATGAACGTCACCGCCAGGCCGCTGACCCCGTCGCGCGCCGCGCGCCAGGTGGAGGCCATGTCGTCGCCGAGCGAACTGACCGCGCCCAGCCCGGTGACGGCGATCCGCCGCGCCCCGGATGTCACTGCGTGGCGGCCTTGTCGGCGATCTTGGCTTCAATCAGGGCCAGCATCTGGCCGAGGGTCGCGCTCTTCTCCAGATCGTTCTCGCCGATGGTCACGCCGTACTTGTCCTCCACGGCGAACACCACGCTGACCAGGTCCACCGAATCCAGGCCGATCTCTTCCAAGGTCGAGTCCATCTTCAGCTTTTCGACGTCCACCAAGGCTTCCTTGGCGACCAGGTCGATCAGGTCCTGTTCCAGCGACATGAGGGCTTTTCCGCGGGCGAGTGAGGTTTGCCTGCGTCTCATGAACCGAACGAGCGCGGTCGACAAGCCGCTGAATGGCCGCGCTTGAAGCGGCCGCGCCGATCAATCGGTGAGAATCGCTGCGGTTCTGGCGCGCAAATAGGGGACCACCTCGGCCTCGAACCAGGGGTTGCGCCCGAGCCAGGCGGTGTTGCGCCAGGATGGATGCGGCAGGGGAACCACCGTGGGCAGTCCCTCGCGCCAGGCCCGCACCGTCTCGGTCATGGACCGGCCCCTGACCTGCGGCATATGCCACTGCTGGGCGTAGCTTCCCACGGTCAGGATCAGCTCGACCTGGGCAAGCTCGGCCATCAGCCGCGCTTGCCAAAGCGCCGCGCAGCGCGGCGGCGGCGGAAAATCCCCGCCCTTGGGATCGGTCCCCGGAAAGCAGAAGGCCATGCCCGCCACGCCGATGCGCCGATCGCCGTAGAAGGTCGCCCGGTCCACGCCCAGCCAGTTCCGCAGCCGATCGCCCGAGGGATCGTCGAACGGCAAGCCGCTCTCATGCACCCGCCGCCCCGGCGCCTGACTGCAAATCAGCAGCCGCGTCTGCGGCGCGACGCGCACCACGGGCCGCGGTTCGTGCGCGAGTTCGGCGGCGCAGGCGCGGCAGGCGGCGATCTCGGCGAGCAGGGGGTCCAGCAGCGACATGACGGCAATATAGGTTGCCCCGCTCGCCGTTGGACCCCTCTTGCCCTATCCTTGCGCTTCATATGAGAGGGAGCCGCCCGTGGCGCGCAAAGTTGCTCAACTCGCCCCGGCCACGGCCGGTCCCGCCCTCAGCCTTCTGGCGGTCGCCTTCGCCGCCGGCGCGGTGGGCGCGTTCGCGGTGGGAACCCTGGCCATTGGCCGCATGGCGGTGGGGCGAATGGCGATCCGGCGGCTGCGGGTGAAGGACTTGGAGATCGATCAGCTGACGGTGCGCAGTCTGCGCGTGCTGGAGCCGGACGATTGACGCCCTCGCGCTGTCATAGCGTTGCTTAAAACCGCCGTTGGAGCCATCGGCCCAAAGCGGACAGCGCGAAGGCGTCCAGCCGAAAGGGGCGGTGGCTCGCCGACAGAATAGCCCGCCTCCCTACGTCGACCCTCAGCTGGGCTATTCCCGGATCGGAGGCGCGATGATGACGTCTTCAGGCGCGCGAGCCTCCAACTGCGTTGGAGAAGGTGGGCCGTCGTCCGCCTGCGCCAGCCTCGCCAAGACGGCTTGCGGCTCTTCCTTCACCGTAAGCTGATGGCCGCCAAAATGAATCGCGGTGTGGCCAAAGACCCCCACGGCTGGACGCTCCACGAAGGTCACCAGCCCTGGGTTTATGTACACCGGATTGTCGCCGGCGTCGGTGAAAGTGACAAGCTTGACCATGATTGCGCCCTCGGTTCAGGCTAGTTCAACAGATCAGCCGCCAAGGCGTTCCAAGACAGTCGCTTAGGCGTGGCGATCCTGCCGAAGCCGTCCCTATCGCGGCCGCTGCCGCGCCTTGAGGAATGCGGCCGCCCAGGCGATCGCCTGGGGAGACTTAGGACATCGCCCGGACGCCAAGGAGACAACGCGCGGAGCCGTTGAACGGCCATCCGGGGGTCATCGAGCCACAGCGTGAATTCCCGGCCTCAACCATTACACGCGGATATGGTCTTTTTGGGAACAAGACGTCGGCATGCGACCTACTGCTGGTAGGAGACCATCATGTTCGCGGCGCCTGAAACGACGGTTCCCAAGATTCTGCTGATCGTCGAGGACCAGTTGCTGCTGGCCATGGGGCTCAAAGACGTGCTTGAGGACGGCGGTTATCGGGTCCTCGAGTTGGCCATCCGCCACCAGGAAGCCGTGGGCTTCGCGCGCGAGATCAAACCCGACCTGGCCTTGGTCAATATCGATCTTGCGGGCGGCGACGACGGGGTGGCGCTGGCGCGCGATCAAAGCCATCGGCGTCCCTGTCTTGTTCATCAGCGGGCAGGCTGACCGCGCACGGCTGGGAAGGTCAGTCGCCGTCGCTTCGCTCGCAAAGCCCTACAGCGGGACGGACATCGTCGACGCGGTTGACTACCTCTTCCGCCATGAGCACGCCGACGACTCGCGGCCAGGGCCGGCCCGCCTGGAGATGTTCGACGGTCCGGGCATTGGCCATCCATAGCGCGCGGCGTGGCCGTCTCCGTATGAAAAGGCGGGGGCCTAATCGGGGATCGGCGCCCATCCTTCCTCTCGAGCCAACATTTTCTCCCGAGCGATCAGCGTAATCAGCCTTGAACGCTTTAGCCCAGCCGGTGCGAGAAGAAGCTCTCTTCGATACTCAAGTACAATCTGACGATGATCCGCCTCTGCGGTGCAGTCTGACATTTCGGACTCCCATAAGGATGGCCCCCATTGGCCAGATCATCCGCTCAATCCCGACGGAAGTCGCCGTCCATCTCAAATAAGTCAGCCCGTGTGGACCGCGGCGGCGGCGCGGTCGTCATCCATGCATCACCGCGACCCTCGACCCATCGAAGCCGATGAACGGCGGCGAGTCAGGAGCGCTTTTGGGGTTTCTGCCCCTTAGCCGTCTGAGCTGCGCGCACAAGTCGGCCGGCGGTTATTTCAGCGGCTTCCGGGGTCATTGATACGTCCACGCTGTCGGGACCCGATATGTCTACGTCGCCCTCTACCGCTGTAACGTCCGACGGCTCGTCGTAGGGCCCTTCAGTCGATGTCATGGCTGTGTCCTCTGTGAGGACAACCACGTCGCCCGCCCCGAGTTCCAACATCTTTTTCGCGAGCACTGGCGCGGCTTCGTCCAGTTCACCGGGCAAGCCGCCCCTCCGGTCATTCGATTGCCTGCGACCACTCGTCCCGCGACCAGCCGCCCCGTTCCCGGGGTGATTGCAATCGTCAATATTGGGTCTTCGCGTTGGAGTCGGGGCGCCATGGGGCGTGGCCCAGCAGGCGCGGCGCCATTTCAGGTGGCCGCGCCTGCTGACTGGCGCCCAAGCGCGCCGCGATCGGACTGTCGCGCGTGGGCGCCAAAAATCGCCTAAGCCACGCCGCCCTTTAGGCGCGTCGATCAAACTCCCAGACAATTCGACCGTGCGATCCGCGAATGAAGGCATGGTCACACTCGGCTAGCTGGGCGGCGTAGTCGGTCGTTGCGCGGCCGATCGCCGTGTCCGCGTCATCGGCGACAATCACGAACTCACCGATCAGCATGCCCGGATAAGTGCGCGGACTGTTCCGGCGATAGAGTTTGAGCGTGTAATCCCCCATGAACACATTTTAGATGACGCCGCCGCTCTTGACGCGGCTTATTTGTCGGGAAGCCGACATTGCGACTGGGTCGCCCCCGTAAATCCGCAAGGCGGCCTCGCACCAACAGGTCGTCGTGCGCACGGTCGCCGCGCTCGCGGTCCTACGCCCGGCGCATGGTGATGATCGGGACCGGCTTGGTCAGTATCTGGCCCTGCATCTCCTTGACGAAGGCCTTGCCGTGGGTCGGCAGGGCCAGGATCTTGAGCACGACGTCCATGCCCGAAACCACATGTCCGAACGCGGCGTAGCCCAGATTGTCGCCTTTTTCCTGCTCTGGATGGGCGTCCAGGTAGGGCTCGGGGCTGGCGCAGATAAAGAAGTCGGCGGTGGCTGAGCCGGGGCCGTAGCGGCCCATGGAGATCGTGCCCGTGTCGTGGATGATTCCGGTCTGGGTCGTGCTCTCGTGAGCGATCGGCGGATAGCGGCGCACGGTGATGGGGTTGGGCCAGCCCTGAATGGTGCCGTGGCCCGGCGGCATTCCGGGGGTGCGAGAGGCCCGGTAGATCTGGCCATCGTCGTACAGCTTTGTGTCGACATAGTGCAGGAAGTTGGCGCTGGTGATCGGCGCGCGACGGGACTCTAGCTCGACCACGATCACACCCTTGGCCGTGTGGATCGCCACCTTGGGCAAGGCCTTGGCCGCCCGCGCCCGGCGCGGCGCCAACGCCGCCGCCCCCACGGCGCCCAATAGGCTTCGACGTCCGATCACCGCGCTGTCCATGCTCGTCGCTCCCGTCTGCATGCCCCAGGGATTAGCGCGCCCCGGCAGCGCGTCAATGACCTCACGCGATCTCCGCTAAGGCGCCCGCATCCGCCACACGCCCTTGAAGCCGTCCGGATCGGCCGGTTTGTTGTGGCGCAGGATCATGACCTTGCCTTGCCGCGCCAGACCCACGGCCGTCGCCCTCACCTGGGGCAAAAGACGCCGCCAGCCTTCCGCGTCCAGCGCTTTGGCCACCGCCGCTGGGTCCAGGCTTTTGCCGGGTACGGTCTTTTCGAGCATGGCTAGGATGGTCTCTTCGATGGGGGACATCACGCGTTCCTAAGCATCAGGCGGCTGATTTGAACCGCCCCTTCTCCGCTCGTTCCGCCGAATGCGGGAATCCAGATCTTTCCAGCGGGCGATCCTTGGACAGGACTGGGTCCGCGTTCGCGGGGATGAGCGGGTTGTCGGGCATGGATACAATTGAAACGCCGATTGCTCCTAGCTCTCGATAATGATCTTGGGCGCGGGCTTCAGGCCCTCCCCTCGTTCCAGCGCCTCCGCCACGAGGCGCGCGACCTCGACCAGCGCTCGGGACGTGGCGCTCTCCGGCGCCCTGACCACCAGTGGAACGCCCTCGTCGCAGGACTCGCGCAGCTTGGGATCGATGGGAATTTCGCCGAGGAACGGCACGCCCAGCGCCTGCGCCGTGGCCCTCGCCCCGCCGCGCCCGAAAATGGCGATCGGCTCGCCGGTGGACGGGTCGGGAAAATAGGCCATGTTCTCAACCACCCCGAGGATCGGCGCGCGGGTCTTCTCGAACATGGAAATGCCCCGGCGCACGTCGATCAGGGCCACGTCCTGCGGCGTGGACACCACCACCGCGCCGGACAGGGCGACCCTCTGCGCCAGGGTCAGCTGGATATCGCCCGTGCCTGGCGGCATGTCGATTACCAGCACGTCCATCGGCTCCTCCGCGCTCGCCCAGGCCACATCGTTGAGCATCTGAGTCACCGCGCCCGAAGCCATGGGCCCGCGCCAGATCATGGCGGAATCGTCCTCCACCAGCAGGCCGATGGACATGATCTTGAGGCCAAAGGCGCGCAGCGGCTCGATCTTGCCGTCCGGGCGCTTGGCGGGATGGCCGCGCAGGCCGGTCATCATGGGAACCGAGGGACCATAAACGTCGGCGTCCAGCAGGCCCACCTTAAGGCCCAGCCCCGCCAGGGCGCAGGCCAGATTGACCGCCACGGTGGACTTGCCCACCCCGCCCTTGCCGCTGGCCACGGCCAGGACGCGCTTCACATGAGCCGGCCTCATGGCCGTCGGCGCCTGAGGTTCGCGCGGACGCTCCACGGTGCGCGCGGCGGACGCGGGCGCCCGATCAGCGGTCAACGCCACCTGCACACGCTCCAGCCCGGGCAGGCCCGCGCGCAAGGCTGCTTCCGCCGCGGCGGCCACGGGCCTGTAGAGCGCCGCATCCCCGGCCTCCACTTCCATCATGAAGCCCACGCGGCCGGGCGCGACCACCAGGCCCTGGACCAAGCCCGCGCTGACCAATCCGTGGCCGGTCTTGGGATCCTTGACCGCTTCCAGCACGGTAAGGACGACGGAGCGTTCGGGCTGATCGGCCATGAAATCCTGTCCTTCCGGTAAAGGGGCCGGCATGCCCGCTTGCGCTGCGATGCGGCCCGTTTCATATCCGGGCCGGCGCGCCGGTTTACAAGTCCGGTCAACGACGTCCAGAGCGCGTACAGGAGAAAATGGATCATGAAGTTCGTCACCTTCGAGCGGGACAAGGCCCAGCGAGCCGGCGTTTGGCTTGACGGAGACCGTGTGCTGGACCTGGCCCTCGCGGCCGATCTGACTGGCGAGCACCTGGACGCATCAAGTCTCCTGGCGGTGATCCGCGGCGGGGAAGCGGCGCTTAATCGGGTCAAACGACTGGTGGCCCGGTCGGGGGCCCTGGGCGATGCGGTCCTGCCGGCCGCCAAGATCAAGCTGCTGGCCCCAATCCCGCGCCCGTCCAAGAATGTCTTCTGTGTCGGACGTAACTATGTCGAGCACGTCAAGGAAGGCGAGGCCCTGCGCGGCCTGGCCGGCAACGACATGCCCACCGTGCCCAACTTCTTCAGCAAGGCGCCCACCACCGTGGTCGGGCCGGACGCCGAGGTGCGCTATCCCTCCAAGCTGACCCAGGCCTTCGACTATGAGGTCGAGCTTGCGGTCATCATCGGCATGGACGGACGCGACATCGCCGCCGAAAACGCCTTCGACCACATCTTCGGCTACACTGTCCTGAACGACGTCAGCGCGCGCGACCTACAGGTCGCGCACTTGCAATGGTTCAAGGGCAAGTCGCTCGACACCGCCTGCCCCATGGGCCCGTGGATCGTGGACAAGGCCGAGGTCGGCGACCCGCGCACCTTGGAACTGACATTCCACCTGAACGGGCAGGAGCGTCAGCGCGCCACCGTCGACATGATGATCTTCGACATTCCAGCCATCATCGCCTCGCTGTCGGCCGGCCTGACGCTGGAAGCGGGCGACATCATCGCCACCGGCACGCCCTCGGGCGTGGGCTTCGCCATGAAGCCGCCAGGCCTTTTGAAGGGCGGCGACATCATGACCTGCGAGATCAGCCGCATCGGCCGCCTGACCAATCCCGTGGTGGAGGTTTAGAGCCGGTCAGGCCCGCTCTCCCCGGCGCGACCCGGGATCAAAACCAGACGCCGTGCGATCAGGCCGTGGGACCCTGCGCCTTGAGGGGCTGGGGACCGGCGGTCGGCTGCACCATGGCGGCAGGCGTCGAAGCGCCTTGGACCGACGCATCCTTGGACGGCGAAGGGGCCTTCGCCTCGATGCGCGGGGAGGCGGAATCGCCGGCGACGGGCGTGGGCAGCAGGCTGGCGAGAACGGGGGCGGCTGAAGCGGGAGCCGGCGCGGCCGCGGCTGAGGCGGTCTGAACGCCATCGGCGGGCAGCTGAGTGATGGCCGCGCCGTTATGGCCGAACCGGAAGAAGATGTGCTCGCCCACCTGGGCCACGCGGATCATGTCCCCGTCCCACTGCGATCCGTAGCCCACCGCGTGGAAGTGCGTGGAGCGTCCCACTTCGGCCATGACCGCGCCGCCGAGGGCGCGTGAGGCCACCGACTCGGCCCGGCGCCACGCGGCCGGCTCGCGCCGGTCACGCATGGAGCCGTCGCAGGCGAAGCTGAATTGGCAGCCGTGGCCGACGGACGCGCCCTGGAACACCACGGCGCAGACGGTCTTGGGGAAGGCCGGGTGACGCACGCGGTTGAGCACCACCTGGGCCACCGCTTCCTGGCCCTGGACGCTCTCGCCGCGCGCTTCGTAATAGACGGCCTGGGTCAGGCACTCCAGATCGCGCGCGCTATCCAGGGCGTCCGACACGATGAGGTCGAAACGGCTGGAGGCGTCGAAGCGCCCCACGCCCAGGGTCGGGCGCAGCATCAGGCTGGCCACGGTCGGTCCCGAGGGCGCCGGATCGGCGCGTTCCAGGCGGGCGGCGAAGGCGGCGGCCTGACGGTCATGCATGACCGCGCTGGCCGCCAGGAGAGGATCGTAGCGCCGCGCGATGGCCTGGACGCCAGGCTGCATCAGGGCGATGTTTTGCTGCAGTGCAGCTTCAGAAAAAGTCAGGGCCGCGGCCGGAGCCAGGGCTTGGGCGTTGGCGCGCATGACGGCGCTCGGTGCGCTGGCGCCGGCCAGATAGGCCGCGGACAGGCCCAATCCGACAACGGAGCCAGCCGCCGCCGCGCCCAAAAGGGCGTGCGCGCTAGCGCGCGGCAAAGTGTTACTAATCAAAGCTTTCGTGTCCCATTCCGCGAGGGCTGTCGCCCCCCGACATCGCGTTCCAGGACCGACTCTCTCAAAGCCCTGGGCTGCGGCCCCGACCGGTGCACGACGAGGCCGGGGTGTATCAAACGGGTGTTTGCCAGGAACCGTTGCGATTCGCAAGCACTGTGTGCGGTGCAGCATGAAAAAGGTGAGTTTCGGGTAGGTCCGGCAAGGCGCATTGGAGTCGACAACTGGCCGTCCAATCGTGCGGCGACCTGAACTGACTGAGCAACAGAACCGGGGCTAAAGTATTTATTCCACAAGAGGATTCGCATGACTTCGCGGCGCCTTGCGGCTCGCGAACCCGCCGCCTCGCTGGACGACGTGCGCCAAAGACACAGTTGCACGACATCCGATGTGAATCGCTGGACCCGGGCGCGCGCCTTACCTAAAGAAACGCCATGCCCGCTCTATCCGATCCCGACGAAAAGCTCCTGGCCCTCAAGCCTGATCGCGTGGTCTCCGCCCGCGAGATGTTCGGCGTGGACAGCGACATGCAGGTCCCCGCCTTTTCCCAGCGCGACGAGCACGTGCCGGACCTGGACGAGGCCTACCGCTTCGATCCCCAGACCACCCTGGCGATCCTGGCCGGCTTCGCCTTCGACCGGCGGGTGATGATCCAGGGCTATCACGGCACCGGCAAGTCGACCCACATCGAGCAGGTCGCCGCGCGGCTGAACTGGCCCCTGGTGCGGGTGAACCTGGACAGCCACGTCTCGCGTATCGACCTGGTCGGCAAGGACGCCATCGTCCTGCGCGAGGGCAAGCAGGTCACCGAGTTTCGCGAGGGCATGCTGCCCTGGGCCCTGCAGCGGCCCATCGCCCTGGTGTTCGACGAATACGACGCCGGCCGGCCGGACGTGATGTTCGTCATCCAGCGGGTGCTGGAGCAATCGGGCAAGCTGACCTTGCTCGACCAGAACCGGGTCATCCGGCCCAATCCGCTGTTCCGCCTGTTCGCCACCACCAACACCATCGGCCTGGGCGACACCACGGGGCTGTACCACGGCACCCAGCAGATCAATCAGGGCCAGATGGACCGCTGGTCGATCGTGGCCACGCTCAACTATCTGTCGCACGAGGTGGAGGCCCAGATCGTCCTGGCCAAGACGCCGAACTACGACACCGCCGAGGGCAAGCGGATCATCGACAACATGGTCCGCGTGGCCGACATGACCCGCAACGCCTTCATGAACGGCGACATCTCCACCGTCATGAGCCCGCGCACGGTGATCACCTGGGCCCAGAACGCCGAGATCTTCGCCGGCGACATCGCCCTGGCCTTCCGCATGACCTTCCTCAACAAGTGCGACGAGCTGGAGCGCGCCACCGTGGCGGAATTCTACCAGCGCGCCTTTGGAACGGATTTGCCCGAGAGCGCGACGCGGGTGAAGGTGGCTTAGGCCTCCCGCAGGCGCTATCTCTACCCGCCCATGGCCGACAACCCGCAAAACCCGGTGGAACCCTTCAAGCGCGCCCTGGCCCACGCCACGCGCTCCCTGGCCGAAACGCCGGACCTGGAGGTCGTGTTCTCCAACGAAGGACCGATGCTCTACGCCAATCGCGCGGTGCTGCCCCACCCGCCGCGCGACCTGAACCCGCGCGAAGCCGCGCGCATCCGCGGTCTGGCCGACCAGATGGCCCTGCGCCTGGCTCACCACGACAAGGGCGCCCACGCCCGCTTCAAGCCGGTCTCGCCCGAGGCGGCGGCGGCGTTCGAGGCGCTGGAGCAGGCGCGGGTGGAGTCCATCGGGTCCAACGCGCTCGGCGGCGTGCGCGCCAACCTCACCGCCGCGCTGGAATCCAGCCTCG
>Ga0302320_10022471_pt1 | contig 12454 bp, 13 predicted proteins | sample Bog_T0_3_FD_202130 | JGI IMG/M metagenome (GOLD analysis project Ga0302320, IMG submission 202130) | Peat permafrost microbial communities from Stordalen Mire near Abisko, Sweden - Bog_T0_3 | ecosystem: Environmental > Terrestrial > Soil > Wetlands > Peat | place: Sweden: Abisko, Stordalen Mire...
GCCAGCGCGGGGGCGACTGCAAAGGCAAGCAAGAGAGCGTGCGGCAGGGAAGAACGAACACGGGACAGCCTGGTCATCGGCGGCGATATCTCCTCAGGTTTCAGATTACCGCAGCGGCGGCGGATTCACGGCTGTCAATCGTCGTGTTTTCCGACCCAGCCCGGGATCCGAAGGCGCATCAGAGCCGTCGGATCAATCGCACGCTTCGGTCAGCAAATTCCTCGCTTCAAACATCTTCTAGTGTGCATGGTCACAATTGCACCCGAACCTGCGGGACTAAAATTATCGCGAAAGATTTTCGGCAACTGCAAGTGTCCTTGTACAACGTGGCTGAACATTTCTTGAACAGAAGGGAGATCCATGTCTACTGAATATCGCAATTTCCTTGCTCTTTCCTACGAGGAGTTGGAAGAGCTTAACCTGCAAGCGAAGGCTGATCGCTCCAACCGGGTTGCAGCAGACGAAATCCGCGAAAAGAGGCTGAAATACCTGACCGACGAAAAGCGGATCAAGGCCGTCACGGTTCTGTTCAGCGATCTTGAGGGACGCCTGCACCTGCTGGATTACGACAAAAAGTTTCTCCTCGGAGCCTATGAGAACCTGACATTCGACGGCTCGTCCATTCGCGGATTCACGGCACAAAAAGAAAGCGACCTGCGCCTCGGCATCGACTGGAGCGCATTCTACTGGGTGCCCGCCGATGTTTTCGGCACCGGCAAGGTACTGGTCTTCGGCAACGTCATCGACAAGGATGGGACCGCCTATTCAGGCGACCTGCGCGGCGTCCTCAAAGGCTACGCCGACAAGCTCTTCGCCGAGAAGAGCTACACTCTGAACGCTGCCACCGAGATTGAAGGCTTCCTGTTTGCGGGCAAGGATGCCGAGCAGCGCTACCACGAGACCGGCAAGTTCGAGTTCATCTCCACCGGCGGCTATTACCATTCTCTCCCGCTCGATCCGCTGCGCCAGTTCATCGACACATCGGCCGAGGTGCAGCGCGCCATGGGTTTCCAGAACGAGAAGGACCACCCCGAGGTTGCGCCCAGTCAGTATGAAATCAACTACAGCTATTCCGAGGTGGTGGGCGCGGCAGATCAGATTCAGCTTTACAAACTGCTCACCCGCCAGATCGCCAGCAATATGGGCTACACCGCCTGTTACCTGCCCAAGCCGGTAGTGGGCGTTAACGGCAGCGGCATGCACACCAACGTCTCAGTCTCCAGCGGCAAAACGAATTTGTTCTGGGACCAGAACGGCGTGGAGCAGCTCTCTACCTTTGGCTGGAACTTCCTCGACCGCATTCTCACCCACGCGCTGGACCTCTGCCTGGTGTTCAATTCCAGCGTGAACGCCTATCGTCGGCTCGACCCTCATTTCGAGGCGCCCAACCAGATTCGCGCTTCTGCGGTCGATCGCGGCGCAATGGTTCGCGTACCCATCGGCAACCACCGGTCGATGCGGACCGAAGTCCGCGCCGTAGCACCCGACGCCAACCCCTACCTTTCGCTCTACGGCATCTTCAAAACCGGCATCGACGGTACCATTTCCAGCGCGGACAATCTCCGCGCCGGCGGCCGCTACTTGCCGGACAACATCCAGAAGGCGATTGACGACTTCCAGTCCTCGTCCTGGATTGCGGAAATCCTTGGCTCCGACGTGCAGGGCCGATACGCAGAATTGAAGCAGGCCGTAGCCAACCGCTCTCCGCGCGAGTTGGGAACCTTCGTCAAAGGCTCCGAGGTCCAGTTCCACCACGCAGTCTACAACCAGTCGCTCTGGAATCTGTTCTAGGGCGCGCCGGAACCGTTTCGTCCGCTGTTCCACAATTGCTTCGTGCCCCATCCTTGCGGCTTCTTCCCGCCGCAAGGATGGGAATCAGCGGGCCCCATCGCAGGAAGACTACTCGGCAAAGACCTCCGCAAGCGCAGCCAGCACAGCTTTCAAAGTCTCCGGAGCAATCTCACCGGAGCGCTTCGAGAGTCGAGTCTTGTCGACGGTGCGAATCTGGTCCAACAGGATCAATCCATCCTTGCCCACATAATGCACGGTGATGCGAAAAGGGGCTGAACGGCTCCCGGTGGTCATCGGTGCCACGATCACAGTACGCAGGTAGTCGTGCATCTCTGGAGGAGAGATCACCACACAGGGGCGCTTCTTCTGAATTTCGCTGCCCACGGTTGGGTCCAGGTTGACCAGCCAAACCTCACCGCGCCTCACCGGTCCGGCCTGCCCAGGCCCGCTCTTCACCACGCCAACTCCGCATCGCCGTCATTGGCAAATTCCGGCATCACCAGCGAGTCGTCCCCGTAAGCTGCCAACTCCGCACTGGCCGCAGCCCAACCAAGGCGCGGCTCGGCTTTGGGCCGCCGCAGAACCAGCGCATCCCCCACCACCAGCATCTCCGCCTGATCCACGAGCCCCACCTGCTGCAACAGTGGCTTGGGAATCAATACGCCTTGCGAATTTCCCAATCGCCGAATGGTCGTGAGCATGCGATCCCCTCCTTGTAATAACAATGTTACCACGTAGATGCAATCACCCGACGGAAATTCCCGAGCTCCACTTTGGGTTGAGGTCGGCAGGCGCGAGTAGCCCCTTGTACACGAGCCATATAACATGACCACCTTCACCCCTTCTTGATTGCTCCTTTATCTCCAACGTGTTAAAAGCTAAACAACAGGGTACAAGCGGAATAGGCTTGCCATTCGGAAGAGCACGGTTGCGGCGTGCTCTCCTCAATGGCTCAAGTTCATCCCCACCGGCGCCCTGAATCCGCGGTAAAGGAAACCCCTGCACGTTATGAGCGCCGGCCTTCCAGTGGAGATGGATACACTTTTCGGAGACTACCCGCTCGACCGGGCGTTCGACGAAATGCGCGAACCCGGCGGGGAGTTGCGCGAACACTACAGGGCGCTGGCTGAGACCCTGGCCGGACTGCCCGCAGAGGAACTGCAGCGGCGCAAGCAGTCGGCGGACCTGTCGTTTCTTACCCAGGGCATCACGTTCACCGTCTACGGGCGCGACGAGGGCACGGAGCGTATCTTCCCCTACGACCTGCTGCCGCGCATTATTACGGCGCAGGAGTGGGACCGGATCGAGCGCGGCCTCACCCAGCGCATCACCGCCCTCAACCTCTTCCTGCGCGATGTCTACTCCGACGCGAAGATTCTCATCGACCGCGTGGTGCCGCGCGAACTGGTTTACAGCTGCAAACACTACCGGCGTCAGATGCGAGGCCTGCAGGTGCCGCGCAACGTGTACATCGCGGTGGTCGGGTCTGACCTGCTGCGCCTCAATACGGGCGAGTTCGTAGTGCTCGAAGACAACTTGAGAGTTCCCTCCGGCGTAAGCTACATGCTCACCAATCGCCGCGTGATGAAGCGCACGTTTCCCCAGCTCTTCCACAGCTACGGAGTGCGACCGATAGAGCATTACCCGCAGGTGCTGCTGGCTACGCTGCGCTCGCTCGCTCCCGAGGGGCGGCCCGAGCCCAACATTGTTCTCCTCACGCCGGGCGTCTTCAATTCGGCCTACTTTGAGCACACCTACCTGGCGCGCCAAATGGGCATCGATCTGGTAGAAGGCCGCGACCTCGTGACCCACGACAACGTGGTTTACATGCGCACCACCGATGGCTTGAAGCGCGTCGATGTGATCTATCGCAGGGTCGACGACGACTTCAGCGATCCGCTGATTTTTCGCAGCGATTCGATCCTGGGCTGCGGCGGGCTGTTCAACGCCTATCGCGCCGGAAACGTCACGGTCACCAACGCTTTCGGCACCGGCCTGGCGGACGACAAGGCGCTCTATGCCTATGTGCCGAGCATCATCAAGTACTACCTGAACGAAGACCCGATTCTTCCCAACGTGAAAACGTTTCTGCTTACCGAAGACAAGGAGCGCCAGCACGTCCTGGCCAATCTGGATAAGCTGGTGGTCAAGGCGGTGGGCGAGAGCGGCGGCTACGGAATGCTCATCGGACCAGCCTCCACGGCCCGCCAGCGCGAGGAATTTGCCCGCCAGATCGAAGCTAATCCGCGCAACTACATCGCCCAGCCAACACTCGATTTTTCCCGCGCACCATGCCTAATCGGCAATCACCTTGAGCCGCGCCACGTTGACTTGCGGCCTTACATACTCTTCGGCGATAAGGTCAACATTGTGCCCGGAGGCCTGACCCGTGTAGCGCTGGAAAAAGGATCGCTGGTGGTTAACTCCTCGCAGGGCGGCGGCAGCAAAGACACCTGGGTTTTGGAACAGTAGCGCAACACAAAGTTAGGGAGAATACCCGCGATGCTTTCGCGCGTTGCCGACAGTCTCTATTGGATGAGCCGCTACCTTGAGCGGGCCGAGAACACCGTTCGCCAGCTGGACGTGACCATGAGCCTGCTGCTCGATACGGGCGGCAGCAGTCCTGAGGTCCGCTGGCAGCGGATGATGGCTTCGCTCGGCAAGCCCGCCGGCATGGAGTGGAACGACGACCTGGAAGCCATGGCCCGTTCGCTCGTATTCGACAGCCTTAACCATGTTTCGGTTACGTTTTGCGTCAACTGGGCACGCGAAAATGCGCGTCAGGTGCGCGAGGAGATCTCCACCGAACAGTGGCAGCGCCTCAACCGCCTCTACCATCAAATGCACTCGCCCCACACCCAAACCCAATTCCGCTCCAATATCAACGATGCGCTGGCGTCGATTGTCGATGGCATTCACCTCTTCAAGGGAGTCAGCGACACCACCATGATTCATGGCCAGGGCTGGCAATTCATGCGCCTGGGCCGATACCTCGAAAGAGCCTACGCCACCGCGACACTCCTTGAGGTCTACCAACCTGAAGTGTTCCATGGGCAAGACCGCGAACACTCCGGCTACCAGTATCTTGAGCTGGTGGGGCTGCTGCGTTGTTGCACTTCGTTTGAAGCTTATTGCCAGGAATACACCGCTGACCTCTCTTCCGACCGCATTCTCGAGTTTCTTCTTCTCAATCGCGATTTTCCCCATGCCATCCGCTACTGCGTCGACAGCATGCGCCACGCCGTCGAATCAGTCCAGCGTACCGGCGGGCGGCGCGCTCCTGAAGAGATAACAGCGGTGATTGGCCGCCTGCACGCAATGCTCAGCTTCACCACCATTTCAGACATACTCTCCGGCAACCCGGCCGCATTCCTGCACAACATTCGCGAGCAGTGCATCACCATCCACGAGCTCATCTATCGTTACTATGTCCACTACTCGATCCAATCCGCGCTGGCGGTTTAAAGCAGCCTTCAGCTATCAGCTTTCAGGCAGTGCATACTGGAATTACTCGACGTTCAAGGCGATTCACGTATCGCATGAAGGGAAGAAGCTGAAAGCTGATAGCTGAAGGCTGACAGCTTCTTTACGGAGACTATGAACTTCTATTCCATCCGCCACCTTACCCGCTTCCGCTACTCTGAGCCCATCAGCGAGAGCATCATGGAGACGCGCATGCACCCGCGCTCCGACACTAATCAGCACTGCCTGACATTCTCGCTTTCCGTCAGCCCGCGTTGCCGCGTCTTCAGCTATCGCGATCACCTGGGCAACAACGTGCAGCACTTCGACATTCCCGGCGAGCATACGCAACTAGTCATTGTTGCCGAGTCGGTCATCGAGCAGCAGTCTCTGCCCGATGTGCCTCACTTTCTGTCTCCCGATGCATGGGGCGCACTCGACGACTTGGTCGAAGCCGGCGACTACTGGGAGATGCTGCTGCCCTCCACCTTTGCCGTTGAAACCCCGGCGGTCGCCCTCTTGGCCAAACAGATGGGCGTCACCCGCCGCGACGATCCGTTGATGCTGGTGCAGGAGCTGAACCAGCGCCTCTTCGAGTATTTTGAATACGTGCCTCAACACACGCGCGTGGACTCGCCCATCGACGAAGCCATTGTCAGCGGCAAGGGAGTCTGCCAGGATTTTGCCCATACTATGATCGCCCTCCTTCGTCATGTGGGCATCCCGGCTCGCTACGTCTCCGGCTACCTGTACCGCAGTCGCGAAGACCACGACCGCTCCACACCTGACGCCACCCACGCCTGGGTCGATGTGCTCATGCCCCACCTTGGCTGGGTCGGCTTCGACCCCACAAATAATCTTGTCGCCCACCACCGGCACATCCGCACCGCCGTGGGCCGCGACTACGCCGATGTCCCGCCTACTCATGGCATCTTCCGCGGGAAAACCGACAGCGAACTCTACGTGGCCGTGCATGTCGAGGCCAGCGAGCAAGCCCCGGCCCTCGACCGCAAAATGCCCATCCCCGAGGACTGGAGCGTCCTGGTAGAGCGTGCCCAGCAACCACCCGAGCCAGCCATCCCACTCATTGACATGCAGCAAATGCAACAGCAGCAGTAGCGCGGCTCTGACTCCCTATAAACAGCTGTCATCCAGAGCGGAGACGAAGGACTGCATCTCGTCAACCTGTCGCAACTCACCCTTCGCGGTCTTGTTCGTCCATACGATAGACTTCTCCGAATCCCATCCCTTGAGGTCCAGCCCCATGAGAAAACTGCTCGTCCTTCTCGTTCTTGCCACTCCTCTTGCTGTCTCCGCCCAAGACCCCAAACCGCCCACCACACTCCGCGGCGTGCTGCTTGAGCAGCTGCACACCACACACGATAAGGAAGATTGGTTCGTCCCGGCGAACATCGCGGTGCAGGGCCTTACCGCAGCGGAGGCTCAATGGAGCCCGGGAAAAGGCAACCACTCCGTCGGTCAACTGGCCTACCACCTCTGGTACTGGGACGCGCGCTCACTGCAACAGTTCAAAGGCGAGAAACAGGCCCCGTTCGACGGAAACAATAACGAGACCTTTGACAACTTCACTCCCGCTCAATGGGACGACCTGGTTAAGAAGCTCGACCAGGTGATGATCGACTGGGAGAAAGCCGTGGAGACTGCCGACGACCAGAAGCTGGCCGCTAACGCGTCTCTGATTGCCAAGGTTGGAGCGCACAACGCCTACCACATCGGCCAGATCCTATACGTGCGCAAGCTTCAGGGCGTGTGGGATCCGAATAAAGGCGTGAAGTAACCTGGGCGCCCTTCAGGTGGCCTGAGTGGCGACATCCAGAGCGTCGCGGTCCCAGCGGGCGCAATTCGCCGCGGCCTCATAGGTGCTTTGCAAAAACTTGAGCAGTGCCGCATCTGGATCCGCCGACTGGCGCATCGCTTCATACGGAAACACGAATTCGCCAAAGCTGGTGTTGAAGCGGGCCTGCGCCGGCTGAATCGGATACTGCGCGTAGCCGGGCGGCTCAGGGTAGGCGTAGCTATAAAAGAACGGCTCAATTCCAGGCGCGCCGGGCCAGAATCCGCAACTGCTCACCTCGTGCGAATAAGCATCGCGGGTTACCCGATCGCACAGCCCAGGCATGCTGGGATGCTCCGGAGCAGTGCGACCGGAGAAGCGGGTACAAGCCAGATCGAGCGCTCCCCAGAACAGGTGGATGGGGCTGACCTTGCCCCTGAACCCTGCCCGAAAAACGCTGAAGACACGCGTGGTTTGCAGCAGGACCTGCCAGAAACGCCGCGCGAACTCGGCATCATAGGCGCAGTGGACCCGATCTTCCGCGAATGGGATGGGATTCGCGACCTCGCACGGCATTTGCCAAATGCGCACTGGCGTACCGAGGCTATCGAGCGCGGCCATCACCTCACCGTAAAACTCGGCCACCGCCATGGGCCGCAAAGGAATCACACGCCGCCCGCCGTCGCTGGTCTGAACTGCAAGCTCGTGATCGAGAAAATCGAAATCGATCTGCACCATGTGCTCGCCCTTGCTCATGGGTAAAGTGGTAAGCCCGCGAACGGTGGGGTAGAGCGTCACATTCCAGGTGTGGTTCACATGCGGCGTCAGCGCCAGCCGCACCTTGCCCACAATCTGCATCCAGAGCTGCAACGTTGCGCAGGTATCGCTCCACTCGCTCTGCGGCAGTGCCGGCCACACCTCAAGCCGTCGCGTCAGGGAATCATTCTCGTTCATCTTCCGCCTTGCTCCTACACAATCGTAACCGCAATCTCCGATTGAAATCGCGAAGAAAGCGAAAAGGGCGTTCTGGCATTTGCCAGAGCGCCCAATCCAGTTCAAAGCTTGAGTTGCAGACTCTAGTTGAAATCCCCGGCCGGAAGCCCTTTCAGTTCCTCCAACTGCTGCTTCATTTCCTGCATCTCTTTCGGGTCGACCTTGAAGTCCTCCGGCTTGAAGTCCTTCCGGAACTCCTCCATCTGCTGCTTCAGCTCGTCCAGTTGCTTCCGGTCGAACTGAAAGCTATTGGCCTTCATTTGGTCCGCCAGCGCCCGAGCCTGATCGCGCAGCGATCTGGCCGCCTGCCCATCGGGGCCAAACGTCTGCGCCCAATCCGGATCTACCTCGGCAACCAGCGGGCAATCGCCGTTGGAGAAAAACTGCTCTTGCTCAAGCTCGCCGGTCTTATGCTTCGAATCCACCTGCAGCGTCAGCGTTTGCTGCTTCCTGTCGCGCAGTATCGTCACCTGCACCTGTTTGCCTTCGTTGGCCCTCAGCGCGCGATCCCATCCGGAAAGCGTAGTAATAGCTTCCTGACCCACCTTCAGAATTACATCGTGGGCCATCAGTCCCGCCGCTGCAGCCTCGCTCTTGCGCGCCACCTGCTTCACCATCAACCCGTTCGTCACGCCCAGGTAATCGGCCATCTGCGAGGTGAGCGGTTCCACCATTGCGCCGACGTTCAGCGTGCTGCCCCAAATCGGCATCCCAAACACGCCAGGCAGCGGTGCGTCCCCGCCGCCGTTCAGGATTCCCATCCCCGGATTCGGCTGCGCAAACACATCGCCGCCTTTGCCGAGCTTGGTCCAAACGTCGCGCTCCATGATCCTGCGATCAGCCAGTTCCACACCAAGTGTCTGGATATTCCCGTCGCGGCTTATCTCAATGCTTACCTTGTGTCCAGCGGGAATTTCTCTCAACATTCTGCGCAACTGCTCGGCGCCCTCAACGTTTTGCCCGTTCAGTTGCAGCACCACATCGTTCACTTCCAGTTTTATCTGTCCGGCCGGCGCATCGTGGTCAATCAGCGTGATCACCGCGCCTCGAACCTCTTTCAGCTTCAGCGCCTGGGCCTTGTCCTGGTCCACATCCGCTACGTCCACGCCCAGGTAGCCCTGGGAGCTGGCCGAGTGCAGCAGCAACGGACTCCCCTCCTGAACCAGCTCTACAACACCGCCCCCCTGTGCGCGCGCGGCTGGCGAAGAGATTGCCATGCTCATAGCGACCAGCGCGGTACATCCAACACTGTAATACGGCCTCAAAATGTGCTTCATTTTTCTTCTCCCGCGGTTCCTCTTGCTTGCCTCCCGCGCTCTCTTCTGACGGCGCGGTGATCGCAAATGTCCGTACGTTTTACTGAATCTCCGGTACTCGGCTCAAAGCTTGTCTCGAAACGGTCCGGATTTCAGGATTATGGTCCGAATTGGCAACAGTATGCAACACCTGTCTTACGCTTGTATCCCCTTCCACCGGCAAAAGTATGTTAATCGCCGCGGTGCGAATCCGTGCGTCGCTGTCGTTCATCAGCGCCTCCAGAACCGCGTCGCGCACCCGAACATCCTGGGCCACGTAAGGCTCCAAACCCTCGAGCGCCTTCTGCCGAACGCCGGCGTTCTTGTCATAACGCAAAGCCACCATCAGCGCATCTCGGATGCCCGTCGCCTGGCAACTGTGCCCCGCACGGCATTCGTCCGCCAGCAGTCCCACCGAGTCGTCGCGGACTCCCGCAGACGCCGAATCTTCGCTGGCCAGCATCAGCAGTTGCCGAATCGCAGGATCGTTCAGCGAACCCTGAATCCGTTGCGGCACCACCTGGTTGTAACGAACCTCCACCATCTGGCTATTCGGCTGCCGCACGATGCTCGAAATGTTGGCAATCTCCGCCGGCCCGCCCGGGTCCTGCGCCTTATCGGCAATTGCCTGCACAGTCTGTGCCGTCTGCGCAGCGCGGTTCTGGGCAAACTCAAATCCGCCCAGGCTGCCCGCGCCGGCTCCTGCCACCAGCAACAAGCAAGCAGCAATGGGCGCCGCCTGCACGCTGGCAAAGTTGTTCATCATGCGCTGGCTCACGCGGTCGTACCAGCGCCGCGGCGGCAGCGCGTCCAGCGCCTCTTCGAGGCGCATTCTCGACCGAGCCACCAGATTCGCTCCCGGCTCACGAACCGGATGCGCGCTTGCCAGCAGCTTCAGCGCCAGCAGCTCTTCCTGTTCCCGGTGGCACTCCCCGCATCCGGCCATGTGCCGCTCCAGCTCATGCGTGTGCTCGTCGGAAAGCTCTCCGTACGCCGCCGTCACAATCCGCTCATGTGCTAACTCGCAATTCATCTTCGCGTCCTCTCAACCTCAAATGGTCCACATCTCGTCCCCGCTATCCGCATCTCTTTTCGAGATTGCCGGGGATTCCCTACCGCAATTCCGCCAACTGCGTTCTCAACTTCTTCGTTGCTCTGAATAACGTATTTTTGGCGGTCTCTTCCGTCGTGCTCAGCATTTCTCCAATCGTTCGAAGTCTTAATCCCTGGTAGTGCTTCAGTTCAAAAACCATCCGCTCCCGGGGCGTCAGCTTGTCCAGCGCCATCTGAATCTTTTCTCCCAGGACCTTGCGGTCCAGTTCCTTCGCCGGGTTTGAAAACGACCGGTCGTCGGAGACTGAAGCCAGCAGGTCGATCTCGTCTCCGGAATGGTCCACCACCACCGCATGGTCTTCTCGCCGCGTCTTCTTGCGCCGCAGTTGATCCAGGCAAAGGTTGGTCACGATCCGGTAAATCCACGTATAAAACGAGCACTCGAACCGGAAATTCCCGATATAGCGGTAGGCCTTCAGGAAAGCTTCCTGATAGATGTCCTCCGCATCGTGCTCGCTGCCCGTCAAATGCAGCGCCAGCCGCAGCACCTGGTGCTCATACTGCCGCACCAGGGAGTCGAAGGCCGAACGCGATCCATTCTGCGCCTCGCGGATCAGTTCCATCTCCGGCGCGCGCGCCTGCAGGCGATCTTGCCCGCCCTTCGGTCCGTCGATTGCGGTGGTCGCGGCCATACCTGGGAAGGATTGTACCCTCCGCGCCGCCGGCCATGCCACACCAGACGAGCTTGCAACCGTGGAAGTGGGGTAAATCACCGCATCCGTTGCCATAGATTCTTGCGCTCCGGGAAAAGAAAATGTCCGTAATTGGTAGACGGCGAAAGTTCGGCTTGGTGAGCATTCCGGCCCTGCAGATGAATGACCGCAACACTAGGAACCGCTAAACTAGGAATCGATGAACGGAAATCTCTTTGAAGCTCCCGACTCCGGCTCCTCTGAAGGCTGGTTCACAGCGCACTGCGACGGCGGCTCCCGCGGCAACCCCGGCCCATCCGGCTACGGCGCCATCGTCGAAGACCCGCAAGGCCGCGTCGTAGCCCGCCTCAGCAACTTCCTCGGCAACCAGACCAACAACTACGCCGAGTACTCCGGCCTGCTGGCGGTGCTGGCCTGGGCCATCGAGCACAACGCCAGGCGCCTCCGCGTAGTCTCCGACTCCGAGCTAATGGTCAAGCAGATGAAGGGCCAGTACAAGGTAGCCAGCCCCGTCCTGCGCCCGCTCTACGAGCAGGCCCGCCGCACGGCTGCTAGACTCGACCGCTTCGAAATGCGCCATACCCTGCGCGGCGGCAACCAGGAAGCCGACCGCCTGGCAAATGAAGCCATGGACAAAGGAATGGGGAGGAACAGGGAACAGGGGGCAGGGAACAGGGAGCAGGGACGTTCGCCCCAGGTTCCGCCTTTGAGACCTGGGAATCAAGGAGCTTTATCCACCACCCCTGCTAAACCCGCCCGCCAAATCCTCGAAGGCTATGTAAAAGGCGGTGTCGTCCACCTGCTGGAAGGCGAACTCCCCGACGGTATCTTCGTGAAGATCATCCGCGAGTAGTGCGCAGCATCATGCGTTTCCCATCAAGGATCAATTCGCCGACGGATACTCGACATTGTCCACCACGAAGATGCCGATGGATCCTTCCTGTTTCTGGACCTGAAGTCCAAGTTGCTCCTTCATAGCTTCCATAAACGTGGGTCCGGAGTCGTCTCGTGGGGCGCTGCTAACGCCTTCCCGGCCTAAGGATTCGGAATCGAACTCAAGAACGAAATCAAATGTTCCGTTCAGGCCGGTCCGATCCACAAAAGGCCGATCAAACTCTCCTGAGCCAGTCAGCCAATCCGCAATTGCGCTCATGGTCATGTCGCGGCCACCCTCCCTCAGTAGGTATTTTGAAACCCGTGCCTCAGTGCCGTCGCCGCAGACAGGTGGCCAAAGCCCAACCATTTTCGCGACGGATGTTTCCGGTGCAGGAGGAGGTTGAGGAGCCGGACACGGAGAATGCGAAGCATGCGGTTTCAACTGAGGCCCGGTCTTCCCGGGCTTTAAAAGATAT
>Ga0302320_10022472_pt1 | contig 12454 bp, 15 predicted proteins | sample Bog_T0_3_FD_202130 | JGI IMG/M metagenome (GOLD analysis project Ga0302320, IMG submission 202130) | Peat permafrost microbial communities from Stordalen Mire near Abisko, Sweden - Bog_T0_3 | ecosystem: Environmental > Terrestrial > Soil > Wetlands > Peat | place: Sweden: Abisko, Stordalen Mire...
GCTAAGTCACATCTCATGCAACATAAGAATTTGATCAATGAAAGATATCTTTTTCATGGAAGCACAGTGACCAATCCCAAAATAATCTATAATGGAAAGGATTGTGGCTTTGACATGAGAGTTTCAAATGAAGGTATGTGGGGAAAAGCCATTTATTTTGCTGAAAATTCTTCATATGCAGACTCCTATGCTTATAAAAGGAAAGAATTAAGTAAAAACAAAAAAATAATCCTAGCATCAGTTTTACTTGGAGAATCTGTTAAAATTCCTTTTGAAATGGAAAAGTCAAACAAAATGACAAGGCCTCCTGTTAAAAATGAAAAAAAGACTGAGCTATATGATTCGGTGGAAGGTGAAACCAAAGGCACAAAGGTTTATATGATCTATGACAATAATCGGGCATATCCAGCCTATATAATAAGTTATTCACCTAAGAAAAAATAAAACGAAATTGAAAATATATTAAATAATAAGAAAAAAACACGCCGCCCAAAAAAAAAAAAAAAATTAAAAAGGAGAAAATTTTAAAAAGAAAACAAGAAAATTCTTTTTAGAACAAAAAAAATTTAAGTTTAAATTAGGATCCATATTCATGATTTCATTCCATCAAAAAGCATTTTTCTTGCTTGTCCTTATTGCCTTAACTTCTTGTCAGGAGGAAGACGGACCTCCCCAAGACAAATTCAACACATTTAGAGATATGGCTTACGATAACTCCGGTTATTGTCAGGATGTCTTCTCCAATAAGACCTTATGTGCACCATACAAAGACTTAACATTCCAAAGAATTTGGGATGATTATCCTCCAGAAGCCATTAAAACGATGTTAAATGAAAAGATCCGCCAAAACCCCTTGTATAATCAAAAACTTGAAGCTAGAGTTGTTGATGGTGAAAAAGTGCAATTATTCGCTAAGGAAGAAATCAATGAAAAAGAAAATCTTTTTACATTTAACTTCAGAGATGCTCTATCGTCCTCAGAGATTAACATGAATTTGTTTTCTGAAGATTTTCAGGCATTGAAGAAATATAAGAAGCTGCCAACATTATTTGTGCCTGAAAATGATAAAAACTTCAATAAATTTCTCAATATGATGATCGGTCTTTTGTTGCACCTTTATAACATCGAACATTCGAAAATCAAGGAGCAGATTTTGTTGCTTCCAAGAAATCTTGACAACTATGAATTTTTAAGATATACGCCATATGAAATTGAAAACCTGCTACATGGAGATGAAAGCCAGACAAAATTCAAAAACATTTATACATATTTGTTCGAAGGATATCGAAGCTTCAAAGAAACTGTCATAAACTCTTGGTCGAAAGAATTGGTTTTGGAATTGTTTCATGTTGAGGAATTCCCATATCAAGACTTTGTATATTGCCTGATGATTTATTTAATGAAATATGAAAAACAAATGCTGCCGAATGTTTTCCATGCGAATCAATTGCGAGAGTTCAACAAAACTAATGAATATGCTATGTTTTCTTTCGAATATTTTAACAAAACACCCATAGATGAGGATGAAGAGGATCAAATCAACAATTTTAGAAGAGTCAAAATATTTGCCCCAAGAACTTTTCAAAAAGGGGAGAAATTAATTCTTGATTATAATAGATACGATGCAGTTAGCTATATGTTAACTGGGGAATTTAATGGAGAAATGGATACTATTGAACAAGAATGCTTTGATATATTTTTTTTAAATGAAGAATCTTCGAAAAGATATAAAGAACCAAGTAAACATTTAATAATTATTTAAATTATAATCAAGATTTTCAATAAAGTTTATGCTTGCTTGACAAAAGAACTGATTTTCCATTATTACGCATTTTCCAATTATATAAATTTGATCGGAAAGGATTATACAGATTGTAACAAATTGGTTGAAGCCTTGCCATATAAAAATGTCAGCTTCAATAAAGAAAAAGATGAATTGATTTATAATAAATGTGTGCATCCGGAATGGAAGACAGATTTCTTCGAATTCGCTGAAAGGCAATTGGAGGAAAGAGTGGATAATTTCTTACATCTGTTGAAAAAAATCGATGAATATTATGAATTTCGAGAGGAAAAGAAACTCTTGACACGAAGAGCTGAGATTTTGAAGAAATATTTCCAATTAAGATTGAAAGTGGTCGATGTTCTTAAGAAGGAATTGAGGAGGTATAGGAAAATTAATAAAGAAAATAGGAACAAGAAAATAAAAACTGAATTATAAAAAAAAATTGATATAAAAAATTATTTCCTGACAAAAAATTTTCTTATAAAAAAAAAATTTATTAGATTTTAATAATGGATTCTTCTGAAGAAAAAGAATCTTTTTCATTTCTGTTTTTAAAACCGAAACATTTGGGAAAAGTTCAAAAAGAACACAATGAAACGAAATTTACACCAAAGGAAATTTGCAAAAAATTACAAGAGAAAAACATAGACCCCGATTTATTCGATATAATTGAAAATGTTATTTTAGTTCTTATAGATTTTTTGTGAAAGTTGAGTTTTTTTAGGATAGAAACATTGTTTTATCGAGTATTGGACAATTACCAAATTCATTGATTTCTTTAATTTTGCAAAATCTTTTGACAAGTTTGATAATTCATTCAAGTAAAAAAAAAAACATTTTACAATGGATGCAAATTTTGATCCATTCAAAACAAAATGTTCTGCTTTCGAATGAAAATAAAAACAACAAGGAAGAGCTTGAAAAACTTTTCAACCTCGCAAATTTTGATTCATCCATTATTCGGAAAATTCATTTCTTCAAAGGAAAATGTAATTTGTTGTTTAAGAGAAAGGAAGAAAAAACAGAAGATTTTAGTCAAAAGGCAACTGAAAAATTATTACACGAGGAAGAATCATCAAAACCTGTTTTATTGAAGATGATAAGGAAAAAAAATTCAAAAATTAACAAAAAGATTAAAAAAAAACCAAAAGCGATCAAGCCCAAAAAAAAGAAAAAAATTGTCAGTGCTAAAAAAGCTGAAACTCAAACATCGGAGTCCCTTTCTGAAAGCTCTTTTAATCAAGTAACCATGAAGACTCAAAGAAACAACGTATTGTTTTGAAAAATCATGAAATTTATGTTTTTATCATTTTAGGTGGGTTCACATAGTAAAAAAAAAGAAAAGATTGAAAAAGAGAACGAATTAGAGACTAATTCAAATGAATATTTTGAATTTTGAGTTTGGAACTTAGAAAAATAATTTCGAAAAAATAAAATTATATTTTTAAAAAAATGATGTCAAATTATAAAATAACTTCATCATAAACAAACAGAATTTATATGAATTTGAAGTTTGAAGAAACATCACAGATTTGAAACATCCCAAAATTTAAGAAAAAATCTCAATATTATTTAAAGCTCAGACAAAATTTTGGATAAAATAAAACAATATAAAATATTAAAAAAAAAATGATCTCAACTTATAAAATGAAAATGTTTCTTCAAACTCAATGTTTTCAAAATTCTTCTGTTTTTTTATTAGGAATTGATATGGGGACCCAATATGTCGGTTTTGCAAAAGCCAATTTGAAAGACAAAAAGATTGAAGTACCATCAATTCTTTTTAAAAATATATTTATTTCTAGCTTCTACCGACTTATCGTTCCAATTATCCAACTCTTCTAGTTGATGAAAATTTTCCCAAGCATTTAAAAAAAACCATAACAAAAAATCAAATAAGAGCAGTTATTATTGGCAACCCCATTGAATATGAAGTATATTCTAAGATTTCCTTTGTAAAATAGCAATAGTCAACACGAAGGAAATTCCATAAAATAATTGAAAACATTATCTCAAAAAATGACATAAAACCGCCAATAACAGAAGTAGATGATTTAAATTAAAAGTTGGCCTAAATTTATATTTTTGAAATAAGGTTGAAGAAAGCGGAACTACAATGGCAGCATCCAGAATTATTGATATGTTAAAGAATGAAAACAATTTGAGCGATCTCCGAAAAAATAAAGAATTAAAGGACTCATTTTCAGCTTTGTTGATCTTGCAAATATTCATGGAATACTTTGAGAAATAAAATAAAAAATTTTAATTGTCTTTCTTTATTTACAACAAAAAATTTTTAATTTCATTATTCGTTCGCTTAAGCTTTTTTATTATAAATTATAATGAATAAAAAAAATTCAAATTGACAAAATAATTTTTCTTTGAATTATTTTTATTCATTTTATTAAAAAAAAAAAAAAAATTTTATGCTTTTAAAAAAAAAAAAAATTAAAGAAAAAATAAAAATAATATTCTATATTAAAAAAAAAACAATATAAGAACATTTCAATGATCAAAGAAGAACCTGAAGCTGTTATACTGGAGGAATCATCAAATTACACTTTAGCGAAATATGAGTTCTCTTTTTCATAACTAACTCTTTTACCATTTTTTCATCGAAGAACGATTTATGAAAATATTTTGAAAAACTCTGAAGACAATAACCACCTGCAACTAATCGAAAATATCCGATTGTTCACCGAATATCAAATTTGGGGTGAGAGTAACAATGAAACTTTTTTCGAGTTTTTTTCTTTCCGTTTTTATTTTTCTAAATATAAAACTTAAAATAGTTCATTTTGCGAAAAATGCTTTTTAAAGAAACTTTTTCAAATAATGCATAAGACATCAAATAAAGGAGTTGTTATCCAAATTATCCAAAGCTTGGGAATATTGTTTTTCAACATAGAAAAACCGACTCATTTGAGTAAAAATTCTTCTTAAAACCTGTTTTTTTCATTTTTTTTTATAGATTTCTTGCTTTCCAATAATGTTATTAACGATTTTATATCATTTTCCTTTGACTTCAAAGATGAGGAAATTGTGGATTATTATATATCATTCTTAAAGAGCCTAGCTTTGAAAATCCCCAAAATTCCCATTGATTTTTTTCTAAATGAGGTTCCCCAAAAAAATTATAAAGTTATATATGATGGTTTTTTTGAAGAAATACCCAAATTTCCCATTATTAACTCAGGCAGTGAGGTTTTTCAACCATAAAGAAAATATGGTTCGCGCGTCAGTTCGAAACATCACTTTATCAATTTTTAAATGTTCTCTGATAAATTTATAATTTTTTTCAATTTTTTCTAAAGGCAAAGATGAGAAAATAAATGAGTTCATTTGCAGATTTCCATTCGCGCTCTATTTTTTTCATTTGTTTTGTTATTTGAAGGATTTATGGATTGATATGGATGATGTGATTTTGAAAGAAACGTATTATAGTATTCAAATTTAAAATTTGTTTTTTCAGTGAAAAAAAAGAAAGCAAGCTGCAACAAAAACTCGAATGGAATGTTGATATCCTCATTTATATTTCCGATATATTTAGATTGGAAGTCCCAGGATTAAACTTAGTAATAAAAATTAAAATTTTATCAAATTTGGAATTTTCAAGCTCTTAATTAATTGTTTCTTTCTTTATGCCATCGTGCCTGGAATTTTCAACAGTTTTACTTTTCAGAAAAAAGTATTTTTAATTTTAATTTGCAAATTAAAAATTAAAAAGGGAACTATTAATATCAATTTCGCTTTATATATTTTGCAAACGATCTTTCAAAATATCGATTACTCCCCCCTAAAGGAAACCTTGCTTCTAACTCTCTTTGGAGAATTTATTGATAAAAGAATTCATACTTTAATCAGAATGACTATAGACCCTCCACTATCTTACAGTTATAACTGGGGATTGAAGAATTGTTGGGATGATGTTCCTGAATTCATAACTCAAAAATATGGAGAATTTTTTAGTAAAAACGATGGAAAGGATAAAGAAGAAGAAAAAAAACCAGAAATAATTGAAGAAATCATAATACAAGATGAACCTAGAAAACCTTTCTCCAAATACGAATATTTAATGAACAAAATGGGGAGTTTTAAGAGCAAATTGGCAACCACTTCAAATCAATTTTATAATTATCTTTACACGAAAAAAATCGTCAATTATGAAAAAGAATATAAAAGCATTTATAGGATAATAGTTTCAAGCGTGAGTTTAAATGATCATGAAAACAATATCGACTATTCTTTCCCAGCATTAATAAAGGACACTTTTCAACATTTAAATGGGTTCAATAAGGAGCTTGATGCCATGAAAGAGAAAATTCCGTATATCACCTTAGATGAATTAAACCTCAGCTTCAAAAAAAATGATTTCTCAGAAATTTTGAAATCATTCTTTCAAGTAAATTTTTTTAAGATTATCAATTTTTTTTTTCAACGTTTCTAAAGTCAAAAGATGACAATTTGATTTTGATGATTTCAGGACTTGTTTATACAATTTTTTTGCAAGATAATCTTCCCTTAGTATTAAATATTTCTCGTTTCCCTAATAAAATTGTATTTTTTAGGCCATATTAAAATTTTGCGGACTTTTAAAGCCAAGCATAAATTTTTGTCCCAGCGACAACCATAATAATTCTTCAATTAATCAAATAAAGAAGAATTGTTTAAAAGTACCCAAATAAAAAAATAAGAAAAAAAATTGAGTAAAACAACTTAGTTGTTGCCAATTGACCCTCCTTTTTCTTTTACGACATTTAAAAATTTGACAAAATTGATTTTTCTTTTGGCCAAAAACAAAGAGGGAAAATTGGTGCTCGACCAAGATGATTTAGATCTTTTAAAAGAAGTAAGTTTTTTTTTAAACGAAATTTAAAAATTATTTTATTTAGTGTTATGTTTTTCTAATCTCCAAAATGTACAGTTTATTAAAATATGCAGAAATTGTCGTTGAGATTTTTGAACGTGAATGGAATTTTATCAAGTAAACAAAATTTCAAAAAGCTTCTAAAAGGAATTTTAAGAAATTATGATTTTGACTGCATTCTGGAATTTGGATTTCAAGATGTCATAGCTTCAAGCTTTCAAAAAGCTAATTTAAGCACAGATTTCAAAATTAAAAGAGATATCGACTGCTTCTTTTTGTTCTTATGTTTTATGTTTAAAAATTTTATTTATTTCATGATAAACATTTTTAATTTGAATTTAGAAAAAAATTGTTCGGTCATGAAGAACAAGAAAATTTTGATTTCATTAGCAAAATTTATTATGAGTTCAATGAAGAATGTCGAATAAATATGAAAAATGGAATTCTTGAAGGAATTGGTATTTATCTGAAAAAGTGTCTCCTTAAATTAGTTTTTTGGATAGATCTCGAAAAGATCACTGCCTGTTCTTTAAATTCCAAAGAAAAAAAAGAGTAGATTTTGAGACACTTTTAATTTTTTAAAATCTTAAATTCTAAGTTTTTTTTTGGGAAACGATTGTTATTTCATCATATTGGAAGAAGTTTCTGGAAACCAAGGAAAAATGCTTCATTTAATCAAACATAAATATGTGAATTTTACTTTTGATGATGAAAAAGCAATAATTTTTGCTGGCTTCCCTGCCGCAAATAGTTTATTTGATGTACATTTAAATTCCCTTAAACAAATTAAATCACTAAAATATCTAAGAAAAAGCAGAAAACTTTAGATTTGGAAATAACTTTTGAAGAAAAAAACCAATATGGAATAATTAAGGATTTCCTAAATTATGTGAAAATCGAGCAAGTAAAAAACGAAAGCGTTTTGATATCAAAAATTTTGGACAATTGCGAAAAAGAGATCGAAAAGATAACTGGAATATCCTTAGAATAAAAGTTTGAAAATTTGTTTGATAAATACTAAATTAAAAACTATTAAGACCATTTTTTGTTTTTTCACATTTTATTTTCTTGAATCTATTTTTCTTTAAAATTTCGCATTATTTTTTTTTTCCAATCCTTTTAAATTTGCTCCTCAGTCAATCCCGCTCTTTTTTTCCAATTGGTGGTTATTTTATCCATCATATAAACAGTCTAATATTTTTTAAACTTTAAAAAAAACTAAATTATTTTTTTACCAATGTTGTATACAAAGCAACTTTTAGATAATATGGGAAGAGTCCAACCCAAAGTGAATGAGGATTTTCATAATTTGTAACCTACCATTTTTATTTTTTAAACAAACCAATAAAAAAAATTCTACCATCGTAAGTGCATCAAAGAAGCCCATATAAGTCAATCTGTTTTTGGCAGGATCGGAAAATTGTTTTTGCAATCTTGTTTTGATATTATCGAAAGGAAGCGTGAGGAGACTTCCACAAAGTGAAGCCCAAAGTATGGATCTAATTTTTATAACAAACTTTTAATTTTTTTTTTTAATTATGGATTCATTACAAAGGACGATTGACGTAGGTTGGTCCGAAGCATATCCACATCTTTTCATTCATGTAATCATAACATCCAGTCAAAGCTATAATTCAGCATATTTAAACAAAATCAATGATTTTTTTAGAAATCAACTTGCATTCAAAGCAATTGCTTTCAAAGCTGTTGGGAAAAATCCTTTCCATAAAGCGGGAAACCCTTCTGTCAAAATAGTGGTTCCCACTCCATTTAACGCTCCTTTGTAATTCCTTCTTTGACTGGAAGGCAAAGCTCCCTCATAAATTTGTCTCACCATCACCAATTCAAAAGGATTGGAAACAAAGGCACCCAAGAATCCGGCAAACCCTGAAATCACGGCCTTTTCTCTGATAGTTAAATCATCTGAAAAAAACGATTAAAATTCCCAAACTTTTTAAATTCCTACTAGTTGGTTTCAAGGGCTTTCTTTTGTCATATAAGCGTTTATAAACCAAATTTCTCACAAATAAATGTGATAATCTAGCAAATAATGCTGCATCAAGTCTATAAATAAAAATAATTTGTAGGTTTTTTTTTTTTCTTCAAAAAACCCGAAGTAAAATTGCTTGATACCCCCTCCATTCTCATGAATCTCTCTGAAAGTCTTATGGGGGTTGTATCCCATGTAATGATTCTTCTGTCTGATTCCTAAACCCTCAGCTCTGATTTGCACTCTGGTCTTCACGAATTCTATTGGTTGGACCTTAAAAATTGTTTAGAAATCTCCCCAAAAAAATAAACAATTACAAGAGAAGTTGCAACTCCTGCTACAAGCAAAGAAGAAGTCAAAACTTGAGTGGTTGAAGGTTCCCAATATCTTTCTATAAAGAAAAAATAATTGGAAATAGTTTTTTTGAAGCTACTTACTATATGAATAATTCATGCTTTATTCAAGATGCGATTATTTTTTTTTTTTTAATTTAGTTTTTGGAATTTGATTTAGTTATTGAAAAAATCTCTTAATTAATAAAAGTTATCTTTTGATAAAATATTAATTATGAACAAATTAGTGAAAAAATGAAAAAATGCCTTCAAATATTTCGATATCTATATTTGGTTTCCCTTTGTTTCATTTGCAAATTTATGACTTTTATCTGTTTTTTCATTCGGCTCATTTCCTAGAAATTTTAACATCATACCTTTGAATTCAGCGTTTGAAATCTTTTCCATTATCAAAATTTTAATTTAAAATGCAAAATTTTTATCACCTTGCCATCACCATTATCATCGACTTCCTTTATAATATCCTTCCAAACATCATCATTGATATTTTTTGCCCTGAAAACTTCCTTGATTTCCCCCAATGTCAACACACCATTTCCATCCTAAATATTTTCTTTAAATTTTCTATAAATCTCATTTTTCCAACTTGATCGAACATTTTAAATGCCGTTTCAAGTCTTTTCTTTGAAAGCAAATGTTCCTTATTAATTGTCGCGAAAACGAATTCTAAAATCCCTTAAGATATAAAATTAAACTTCGTTCGAAACCTGTGTAATCAATGGAGCCGCTATTGTTTTTATCCACCATTTTAAAAATTCTCTCGACCTCCTGTTCTGCATTGGTTGCATTCATAACTTTGATATACCCTAGAATTTGTTCATAAATTTATTATCACCCAAAGTTACTCAACCTATCATAAGTTCCTGTTTGCTTAACATTCCATCTTTGTTTAGATCCAAATCTTGAAAAGTTTTCAACAATTCGCTTTTCTCCTCTTTTGTAGCTAGATAATTTATGAAAAACATCCAAATAGCTTCTTGAAGTTTTTGTGTTGACTAAAATTATAAATGGTAATTAATAACATTTTTTCTCTATGATACTCTGAAATTCTTCATATTTGTTAAGGCTGTTCGCATCAATGGAACATCAACTACTTTTTCATTGGTGTATTTTTTCATCCAGGGATCGTTTATCGCCTGTTCAGCTGAATATCTTTTGCTCGGATCCATTTCAAGCAATTTTCTAATGAAATCTTTGGCTAGGTTTGAGACATCTTTCCATTCCGAGCTATCGAAACTATAATTTCCCTTGGCGACATTCTCCATGATGATTTTATCGCTACGACCATTGAAAGGTGGGGACCCAGAAAGCAAAACATATAAAATCACTCCACACGACCAAATATCACATTTTTCATTATATTGCTTCTTTAAAACTTCAGGTGCAATATAATAAGGCTATCCAATTATTTAATTATTAAATAATGTGAAAAAAATGGGTACAGTGCCAAACTTTTGATTCATTTTGACATTTGGGTCGAAAGTTCTGGAAGTGCCGAAATCAATAACTTTTAAAGGAGCATTTTCAGCGTCTGATTCATATAAGAGATTTTCTGGTTTGAGGTCACTTTTTTTCTCATTAAGGAAAATATCAAAAATTAATAAAATACCGATGCACGATTTTATGAGTGTGACAATAATAAACTGATGCAAAAAGATTTCATATGTTTTTTTTTTCAGTAAAGCATTTTTCCTCGATGATTTTATCAAAAAGCTCGCCTCCAGTGCATAATTCAGTGATAATGTAGAAGAAGCAATCGTCTTGATAAAACTCGATGATTTTGATAATATTGGGATGATCCTAAAAAAAAAAATTGAGTTATAATCGAACAAAATGCTCAAAATATTACCAATTCCTTCAAAATGTTCACTTCATTTATCAATTTATTTTGCTCTTCTTCAGATGTATGAGATTTATTGATAATTTTTATCGCTCTCATGACTCCACTTTTTTTATGGATGGCCTTCCTGACTTCGCCAAAAGACCCTTGAAAAATTAAATTTATGAAGTAAAATAAAGAAAAAATTATTATTCACCCTTTCCAATAGGTGGATTAAGTAAGGTGTAATCTTTATTGACTTTTCCAAGCTTTTCCATAACAAAATCTGACATATTAAACTTAATTTCACTCCATTTGGGGATATCTAAATTAATTTTCGAATCTCAATGGTTTTTTATAATTTTTAAGAACTTTTGTCGTCTGAGTTCTCGTTTTTTTCCTTTTCATAGCTTTTCGAGGACTTATCTTTATTTTTACAATGGCAGATTGATCCCATTAGATAAAAACTATAATATTTTAAATGCTAAAAAGTAAACTAAATATTAATTTTTTTATAATGTTGCTATTGTTTTTAATTTATTAATCTGCTCTATCAATATCTTCCTTGCTCAGAATATTATAAATCGGATGTTTTGTCAAAAAAATAATATTTCCTAAGGATATCCTTAAAATTTCCGAGATAATCATGTCCGTTTGATTTTCATAAAGGCAATGAACCTATATTTTTATATGAAAAAAAAAAATTAAAACAAATTGAAAATTAAAAAATGACAAAATTTAAAATTTGGAAAAAATTAAATTTTAAAAAATAACCAAATATTTCAATTCTGAGTCTTTTGGCAAAAACACTTTCGAGTCTTCAATTCTTCTAGACATTTTCGGGACCAGTAGAAAAATCTGCACACTGAAATCAAAGGGAAAATCATATTCCCTCCAACAATTATTCCTATGATTGATGTTGATGAAATATTTCCTTATATCGTTTTGATTGAATAAAGAAGCGGGAAATTCAAAATTGTCAAAGATTTCAGATTTCGAATTCAGTTCTCTTTTCGTATCAAAATCACTGATTTCTTGGCTAAAAGCATCATTGAGAAAGAAACTCCGGTTTTCTTGATCATAGCAGTAAATTTCTGGTTTTTTATTTTGAAGTGGGAAATTGTTTTGGTGTTTGGGTTTTTTTAAAAATTTCTTTGCGTTTTGGTTGTCTTTGGATTTTCGGAAATCATTGGAATAAATTTTTCTTTTATTTGTTTCATAATCATTATAATAATAAGAATCATCTCCACTAAGAGAGGAAATGCATGATTGTGCTCTTTTTTTTCGATTTTGAGATTTTTTTGGTTTTTTATTGTCTTTGTTGTCGTCAGCGGAATCTCTTTTCTTGAAAATCCAGGAAATTAGAGAAAAACACAAATGCGGATGGCGTTTGCAACAATAACAACAACCAAAACTAAAAATCTGATTTCAAAAAAATATTAAAGAAAGTAATTTTCAAAGGTTTACGCTTAAACAGGAAGTAAAAAGGAAGAATTTCCAGAGGTTTCCAGAGCAACTCTATTAGAAGAATAAAATTGATAAATCCAAAAATCAATAAAAAAAAAAATAAAAATAAAAAATAAAAGGAAAACAAAAAAATTTTAAAAAACGAAAAATAAACAAAAAAAAACTATTTTTT
>Ga0302320_10022475_pt1 | contig 12453 bp, 8 predicted proteins | sample Bog_T0_3_FD_202130 | JGI IMG/M metagenome (GOLD analysis project Ga0302320, IMG submission 202130) | Peat permafrost microbial communities from Stordalen Mire near Abisko, Sweden - Bog_T0_3 | ecosystem: Environmental > Terrestrial > Soil > Wetlands > Peat | place: Sweden: Abisko, Stordalen Mire...
CCAGGGGGCTCTTGAGCTTCTCCTTTAACTCCGTATCCTTCGCGTCCTGGCCGGCGGCCGCCTGAGCATTGGCCGGCGTTCCGGAAGCTGAAGGAACAGCCCGGCCCACCGTCTGGATTACCTGCTGCTTGATGATATTGAGCGATGCAAAGGTTGGGAAATCGGCGGCGAATTTATTGAACTGGGCCGCGATGGATGCGGCGGTAACCGATTGGCTTCCCAACTTGTAGTCGCGGAGCGCCAGCTCGATCATATCGCACCGAGCCTGTGCGCAAATCGCGGTCGGCGCGTCCAGCCGGTTCGAGAGGTCCTGCAATTGCCCGATAATGCTCCCTTCATCCTGTGCGCCGGTTAGCTGGCTCATCTGGGAGCCCATCTCAATTTGGAGCAGGCGTGCGTTCCACCTGCGAGGGTCGTTCGGGAAACGGGCCATGAAGTCCGTCGCTCCGGCAAGGATTTGCGAGACATACCCCGTCATGATCGCGCGGTACTGTACCAAGGTAACCTTGCCGGTCCCAGGTCCCTTTCTCAACTCATTGATGTGAGACCAAAGCGCGTCCGCGGTCGTGTATTGCGACAGGTCGGATGCGCCGGCCGCGTGAGCCGGGGAGATTGCCGCCGGCGTCTGCGCGCGCGAGAGAGGCGGCAGGGAGCCGAGCCCCAGCGCTGCCGCGAGCAGTAAAAGGAAGGTCTTCATGGAAATATCATCCTGGTTGCGCCCGAATGGATGCCTGGGAAGGCGGGCGGAACTGCTAGATAAAAAGCAGGATACGTTCCACTGATGGGTTCGATCAATGGGACGCGGGAGCCGTCAAGCCGGCCATCTGGAGCATTTCCGCCTCGGTGCTGGAACGTTTGAGCATCGCGGCAAGATAGCCGTCGCGGGAGGGAATCTGCCGCTGACGGACGATTGCCTCGGGATGTTCCAGCCGGGAGAAGAGCATCCGCTTGATCCGCCTCAGGGGCACCTTGGCGATGCCATATCCGTTCGGTTCATTGGAGGACCAATAGCGGATGAACGGCTCGCCGTCGGGCTGGATGCCGCGCCCCAGGTAGATAACGGAATGACCGATCTCCCGGGCGCCGATTTCTTCGGTCCAAAAAATCTTCAGGAAATCGCCCGGCTGAGCCTCGTCCAGCGACGTGAAGTTCCTGCCGAGGCCAAGTTCGTAAAAGAGCCGCGCGGTACCGGGTCCATTGGCGTTCCAGCGGCCCCAGATGCCGGTTCCGTCGATTTGGTTGGTTACCTTGAGCGCCGTAGCGGTGTCTTGGTCCCATTGCAACCGGTCCTCGCGATTCAACCGGGCGAGCACGGAGACGAAGACAAGATAGGTGGCGCCGGAACAAAAGCTGGGCGTGGCCTGCGAGGGATCAACCTGGAGCGAAGGGCCGGCGGTTTGGATGGCTTGGCGCAAGGCCGCCATCGCGGAAGCGCTCGCCTTGTAAGTGCCGTCGGAGGGCATCGTTCCGATGGCTTCCAGGATCATTGTTGCGGGCGACTGGGATGCGGCAAGTGCCTGGCTGCCCGTGGTGTCGATCACGACTGCCGGCTGGGCCGGAGTTGTCTGGCCATGAGCGGCGATCGTAGCGGCCCCGGCGAAGGCGAGGCAGAGGCTGCGGCAGGAGCGTGCGAATAAGTTCATGGACGGCCGGCGGTGCATAAATCGCTCGGTAGAATTCAGGGGAATCAATGGGCGGTTTTCGTGCCCCCCAGCGCGTTGATCCTGCCGTTGAGATTGTCTTCGATCTTCTTGTCTACGCCGGCAAGGTGCGAGGATTTGTAAGCGTCCTTCAGAGTGGCGAGATAGTGCGGATTTTTTTCATCGCTCAGGAAGACGGCTTCCTCGGCGAGAGGCAGGGCGGCCGCCTGGTTCCTAAGTGATTTCGGCACTTCCTCCAGGTAATAATAGGCGGAGTTATTGAGGGCGCTTGCCAGCCAAGTGCGCCACCGCAGGTTGCCGGGATTTGATGCGTAGAGCGGGCCGAGAATATTCACTTCGGTGGCGAACGCGCGCTGGACCTCCGGCCAACGCTTCAACTGGGCCTGGATCAACCCGATGTTTCCTTCAATGATCGCCTGGAGGGATTTGATATCGTTGGACGGAACATCGCTCTTATGTCCGCTCGCCGTGAGGCCGTCGAGTATGCCAAGGGCCTTCTTGTAACAGTCCAGGGTCTGCGTCTGGGAATAGGTGAAATAAGCGTTGCCCTCCTTGTTCAAGCTCCGGGCAATCGCAAGGCGGATGGAATCCACGGATACAGGACCGGGCTCGGAAAGCAGGTCGTTGCGCGACTCGACGGCATGGTTGTAACTGTCGTGCGCACGGTCGTCCGCACCCTGGACCTTGAAGAGGTCGCCAATGCAGTCATCGCAATCGGCCTTCTTCAATTTCCAGTATGCTTTGCAAGTGCCGGAGGTGCTGGCAGGGAGACGGGCATCAATCGCGGCGGCTGCCTTGTCCAGGATCGTGTGCGCGTCGTGGATCGCGCCGAGATCACGCGAGCTGGGGCTCAGTTTCTCGACCGCGATGCCCCCAAGCGCGAGCTCCAGATCGACAAGCTTCATGGTCGCTTCCGGGTCTCCAGGGGTAGTCCCTGAAATTGCCGCCAGCGCCGGCTCGGCGGAAAGGAGCAAAGTCCGGGCATGATCCAGGTCGCCGGTCTTGTAATCGAGCATCCCCTGGGCGGCCTGCAAGAGCGCTTGCTCCCGGGCAGTGGCCTTGCTCCCGGAGGGGTCATTGAGCGAGGCCATGAGCGCCGTTGCGATGGCGGACGCCGGGACCGAGATGTTCGAGGGCCCCGCGTCCGCATCATCGCTCGACGAGGCGTTGGACTCGGAGTCGGAGCTGTCGCGTCCCAGGCTTGCAGTTATTTTTTCAACGGTTTTGCGGGCCTCCGCCGCCTGCTGGGTGACGGAATCCATTTGCTTTGAGAGCGCGCGTTGCGCCTTTTCCGCGGCCTGTTCTTTGCCGACTGCGGCCTGCTCTCTCTCGATCTCCTGGTTGCGCGCGGCTTCTGCGTCCAATTTCGTTTGGAGTTGCTGCTGCTTAAGCTGGGTGGCGAGGGCGGTTTCACTTGCCTTTCCGGTCGCTCTTACCTCCTCCTCTCTCGCCTCGTCCTCCCGCTTCATGAGAAAGCCGGCTGCAACCGCGATAACCAGCAGGATAACGAGGACCGATACAGCCACTATGTAGTGCTGCCGTTGTCTCGCCGCCTTGAGTTGCTCGCGCATTTTCTGCTCGCGCGCCTGGGATTCGAGGAGTTCGCGCCGCTCGCGCCGGGCATCGCGATTTGCCATCGCGACATCGGCCAGCCGGTCGTGCGTGAGCTCGAGCCAGACGTCTTCGTGGGAGGGCTCCTTGCGGATGATGTGGTTGGCGATGAGGGTGGTGATATCCGCCTCCGTCAGGCCATCGCGCTTGACGGCATCCCCGAGGGCGTAGCGGTTGCGCGCGCCGGATTCTGTAAGCAGCCTTTCCTCGACGAAGAGGTGAACCGGCTCCGGCATGCCGCTCATCGCGTGATCGTAAAACTCCTGGAGCACCGCTTCCTGCGACTGGCGAACGAGTTCGATCGTGATGGTCTCGAGGCCGAGGTCGCGGCGTTTTCTGTTGAGTTGGTTGCAGAGGACGCTGAGGAACATCGGCTCGACCTGCCGTGCGGCCAGCGAGACCCGAGCGACGGATTCCTCCGCGTGCCGGTGAAGGGACCGGGAAACGCGGTCCACGATCTCGATGGCGGTCGCCTCCTCGACGATACCGGGGGCTGGTTCCAGGACGACGTCGAGCGCCTGCTCCCCGTTGAGCGGCTGAACGCGAAACCGGTTCAGCATGATCCCCTTGAGGCGCGCGCGGACACTTTCCAGCTCCGGGAGGAAATCTTCCCGCAGGCACACGACGACACGGAAGTCGGCCTTGGACATATCGTACGTGCTGGCGAGCACCGGCCGCTTTTCCAGGCGTTCGCGCACGGAGTCCGGGATCCGGTGCTCGAGGAGGTCCTCGAACTCGTTTAAAAAACTGTCGGCCCGATCCTTGCACACCTGGCTAATGCGGCCAACGGTCAGCACTTCCTCAAACTGGTCAAAGACCAAGACGGGCGTAAGGAGGTTGTTCTGACTGTCCCACCACTCGGTTTCCTTGCGGTGGAAATACTCCCAGAGCGTTTCCTTCGGATTGGGGTCGGGCGCGTCAATGTTCCTCGCCGCAATTTCCTCGCTCAGCCGCGTTTTCACCTGGTCGGCAAGCGGGGGCTCCTGCTCCTGGTGCTTGAGGCGGATGTGGATGGGAACAAACCGGTTCCGTCTCAATTCGGGAAATACCCCGGCCCTGAGCAGGGACGTCTTGCCCATGCCGGATTTGCCATAAACGACGCTCAACCTTTCGGTGCGGATCATCCGGACGACTTCCCCCGTCTCGTAACGGCGTCCCTTGAAGAAGGCCTCGTCGGTCTCCGAGAAACTCTCCAACCCCGGCCACGGGTTACTCGCGTCGGTGGAGGGGCGCGCGGGGGAAGCCTCTTTCATGTTCCGGCGTAAGCGCGGCGCTTCGAGTTGATGCGCCGGATCAATGTCTGGACTTCCTTGAAGAAATCCTTCCCGGCGACGCCCTCCGGAAAGCTCCTCGCGTGCAGCCGCTTCATCCCCTCGGGGACGTTTGACGCCTTGAAAGGGAGATCGTCAACGACGATGGGGATGATGAATATCCGGTCAGGCTCCTCTTTTTCGATCTCCGCGAGGCGCTCGAGAGCCCAATTCCACTCCCTGCGGAAAAAAGGGCGTTCCTGCTCGATCGAGGTGTCCGCGCGCATCTGGGTGGTGGTCGAGCAGATGGGGAGAAAAACGCCGCACTTCGAGATCACGAGCCGGACTTTCCGCTCGTAATCCACTCCGCTCTCGAGGCCGCCTTTTGCGTCCAGCCATACCTTGAAGCCCTCATTGCGCAAATCGTCAGCCAAGCGCGCGACCCTGGCGACGTCGAGGCTCGGCTGGCCTCCCAGCGTGGTCCTCGAATAACTGATGAAAATGAGGTCCCGGGTTATTTTTTGATCCGCCTCAGCGTCGAACCCCTGGCCGGTATTGCGCGTTTCTCTGCGCGCCTCCCACCCGCGGGCGAGCTGACGGACAAAGTCATCCGGGTGCACATCCTCGATCGGCTCGGTCTTTTTCGCACAATGCCGCAGGAAGAAAGTGAGGGTCTTGTCCCGGCGCAGTTCGTCGTCGGCGACGTATTGCACGCCACCGGATTCGTCGACAAACGGGTTGTCTTTCGTCAATCGCAGGAAGAACCGCCCCAGCCAGTTTTGGAAGCTGTTGCCGAGTAGCAGCAGATGTTTGCCCTTCAACTCTGAGAAGAGCCTCCTCGGCCGCGCCTCGCGGTCCAGCAGCGCCGCCATGTAATCGACGTAATCGCTCTCCGTCAGCGCGACGCAGCCCGGGCTCTTGTACCGGCCGAATAACTGAAAGACGACCGGGAACCCGGAGTTGAGCGCCTCGGCGATCTTCTCGTCCGGCGGCCGCCTGGTCGGGGCGAAGGAGAGGACGCGTGTGCGGGACTCGCCGTCGAAGCGTTCGGCGTTGAGCGCTTGTTCCAGCAGGTCGTCCGGTGTCGTGGAGATGAAAAGCTCGAAATCGGAAATCGCGGCAAGCCGCCGCAGCGCGGGAGGAATCTCCGGGTCGACCACCGAGTAAATCTGCTTGATCTGGGTGTCCACCAGGTAGCGGTTCGAGGCGAGCTGCGGGTGCATCGCGACGACCTGCGAAAGCATGGTGTTCTCGACGCGCGCCTCATTCGGCACGCCCAGGCTTTCGGCAAGGATGCAGGCAATCAGCGTAGCCAGGTCCGCTGGCGGCGATGCGGACTTGCGCACGCGCTCAATCGCGGCATGGAGCGCCTCCGGGATCATCTCCTTGCTCCGCGCGACCGATTCTTCGTTCACATTGACCCGGAGCAAACCCTGGCCGACCACCGGGATGACGCCCTCGCCATCATCGTCGCGCGCGATCGCATCGAGGATTTCCCAGACGCGCGGATGAGTTTGGCTTCCGGTATGATTCTCGAGCAGCTCCCGTGTATCTTCTGGCATTCGACCCTCGGCGCATATTTTGTTGTTGGGGCGGAGAGATGCAAGGCTTTTCCCCTGTCGCAGATAGGAAAAAGTCTACGGGAGACTCCCAATGCGAAGAGCAATCTGAAAAGAAGGTCAAGCGATCTCAAACCGGTTCTCCCTATCGCCGGGCCTGCTTTGATCCTCGAGGATATGCCGGAGGATTACCGCGACAAGCTCCTCTGCACAGCCCCGGGGAAGCCCTCGAATCGATTGCCCGCGGCGCCACGTTTCATGGCTGGCGGCGTTACACATCCGTTGGTTGGTCGCTGTGAATGCCGGGGCATAAGTGAAGATGGCCTCGATATGAGGCCAGGTGTATCGGTTCGTTAACTTTTTGGACTCGAAAGGAGATAACGATCCATAGTCCCGAATCGGCACGACGTTCGTGTTCTTAGCGCTGAATCATCCTGAGAGAATCACGCGCAACCCGCTGTCAATGCGTTGAATGCGACCGATCGAACACTTGAAACTGAAGTCGTCCGAAAGGCGAATCCGGTAAGTTGGCACGGCGCATGATATAGATGCTTCCGCAGTCAACGAAGTAGGAAGAATCCAATGAAAGCAACGGGAACAAGCCCGATTGCAACCAAGAACAAACAAAACAACAGAAAAGGAACACCATCATGAAAACTACAATCAAATTCATCCAATCCGGCGTCATGGCTCTTATGACCGCTGCCGGAATCGCACTCACCCTTTCGCCCATCGTGTCGAACGCTAACACGCCGGACGCGGCGAAGGTTGCCACACCAACCAAATCAATCACGGCAATTGACCGGTACATCAAGCCTTAACGGCAGGCGCTATCGGAGCATTTGAGTATATAGCCGCCGGCTTGCGCCGGCGGCTATTTTTTTAGTAGAAGCCGGTTGAGGATTGTGAGTGGAAACGTGCGAAGGTCCTGATATACGCTGACGGGAAATGTTCCCCAAGGCTTGACCATGGACACGCCCGTCAATTTGAGACTCGAGGACCTGACCTCCCGCAACGAGAAAATGGCGCGTTGTCTCAAGCTTGCCGAGCTGGCGGCCAAGTCCGAGGTCCCGGTTTTGATCCTGGGCGAGACCGGCACCGGGAAGACGCTGCTGGCCCGGGCGGTCCACAATTCATCGTCGCGGGCGAGCGGTCCTTTCATCTCGTTCAACGCCTCGGCAATGGCTGATACGCTGCTCGAGAGCCAGCTCTTCGGCCACGAGCGCGGGGCGTTTACCGGGGCGCTCAAGACGACAAAGGGTAAGTTCGAGCTGGCCAACTCAGGCACCTTGTTCTTCGACGAGATTGCCGATATGAGCGCCCTGGCCCAGGCAAAGATACTGCGCGCGGTCGAGTATGGCGAGTTCGAGCGGCTTGGGGGGGAGCGCATTCTGCGATCCGACGCCCGTATCATCTCGGCTACCAATCGGTCCCTTGAGCAGGATATCCGCGACGGCAAATTTCGCGAGGACTTGTTCCACCGGCTCAAGGGCGTCATACTCTCCGTTCCGCCGTTGCGCGAAAGGCCGGAGGATCTGCCGGCGCTCATCGCCGCGCAGCTCAAGGCCGCCACCCGGAGCGCGGGCAGGAAGATTACCGAGATCCATCCGGAAGCGATGGCGAAGCTGCTGAACCACGAGTGGCGGGGTAACTTGCGCGAAGTACACCATGTCATCCAGACTGTTGTGCTTTTTTGCGAAGGGAACGCCGTGTGCCCGGAGCATATCGTCATCGAGGAGAGCCATGATCGGCAACCGCCCAATGCCGGGCCACCCGTGCCGGAGCATGCAAAGGAGGAAGCCGGGGCCGGAGGGATGTTGCTCTCGGCAGCGATTGAAAGCCACATTCGGGCCGTATTCGAACGAGCGGGCCGAAACCGCCGGCAAACGGCGCGGCTTCTGGGAATTTCACGGGCGAGGCTTGCGCGGCACATGGCGAATTGGCCTGAAATATGATGCGCTGTGATGGATTCAAAACAATGCCAATGGGCTCATTGCGACTCCGGACCGGGCTCGAAATGGCCCACGCTCCGGGTTATCGGAAACGCAACGCGTCGCGTTGTTCCGGCTGGCCAGCGCGGATATTTCAACTAACAAGATATTACCTATGAAACAGATGCGAGAAGATCGAAGACTCGCGAGAAATATCCCGCACGCACGCAGGTGGGCTGGCATGGTTCTTGATGCTTTTTTCATTGAATGAGTCCCGGAAAAGAAAAAACGAATGATGGACAAGGCGCTCGAAAGCGTCTCATCCGCCTCGACGACCTGATTCCAAAAGGCGACGTGAAAGGCGGGCGGCAGCTGACGTTCGGAGCGGTCGATGTGAACTCCGGCAAGACAGGGAGGAAGAGATTAACCGAACAAGGGAAGTAGGGTCAGATCGTCGACTGCTGTCTGGAAAAACAAAAGTAGAGTCCGCGCCTGGCCATCAACTCATCGTGCGCACCGGCTTTGTCAAAGATTAGGATGGGCCAGACTTCGCCTCCCATGCGGCGGCCCTTCTAGTTAGCCATGTGAACCGAACAGACTTGCCAACCTGCGGATACGAGGCAAAGTCGTGAATAACCGCCCAGCAGGCTATGGGCAAACGCTCAAAGGAGAATACCGATGAAATACATGCTCACCTGGTCGGAACGTCCGCAAGGGTCGCCAATGGAATACGAGAACGCCCAGAAGCGGATTCTCGAAGTTTTCACGCAATGGAAGGCGCCGGCCAATTTTAATATCGAGTTGTTTGTAATTCGAGTGGGTGACTGGGGTGGATATATGATGTTGGAGTGCGACGATCCATTGGCGGTTCACAAGTTCTGCTCGATGTTGCCTGCGTTTGTATTCGAGGCACGGCCTGTAGTTCCTGTCATGGATGCTGTCCGGGTCGAGCTCGAAGCAATCGCCTGGCGCGACGGACTCAAACCCGAGTGATATTGCTCACGTTTGGGATTATTTCCCAGCGCCAAACTCATTCTCAAGCGAGCACTTCAGCCTGCATAGAGGGGACTATAAGTCTACCCCTGTTCCAAAAAATGAAGAAATATGATCGGCAATGAGTGCAGTTTTTATTTTTTCTGGTCGCGGCAGAGGAAATAGCCGATGCACCAGAAAACCCATTTGCAGGTTAACGTTGCGTAAAACAAGTGCGAACTGGATATCGCTTACACCGCGTTGTAGAGAAGACAGAACTTGTCAAAACGACTGGTTGCCATTTCGCAGAACTTATCGAGTCTCTTCGGGGAAACTCCCAGATATTTGGCAATGTCCTTGGGAAGTTCGCAGGCGGATGGATTGGGGAGTGAAGCCTTGAGAATCCGGTGGGCGACGCAATTGGCGAGGAAGACAAGGTAGCAGATGTCTTTGCTGCCGAGAGCAGGATCATGATGGTGGAGGATTCCATCAACGATGCTTTTGGGCAGATTCCAGTTTTCGGCAATGAACCCGCCGAGGCTGGCGTGGCTGATTCCAAGTATCCGGGACTCGGCTTCGATGCAACTCAGCCGTTCGGAAGCGCGAAGCTCGGAAATAGCGCGAAAAATCGAATGGTCGATGAAGTGCCCCATGACGAGCTTGCCAACGTCGTGCAGGAGCGCGGTGGTGAATACCTCCGGTGACGAAGCAAGATCACAGTAACACGATGCGATCTCTCCAGCGAGTGCCGTTGCGACCGAGTGTTTCCAGAGTTCTCCCTCCTCCAGCCTGTACGCGGGAAAAGCAACCTTGAATATGGAACGCACTTCTTTGGAAACAGCAATGGTGAGAACTTGAGCCGACCCGAGACGCAGCACGGCCTCATAAGCCGTGCCCACCCGTTCTTCTGTGGCATAAGCGGCGCTATTTGCGGCAGAAAGCAATTTAAGGGTAAGAGCCTGGTCGTATTTGACGCAACTCGCCACAGCATCAACATCATAACTCTGATTCGAAACAATCTGGGCAAGACGTACGGTCGTCCCCGGAAACGCGGGAAGCTTGCGTGCCTGGTAGAGCAGTTCGTCGAGGTTGATTGTCGCGGACATGGAGCGGGTTATTGATGTGGTCAGTATGGTGTGTGAGGGAGTATTTCGACAGTTTCCTAAAAATGTTTAGTAAGTCGCCAAAATCGGTAAAATACTCCGCAAGAGACGAGTCGAGAATGCCTGCGCAGATACGACAGGCAACCGGTATCAAAGCTCTCGCCAAGAGCCACTACGGTTACCCGGACCGCAACTTCTCAAGAGCGGCTGCCAAAAATTGCAGACATCGGCGTAAAGCCGGCCGCCTTGAATCCCCTACACGCCCGGAACTGGGCGAATCCGTCCGCCTGCGGGACATCCTGGCCTGTTCTCGGGATGATCCCACCGCAGTCGCACTCGCCGACCCGGAGGGAAATGGCTCAGGGCATCGGAAACTCCATTCCGATTCAGGTTGCGTTCAGCTTGCCCGGCAATCATGGGAAATGCCTTGCTTTAGCTTTGATCCATCCTAGCGCCGCGACCCCATGAGAATCCTGATTGTAGAAGATGAACAGAAAGTAGCCCAATTCATCAAACGTAGTCTTGAAGAGGTCGATTACTCGACAAAAACGGTCCGCACGTGCGCGGAGGCCCATGACGCGCTCGCGGACAGCCCATACGACGCCATCGTCCTCGACCTTGGCTTGCCGGACGGCGAAGGATTGACTGTGCTTAAGGAGTGGCGCGCCAACGGGTTCAGCGAGCCCGTATTGATCCTGAGCGCGCGGGACGCGGTGCATGACCGGGTCAAAGGGCTGAATCTGGGGGCAGACGATTACCTGGCCAAGCCGTTCAGCATGGAAGAGCTGCTGGCGCGGGTGCGGTCGCTGCTGCGCCGTAAGCTCGACAAGAAGGCGACGGTGTTCGACCACCACGGCATCCGGCTGGACCTCGTGGCGCACACGGCCACTCTGGGCGGACACCCGGTGGATTTGACGGGTCGGGAGTTCGCGTTGCTGGAGGTATTCATGCAGAACCAGGGGCGCGTATTGACCCGCAGCCTGATCACCGAGAAGATATGGGACTCCCATGACGAACTGGATGCGAACCTGTTGGACGTTTACATGCGGAGGCTTCGCATAAAGCTGGCGGCCTCACCCGATGAGCAGGTCTTCAAGACGATCCGGGGAGTCGGCTACCAGATGATATGAAGTCCCTGGGATCGAGGCTCACCGTTTGGTACGTGGTAGTTGTTATGGCGACCATGTTTGGCGCGCTGCTCTTCGGACATTGGCTCCTGAACCGCGAGATGATGAAGGGGATCGACCTGCTGAACAAGGCCGAATTCCAGGAAATCCCGATGCGGGCCGACGCAGGGTCACGAGACCTGTCGCAGGCGGAATTGCTCTCGCGAGTTGCGCAGGAGGCGAAGCTGGACGCGGCGCTCTATCTTTTCCAGGTCAGGAGCGCCAATGGCGACATCCTCTTCCGCTCGGAGAACATGGGGACCGGAGTGCTGCCGCCCAATCCCTCCGGCATTCCCACCTGGACTTGCAACTGCGAATCGGTCGGCCCGGTGCGAGTCTCGGAGTTCCGCGAGGGGCCGCTGAAGGTGCAGGTCGCGAGCCCGCTGCGAAGCGTGGACCGCCTGTTCCGCTCCTATGTGGAGGTGGGGGTGATCATGCTCGGGATGGTGCTGGTGGTGAGTATCTTTTTTGGCCTGTGGCTGAAACGGCTGGCTCTCGATCCGATCCGCCGCATCCAGCAAACGGCCGCTCGCATCAGCGCGGATAATCTCAGCGAGCGCATCCCGGCCGGCGCCGGCAACGACGAGGTGACGGACCTCGCGCGGCTGCTGAACCAGATGTTCGACCGGCTCGAGAAATCGTTCTTCCAGCTCTGGCGCTTCGCGGGAAACGCTTCGCACGAGTTGAAGACGCCTCTGTCGATCATCCGGCTGCAATCCGAGAAGCTGCTGATGCAAGGGAGCCTGTCGGTCGCGCAACAGGAGTCGGTGCAACAGCAGCTCGAAAGCATCGCGCGGCTGACAACTGTCATCGAGAAGCTGCTGTTCCTGGCAAGGTCGGAGGTGGGGGCGATCGATCTCAATTTGAAGACGCAGTGCGCGGGGGCGCTGATCAAGGCGTTCAGCGAAGATGCCGTCGTGTTGTGCGAGGAAGCAAAGGTCGAGTTGGTCATCGCGAAGAATATCGACACGCAGGCGACCTTCGACGCCGCGCTGCTGCGGCAGGTGCTGCTGAACTTGCTCAGTAATGCGATCCGGTTCACCCCGGCCGGCGGGCAAATCACGCTTTCATCGTGGACGCGCGAGAACCGGTGGATGGTTTCCATAGAGGATACGGGGCCGGGGCTGCCACCATCGACAGTCGAGGAAGTGTTCGAACCATTTGTCCGGGTCGGGTCAGGCCTATCGACCGCCAGCATCG
>Ga0302320_10022476_pt1 | contig 12453 bp, 15 predicted proteins | sample Bog_T0_3_FD_202130 | JGI IMG/M metagenome (GOLD analysis project Ga0302320, IMG submission 202130) | Peat permafrost microbial communities from Stordalen Mire near Abisko, Sweden - Bog_T0_3 | ecosystem: Environmental > Terrestrial > Soil > Wetlands > Peat | place: Sweden: Abisko, Stordalen Mire...
CTGGTAACACATTAGCAGCTGACCTGGTAAGTAATTAGCAGCAGGGGTGGTAAGACATTAGCGGCTGGCCTGGTAAGTAATTAGAAAAATACGCACTAAAAGCTGCTAATTGATCAATATCATTACTCTGACCACCTGCCAATACAGAATATATTTGCTTATTAACAAAATCTTCATTCGCTGAATATCTCCCATCAGCTTCTAATAAGTCACGACTTACCACTTCTCCATCTTCAGATTCCGCCTCGCGACGGACACCCTTGCGATTTTGGCTAACAGTTCCTTCTATCAGGCCTGTAAGGGACTTGCACCCTCAAGTAAACGCGCCCTGCCGGGCGCACAATAAAAAAAGGGCATCAGCAGTTGCCGAGCCCTTAAATTATCCAATTAAACATGTCTTATCTTAAATTAAGACATTAGCCTCATCCCAGGCAAATGTAGCTTCTTCTTCCTGTTGAGCCTTCTGATTTGATTCTTGATTATTTGGTCCGTTCATAGGAATATACCTCCTTAAAGCCCCCATGGGAAATTTTTTCCCTTATCTTGGGTTAGATTAGTTAAGGATAATATAGCCTATTTTATTAGAGTTGTCTAATAATTTTTTAAATATTTTATTAGAACATTCTAATCAAATTTTATAAAATTGATTATAAATATTTAATAAATCTCAATGGCCTTTTTTAAAAACTGTCGATAACATCCCCAGAATGCTGGCAAACTTCTCTCGAGGCTTACCCAAAATAGATCCTCGTTGAATTTCAGCCGCATCAATGGTTTTCCAATTCTCAAACGTCACCACACGCACATCACGGTCTTTAAGAAATTTAAAAACCGCATCGGAATCTGGGGTTTCACAAGGATTTAAACGATCTAAATCTTGAATAAGTGATTTAACCGTCTCTTCAGCAGAAGGTTTATTAGTACCAATAACCCCCACAGGCCCTGTTTTAATCCAACCAGCCACATACCACCCAGTTTTGATTTTATCCTCATCAATGACCCTGCCTGCTTGATTAGGGATAATTCCCGCCTGTTCAGAAAAAGGCAGTCCTTCAATAGAAACACCTGAATACCCCACACTTCGAAAAAGAATGCCACAATCAATCTCTTCAAATTTTCCAGTCCCTCGCACTTTTTGCTTGTTTGGCTCTCCTGAAAGCGTATTAATTTCAAATTTAGCCTTCTGAACCTGTTCTTTTCCAATAATTTCAATCGGACTTCTGTAAAAATGCATAACAAATTTACGCTTACGCTCATTAGGAGCAATGGCTGGAAACTTGCTTAAAATCTCAAAATTCTTCTTTTTACCTGCATTAAGAGGGTCTTCCAACTCTTTTTGGCTTGACTCATTGAGCACAAGATCCTGGGGATCTATGACCGGATAGCAATCTGCCAAGTCACCCATTTCTCTGATTTCTTTAGCAGTGAAGGACGCTTGCACTGGACCTCTTCTACCATAAAGATGAACTTCTTTGATTTTGCTTTCAGATAAAACATCTAATGCATTTTGTGAAATATCTGTTTTTTCCAATTCATCAGTGGTTTTACAAAGAACCCGGGCCACATCCATAGCCACATTTCCATTACCAACCACAATAGCCACTTCATGGGATAGGTCAAAATGACGGCCTTGAAAATCTGGATGACCATTATACCAGGCTACAAATTCAGTAGCTGTATAACTACCAGCCAAATCTTCTCCTTTAATACCTAAACGCCTATCTGTTTCAGTACCATATGAAAAAACAACAGCATCATAAAATTTATTCAACTCAAAAACACTAATGTCTTTCCCAACAGTCACATGTCCAAAAAATGAAAATTTAGGCTTATTCGCCGTTTTCTCAAAAACCTTTGTAACACTTTTAATTTTAAAATGATCCGGAGCCACCCCATAACGCACCAAGCCATACGGCACAGGCAATTTATCAAACATATCTACTTTAATATTAATTTCTTGACGCGCCAGCGCTTCTGCTGTGTAAAATCCACTAGGTCCACTGCCAATAATAGCTACTCTTAAAGGACGCTCAGGTGTTCCCAGAACTGACATATTATTTTCCTTTCTACTAGCGTTTAAATTCTGTAGCTAATACCAAATGTTTGATACCTACCTTGGATGCCGCATCAATAACTTGAACCACAAAATTATACTTTACATTTCGATCCCCGCTTATAATAATGGCCGGATCTCTATAAGCTTTCATAATGCGCTTAAGTTTGAATTTAAACACATCCATATCTAATTTTAAATTATACCTCTCATTTTCTAAATACACATCCCCCACGGCTGTAACACTAACATTAATATCCTTACTTTCTAATGGCTGTTGATTATTTGAAACCTGAGGTAAGGCGATTTTAAGGCTGGAACGATAAATCAAAGGGGTTGTAACCATGAACACGATCAATAAAACCAAAATAACATCCGTAAAAGGAGCAATGTTAATCTCTGCAATCAGTTTAGAATTTCTTTTTCGAGTTCTCATTTTCTCTTAACACACATTAAATCTACTAGCTCTGACGCAGCTAATTCCATATCAACCACAAAATTATCAATTTTACGGGTAAACCAATTATAACTAAGAACTGCAGGGATCGCGACTAAAAGACCTGCTGCAGTGCACACCAGCGCTTCTGCGATACCTACCGTCACCACATCCATGCCACCACTACCAGCTTTGGCAATATCACAAAAAGCCCTCATGATACCTATGACAGTTCCCAAAAGACCAATATAAACCGCAGTCCCACCGATGCTTCCTACAATACTGGTAAAACGCTCTAATTTAATTGTTTCAATTGTTATTTCCCGCTCCATGGCGTTAGAAATAAGTTTTTCATCATGCCCATGCATATTTAATCCTGCAAGGGCTACTTTAGAAACGGGAGTATCTATGTTTTTACAAAACCCTATCGCATTAAGTATGTGGTGACCAATAAGTTCTTTACGGATCTGGTCAATGATAACAGCCCGAGGATATTTTGAACGGAAATTAAAATATAATATACGCTCAACAATCACAGCAATGGAAACAAAAGAACAAAAAATAAGGATGTACATCGTAAAACCACCGGCAGAAATAATTTCAAACAAACCCTGACCTTTAAACATGATTATCCTTTCTAATTAAAATATTTTTTAATTTTAACCCAATGAATTAGAGAAAACAAGACAAATATATCAATAAATAAGTCATTTCCATCTTGACTTACCCACCTGTTAAGTTAAAATAACTCATCTAAAGCTCAATACATTCTAACATTTAAATTTATAAATTTATTATAAACTGGAGCGCAAATGATTATAGGAATTCCTAAAGAAACTCATCCCGGGGAACAACGGGTCGCTTTTATCCCTTCTTCAGTGGATCGTTTGATCAAAAAAGGCGCGCAAGTTATTATAGAAGCAGGTTTAGGAAATTCCATCGGCATTTCTGATGAAGAGTATAAAAAAGCTGGCGCTTCCGTTGAAGGTAATCGTCATGCCCTGTTATCCTCTGCAGATATCATCCTTCGCCTTCGTAAACCCCCTATTGAAGAAATCAGCCTATTGAAAAAAGGATCTATCCATATCAGCTTTCTTGATCCTTTTAATGAAAAGATTTTAGTTGATACCTTAGCGCAAAATCAAATCAGCGCATTTAGCATGGAGATGATCCCTCGCACAACCCGCGCCCAAAAAATGGATGCCCTTAGTTCTCAGGCGAATTTAGCAGGATATGTGACAGTTATCCTGGCTGCAGAACGTCTACCTAAAATATTTCCAATGCTCATGACCCCTGCAGGAACCATTGCTCCCGCTCGAGTTTTTATTATTGGTGCTGGCGTGGCTGGTTTACAAGCCATTGCAACCGCCAAACGTTTAGGGGCTCGCGTTGAAGCTTTCGATACCCGCGCTGTTGTCAAAGAACAAGTCCAATCCCTAGGAGCCAAATTTGTTGAAATTGATTTAGGTGAAACCGGACAAACGGCTCAAGGGTATGCCAAGGCATTAACTCCCGAACAATTAGAGAAGCAACGCCAAGGAATGGCCAAGGTCTGCGTTCAATCCGATGTTGTTATAACAACTGCCCAACTCTTCGGACGAAAAGCTCCTGTAGTATTATCCAAAGATATCATCGCCCAAATGAAACCTGGCACTATCATCGTCGATATGGCCGTTGAATCAGGCGGCAATGTGGAAGGTTCTAAACTTAACGAAGAAGTTGTTACATCTAATGGTGTGCGCATCTTAGGCATTGGCAATCTTCCTGGTAAAGTTGCTGTGCACGCCTCTCAAGTGTACTCCACTAATTTACACAATCTGCTTGAAGAATACTGGGATAAGGATACTAAAGCTTTTAAACTTAATACAGAGGACGAAATCATCAAAGGAGCTTTAATCACCCATCAAGGTCAGATTATTAACGAAGTGGTCAAAAATATTAAAGGATAAAACACTATGGAACTCATCTATCTTCTCTTTATACTTGTGCTTTCGGTTTTCTTAGGGTTTGCTCTCATTTCACGCGTTCCCCCGCTTTTACACACTCCTTTGATGTCTGAAGCTAATGCCATATGCGGGATCATTATCATCGGCGCCTTAATTGCCGCAGGATCAGAAGCTAGTAGCCTATTAACTATTATTTTAGGAACATCGGCTGTAGCCTTAGCAACCTTTAACGTCGTTGGCGGCTATCTGGTCACAGAACGCATGCTAAAAATGTTTAAAAAGAACGAATAATTCAATGAATAATGAATTTTTAACAAACTTCGTCTATATTATCAGTTCCATCCTATTTGCTTTTGGTTTAAAATTTTTGGGTTCACCTGTTACTGCCCGTCGTGGTAATATGCTCTCTGCAACAGGTATGCTATTAGCTGTATTAGCAACTTTGTTCAGCGGACACATGATCAGCTTTCAATGGATTCTCATCGGAATTGTCATCGGCGGTAGTTTAGGCGCCTTAGTTGCTTTCAAAGCAGCAATGACCCAAATGCCAGAAATGATCGCCCTTTTACACGGTTGCGGGGCTTTAGCCAGTGTTTTTGTTGACTGGACCGCATATCATGTTCATGGCGCGACCGACTTAACAAATGCCATTACACTTTATTTGTCAATTGTTATCGGCGGGCTCACAGTCACAGGAAGCGCCATTGCCTGGGGTAAATTAAGCGAAAAACTAACTGGTAAAGCTATTCTTTTCACCGGCCAAAAATTCCTTAATATTGCTATTATAAGCGCAATACTTATATTAGGAATAATGTTCATCATTGACCCAACCAAATACTACCTATTCCTTATAATTTTAGGTTTATCCCTAATATTTGGTATTTTCTTGGTTATCCCCATTGGTGGCGCAGATATGCCGGTGGTTATCTCTGTTTTAAATAGTTATTCTGGTGTTGTGGCTTGCACCACAGGATTCGTTATTCACAATACCCTTCTCATTGTCGTTGGCGCGCTTGTTGGGGCTAACGGTATTATTTTAAGTATTATCATGTGCAAAGCCATGAACCGATCGATCACCAACGTTCTTTTCGGTGCATTCGGTACTGTTGTTAAAAAGATTGGTACTGATGAGAAAAAAGAAGCTAAAGCGATCAGCGTAGAAGATGCTTTCTTAATCTTAGAGAATGCTAAATCAGTCGTTATTATTCCTGGCTACGGTTTAGCTGTCGCTCAAGCTCAACATGCCGTCAGGGAATTAAGCGAATTTTTAGAAAAAAATGGCTGCGATGTTAAATACGCTATTCATCCCGTTGCAGGACGCATGCCGGGACACATGAATGTTTTATTAGCCGAAGCCAATATCCCTTATGATCAATTATTAGAAATGGATGCCATCAACCCTCTTATGGAAACTGTTGATGTATCTATCATTATCGGGGCTAATGACGTTGTTAACCCAGCTTCACGTCATGATAAATCAAGCCCTATTTATGGCATGCCCATCATCAACGCAGATAAAGCTAAAACTGTATTTGTGCTTAAACGTTCGATGGCTACTGGTTTTGCTGGCATTGAAAATGAATTATTCTATTACGATAATTGCCGCATGATTTTTGGCGACGCCAAACAAACAGTTCAAGCATTGGTTGCAGAATTCAAAAGCAGTCAACAACACTAATCACATTGCTTTAAATATAATAAAAAGGGACATCTTAAAGATGTCCCTTTTTTAATTTAAATCAATTTATAATTTTTACTACATATCCTTATTCTCTTGTTTTTGAATTATTTTTTCAATTATAGTCAAATTCACTTTATTCTCATCAGATAAATTAATAAATCTTGCTCTAACTTCACAAATTTTAACATTAAAACATGGCTTAGCATCTATCACTATGGCTTCTAGCTCCAGTACAAGTGGTGCTAATTCAGGAATTCCTATTTTTAAATAGATAGTTTTGCCATTAAATTTCACATCACCGGGAGCCAAAAACATGACTCCACCAGCGCTAATATTCTTAATAACTGACATGTCCCAGTGTTTGGTAGGAAAATCAGCTATGCAATAAAGGATAGTTAAAATTTTATTTACTCTTTGGTGTTGACGATTTTTATCAATCATCCAATTTACCCCAAACTGATTTGTTCAGGAAGCCTACTGTGAGGAGTCATAGCCTCTAATGATTTAATTTCAATTATTGCTAAATGAAAATTTGCATCTTCTGGGCCAGCGAAATATTGACGCAACATTGGCACATTTTCAAATATTATTGTTTTCCGAGCAATGTCCGTGCTGATCGTTGCAACTCCTGTGACCCTGCAATACCACATCTTACGATCCACATAACAAACTTCTACATTGGGATTTGCTTGAATTTGAGGTATCGTCCGGGATCTGCCTAAAAGAGCTAACAATAATTCTCCTTCTTCAGTTAAATAGGGCATCATAGGTCGAACATGAGGCTTATTGCCCTCAACTGTTGCTAAAAAACCAAAACCTGCATCACTGATAATGTCCAAGGCTTCTTCTTTATTCATAAAATCTCCCCTTTGATTTCTTATTTAAACTTATCCGTCCCAATTCGTTCCTTATTCTTAACAGCAACAATCTCCGCCATAATAGAAATAGCAATTTCTTCAGGTGTCTGACTCCCAATATCAAGCCCCATAGGAATATGCACCGCTCTTAAATACTTATCTTCTACTCCCAATTTTCTAAGCCGTCCAAGAAACTTAATTTTTTTTGGCTTACTGGAAATCACCCCTATATAAGCCGCTGATGATTTTACAATGATTTTTAAGCACTCAAAATCATACTCATTGCCTTGGGTAACTATGGTGATGTAGGTGTTGTATTCAATATTTAGTTTGGCTAATTCACTGGCATGATTGCCAACGATAATTCGATCAACGTGAGGAAAACGGGTTTTATTAGAAAATTGTTTACGATCATCAATAACTGTAACCTTAAAGCCTAAAGTTTTAGCAAAAGCTGATAAGGGAAGTGCAATATGCCCAGCCCCACAAATAATCAAATGATCCTTAGGGGCGAAAGGTTCGATAAACACCTTCATTTGCCCACCGCAGACTGATTCTCCTTCCCGGCCAAAATAATTATAAGTAACTGTTAGGGGTTTTTGTTTTTGAATAGCCTTGAGGCATTCAGCGATTGCGGCTTTTTCATTGCGCCCACCACCGATACTTCCTTCAGAACTGCCATCATCAAAAACGATCATTTTGGCCCCCGCTTTACGCGGGGTACCTTTTAATGTTGAATCAATAATGGTGGCAAAAGCATAATTCTGCCCCTTTTGAGAAGCCTTAAGCGCTTTGTAAATAATTGCAGAGGACATCTTTATTTAACGTAAGCTTTTACAATCGTTTGATCCTGCACGGGACGATCACCCGTACCTGTTGGTGTATTTTCAATCTTTGATACAATATCATATCCCTGAGAAACACGGCCAAAAATAGTATGATGGCCATTTAACCATGTAGTTGGAGCTGTCGTAATAAAAAATTGACTGCCATTGGTATCTGGACCACGATTAGCCATGGCTAAGGTGCCTGCTTGATCGAAGGAGAGATCAGGATTAATTTCATCTGCAAAATCACGTCCCCACAAGCTTGTCCCACCACTGCCTGTACCAGTTGGATCCCCACCTTGGATCATAAAACCTTTAATAACACGATGAAAAATTAAACCATTGTAATAGCCTTTTTTAACCAATCCGACAAAATTTTCCACGGTTTTGGGAGCTTTATCCGCGAATAAGGTTAATTCTATATTGCCTTGATTTGTTTCTAAAATTACGGTTGTTGATTTCACGTTTGACTCCTGTGCTTGGGTTAGAGAGATAGGTATAATAACGGAGATACAAAGAAATAGCAACCTGCAAATTCGAAGCTTATTAAAGAAACACTGTGACGAGTAATTCATAATATTCTCCTGTAAGATAATTTAAGCATTTGTTGCATCTTCTGAAACCTGCATTGAGTTGCCTGTTGAAGGTATTGATGGCAATCCTAATTCTGAACGAAAGATTCGATTCTGTTCTCTTAAACGTTGAATTTCTTCTTCTAATAAAGTTTTAATCTTATTAGAATCACGCACATGAACATAAAAGACTTTTAATTCATTCTGTAAAAGATTAATATTTTTATTCTTTTCAACTAAAAGGACTTCCAGTTTTTCTAATCTACTGAGGGATTCTTTTGATTGGGGGATTATGAATGATTCAGGTTTTGATTCCTTTTTTGCTTCAGGCACAGATTTTGCAAATTCAGGACCCAGTAATTTAACAGCCCAGCATAGCCCAGTAATCATAACAGCCAAATAAAGAAAAAACATAGCTCACCTTTCATTGACAGTTAGAACTGATTTTGTTTATAATAACTTTATGAATACATGCATACTTTTATCTGCTGGCCTCAGCGAACGATTTGGCTCACCTAAAGCTTTAGCACGCATCGGTGATATTACAGCTATTGAATTAGTACAAAAAACATTGCTCAAAAGTTGTTGTGAAAATATTATCGTAGTTTTGGGCGCTTCCTCAACGCTCATACAACCCTATATATTTATACACAGCCGTATTAATGTTGTCTATAATAAAGATTACAATTTTGGTCAGACATCTTCAGTTCAAGCTGGATGGCGCCAAGCAGATCTTGCATCCGAAGGAATACTTCTACTGCCAGTGGATTGCCCCTTAGTTCAATCAACAACTATCGACAAAATTATTCTATCTTTTAAAAATAATTCTCAAAACATATTAATTCCTACATATAAAAATAAAAAAGGTCACCCTCCTATTTTCCATCAACGCTTAAAATCTAAAATCCTCAATCTTCCCTTGAGTCATGGTCTTAATTCTTTATTTGACCAATATCCTCCGCAGACTATTGAGATAGAAGATCCTGGCATTATCAAAAGCTTTAACACTATGGAAGAATTTGAAGCAATAAAAAAGCCCTGCTAAAAGCAGGGCTAAAATTATTATTTTAATTCTAATTTACTTCCAAACGATCGCTTTAGCAGTATACGTCGAACGAATATAGGCATTACTTAAATCTTTAGGAGCATACTTTTTCCAGAAGCCTGTGGCATCACTTTCAATATCAGTGATAGCATCTGCACCTAAATTGCCAGCTTCTTGTTTTAACTTGGGCAAAACATCTGTCAAAACTTGACGCCGTTCTGTCGTGACCGAAACTTCGGCAATTTGAGTATATGGCTTATCCGTATTCTCAACATAGGCAACATCATCAATGTTCGTTTTAGGAACAAAGTAATCATCTGAGGTGTCTTTGGAGTCAATTTGATAGACTGTACAGCCGGATGAAAATACAGCTAAAAATAATAGAGAAAAAAGTATGCGTTTCATGGTTTTCCTAACTTTATAAAATGTAAATAACTAATAATAAATTATAGTATCAAATGTGTCTAAACACAAAGCTTTTAATAAGATTTTAGATTACTGATTTTTTTCTTTTAATGCTTTGATGATTTTATCTGGAGTAATAGGTAATTCTAAAATACGTACACCTATCGCATCTTCTACGGCATTAGCAATCGCTGCAGCCGTTGGCAATAAAGCAGCCTCTCCCATTCCCTTGGCCCCAAAAGGCCCTTCAAGCTCATCCGTTTCTACTAAAATACTATTCATTTTAGGCATCCCAATAGAGCGTGGTACACGGTAACCAGCAAAATTGGCATTTTGAACACGGCCATTTTTAAATCTTAAATCTTCATAAAAAGTGTACCCGATACCCATAGCCAAAGAACCTTCGATTTGACCTTCCACCGACTGAGGATTGATGGCTTTACCAATATCATGAGCGTCCCATAATTGAAGAACCTTCACAACACCCGTATCAGTATCGACTTCAACTTCTGCAATCTGTGCTTCAAAACCATATGATCCAGAAACGTTACCTTCACCGGAACGAAAATCAATAGGAGTCGTTTTCGGATTGTAGCTGCCACGACCAATAATTTGCTTACCATACTTAAATGAATAACAAAGTTCCAAGGCCTTGTCAAAACTCATAAGCGTACGACCATCTTTTTTAATTAAAACTTTTTCAGCCTTGATATCCAAATCATCAATACTTAAATTATTATCATTAGCAACAATCTCTAATATCTGCATCTTAGCATCACGCCCACCGAGTAAAGCAGCATTACCAGAGATAAAGGTCACACGGCTGGCAAAAGAACCAGTATCAAAAGGAGTGATTTCAGTATCACCGGCCTTGCATTTAATACGGCTAAAACTGACACCCAAAGCTTGGGCGGCAATTTGTGACAAAGCTGTATTTGACCCTTGCCCTGTATCTGCAGCACCGGTAAATAAATACACGGAACCGTCCTCTTCAACTTTAACAATAGCACCGGCTGATTCATGGGATTTGTACATTTTAGAACCCATAACATCTGCCGCAATCCCAATACCTATACCACGCTTCAAATGCTGTTGTTTGCCACGTTTTTCATTCCAACCAGAGGCAATTACAGCTTTTTCAATACATTCACGTAATCCATTGGTAGTCAAAATCATTTTATTGACTGTCACCATGTTAGGTTCCGTAATATTCTTAAGTCGAAATTCAATCGGATCCATGCCAATATCTCGAGCCACCATGTCCATATGCGATTCAATTGCAAACCCACTCTGTACACCGCCAAAGCCACGCATGGCTCCACTAATAGGATTATTAGTATAAACCCTATAGCCAGTCATGCGAAAATGCTGAATCTTGTACACCATGAAAATACGCATCATAGCCGCAGCCAATACCGTTGGCCCATAAGAGCAATACGCCCCACCATCCGCCAAGACCTCACCAGTTATCGCCAGGAGCGTTCCGTCTTTTTTAACTCCTGTTTTAACCTTATATATCATCCCATGCTTACGTCGGGTGGTTGTGAATTCTTCTTCTCGGGTCAAACAAATTTTAACAGGTAAACCGCCAGCTTTTTTGGAAAGTAAACAAGCCGCAAAATCCATTGGCAACATTTCTAATTTTCCACCAAATCCACCGCCAACTGCCATTTTAATGACACGGACATCATTTAAATCCATTTTTAAAGTTTTAGCCAAAGACTCACGGCATTTGAAAGGTGCTTGTGAAGATGACCACAGGGTGATTTTATTAGTAAAAGTTTCCCATTGCCCAACGCAGACATGCGGTTCCATCGGTGAAGGATGCGCTACAGGGCACCAAAATTTAGTCTCGCGCACCGAATCAGCTTCCTTCATCAAGCGTTCAGGATTGCCAAAATTAACCGGCAAAATCAAAGCAATATTATTAAGGGATTCATGGATTGCCGGGGCACCTGGTTTTATTGCTTCTTCAATCTCAAAAACACCAGGTAGGATTTCATATTTGACATCAATCAATCGCAAGGCTTCATCAGCTGTTTCTTCATCAATAGCCGCCACTGCTGCTAATTCATCTCCAATGTAGCGAACTTTATCAGCTTCGATGGCCATCTGATCAACAGTGTGTGGAAAAAAATATTCATTAGAACCAAATTTAATTTGGAAGGTATCTTTGGCTGTAATGATCGCCTTCACGCCAGGCAATGCTTCTGCTTTAGAAGTATCAATGCTAATAATGCGTGCATGCGCATGGGGAGAACGCAGCATCTTACCCACCAACATATTAGCCATCTGCACATCAAAAACATACTTAAGCTGTCCCGTGACAATACCCCTACCCTCTATACGGGGAACACTTTTACCAACAGGGTCAATGTATTCATCGACGAACTTGGATTTTTTAGGTGTCAAGGCCATATTATTCTTTCATCTTTTTGCCAGCTTCGTGAACGGCTTCAAAAATTTTAGGATACCCGGCACAACGGCATATATTACCATCTAAGGCGTATTCGATCTCATGTTGTGTGGGTTCAGGATTTTTCTCGAGAAGCGCTACTGAAGACATAATCATGCCTGGGATACAAAAACCACATTGCACTGAACCACAATCTATAAAAGCCTGTTGAACCG
>Ga0302320_10022480_pt1 | contig 12449 bp, 8 predicted proteins | sample Bog_T0_3_FD_202130 | JGI IMG/M metagenome (GOLD analysis project Ga0302320, IMG submission 202130) | Peat permafrost microbial communities from Stordalen Mire near Abisko, Sweden - Bog_T0_3 | ecosystem: Environmental > Terrestrial > Soil > Wetlands > Peat | place: Sweden: Abisko, Stordalen Mire...
CATCATCGCCGTCCTTGACGATGTCCAGACGAAGTCCCGCGAGGACCAGGTGCGGTCGTCTATTTCGGAAGCCGAAGCTCGCCAGACCCAGGCGCAGCAACAGATTGCCGTGCTCGAAGCGCAACTCCACGAGAACCAGCTCCAGCAGGAGCAATCCACGGTTGACGCCGATGGCCGGGTGCACCAGGCGGAGGCCGATCTGGCCGCCGCCCAGGCAGAGCTTGCTCAGCAGGAAGCCTCTCTCAAGATAGCCGCGTGGGACCGCACGGCTTACACGAAACTGGCAAAGGACGGCGCCGTTCCGGAACGCCAGGGGCAGCAGGCAACCTCGACCGCCGATGCTCAGGAGGCTATGGTTGCCGCCTCACGGCGTAAGGTGGAAGCGGCCCGCGGGTCGCTCAATGTCGCGAAGGCGAGCCTCGCCAACCCCGGCATCCGCGAGGCGGCGTCGATCACCATTCGCAAACAGATTGCCCAGCAGCAATCCGAGATCGCCAGTGCCCACGACGAGGTTCAGCGGATCAAGAACCAACTGGTGGAAGCGCAGGCGAATCGCAGCGACCTGACTGTGGTGGCGCCGTTTGACGGCACCATTGCCACGCGCACCGCAGAGCCGGGTGAAGTGGTCCAGGCCGGGACGCCTATCGTCACCATGCTCGACATGACGAAGGTCTATCTGCGCGGTTTCATACCGGAAGGCGACATCGGTAAGGTAAAGCTCGGGCAGACGGCGCGGATTTTTCTGGATTCGGCTCCCACGAAACCCCTCGAAGCCGAGGTTTCGCGAATCGACCCGCAGGCCACATTTACGCCCGAAAATACCTACTTCCGCGATGACCGCGTGAAGCAGGTGGTAGGAGTCAAACTGCACGTCAAAACGGGCATCGGTTTCGCGAAGCCGGGCATGCCGGTGGATGGCGAGATTCTGGTATCCGGCGACACCTGGCCAGCCGAGACTCGCAAGTAGGAACGTACTCCGATGACCACCACTGCCATTCCGAATGCCGCGGCCGGAGCAGTCTCACCGCACGGTGCGGAGGTTCCCGCCATTAACGTTTCCGCCCTGGTCAAGACCTACGAGGGCGCGGTGCAGGCAGTCCGGGGTATCGATATTTCGGTAGCGAAAGGCGAGATCTTCGGCCTTATCGGACCGGACGGCGCGGGCAAGACGACCACGTTCCAGATCATGGCGGGAGTTATGGAAGCCACGTCGGGCGCGGTCACTATCTTCGGAGAACCGGCGCGAGATGCGCGCTTCCACACCGGTTACCTCACTCAAGCGTTCAGTCTGTATCCCGATCTCACCGTCTGGGAAAACATCCGCTACATTGGCGATCTGCGCGAGGTTCCGGGGGAGGAACTGGACGAACGCGGGCATCGCTACCTCGCGATGTTCGACATGGATCGTTTTGCCGAGCGGCTCGCGGGGCGTCTCAGCGGCGGCATGAAGCAGAAGCTGTCGCTGGTGTGCGCTCTCGTCGCACAGCCTCAGGTTCTGCTGCTGGATGAGCCGACGACCGGCGTCGATCCCGTCTCACGCCGCGAATTCTGGGACACGCTGGCTCACCTGGCCGCGGACGGTCTGACGATCATGATCGCGACCCCGTACCTTGATGAGGCCGAGCGTTGCCATCGTGTGGCCCTGATGCACCTCGGTGAGATACGGGAGATCGGTACGCCGGAGGAATTGCGCGATCGCTTAGGTGCCAGACGGCTTGAGATTCACACGGACAACCTCGGCCGCGCCGAAGAAGTTCTGGCGGATGCCGTTGACAGGAGTGCGGAGATTCGCCGCGAAATTATCGACGTCCAGCGGTTCGGCGATCGTCTGGACGTCATCGCGCCGCACCCGGAACGCGCCCGCGTCATCCTGGCCGACACGATGAGGGCCGCCGGCCTCACGCTGGACATTTATCGCGAAGACTCGCCCACCCTCGAAAACGCGTTCGTTGCCACCCTGCGTGCGGCGGGGCAGGAGATGAAGGCGCCACCGTATCCCGGCATTCACGATCATGCCGATCTGCGCGGCAGGATCGCGATCGGCGCCACCAATCTGACGAAACGCTTCGGCGATTTCACCGCCGTGAAGAACGTGAGCCTCGAAGTCAAGTACGGGGAGATCTATGGTCTGCTGGGCGCGAACGGAGCGGGGAAGACGACTACGATCAAGATGCTCTGTGGCTTGCTCGATCCTACTACCGGCGACATGCAGCTTACCGGCGAGCGGGGCAGTCTGCGTTCTCCCGAAGTCCGACAGCGCATCGGCTACATGTCTCAGAAATTTTCGCTCTATGACGATCTCTCGATCGGCGAAAACCTGGATTTCTTTGCCGGGGTCTATGGAGTTCCCGAGCGCGAGCGCGAAGACAAAAAGCGATGGGTAATGGCGTTTTCGGGTCTTGAAGGCAAGCTGGATCTGATTACCGGAAGCCTGCCCGGCGGCTGGAAACAGCGTGTGGCTTTTGGCGCTTCCATCATGCATGAGCCGGAAGTTTTGTTTCTGGACGAACCAACTTCGGGCGTGGACCCGCTGGCGCGCCGTGCCTTCTGGCGCATGATCAACAAGCTGGCAGATTTGGGGACGGCGATCCTGGTGACCACCCATTACCTGGAAGAGGCGGAGCAGTGCAACCGTCTGGGCTTCATGGTGGCGGGTGAACTCGCGGCCGAAGGGACGCCTCGCGGCGTCAAGGAGCAGCAGGGCGGACATTTGCTGGAGTTCATTGTCGACCAGCCTCAGAAAGCTTCCGATCTGCTGCGGCAAGGTACGGAGCGCTGGCGCGTATCGCTATTCGGCGACCGCCTGCATGTGATTACGGACGACGATCTGGAAGCCGGGCACGACGCCACAGTAGCGAAGCTCGTGGCCGCGGGAATTGGGATCAAGTCGGTAGTGGAGGAGCAGTATTCGCTGGAAGACGTTTTCATTGCGGTGGTGGAGAAGGCCCGCAAGCTGGGTAAGGTGGGCAGCGATGACTAACAGCCCATTGTCGGGCCGAGTTTGGGGCCCCGTCCCTGCCGAGGGCGACTGCACACGCCGTGACAGCCGCGTTCAGATTGTGGGTCGAGCGAAACTCGACGACGCATCCACCCGTATCCGCCGCGCCGGCACTGGTGCCGACGCTTCTCTGGCCACTCCAGAGGGCCGTTTCCCCGGGCTGATTTCAAAAGGGCACAGTACCGGGCCGGTCGGACACGCGACGAGAGTCGCGTTCTCGCGAATACAGACAATTCCCCCGGATTCCGGTTCACTTACAGCGTCGGGCGCATGGAGGCGCTTTTAACATATGCGTAGAATCATCGCTCAGGCTCGCAAAGAACTCACCCAAATCGTGCGCGACCCACTGGCGCTCGCGCTCGCGCTGGTGCTGCCGGTCGCGCTGTTGATGCTCCTCGGCACCGCAATGTCGATGACCGTCACCGGAATGCCGATCGTGGTCCAGGATCTGGACGGATCTCCGGCGTCACGCGATTTCGTCGATGCGTTTCGCGCGTCGAATACGTTCCATGTAGTCGAATGGTCCTCCAAACTACAGCCCTCCGAGGCGTTCCGCATGAATACAGCCCGGGGTGCGCTCATCATCCCGTATCACTTCGGGGAGAACCTGGCGCGCGGCGTCAACATGGAAGTCCAGATCCTCGTCGATGCAACCGACGCGAACACCGCAAAACTCGTTCAGGCCTATTCGGGCGAGATCATCGCGGCATTCAACGCGCGCAACGGCGGCTCCGCCCGTCCGGTTCCGGTGACAGCGGACGTGCGACTGTGGTTTAATCCCGGGCGCGATTCCAAGAAGTTCTATGGCCCGGGAATGTTCGTGCTGGGCATCTCTATGTTCCCGCCGCTGCTGGCAACGCTGGCATCGGCGAAGGAAGGCGAACTGAAGACCATCCTCCAGGTTTACGTCTCGAATATCCCGGCGCATGAGTACCTGCTTGGCAAGATTCTCGCCTTCATGATCATCGCGCTCTGTGAGGCTGTGCTGGAAGCGGTTCTGCTGTTCACCTATTTCGGGCTGCACTTCGCGGGCGATCCGACCCCGTTTATCGTGGCCACCTTCCTCTATGCCTTCTGCGTATCCACGTTCGGCACGATGATCGGCTGTGCCGTGCCCAATCAGGCCGCGTCGATTCAGGCGGTCGCGCTGGGCGGGTTCCTGCTGGTCTTCCTGCTCTCCGGCCTGCTGTTTCCGGTGTCCAACATTCCCGTTCAGATACGCTGGCTTTCCGGTATCGTCTGGGGTAAGTACTACATCGAGATCGTGCGCGACGCTCTGCTCACGGGGGGCGGCTGGCCGGCGATGTGGTCCAACGTGATGGCGATCGGCATTATCGGCGCCGTCTTCTTCCTGATGGTCTGGCGCAAGATGCGGAGGATGCAACTGGCGATATGAATCCGCTGAACCAGATTTTGAACCCGCGTCTGCGTGCGCTCATCCGCAAGGAATTCGCGCAGATACGCCGCGACCGCAGGTTGGCGATTTCTCTCGTGATCCCGCCCGTGCTCCAGCTCGTGTTGTTCGGATTCGCGCTGAATGCCACGGTGAGTCATCTGCAGCTGGGCGTCGTGGACGACAGCCACTCGTCGCGGAGCCGCGATCTGATCGCTACCATGACGCAGAGCGGAAGCTTCGATCTCACGCGCACGTATGGCTCGGTGAAGGAACTGGGCGAAGCGCTGTCGCGAGGGGAACTCGATGCGGGCCTGGCGATACCGACGGACTTCGAAAAGGATCTGGAGCGCGGCCGTCCGACCGACGTTCAGATCCTGCTTAACGCTATGAATGCGAACACTGCCGCGATCGGGCAGGGCTACGCCGAGGGTGTGATTCAGAGCTGGAACCAGACCCTCTCTCAGGGCGGGTTGCACGCAAGGTTTCAAAAGATCGCAACGAACTCCGTCACGATGCGCGGCAACGTCCTTTTGCATCCGGCGTTCCTGTTCAATCCGGGTCTCATTACCAACTGGTTCACGGTGACCGGAACCTTCGGGGTGCTGCTGATGTTGAATGGATCCCTGGTATCCTCGGCCGCCATGATCAAGGAGCGCGAGCGCGGCACCGTCGAACAACTGCTCATGACGCCCGCGACGACCAGCGAGATCATCGTCGCCAAGATTCTTCCGCTGTTTATGCTGCTGTGTCTGCTGGTGCTCTTTGCGGCGACCCTGCTGCGCGTGATCTTCGACGTGCCCTTCCGCGGCAACATTTTTCTGGTCCTCTCCGGCGGCGCGCTTTGCGTGCTTTGCGGGATCGGCGTGGGCACGTTCATTGCGACCTATACGAAGTCGGCGCAGCAGGCGCAGTTGATGGCGTTCTTCATTAATCCGCCGCTTTCGTCCTTATCGGGTTCGCTGACGCCCGTTGAGGCGATGCCGAAGTGGCTTCAGCCGGTGACGCTGTTGAACCCAATCCGGCACTTCAGCATTATCAGCCGCTCGTGCCTCCTCAAAGGCAGCGGCATGGATACTTTGTGGCCAAACTATCTGGCGTTGATTGGATTTGCCACCGTGCTGCTGACGCTCAGCGTGCGGAGATTCAGAAAGCAATTGGGCTAACGTGATGAACAGACGACTTATTTCGAAACTTACGATCGGCATTGTCGCGCCGGCAGGTCTCATGCTGGGGCAGTTGGGTCCGCCGCCTTCCTCCGGGGGCAGCACGGTGGCAGCGCAGTTGCCGCTTTCCGGGCGTCTCTCGGAATCCGGATCCGTCGTGACCACTCAGTCGCCGGTGCCCGGTACGAACGCCAGCGTGAACACGCTGAACAGCAACGTGTCCGTTCAGGGGAGTTACGCCGGCAGCACGAACAGCACGGCGGCCCTGCCATTCTCGGGCAAGCTGTCGCTCCATGAAGCGATCCAACGCGGCCTCGCCAGCAACCTCAGCGGAGTCGGTTTGGCGGCGGCATTGAAGCAGGCGCAGGGGCAGGCGATTGTGGCGCGTTCGGCGTTGCTGCCGAATATCAGCGGGAGTTATCGCGAGAACGTGCTCGAGAACGACCTTCAGGTCCTGGGGCTGAACTTCCCGGGTGTGCCCAAGGTGGTCGGCCCGATCGCTTATTTCGACTTGCGGGCGACCGTTACGCAATCGGTGGCGGATCTCACCGCGTTCAATAACATGAAGGCGGCTAAGGAAGGCATTGCCGCACAGCAACAGTCGCTTCAGGATGCGCGCGACGTGATCGTGCTTGCAGTCGGTGGCGCGTACCTGGAGACGATCGCGGCGAAGGCACGCGTTGTCGCGGCGAAGGCTCAGGTGGAGACTGCCACCGCGTTGCTGAAGCAGACGCAGCAGAGCAGGGAATCGGGCATTCTGGCGCAGATCGACGTGAACCGGGGACAGGTGCAGTTGGCTGTGCAGAAACAAAGGCTGGCGACTCTTGAAAACGATCTGGCTCGCCAGAAGATCAACCTCGCAAGACTGACGGGACTGCCTCCCAACGAGCATTACGACATTACCGACGACGTGCCCTTCGCGCCGGCCCCTAATGTTACGGTGGACGATGCGGTGAAGCAGTCGATCGAGGCTCGGTCCGATCTTAAGGCGGCGCAAACCCAGGTGCGTGCGGCCGAGCGGGCGAAGCTTGCGGCGAAGGATGAACGCCTGCCGACCCTGGCGATCTCGGGCGACTACGGAGTATTGGGTCCGCGCTTCGACGAAGGCCGCTCGACGTTTACTTTTGCGGCCAGCCTGAAGGTTCCGATCTGGCAGGGCGGCAGGGCAGCGGGCGACTTGCAGCAAGCGGATGCCGTACTCGATCAGCGGCGCGCCGAAGTCGTGGACCTGCGCGGGCGTATTGAGAGCGATATCCGCAATTCGTATCTGGATCTGGAGGCCGCTGCGAGCCAGTTGGAACTGGCGAAGTCCAACCAGCAACTGGCGAAGGAGACGCTCCGGCTTACTCGGGAGAAGTTCGAAGTGGGCGTTGCGACTTCGGTGGAAGTCTCGCAGGCGGAGAACGACGTTGCCGGCGCCGATCTGGATTACATCACGAGCCTGTTTGCGCACAACCTGGCAAAGCTGAGCCTGGCGCGCGAGATGGGCAACGCGGATAAGCGACTGGACGAGTACCTGAAGGTGCAGTAGAGCGCCGACCGGGCGGTGCGCATTGGCCAGGCCCGAGGCGGTAGCCCGGCAGTCGGCGACTGGACTGCGTCGAGGTGCACCTCGGAAGCGCGTCGGGCGCGTCGTGCGGACGCCATGCATGCCTGCCGATGCTCCGCCGTTCCCGGTTAGTACAGAGACCCACGGGGCCTTCCAGTTGCTCGGCGGCGGACTGGCCGGCGATACCGGTGCCGGTGCACTACCGCCCGAGTTGAGTTGAGGGACGCGTCGGAAGGATGAGGATCTGGCGCGGACAGCTGCCTTCATCCGCGTGAAAGCTCCGGGTCGTCACCACGACTCTTGGCGCGCGCGGGAAGCCTGGTTCGAGCACCGCAAGCTTGTAGTCGCCCGCTTTCAGCCCGTCGAAGGAGAAGCGGCCGTCGCTGTCGGACTGCGTGTAGCGCAGGCCGGTTCCCGTATCGAGTTCGAGTACCGATCCGGTCGCGGGTGACGAAACCCGGTCCTCGTAACGAGGCAGGGTCTGGTCGCCGAAGCTCGTGCTGACGAAACCTTCGAGACGCGCCGATTCTTTCTCGCCGTTCTGAAGAAAGTACAGATAGGCGAGATCGCCTTTCTCGGCGGAAAGTCGGCTGGTTCTCATGCAGACGCTGGTTTCGAGCCTGCCGGAATCCTCGTCCTGCGAGGCATAGACGAGGTAGGTTTCGCCCACTTGGAAGTCAATTCCGCAATCGCCTGAACCGGTCCAGATATCCAGGTGATCGGGTGTCTCCGATTTCCCGGCTGCTGGTTTCTTGTCGTCGTCATCGCCCGAGTCGTGCTTAAACATGGTGCGGACCCGAATGTGGGCGACGCGACCTTCGGACTGAACCGCCTCGAAGGCGTTTTGCAGTTCGAGGCGGGTCTTGGCGGCCAGGATGCGGGATCGGGTCGCCTCTGGCATGCCGGTGAACATCCCGAGGTAGAGATCCCGGAGCTGATTCAGGGCGTCGGGCGAGGTGTCGGCCTGAAGGCGGGCGATCTCGCTGGCGGGCAGGGACACCATGGCGCGCGATCGGGTGAACGGATCGAGGAAGGGCGGGGCGACGGACTCCACGGTGCCGATGAAGACGGCATCGGACTGCTGGGTCTCATCGCAAACCCCGAAGCGAACCATGCAAGGGCAGGACGCGCCGAGCGATGTGGCCACGAGTAGTGTGAGCACCGGTAGTCGGGACATCCACGTCATGGCATCATGCTAACAAGTTGGGGGCTGCGGTGCCGGTATAATTGCGGAGGAAGACGGGAGTGATGCGAATGGCCTATACGAGAAGAGACTTCGGCAAGATGGCGATGGCGGCAGTGCCGGCGGCCGCGGCTCTTTCCAGCGCAGCGCCGGCAAGTGCGGCGGCACCGAATTCCAAAATCAGCGGCGTTCAGATTGGCCTCATCACCTACAGCCTGCGCCAGGGCGTCGCGAAGGCGGATCTTCCGGCTACCATCGCAAAGATCGGGATCAATTCCGTGGAACTGATGTCAGGCGATGCGGAAGCGATGGCGGGGGCACCGGTTGTTCCTGCAGGGCGGGGCGGCGGCGGTGGTCGCGCGCCTTTGACTCCGGAGCAGCAGGCAGCCCAGGTTGCCGCGAGGAAGGCAATCACCGACTGGCGCGCCGCTGCGACGCCCGCGACTTTTCAGGCCGTTCGTAAGCAGTTCAACGATGTCGGCATCGACCTGCAAATCCTCTGTTACAACATGGGCGTAACGATCACGGACGAGGAGATCGACTACGCGTTCCGCATGGCGCAGGCCATGGGCGTGCGGGCTATTTCGTCGAGTTCCACCGTTTCCGTGGCGAAGCGGGTTGCGCCGTTCGCCGACAAGTACAAGCTCATGTGGGGCGGACACGGGCACAACAACATCACCGACCCCGAGCAGTTCGGTACCGAGGAATCGTTCGAGAAGATCATGTCGTTCAGCAAGTACATCGGGGCGAACCTCGATGTGGGCCACTACAACCAAACGGGCGAAGACGCGGTGGCGTTTATTCAGCGGCACAACGAACGGATTACCAACATCCACATTAAGGACAGCACCGCACCTACTGCGCCAGGTACGGTCCCGAACGTTCTTACGGCCTGGGGCGATGGCAACGCGCCGATCTTTCCCGTGCTGCGCCTGATGCGGAAAGAGCACTATCCATTTGCCGCCAATATCGAGTTCGAGTATCCGATCCCGGCGGGATCGGACGCGATTACCGAGATCGGCAAGTGCCTGAGTTTCGCGAAGAATTGCCTCGATACTTAGGGCGACTGCTTAGTGGAGTCGTCGAGCTTCGCTCGACCCCACAAGCTGAAGCATGTGCTACCTGGCATGGTGGGGGCTGTCGTCTCAAATGTGGAAACTTCGGAGGCCGGTTGGAAGCCGGCCGCAGGATAGAAACCTGCCCCACATGGGATAGTGCTAATTCCTTAACGAATGTAGAAACTCCCGCGTCGAGCTTCGCTCGACTGGGCCGATTCACAATCGGCCGCGGGTTACCAACCGGTTACCAACCCGCCCCACTACTACCATCTGCCGTCAGGTTGTCAGACGCTGAGCACCGGGCAGGGCGATTCGCGGATGATCGCGTAGGTGTTGGCGCGGAGGCGTCCCAACAAGCCGTGGATGTCGGCTCGTCCGGCGATTACGAGATCGGCTCGCTTGCTGAGGGCGGCGGTACGAACTACCTTTGCAGGTCCGCCGATCTCCACGATCACCCCGGCACTCGAGCCGGCCTCGGACTGAAGTTTGGCTAACTGTTCGCGCGTGCCGTCAAGCAGGAGATGTTCCAGATCCGCATCGGCCATGCCGGGAGCGATCACGCCTTCGGCGACGGCGGTCACGATTTCCAAAGTAGCGCCGCATTCTTTGGCGACTGCCAGCGCCGCATTGAGCGTGGGCAGGGCGTCTTTATCGGGATCGATGGCGACCAGGATGTGGCGCGGCTGCGGGTGGGCGCGGTGGGAAGCTTCCGGAGCGTGGGCACTGGTCCACACCGGGACCTTTGAGTCGTGCAAAATCTTGGCGGTTACCGAGCCCAGCAACGCGCGGCGGAACGCGCCATAGCCGTGGGTAGGTATGGCGATGAGGTCGATGGCGCCGGCGTGCGCGTAATCGGCGATGACTGACGCCGGCTCGCCAATGTCGACCACGGTAGTGACTTCTATCTTCGGCAGTTCCTTAGCCGCAAAGTCAGCCAGGCTCTTTAAGAGAACCGCACGGTTATCGGCATAATCAAAGGTTTCGGGGTATACCGTGTCCATACCGCCGTATAAGGGTGGCGGCGGCTGGATGACGTTGATCAACACCACAGCGGCTTTGTGCCGTTGGGCCATCGAGAGAACGAAGGGCGCGATGGCGCTGGAACGTTCGGAGAAATCGACGGGGAACAAGATTCGATGGATTGTCATTTAGGGCCTCTTCCTGGAAATAAGCAAGTGAATGGCCAGTATGCCCGCATGCCAACCGGTGGCAGTGCGAAGACTACCGTTTCGCGCGAGGGTCCAGGTCGGGCGACAGCGTAATCGTTCGCATTACTCGCGTCATGCTGACGCGGGTGTTCTCTGCGCACCGGGTGGCGCGGGCCGGACTGCAAGGCGCACCCGCACTTGCAATCGCGTACCGGTGGTCGGAGGGGAGTAAGAAACCACCGGACTTAAGTTGCTTGTCTAGGTTGCAAGCGTTGTGCCAAATGGGTTCGATGGCTAAGTGATTGAAAAATATAGTCGCGACGGCTCCGGAGTTGCGTTCTGATGCGTGTTGAGGCGCAGGTTTCGCGTCCGATGCCGCAGGGGTGCGTTAGGGGCGAACTGCGTGGAAAAACATGGGGGCGAGAACGTGAGCCGTACTGGTAATCTGGTGTGTTCCCCCTATGAGAGTTCTTCTTAGCGTCACCGATAAGACCGGTGTGGCCGATTTCGCGCGCGGACTTCACGCGCTCGGCGCCGAATTGATTTCTACCGGTGGCACCGCGAAGTTGTTGCGCGATGCCGGCATCCCGGTTCGCGATGTTTCCGAGGTAACCGGCTTTCCCGAGATGCTGGACGGTCGCGTGAAGACCATGCATCCGAAGATCACGGGCGCCATCCTGGCGATTCGCGGCAACGCGGGGCATATGGCGGCTCTCACGGAACATGCCATTGAACCGATCGACATGGTGGTGGTGAACCTCTACCAGTTCGAGAAGATCGCGGCCCGCACGGACGCGACTGTCGAAGAGTTGATCGAGAATATCGACATTGGCGGGCCCACGATGATCCGGTCGGCGGCCAAGAACTGGCAGGACGTGGCGATCGTGACGTCGTCCGGCGATTACGACGCGATTCTGGATGAGTTGAAGCAGTTCGGGAAGCTTTCGCGGGAGACGAAGTGGTGTCTGGCCTGCGACGCGTTTCGTGTGACGGCCGATTACGATCGGGCGATCAGCGCGCGGTTGGCGCAGATCGGCAAAGAGAAAGAACTGCTGCCGCCGGTGCTGGATATTCGAGCGCCTCGCCGGATGGCGTTGCGTTACGGCGAAAACCCGCATCAGGCGGCGGCTCTGTACTCGGGTGGAGCGGTGGGGATCGCGGGTTGCGAGCAGCTGCACGGCAAGGAACTTTCCTACAACAATCTGGTGGATCTGGACGCCTGCTGGCAACTGGCGATGGAGTTTTCGGCGCCCGCAGTGGCGATCATTAAGCATACGAATCCGGCAGGTTGCGGGGAGAACGCGTCGCTGGCGGAAGCCTATCGGTTGGCGTTAGCTTGCGATCCGGTTTCGGCATTCGGCGGAGTGATCGGCGTGAATCGCGAGGTGGATGAGGAAACGGCCGGCGAGATGGTGAAGCTGTTTGTGGAGGCGATTGCGGCACCGGATTTCTCGGCTGCCGCGCTGACGATTCTGCAGGCGAAGAAAAATCTGCGGCTGGTGCGGGTGCGGCAGGCGGTGGATCCTATTGTGGTGAAGAGTATTTCGGGCGGGTATCTGGCCCAGACCGCGGATCTGCCGGGCTTCGACCGCGCGACCTGCGAAGTGAAGACGAAGCGCGCGCCCACGGACGAGGAATGGACGGCGCTGGAATTTGCGTGGAAGGTCACGAAACACGTGAAGTCTAACGCGATCGTGTACACGCGGGCGGGCCAGACAGTCGCGGTGGGGGCGGGGCAGATGAGCCGTGTCGATTCGGTGAATATTGCCGCGATCAAGGCGCACTTGCCGCTGAAGGGCAGCGTGGTGGGGTCGGATGCGTTTTTTCCGTTCCCGGATGGGCTGGAGAAGGCGGTGGAGCATGGGGCGACGGCGTTTATTCAGCCGGGTGGGTCGGTGAACGATGGCAAGGTGATTGAGGCGGCGGATCGGTTGGGGGTGGCGATGGTGTTTAC
>Ga0302320_10022483_pt1 | contig 12449 bp, 9 predicted proteins | sample Bog_T0_3_FD_202130 | JGI IMG/M metagenome (GOLD analysis project Ga0302320, IMG submission 202130) | Peat permafrost microbial communities from Stordalen Mire near Abisko, Sweden - Bog_T0_3 | ecosystem: Environmental > Terrestrial > Soil > Wetlands > Peat | place: Sweden: Abisko, Stordalen Mire...
GCCCAAGGCGGCGGGCCGAGCCTGGAAAGCGGCAACCCCTACAACCAGGAACACGTCGATCTGGTGAAGGCGATCCTCAAAGGCACGAAGCTCAACGACGGCTGGCACGGGGCGGCCGCCAGCATGACGGCCGTGCTGGGCCGCATGGCCACGTACTCCGGGCAGATCGTGCGTTGGGACGACGCCGTGGCCCGTGGCCCCAGCGAGGCCCCTGAGCGGATCGCCTTCGACGCCAAGCCCCGGCACGTGCCCGGCGCCGACGGGCGATACCCCTTTCCCACGCCGGGAAGCTATCAGGCGTATTGAGTGTCGTGCCTGAGAATTTGCTTCCGGCGGTCGGCTACTGATTCGTCGAGCGATTCTGGCCCCCGGATTCCAATTCCGCAATGATCGCCCCGATAGAGATTCGCAAGGGCGGCAACGCGTCTTCGACGGTCCGCCATACGACTTCCACATCGACGCCGAAGTAGTCGTGACTGATGATGTCTCGCATTCCGGTCATGCCGCGCCAAGGCACTTCGGGGTGGCTGTCGCGAATCGACTGCGGAATGCGCTTGGCCGCCTCGCCGATCACCTCCAAAGTCCTTACGATTGCCAGGAGGGTTCGATCGTCCTGCGCGAGTTCGTCCGTCGAATGGATTCCGGCGGCGAACCGCGTCGCCTTGTCGGAGTATTCGAGGATGTCGCACAGAAAATCTACCGCGGAGCGAGGTCCTTTCATACGCTCACCACTTCGTCGAGAATCCGCCGCCCTATTTCGGGACGCAAGGCGCTCTTCATTACCAGATCGACCTTGACGCCGAGCAATTCGCTCAATTCGTCCTTCAGTTCGACATAGCGAAAGAACGTCGGCGCCCTGTCGAACTCCACAAGAACGTCCAAATCGCTGGTGTCATTCGCTTCTCCACGAATGTAAGAACCGAACAAACCGAATGTGCGCACATGAAATCGCGACTTCAATTCCGCTAGCCGATCGCGAAGAAGGCCAAGGAAGCCCGCCACGCAATCGGAATTGGAGAGCGGAACAGAAGCCCCTGCGACGGCATGTTCTACAGATTGGACGTGAACTGTTTCCATACAAGAAAGTATACGATAGCAAACCGGCTTACGCCACTGCGCGCCCGCGGCAACCGGGCGTTTGACCGGTGCGTCGCGTCGCGTTACCCGCGTCCCCGCGCGTTGCCGCCGGGCCGGCCGGTCACTAGCTTGATGTTCTCCGCGCCTAGCAACTCCTCCACGCGGCTGCGCATCTCGGGGCTGTTGGCGACGCGGAGCTTGTCGCAACGGCAGGAAACCCGCCGCCCGTCGGCCAGCGCGAGGGCCAACTCGAAAGGCACCTTGCCCGGATAACCGCGGAGGACCTCGTAGAGCATTTCGAGCTTCTTCGCGCCGTGCGTCTCTTCCACCAGGCGGACGCGGATGGCGCTGGTGTAGCGGCTCTCCAGTTGGTCGATGGGGATGACCTCGTCGACGATCATATTGGCTTCCTCGCTGCCGGGCCGTTTGTCGATCGCGCCGCTGAGCACGCAGATCACGTCGGGCTGGATCAAGTCGCCGAACTGGGCGAACTGCTCCGGCCAGCAGATCGAGCGCATGATGCCCTCGGTGTCCTCCAGGTCGAACATCGCGTAGCGGCTGGGGTTGCCGGGCTTGGGGTTCTTCGTGTGCGAAAGCTTGATGGAAGCGATCAAGCCGCCGATCATCACTTTCTCGCGGTTCTTCAAGGCGGCCGCCGTGACCGTGGTGTGCGAGCAATAGGCCATCAGCTTCTTCGCATGTTCGGCCAGCGGATGGCTGGAGAGGTAGAAGCCCAGCACTTCTTTCTCCTTGGCCAGGCGGTCTTTCTGTTCCCATTCCGGCAGATCGGGCAGGTCCTTGGCGATGGTTTCGGCCGTGTCTTCCTCGCCGACGTCGAAGAGGCCCTTCTGTCCGCTGCGGCGGTCGGAAGCGGCCGAGGCCCCGCCCTGCAAGGCGCGGTCGACGGCGGCGAACCACTGCGCCCGCCGCCCGCCCAGCGAATCGAAGGCCCCGGCCTTGACCAGCGACTCGATGGCCGTGCGGTTCACCTGGCCCGGATCGAGCCGCTCGCAGAAATCGAAGAGGCTGCGATAGGCGCCGCCTGCGCGGCGGGCCTTGACGATCGCCGCCGAGGCGGCGCCGCCGCAGCCCTTGATGGCCGATAGGGCATAGAAGATCTTGCCCTCGCCCACCGCGAACTCGACGTCCGAGCGGTTCACGTCGGGCGGTTGAACTTCGATGTTCATCCGCTGGCTGTCCTCGATGTGCTCGACCAGAGAATCCTTCTTCTTGAAGTTGCGTCCGGGGATGTCGCTGGAGAGCAGGGCCGCCATGAACTCGACCTTGTAATGGGCCTTGAGATAGGCCGTCATGTAGGCGATTAATGCATACGCAGTCGAATGGGAGTTGTGAACGACCAGCCCATCGGCCACGAAATTGTGATCGTCCTCGACCGTCAGGTCATAGGTATCCTGGATACCGCGCGGCTCGACGCTCTTGACTGTGTCCCAGAAGATATCGGAAGCGGCCGCCTCCCGAAGGCGGCGGGAGTTGAAGAAGGCTGCGAGTTTGGCGATAGTTGCGCGGCGGAAACCGCGCTTGTTGGCCGATCCATGGCCGGTGAATTCCTTCACGCTCACTCCCGATTGCGCTTCCAAATCGCGCCACTTCAAAGCTGCGCGGCGTCTCTCGTCATCGACCCACCGGCGGACCTCGCCAGGCACCGTGTCCTTGCTGGTCAGCCCCGGCGGGAGTTGCGAAAGGTACGTTCGCAGTCGGTCGATCTGGTCCGCACGGCCGATCACATGTGGAACGACGCGATCGGCGAACGCTCGGATCGAATCGGCGCCGACGAGATGCACTGTATAGCCCACACGTTTTGACTCGCGTCCCTTGTACTTGTAGCGGAACAACGTTTTCCGAAGCCGCGCGACTATGCCCAAACGGAGCAGCAGTGTTTGCACATCGAGGGCCAGTTGCGGGGAACTGGTGGCGTAATAAGGCTTCTGTCCTGGACCGCCGAGGAAACCGTCGCCGGACCAGAGCCGGCCGAGGAAAAGCTCCGCATCGGCGTCGCGCATGGCGAGGAATTCCAGCGGTAACGATTTTTGGGCGGCGCGCTTGTCGACGAGCCCCAATTTTTCGGCCCAGCGATACATGCCCGAACGGACCCGCGGCGGAGCCGCGACGGCGGTTGCGCCGCTCATGCCCGCGTTCCACGGACGTTGCCCCGCATGAAAGCGCGCGTCCCTGCCTGTGCTGACGCAGACTTCCATCCGGCCGCTCTCCTTGCGATGGTCGATGCGGGCCGCGCTACGGGGAAACCGCTCGGCAACCGCCACGAAATCATCGATCAAGAGCCGATCGTTGTTGTAGAAATAGAGGCATGTCGGATGGCAGGTGTTTCCTTCCGACAGTAAGTAGGCCAGCGCCGCGACTTCGTGTTGCCGGAAACGCCGGCTGGTACGCACGCGCAATTTCCGCGGCGCCGCGATTCGATCACCCGGCGCCAATTCGCCTAGCAGCTTCCAGCCATCGAGAGTCCGCAGCGGATGATTCGCAGTGGCCGTGATTCGTTTGCCCAGCATGGTTGTCAGTTCATAGACCTTCTTCCGTCCGTTCCAGACGACGTCGGTCACTCGCCGCGGGCGGAGTTTTCCGTCCTCGCCGAGCGAATGGACGCGGAAATCACGGCGGTTCTCGAACAAATCGCCTACGGTCGTTCGCAGGCCCGCGTCGGCGTCGATGATGGTCGTCGTGCCCACGACACACTTGTTGAAGCCGTAGCCCGCGAACTTCTCGATCAATCCGAAAACCTCCTCGGCCTTCTTCTTCGCCATGCCCTTCTGGTGCGCGCCTTCGATGAATTCCTCGCGATACTTGGCGATCATCTCCAGCTTCTTCTTGCTGATCGCCTTGATGCAACTGTAGGCGTTGGCCAAGGCAATGCCGCCCAGGCGGTTGAGAATCCGCATCACCTGTTCCTGGTAGACCATCACCCCGTGGGTCTCGGCCAGCACCTCTTCCATGACCGCGTGTTCATAGACCGGCTGCTTGCGGCCGTGCTTCACCTGGATGTAGTCCTCGACCATGCCGCCTTCCAGCGGGCCGGGGCGGTAGAGCGCGTTCGTGGCGATGATGTCGCGGAAGTGGTCGGGCTTCATCCGCTGCAAGAGGTCGCGAATGCCGCCGCTTTCCAACTGGAACACGCCCTTGGTCTCGCCCCGGCACAACAGGGCGAAGGCCTCCTGGTCGTCCAGCGGAAAGGCATACGGATCGATCTTCTTGCCCGTGGTCTGCTCGATCAGGCCGATCACCTTGGAGAGGATCGTCAGGTTCCGCAGGCCCAGGAAGTCCATCTTCAAGAGGCCGGCCTTCTCCACGTCGCCCATGGCCCATTGGGTGATGATTTCCTCTTTGTTCTGTACGTGCTGCAAGGGCACGTAGTCGGTCAGCGGCCGGTCGGCGATGACTACCGCCGCGGCATGCGTGCCCACGTTGCGGGCCAGGCCCTCGATCTTCATCGCCAAGGTCAACAGCTCGCGGACTTCGGGATCGTTGTCGTGGAGCTTCTTCAGCTCCTCGCTCTTCTCCAGGGCCGACTTGAGGGTGATCTTCAGTTCGTCGGGCACCATGGCCACGACGGCATCGACGCGCGGGATGGGCAGGCCCAGCGCACGGCCCACGTCGCGGATGGCCGCCCGCGCGGCCATGGTGCCGAACGTGCCGATCTGGGCCACGTTCTCCATGCCGTACTTCTCTTTGACGTACTGGATCACCTCGCCGCGGCGCTGCTGGCAGAAGTCGATGTCGATATCGGGCGCCTCCCGCCGGCTCTCGTCCAGAAAACGCTCGAACAACAGGTCGTACTTCAGCGGGCAGACGTGGCTCAAATAGAGCGCGTAAGTTACGAGCGAGCCGACGCCCGATCCGCGGGCGGTGGCCGGAATGTCCTGCGAGCGCGAAAAACGCACGAAGTCCCAGACGATGAGAAAGTAGTTGGCGAAGCCCAGCTTGTTGATCACATTCAGTTCGCGCTCGACGCGGGCCATGACCTCTTCGGAAAGCTCGCCGTCCGGCATCCGCTCGGGATTGCCGGCATAGCGCTGCTTCAGCCCCGAGAGCACCAGTTCGCGGAGGAAATCTTCGGAGGTCTTTTCGTCGGGCGGGCTGTAGACGGGGAAATGCCGCTTGCCCAGTTCCAGGTCGATATGCACGCTGTCGGCGATCTCCTGCGACCGCTTGACGGACTCGTCGAAACCGGCGAAGACGCCGTACATCTCCTCCGGGCTGCGGAGATAGAACTCGTTGGTCTCCATCCGCATGCGGTTGGTGTCGGTGCGGAACTTGCCCGTGTTGACGCACAACAGGATGTCCTGGGCCTCGGCGTCCTCGCGGAGCACGTAGTGGACGTCGCTGGTGGCGACCAGCGGCAGGCCCATGCGGTTGGCCAGATCGACGGCCCCTTCCATGGCGACCTTCTGCTGCTCCAGGCCGTTGTACTGGATCTCGATGAAGTAGCGGTCGCCGAAGACCTTGTGGTACCAGGCGGCCGCCTCGCGGGCCTTTTCCATGCCGCTGGCGCCGCCCATGAGCAGGCCGCGGTTCAACTCGCTGGAGACGCAGCCGCTGAGGCAGATCAGGCCCTCGCTGTGCTCGGCGAGGATTTCCTTGTCGATGCGGGGGCGGAAATAAAAGCCTTCCAGAAACGCCTTGGACGAAAGCTTCAGCAGGTTCTGGAAACCCGTGCGGTCCTTGGCCAGCAGCGTGATGTGGTAGCTGGCCTCCTTCGAGCCGCTGGCGTTCTCCTTATACAGGCGGCTCCCAGGCGCGATGTAGGCCTCGATGCCCAGGATCGGGTTGACGCCCTGCTCCTTGGCCGCCTTGTAGAACTCCAGCGCGCCGTGCAGGTTGCCGTGGTCCGTGAGGGCCAGGGCATTCATCTGGAGTTCCTTGGCCCGTTTCAATAGGCCGGAGATCTTGCCCGCGCCGTCCAGCAGGCTGTAATGGCTATGGCAATGCAAGTGGGCGAAAGGGCGAGTGCTCATGGGAACTTCCGTGATCCTGATTTTGTTCTGTGACTCGTCGTGTTGCGCTGGTTCGCTGTGATTGCCAGAGTCCCAGAGGGACGAAAGCCAATAGCCAGGGGCGCTAGCCCCTGGGACACAAGAACCATCGCGATTTCTAGCCCCGGAGGGGCGAAAGAGACTTCTTTCGCCCCTCCGGGGCTGGCTTCGACCTGTAAGCCGGACCAGGAAATGCACCAATTACACATCACAATTCCTGCAAATATCAGGCTTCGTTTTAGCAGCCCATGATAAGGGTGACTATTCTTGGCAAGTCGCGCGTTGCTTCGTGTTACCGCAGTCCCTTCCCGCGCAGCATTTCATCAGCCTGCTTGGCGTCGTCCGCGTCTAGCGGCGGATTGGGCTCGGCGCGGTAGTCCAGGTCGTCGTAGCGGCCGATCGCGTAACAGCGGTCAATGAGCGCTTGCAGATCGAGCCGGACGTCCGCATCGGCCGGGCGCAGCGGAATGCGGATTGACGGCAGACGGCGGAGCAAAGGCACGCGGTACAACTCGAACTGGCCCGTCTCGTTTCGCCAAACGCAGACGCGATAGGTCGTGCGATGGGACGTCGGAACTTCGCCTTCCTGGATTGCCAGCGTGTACTGGCCCGTGCGCGTCAGGTCGATTTCCACCAGGTTCGCCCCGGCATGCATCACCTCGCGTTGCTTGAGACGGTACTTCACCCGGTCGTCGCCCGGCAGCTTGTTCGTCGGACTGAGGAATTCGATCACGGTGATCACCTGGTTGCCGGATGCCGCATCGACGATCTCGATATAGCCTTCCGTGCGGGTTTCGGTTAGCAGAGTGATCCGTAGCGGTTCCTCTTCGAGCACCGCCGTAGCCTGGGCCTCTTGGGTCGCTTGCGCAGTCATGATGGGCCGCGGATGTTCGGCCACGTAAACATCCGGGTAGATGGAGCGGAAGCCGTGTTCCTGCTCCAGGATGACGCGCTCTTCGACCCGCGCGCGCAGGTGTGGCGGAAGCTGATCTTGAAGTTGATCGCGGGTATAGATAACCAGACCCCCATGCACCTCGTGCCAGTACTTCTCCAGGTACGGGTCCATGCCCGGAAACGGACTATTCATCGCCATTCTTGCTTCAAAAACCAGTTTTTAGGGCTTGTAAAAAACAACTTGCCCAATTGGCATCCGTAGGACGGGCTTCCCAGCCCGTCGATATGCTGGCGGCCTGGGAAGGCCGCCCTACAAAATTCACCAAGTCTCTACTTCAGAAAATCGTGCTCGATGGTAATCTCTTTGACTTGCCGGCTGTCGGGCTCGAAGCAGCGGATCTTGATCTGGATGCCGCGGAGCGGGACCGGATAGGGGGCGATCCCCGGCGCATTGCCCGAAACACCCGGAGGAGGCGAGCCGCCGGTCACGATCGCTTCGCTCAGGTCGTCGACGACCAGGCTGTTGTCGTCGTCAAAGCCATTGGTCAGCAGCCCGCCAGCCAACTCGTTGAAGTAGCTAAACGTGCCCGAGTCGTAAATCCGCGGCTGCGAGCCGGTGCCCGAGAGTCCCGATTCGGTGATCCCGCCGTTGTTGAAGCGATAGTAGCCGGCGTTCTTGGGCGGCAGGAAGCTGGTCAAAGCGACCGCCCCGCCTTGGGCCCCGGCCTCCGTCGAACCCAGGTCCACATAGCCGCCCGCGCCGCCGTTGGCGGCCGGCTCCCAGACCTTCACGTCGAAGCCGATGACGTTCGTCAGGATCACGTCGTCGGCCACGCGGGCGCCGTCCAGAGCGGAGTTCAGGGCCTGATCGGAAAGCCCCGGGTTATTGACCGTGCTGTTGGGCGTGTTGATCGTGCTGTTGGGCGTGTTGTCCCACATGTCCACATTGCCCGTGTATCCGGAACTGGGCGCGGGCGTCGTGCCCGTCTGCCAGCCGCCCATCCAGGTCGTCGAGGAACATTCGGCCAGGGTGGGCAGCCCATTGCTTCCCCAACCGCGGACGTCATAGGGGAACTTGCTCGCATCATGGCCGAAGCGGTTCTCACGCTTGGTCAGGTCGGCCAGGCTGTTGGGCACGATCACGGTCGCGCCGTTGCTGTTGGTCGTGAGGTGGGCGGAAACGTCGTAGTCGTTGTAGAACGAGGCCTTGGCATAATTGGCCACCGTCGCCGCGGCACCGGGCAGCACCAGCAGCACGCGACGGTGCAGGCGGTTGCCGCGGAGGAACCAAGCGACCTCCGCCACGTCCGATTGGGCTGTCAAAGCGGTCGAGCCGTTATAGCCGTAGCGGCCCACGAACGGCCGGGCGGCGTTCCGCGAGGTGAACAGCAGTATGTCGCCCCGCTCGCTCACGGTCAGATCGGGATTGTTCGTGACGTCGTCGATCGCCGGCAAGTTGGCCGCGAAATAGTAGCTCCCCTCCACCAGTTCGAAGTAGCCGAACGACTCCTCCGGCCGGCCAGGCCGCCCGTCGAGCCGCTGGGCCGTGACCCCGTTGAGGTCCGAGAGCAACTGCTGGGCGGCGGTCCGCTGGCGGTCGAATTGTTCCAGCGCGCGGCGCGACTTGCTGATGCCCGTGCCGACCCCGCCGAAGACCGTGACCACGGCCGACATGAGGATCAGGGTCAACGTCAAGGCGACGAGGATTTCGACGAGCGTATAGCCCTGCCGCCGGCCGATAGGCAGGAAGTGAGTACTGCTGGGCCGTGTATTCATGGAGAACCTCCGATTTGCGACGAGTCGCAGATAGTTTTGCCCCGTTGTGCCGGCCCGATCTGCCCTCTCTTTATATATTCGACCGCTCGGCGGGTCAAATGTCAAGCGCGACGCAATATCCAGCGTTCCGGCCGCCGTTTGAGCCGCGTGAACCACGGTTCCTCCTCCGGATGGATCGGATCGACGAGGATGGTCGTCAGGCCCGCCAAGCGGCCGGCCATGATGTCGGCGAAAATCTGATCCCCCACCATAGCGGTGGACTCGCGGCGAAAGCCCATGGTGCGCATTGCCCGCCGGCAACCCGATGGAAGGGGTTTCATGGCCTTCGCCACAAACGGCACTCCGGCCGCCGCGGCGAAGCGGCCGATCCGCTCACCCAGCCCGTTGGAGACCAGGCACATGCCGATGCCCGCCTGCCGCATGCTTTCCAGCCACTCCGCCACGCCCGGCGCGCACTCCGCGCCGCGGTAGCGCTTGAGCGTGCAGTCGGCGTCCAGCAGCAGGCTCTCCAGGCCGAGGTCCCGCAGCCGTTGGGGAGTCAACTCCAGGACGCTGGCAACGCGGTGGTGAGGGGTCAGGAAATGGAACATGAGCAATGAGCTTTGAGCAGTGAGCTATGAGCAGTGAGCTATGAGCAGTGAGCTATGAGCAATGAGCCGATTCAGGATGGCTCACGGCTCATAGCTCATAGCTTCCTCAGTATAAACACCGTATCCGAGATTTCGTTATTCAACTTCAGCGGTTCGTCGATTTCGTACCAGAAGTCATACACGTCGCAAAGCTCCAGTCCCGGCACGCCGGCCAGCAGCTTGCGGAACTGGGCCGCGGTGTATAGCCGCAGGTCGAAGCGGCCGCGGAAGCGCCACAGTTTCTCGCCGCGGCGGACGAGGAGCGAAACCTGCAAGGTCTCGATCCGCCGGCGGTGGTCCACGGCCACCACGCGCAGGTCGGTGCTGACCTGGGTACTGCCCTCGCGCGTCCGCCAGCGCTCGATGGCCGCGTCGTCGGCGTCGGGCGGAACGAGGTGCAGGCCCAGGATGTAGATCCCGCCCGGCCGCAGGTTGCGGGCCACCGCCGCCAGGTGGCTGCGGGCGGCCGATTCCGTCAACAGGTGCCGAAAGCTGTTCACCATGCAGAAGGCCGCATCGACGGGCCGAGGCAGGTCGAAGTCGGTCATGTCGGCCTGGTGCAATTCGCCGCGGAGTTTCCGCCGCGCCAGCCGCCGCCGGGCATAGGCCAGCGCCTTAGCGTTCAGGTCCAGCCCCGTGACGTGGTAGCCGCGGGCGGCCATTTCGGCCACCAGCCGCCCCGAGCCGCAGGCCGGTTCCAGCAGGTTGCGGACGGCGAAGGGACAGTACTTGCGGCAGGCCGCTTCGATGAACGCGGCCTCCAGCGGCGTCTCGTCCCGCAGCGAGAGATCGTAGATCTCCGGATGGTCGTACCAGTCGCCGAGAATGGGTTTGATGGCAGGCAATTGCAAGTTCTCCTCTGAAGCACCGGGAATTCGTTCCCGCATTCCATTACCTCTATTCCAAGTCGATCGCCTCTCGCGCCAGCAAGACCTCAAGAATCAGGTAGACGCGGGTAAGCACCGACTCCGGGATCGGTGACGGATCGATGTCGAGGGCTTTGGCGCGCGCTATCGCGTCATGCACCATTGCGGCCTGGATCGGCAATCGGTCGACTGCGGTCTTGTCATAGCCTCCCGCAACCGCGGACAGCCGACTTGCGATTTCACCGCAGTTGCAACCGTTCGCCGGCTTTGCGTCCTCAAAATGGAGAAGCAGCCAGAGTTCAAAGCACGGGTTGCTGATGGCAACCTGATATTCAGCCTGCCGGCAATGTTGCAGAACCTGAGCCAGGTTTTTGATGTGTCCCGAATTGGCCCAATGGTCCCTGTCGATGCAGAGCCAAAACTGGTCGCCGGGCTGAGTTTGAACCTCCCGCTTGAAATCGTCCAAGCGGCTGGCCACGTCGTCCGGCGAAGAGCGACCGTCTTCGGTCGGAATGACCTTGAACTGCACCTTCCGCGTTCGGAAGCGCCGGAAGTAGTCTTCCACGGCATAGGTGTCCTCGGAGGCGATCACGATCAGGCTGGCGTCGCGGAGAACGCCGCCGTCGCGATCAAGCGGGCGCTTTTTTCGCGGCATACGTCGCCTCCGTTCGGGGTTGCGTCAAGAGTCGTGTGAGTTCCTCCATCGACCCGATGACCGGTATCGCGCCGAAACGGCCTTGGAGATAGCCCTTTTCGATCTGCAAATCGTTGCGGATATTGAAATCCGAGAGCGAGACCAGCCGGCTCTGCTGGGCCGCATCCTTTTCCACGAACCAGTACTCGTCGCGCCGCAAGAGCTTTTGATCGAGCAAATGGGCCTCATGCGTGGTAACGATCAGTTGTTTGCGATCGCCCGGACGCGACTCGCTGAAGAAGCGAATGAACTCCCAACAGAGCAGCGGGTGCAGGCTGCGGTCGAGTTCGTCGATGACAAAGACCTTGCTCTGCTCCGAGGGAGACAGAACGGGCATGAAGTGCAACAACTGCTGCGTTCCATCCGATTCTTCGGAAAAAGGAAGCGGGAAATGCTCTTGTTTCGAGTCGTGTACCGCCAACAACCGCCGTTCGATATACTGATTTGGGTTGTTTTCCTGGATTTGAAGGTATGTGTCCGGCGGCATTCCCATGAGAACAGATAGGTCGCTCCGCGAGGGGTTGGACCGCACATATTCACGAATGAACTCGGAATCACTAAACTCGCGATTGGTTTCGGCAAAATCCAGATCTCCGATGCCGGTTCCGACACACTTGAGAAAGTGCGAACTGAAGTATCGAAATGCCGGATCCCGGTGCAACCGATCCAGCGTTTCGTTCGTGCGGTGTTGCGCCCGAAGGATGACGAGGTCTTTCGTGAGCCAAGAGACGACACTAATCAAGGTTGGGCCCTGTGACTCAGGCGGCACGCTACGAAGGCGGCTCAAGAACAACTGATTGCCCGTAAGCGGAAGTTGTGCCAGCACCCCGAGTGTTTTGAACAGCGTCGGGTCATCGGCAAAAAACCTCTTGGTTCTTTCATCGATCCGCGCCACGCCTTTGTGATCCCGTCCGAAGATGGTCAACTCTTCGTCATCCTTCAGGAGGGCCAGCCATTCGCCGACGATTCCTCTACTTATAATGTCAAAGCCGTAGACGAACACCCGCTCGCCGAGCAGGAAGCGAAACTCAAAGGAAGTGGGTTTCGCGAGCCTGTCGCGATCAAAGCGGAAGGGCTCGATAATCGTCGGCCGCTCGTCGCCCGAGATGATCAGCCGTTGGGCCGCGCTCATCGCCTGGACCAGATTCGATTTGCCGGCGGCATTCGCGCCATAGATCACAGCGCTGCGCAGGACGTGCTTGCCCGTCGTCCCGATCGGGATGCGATGCCCAGGATGGTCCGTGAGCTTGTTGCTCGCGACCAGGTTGAGCGTCTCTTCCTCGCCGAAAGAGCGGAAATTGGAGACGGAAAATGAAACGAGCATAACGGTTACCTTGAATTGTCAGTAGTTCCGCAGTATCGTGCCACCATTCATACCGACATTTGTATTATCCGAGAAAAAGTCTCGGAAAACAAGCCTGGAATCGTGGTTGTGCGACAGAAATCATGGTTCTTGCGAGATTATATCGAATATATCGGGAGGAAACAGGAATATTTTTCCGGGGCC
>Ga0302320_10022485_pt1 | contig 12449 bp, 7 predicted proteins | sample Bog_T0_3_FD_202130 | JGI IMG/M metagenome (GOLD analysis project Ga0302320, IMG submission 202130) | Peat permafrost microbial communities from Stordalen Mire near Abisko, Sweden - Bog_T0_3 | ecosystem: Environmental > Terrestrial > Soil > Wetlands > Peat | place: Sweden: Abisko, Stordalen Mire...
AAATCTTTCACCCAACTATTCATGTTTGGTTTATCCTATATGCAGCCAAAGCTAACAAATTTGATTCCCAACAACTTAATTGATGAATTCATTATTTTGCCTCAAGAACAAAAAACCAAAATACAACAAAAAATCTTATCATCTCTCATATTTGATCTCAATAAATGTGGAGACCTAAAAAAGAAGGCCGATCATTGACATTTTAGCAGATTCTCTTTATGAAAAGGATTTCAAATTGATTCCAATGGAAATTGCTCTGTTTTTGCAAAAAATGGCAAATGGACTAATAAATCCTAGAAAATTTTTCTTAATTCCGGGATTAGAAGGAATAGCTGTTGCCCCATTGATAGAATCAGCAACTCGATTATATTCTAAATTAGTGATGATAAACCCAATAGAGACAAAGAATTCAAAGAATCTAAAATATCTGTTAACGAAACTCACATCAAATAACCTTCATGAATTGTCCTCAGTTTTAATGAATTTGACCGCATTTGCAAAAGACGAAAATAACTTAAAACAGTTGATAAATTTAAATTGGGAAAAGGACCTTGATAGGGTATTTAATGAAATTCTTGAAATGACAAATGATCATAAAAATAAAATGATGATGCTAAAAATCGAAAAATTATTTGAAAATATTGTTGAATGTTTAAATGTTTCTTTGGTTGATGCTACAATCCCAAAATTCATGAAGTTGAACCTTATTGAAAATCTAGTGAAGCTCATCTTTTTGTGTACTTGGGATGGTTTGATCATAAGGACGGTTGAGGCCCAAAATCAATGCATTTTATCATGTTTGAAAATGATTCTTAAGATTTTGACAAGTGACCATAATGTCACTTATTCAGACTTAAAAACATTGAGCAGTTTGAGACAAAAGTTTAAGGAAAACTATAATGATTTTGCAATTATGTTTAATATAAATATGAGGACGAAAAGGAGAGAGAATTCTTGTCCAATATGCAACAAAGCTTATAGGCCATTCACTTATGTTTATGATGATGATGATACCATTGAATTCAAAAACGATTGTTTTTGTCCAAAATTATGTGATGTTTGTGGTAAAATTTTAACAAAACCTCAAGATGAAGAGGAAGAAGAGAATAAAAATGATGAAATAGAAAAACCACAAATTGAGAAAATTAACAAAAAACAAAGTGAAAATGATATAGTCGACCAAGCTATAAAAAACAAAGGAAATTGCCAATGTGGGCCAGAAATTTGTCAAGATCCCAATGGAATAATAAAATTGATAGTGGAGATAAGTCATTTAAGTGAAAAAAAATTGGTTGAGGAGGAAACAAAAAATAAAAAAGAAATAGTGATTAAAATAAAGGAGATGGGAAATGACTTTTTTGCAAAGAAGGAATATAATAAAGCTGAAGAAAAGTATTTAGAGGCATTGGAAAAAAATTCTAATGAAGACCCAAAAATTGATGAGGCATGTTTAAACAATTTGGGTTATATTCATTTTCTCTTAGAAGAAGTTGATTTAGCTTTTAAATATTTTGAAGCCACTTTAAGAGTAAATCCGCAAAATTTCAAGGCTCTTTTTCGAAAGGCTTTGTGTTATAAAAATAAGAATTTGTTATTTGAAGCTGAAACCGAGTTAGTGAATGTAAGGAAACTCAATAAAAAAGAAATTGAAAAAGAGGTCGAACGGGAATTGCTAGCTATTGGAGATATGGTCAAGAACCATTATAACAAGGGAAATGAACATTTCTATAAAAAGAAATATGAGATGGCAATGAATGAATATAACAAAATTAAAAAGTTTGAATGTTTTGCAAAAGATGAGAAATTTTTAACGAAAATGGCTGAAATTTACATTGATTTTTTCAATTTTATAGAAGCCGAGAAATATATTGACTTAGCTTTGAAAATAAATGAAAATGAATTAAAAATGCTTATGTTGAAAGCTAAATGTCAGATTCATTTCGGATTTTTAAAGGAAGCAGAATTGTTGCTCTTAACAATGAAGGAAAAATTTAAGATTGAAACACAAGTTCAAGGAGAAATAGAACAAGAGCTCAACTTTTTGAAGTTTTTGAAGAAGAATTGAGGAGAAAAAATAAAAATGGTTTTTTATTTGAAAACAAACAAAAAAATGGATTTTTAAGTTAAAACCAAAGAAAATTTTATTCTCTAAATTTCAATTTTATCATGATTTTAAAAATTTTAATTTTTTTTATTTCTCCATCCTTTATTCATCCAAGGCCCAATTGCCTAATGAATTTTTTAAATAAAGGAAATGAAATAATTCAAATATAAAATTCTTTAGTTTGTTTGAATTTTGAATGGAAAAAAATATATAAAACCATTTTAAAAATGAAAATTCATTAAATTAAAACATTTTTGATTATTTAAATCTATAAATCACACCATAAAAAGAAAAATTACTTCCCAATCAAACCACTGCTAAACTTTATAACTTTCTTTCACCTCTATGACCCTTCGTTTCGATAAACAAGGTAAATTCTCTGAAAAAACCCAGAAGAAAAAAGGGCAAATCTAAAAAATGTTGTGAAAAATGTGGAAATTTTGACTTTTTTTCTCTATACAATCAATTTTTTTGAATTCTTTGGCACAACTCAAGGTCTAATATGGATACATATTTTGAAAATAAAATGAGGTAAGGCATTTCATGAAAATATGGGAAAAAAAAACAAGAAGACAAAAAAATCAAATTTTAATAAATTAAATCTAAAAAATAATTTATTTCTCGAAAATTCATGTATTTTTATTTATTTCTTGAATATTTCAAACAAACCTTCTAAATTAAATCGTATTGGAAAGAAAGAAGGATCATTAAAGCAAACTTTCACACCACGAACTATAAAAAAAAAAATCAACCCTTTACCTTAATAGATTCAGACAATTAACATCATTTTTTTTATCATTATTCTCAATCAAATCAATGTTTTTTTTCATAGTTCCCTAAAAAAAAGGCTCGTGCCAGAAAAAGTAAAAGTAGAAGACTACTTCAATTCTAAATTTTGATGAAACTTTTTGCCAGCGGAAAATTTTTTTCCAGAAACTTCATTTTTCTAGAAAATTTCTAGATAAATTTTTGTTTCTAGAAAGTCTGGATAAATTTTTTTTTTCATAAATTTTTGTTTCTAGAAATTTCTGGATAAATTTTTTTTTTCTAGAAAGAAAATCGATTCAGCTATAAATAGGTGCCGAAACTTGAAATAATTATTCCAAAAGCCCTCAAAACAAAACTCAACTTTTTCAACCCAACTCACAAAAATGTTCGTCGACCCACCAAAAAAGAAAGACAAAAAATAAAATTCTAAGGTCTCAAAAAACCATAAAAATATTAATATGATTTAGTTCATATAGCAAACTCAAAAAAAAACATCTTATTTTCTTCTTCTTTTTTTTTTTTTTTTTTTTTTTTGGCTGAGAGCTTTAAAAATCGTTCCTTAAGTTTTATAAACAAAACTTCATTTTCATTTAAAAAGAGACCCTCTGAAAAACAAAACGCACCTGAAAAAAGAAAGCTGAATTAAATTTTATTTTGAAAGACTTTAAAAAACCCAATTCAAATAGATTTCACGAATTTAAAGCAAATTTTTACAAAGCAAATCTCTATTTTTAAGAGAAAAACTCATAAATTTAATTTTTCTTAGAGAAATGCAGCTCGTCTGTTAATAAAATAAAAAAACCATTATGATAAATTTTTATTCATAAATTTGTGAAAATAATGCGATCATTAGTAATGAAAAATGGAAAAATCGAAATTATATGAAAAAATCAGCATTATTCTTAATAAAGATATATTAAAGATAATTTCATGACTCATGAGGAAATTTGACAAAATGAGAGTTGTTTCATTATCGAAATTTCATATTAAAAAAAAAAATCTTATAAAAAACCAGCATGCAGAAAAAAGTGAATTATTTTAGTTGTTTAGAAAATTAAAAAAGAATTGAATTTTTCTGAAAATTTGGAAAACAAAACTAATGTTACTTTTGAACATATGGAAAAATGGAAAAAATCATATAGATGCTAACAGAGATTTTTTAATAATTTTAAATTTTTGATTATTTTATAGAAAAATTCATTAAATTTGAAAAATAACAACAATTTAAAAACTGTTACGGTAAATAAATACATCAAATTCTCCCTTTTATGTTTTTTGTCCGACGACCCTGCAAATTTCATTGACATTTTGCCATAGAAATTCTTCCCATACCAATTGGCTGATTTCCAGCTTTATTTCAATTTCTTCTTCCTCATAATTGACCCATTCCGCCTCACTTTCTATGACTTCTTGAGCCAACATCCTGCCCATTTTTTCTTCTCTCAATTGACTCACAAAATCCATATCATTATCTCCATTTTCCAGATTCTTTTCCTCTTTATCTGGTAATAACCCACATAAAGTATCAGACCATTCCATAGTCTTTCCAATAGCTTTTGTATAGATTTCCTCGATATTTTCCTCACTGATTTCATCGAAAGTCTTATTCATGGGACATTTCAGGAAATTCGGTTGGCCTTTTAAACTATAAGGTCTATAGAAATCCAAAGCTTCATTAAATGAATTGAAAATCAAACGGAAATAATCCTCTTTCGTTTCCTCTATATAAAACACATTGTTTTTCGCTTTTTTATTAAGTTCTTCATTGAAATTTTCAAAGACTTCTTGGGGGATCACAGGAATTCTAGGTATTTCACGATCCACATAAGGAATCATCACGTTTTCAGCTAAAAGCGCTGAGAATTTATAAAGGTTTTTATGCAGGAATTTGAGTTTATCAGGGGGATTATATCCTAAAGGAGTATTGATTTGGCTGAGAATTAGCTTGCCTAAAGGTGTGTTGCTGTTTTTTAATAAGAAATCCTTCAAATTCTTTAGATAATCCTTAAGAATCGAAATCGAAGAACTCAATATTCTTGAGTTGTCGGTTTTTACTATAAAAATAGTCATTTTTTAGAGAGAAAAAATAAGAAATTACGGAATTCCTGCGATTTTATCAGATAAAGGTCTTCCTTGGGAAAATGCGAATCAAATTCCTTATTATGGAAAGGAAAATGAGGTCTTTTTGATAAGGAATTTATCAACATTTCCTTCTGTTTCGTTATAAAAGGCTCCTCAATGAAATCCTTCATCAAATCCTCTAATATCCCCTCACAAATCCTTTGATTTTTTTGTGGAAAAGTCAAGTTTTCAGGCTTTTCTTGCTTTTCTTCTCTATAATTTCCTCTCGAATTCTCTTCATCCTTCTTCAATTCGTTTTCAAGTTCTTGAAAATCCATGAAAAAATCCAATTTTATCACCTCATGATCTTCATTTCTTATGAAATCCTCATCCTTTTTCTTCATTTCGCACTTTTGAATCAATAAATTCCTTTGACTTTCATCAGTTTTCAAGAAAACCCGTTGACTTAGACTTTCTTCGCTTTTCAATCTCCTGCTTTCTTCCGAATCCTTATATTCTTCAAATAAATCTTCTCTTGAAATTGGCTTATCTTCATTTTCCTCAGAGGAATTCTTAATAAATTCCTTCTTTTCCACAAAAGCCCTGATGATTTCATGTTCTTTTTTCAAGCTTTCGCAGGATTTAAACATGAAACTGGGCTTGGAAAACAAATCATCTTGCGAAAAGGAGAATTTCATGTTATAATCAATGAAATCCTCTTTTCCTCCTCCGATTTTCTTGAGAAAAGCCAGATCTCTTCTAGTCTTTTGGATGGCATCAGCCGTTCGAAGCCAACTTTGCTTCAAATCGTTTTTAGTCTTCAAAATTTCATTTCGTTCGCTGTTAACCCATTTTTCAAGTTCTCGTTTCTTGCTTTCGAAGCTTTTAGGAGAGACTTTTTGTGAGGCGAGCATTTGCTTAAAATGCTGCATTTCGGCTTCCTGACGAATTTCAAGCACTTTTTCACGCATTTCTATGAGATTTTGAGGCTTCTTTTGTTCGGATTTATGCTTCAAGGCAAATTCCTCAAAAGGATCTAATTTCTCAAGAGTTTTTGTAGGAGTTTCTTTTGAAATCCGGGAGTTTTTCAGGTTTTTTTCCTTGATTTCTAAGAGAATATACTCTGGCTTTTTCGACTTCTGGCTATTAGTCTCACTTTTTTCATCATTTTCCTTAGAAACTTCTTTATTTTCCTTAGAAAGTTCTTTATTTTCCTTAGAAACTTCTTTATTTTCCTTATAAACTTCTCTATTGTCCTTAGAAACTTCTTTATTTTCCTTAGAAAAATCTTTAATTTCTTTAGAAATCTCTTTATTTTCCTTAGAAATATCATTAGTTTCCTTAGAAACCTCTTTAGTTTCCTTAGAAATCTCTTTATTTTCTTTAGAAATCTCTTGATTTTCTTTAGAAATCTCCCGATTTTCCCTTAGGAACTCTCTGTTTTTCATAATATTTTCCGGTTTCTTTAAAAAAATCGAATTTCCCTTCATATTATTCTCGAATCCCATTTGTTCATTGGAAGGCGGAGTTTCTCCTTTGAAATTGGGTTTCATGGAATCTCCGAAAACACTTGACCGATTTTCCTCAGAAAGCGTGTTTTTCATTTTATCAGAACCCATGGCATTCATCAAATTCCCTTCTTCTTCTTCGATATTAATTTGTAAAACAGGTTTTTTTTGGTTGTTTTTGGTCTTTTTTTCTGCGAATTTCGTGAGGGAAATCGCGTTTAGCTCAGAAAAACGCTCCAAATCCTGAATTTGGCCTTTTATTAAAGGATTTGATTGGGTTTCTTGTAATTTTCTGAGGTTTTCTAACATTTCATGCCAAAGCTTTATTTGCTCATTTTTGAATATATTGAAATCCTCGTTTTCTATAGTAATTTTCTCAATATTATGAGGATTTTCAATATTTGATGAGGCCATGACCTCGATATTTCTGAGGTTTTCCATTAATTGATCTCTGAGGATTTCAGTGCTGCTTTTTTCTCTGGATTTCTTCATGAAATTCGAAGGCTTTTCCTTAGAAAAAGTGAGGTTTTTCTTATTGGAAATACGAAAATCATCCTTTTCCATCAAGAAATCAGAATATTCGCCTTCAAAATCCTTTATCGTGATCAAAGACTTCGAATTCTCATTGATTTCCTTATAATGGAGGATATTGCTGATATTATCGCCATTTTTCTCATTGGAAATCTCATGATTTTGAGGATTTCTGATGAAATTCTCAGTAAAATCAATATTTTTCCTTTGATTTTCGACTTTTTTCATATCATTTCTGGAGATTTCCTGTCTTTTCTCGAAAACCTCATTATTTTCTATATTATATTCATTATATTCATTATATTCATTATATTCATTATATTCATTAGATTCATTATATTCATTAGATTCATTAACATTATATTGCTTATTTTCTTCATTTTCATTTTTCTCTAAGGATTTCCTCACATCCAAAATAAGGCTTTTCAAATCCTTATGATTGTTTTCTCTGATTTTCTGATATTCCTTTTGGAAATCTTCGACTTTTTCAACGATTTCCTGATTTTCCATTAATTCCCCATCCAAGAATCCATCGAAATCCTCTTCTTTTTCAGTGGATTCCTTATAAATGATCATTTCTTCACCTGTTAAGGAATTACTAGCGATTTTCTCTATTAAAGCCAAAGGTTCTTCTTTCTTAATGATTTCATGAGAATTATTGGATTCTGGTATCATCAGCTCTTCTTTCATGGAATTGACTCTTTCCTCAGGGAAATATTCCAGATATTGTTCTTCTTCTTCTTCACGCCCCATTAACATATATTTCAAATATTCCTCGATTAATTGTCGAGTTTTAAAGCCTCTCCATATTCGCTGGATGAAATTGGCCGCTTCATTGAGCTTTTCCTCAGGATTTTCCTTTGATTTCTCATCATTTTCTAAGAATTTATTGCTATTTTTGTTGTTTTCTGAAGAAAGGAAGTTCCGTTCTGAAAAAGAGGAACTTTTATCAATTTCCTCGATTTCAATCCTTTCATCTAAATGCTCATTTTCTGTGGGGATCCGAGACATCTGATTCGCAAAGGAAGCAGTTAATAGGTTATGAGGACCGTCGATATATTCATCGCATTGGTTTCTTGGATTTTTCAATGAATTCTTGAAAGAATTCTTCAAGGAATTCTTCAAGGAATTCTTTATTGAGTTTTTTAAAGAATTCTTTACTGAATTTTTTAATGAATTCTTTACTGAATTTTTCAATGAATTTCTTGGTGAATTTTGAGGTGAATTTTTTATTGAATTTTTCATTGAATTTTTAGGTGAATTTTTAGGTGAATTTTTCATTGAATTTTTAGATGAATTTTTCATTGAATTTTTAGGTGAATTTTTCATTAAAGAGTTTTTCAATAAAGACCCTGTGGTGGAATTCTTCAAATAAGAGTTTTCCTCATAAATTATCTGTTTCTTATCAATAGGAGTGGCTTGAAAAGGTGTATTTCCCATAGATTTTTTCTCATAATAGCTTAAATTCATAATTTGTGAATTCTTTTGTATTTTGCTCTTATTTTGTTCAATTGCTTCGCTTAGTCTTTTCAAATTATTGGCTTTTTTAATCTCGATTTGTATTTTCTCCTGTTTCACGTTTTTCATATTTTCTTGATATTCCTTCTTCTTCAATAAGATGAAATTCTTCAAATCTTCAGGGTCTTTTTTAGTGAATTTCCCTACAAATTACTTAGTTTTTCATATGATTTTCTAATAAAAATTACTGTTTTTCTCTATATTTTGGATGATTTCCTTGCTTTTCTCTTGACTTTTACTACGATTTCTCTCTAAAATTTCCTCATATTTCGTTTCATCAAGGCCATTTAACCAGGAAAGCCCTAATTCCTCCCTTCTTTCGCCTTCATTGAGTTTTTTAGTCAATTTCTGCGACTTTTTCTTAGTTTTTTTATCGTTTTTCTTGCTTTTCGGCATTGAGAAAAACCTGGTTTTATTGCTTTTTCTGATTTCTTCATTACGGTTTAATAGGAAATTCATTTTCTCAAGCTTTTTTTCTTCATTTTCAGCTTCTTTTTGCCTTTCCAGGACTTTTTTCATTGCGAATTTCTTCTTTTTCTCATCAATTATCCTCAATAATCTCGAATTTTCCTCATTTTCCTTACAAAGAAAGGATTTTTCTATCTTTTCGTTCTTGAAAGGCTTGTTTTCATCTATATTTTCCTTTATAATCGCTGATTTCTCATTATTTTGAAGTATTTTCATTGGTTTTTTGGCTTTTTTGGTAGATTTCTTCCTTTTCTTGGGCTTTTCTTTCGGGGATAACGTGTTTTTCTGAGGACTTCGCGATTTTGAGGCTTTTCTTTCCTTTTTCTTGAGGAAATCATGGATTTCGGGTGTGAGTTTCTGCAATTGTTGTAAAAGGTCTTGTAATTGTTGTTTTTTTGACTTGTTTCTGGGTTTTTGTTGATTTTGTAGGCTTGAATTAACTGATTTATTGAGATTGAGGGTTTTTTTCTTGAAGTTATGAGAATTGGTTGGATTTATGAGAAGATCATGGCTTTTATTAAGAGTTCTTTGATTGGGTTTGAGGATTTCTACTGGTATTGGGAATTTCTCTATAAAAACCCTGAAGTTTTCTTATAAAATTGAAGCTTTTTACTTATTGACGAGATTTCTGAATTGTTTAAGAAATCGACCTTTGAATTCTCGATTTTTCGGCCAATGCAAAGCTCATCTTTGTTATCTAATCTAGAAAAATGAAAGAAATTAGGAGGTTTTTTGAAGAGGATAAAGACTTTCTTAAGGGATGATAAAGCGGCTTAGGGGTCGCTATATTGAGGTTTATGTTGATTTTGATATTGTTGGGAAGGGCTGGATTAGACATTTTTTAAATTTAAAATAAAGACGATAGAAAAGGAAAATGAGCGTTTATTATAATTAAAGTAAATTAATAATTTAAATTTCTTAACTTATTTTTTTTTTTGAATATTTTTGTTTTGTTTTTTTTCGCTTGTTTTGTGAATTTTTACTTATTTTTTTATAATAAAAAAATAAAAATCAATAAAAATAAATATTGTAAAAAAATTTGAAACTAAAAATTTTATTTTTCATACAAATAAAAAACTTTATCAACATATATATATATATTAAATTTTCTTGCATTAGAATACTCAATATTAGAACAAAAGAGGATTATCATCCGGTTTTTTTCCCATTATGGCAGTTATTGGATTTGGGATATTAAAGAAAAAATTCCTCTTGAAACTTTAAAAGGGTCTTATTTTTATCTGAAAACAAGTGGAGATTTTTAAAAGTCAGACGCCATTCCCGAACTAAAGAAAAAATAAAAGAAGTGCGAAATGTTTTACCATGTTTTTTAATATATTTTTTCATGACCGCTTCCTCGATAAATATTTTCCTTCATTGTTTTACAATAATTTTGTCAAAGTGCCTAACTCAAACTCAACGACCATTACAGCTAAAATGCCCAGGTTAAGAGACACAGTAGGGAAAAATAAAGAGATAGAATACTTAATTCTTTGAATAGTTATGGACCTACAAATTATATTGGTCCGAACTTTAGTACCCATCGAAATAGACAATTTATTCGGGTTTATTTGTATACAATGAAATTTTTCATTTAATAAGCATTATTATTCATATAACACTTTGGAATTTTATATATATTTTTTTTTTTTAAGTCCTTTTTAGTTGATTTTCTTTGGAACCTCCCAAAAGATATTTTGTAATTATTAAAACAAATAAAAAAGAGCTTCTTCATTTTCCTTCAAATACATTGTAAAACTTCATAGTGTTTTCTTTTATCACACCAGTTTTGGAGTGAAGATCATCCTCTATTATTTGTCGATTTATAATAATTAAAAATCTTATGCTTATTTAACCCATTGTAAGTGAGGCCAATCAACAAGTTGATTCAAGCAATTTGAACATTTTAAAAGAAGACTTCATAAAAATGCGGAATTTTTTTTTATGAATGTTTATTTTATAATATTAGCAAAATAAATCAATAATGAGTATGGACTTGAAGAAAGTTTTCAGTTTTTTTTAACCATTTTTTTATTTCTTTGTTAAAATATTCATCGATTGTTAGAAGAAATATGGAAGGTTTTTATTTTTTTTTTTCCGTGAAAATTTTTGTTTGTTTTCAACAATTTATATTTGAATATTTATTTTTAGAAAATACATTGCCTGACCGAAGAAAATGCCGATATGAGAGATTACTATTGATTTTTTATGCTCTCTTGCGACAAATGATCGAGGATTTAATACAGAAAAATTCAAATAATTATCAAAGAACATAAAAAAAAACAGTTATTCATGTTTTCTTTGAATTTTTTATTTTTCAGAGTTTCAGAAAGTGGATTATTCATTAAAAAAATGCTTTTAATATAGAAGTCATTATGAGTATGGTCAATAATCTCCATCCCCCAAAAAAATTAATTCTTTAAATTCGAGGTAGATTTTTTGTTTGGGGTTGGAAGCATTAAATAATGGGTTTTCAAATAAAATTTAATTCAGATCTTATTTGTTTTTTCTTCATTTTTTTTTCTTTTTTAAATGAAGAAGTTTGTTTTCAGGAAAGAAAATATGGAAATTCTTTCAGTTAAAAGCAAAAATAAAGAAAAAAAGAAAAGAAGATGTTTTTTTTTGAGTTTGATATATGAACTAAATCATATTAATATTTTTATGGTTTTTTGTCTTTGGTGTTTTTTGAGACCTTAGAATTTTATTTCTTGTCTGCTCCTTTTTTGTCTCCCTTCTTTTTTGGTGCGGCGAACATTTTTGTGAGTTGGGTTGAAAGAATTGAGTTTTTGTTTTGAGGGCTTTTGGAATAATTATTGCAGGTTTCGGCGCCTATTTATAGCTGATTTCGATTTTCTTTCTAGAAAAAACAAATTTATCCTTAAACTTTCTAGAAACAATAATTTATCCAGAAATTTTCTAGAAAAAAATAAAAGTTTCTGGAAAGATTTTTCCTTTTGGAAAAAGGCTTCTCTCTATTATGGAGGCCAAAAAACTAATTTTTAATCGAATGAATTGGAGATTTCCATTTTTAAGACCATAATGCTAATTATTATTTTGTTCATATCCATGGTTGAAAAATAATTCAGAATTACAATAAATGGCAATAACGAAATGTATTGTTCTTCGTAAAACAGAGTAGATTGTAATTTTAGCTTGGTTTGGAAAAGTTTTAAAATAGTTATTTGGTTTTTTTTTTTTTTTAATTTAAGATGTCTTTTGTCAAAAAAGACACATGATTGTTTTTAAAAAAATAAATAATTTTAATAAATTTCGATGGTTTTTTATTTTAATTTTCTTGTTTTTCAAAAAGGAATTTCTAAAGAAACAACTTTAATTTTGTCTTATTCTTATTCAAATTATTTATGAAATAATTTTAATTTTTTCTTAATTTATTTATAAATATAAAATTTATAGAAAAATTTTTTAAAGGAAAAAAATATTAAAAGTCAAAAAATAAAAAAATAAAAAAAGAAGATTTTTTTTTTTTTTTT
>Ga0302320_10022486_pt1 | contig 12448 bp, 10 predicted proteins | sample Bog_T0_3_FD_202130 | JGI IMG/M metagenome (GOLD analysis project Ga0302320, IMG submission 202130) | Peat permafrost microbial communities from Stordalen Mire near Abisko, Sweden - Bog_T0_3 | ecosystem: Environmental > Terrestrial > Soil > Wetlands > Peat | place: Sweden: Abisko, Stordalen Mire...
TTGAGTTGGTTCATCTGCTCCGTTGTGCGGCATCCGCCGCTCAACGAGCAAATCGATCCCACTCACAGTGGCTGGTTTTGAACTACCCCCCGACCCGTCGTGGCGGGTTTAGGGTGACCCCTGACAGCTTTCCCGTTTGAGTCCTAAAACGATTCCGTATCTTAGCGCTCTGGACCCCAAACCTTCATGCTGCAGCGCATCGGATTCGGGGCAGAGCGTAGCCGTTCTTAACGATTTTGATTATGTCTTTGCGCCAGGATTCTGATGCTGTCCGGAGGTCTGGGTTCACTGATTTCAGCCCACTTTTGTGCCTCCAGCCCATGAGTTCCGACCCATATTGCCGGGCCCAAAACAGAACGCCGAGCCTCCGTTTTGGACGGCGAAATCGGCGTTTCATCGAGCTCAAAAACCAGCGATCCGCCCCGAGAAATTGTCCGCGTCGGACTCCGTTTGCTCCTAGTTTTGGCAAGCGATTTCCCGGTGAAACGAGGCTTCTTGCAGGCTGCTTTGGCGTTCAAATCGGCTCCGCAGTCTCTCTCCGAAAGCGGTTTGTAGCGCGCAGGAATGCGCCGGAGCTGCATCGTTTGACGGCCCGTCAGGAGCAATCTGTCGGCACCCTTTCACGGCGCAACGCCCGCGGTTTCGCGCTCAATGTTGACGAGAAATCGAGGCGTTGGAACTCCGTTTCGAGGCCTCTCCCACGATCGAAGCGAATGAGCAATCGCGTGCGGTTTTGGATCGATTTCGTGCCTCCCTGAGCTGCCGCGACCGGCCGAAACCCGCTCCGTTTTTGGACGGTAACCGCACCCAATCGACTCGGGAAAACGACCGACCTACCCCTCGATTGGCGCTCGGTCAGAGATCCAAGTCTCGGTCATAACCGGGGCATTTTCTTAGGCGGATTCAGCGCGGGACACCTCCTTTTTTTCGCTTGGTTCGTGCATGAAATAAGATGGCGGCGGGGTTGAAACCGGCCCTAACTTCGGACCGGAAACGGGCACCAGCCTGCCCTGCTCAGGTGGGATTTCTGCCCTTTGGAATTGCTTTCAACCCGTCGACGGAGCACGAGGAATTGATGGCGAAACAGCCTTTCATTGGAACCTGTCGGCTGTGCCGGGAGGAGGCCGCCTTGGTCGATTCCCACATCGTTCCGGCCTTTCTTTTCCGCCCCCTAAAGGAGGTCGAAGGGCGATACTCCATCCTCTCAACCGACCCGTCCGAACGCGAACGGACGGGCCAGCGAGGCATCACCGAACGCCTCCTCTGCAGAGTGTGCGACAACGAGCGCCTGCAGCGATATGAGGATCACCTCGCCAGAGTGTTGAACGGCGGCATTGGGTTAAGAATCCAAACCGGCAGCAACGTGCTCCAGGTCCAAGGGTACGACTACCGCCTAATCAAAAATGCCGCAATTTCGATGCTGTGGCGGATTATTCTATCCCGGGCTCCGATGTTCAAGGAAGTGTCATTGGCCCCCCTTTATGAGGAGCGCTTGAGGGACGTTCTTCTCAACAACCTAAAGGTCGGAGAGGATGAGTTTGCCGTCGCCGTGACGGCCCCCCTGCTTGAGGGGCGGCACTTCCCGGATTGGACGGTCTCGCCTGATTTCATACCCGTTGGGGAGAACAATCTCTACCGTTTCCTCGTTACCGGACTCCTCTTCACCGTTGAGGTCGGGCCAGGGGCGCCGGTCGCGGAGATGGGCCCAATGGTCCTCCGCGAACGCGAATGGCGCATCCCCGTGATGGATGTGCGGATGATCCCGTTCCTATCGACCTTTTGCGCGGACGTCGCCGATGCTAGGAAGACTCGCCAGCAGAACAAGGGGTGAATCAGCCGATTTCGCTAAAATGCCACCTTATCCACTCCCCTTCAGGCGCTTACGCCAATGTCAACTATTGGGGGAAACTTGATATTCGCCCAAATTGACGACCGAAAACCGTGATAGCGGTGACCCTGGACACCCCCCGGGGGGCCAAAATGAGGCGTTTTTGATCTATTTTTGGACACAATAATATTTGTTAGTATTTAATTGTTAATTATTACGGACGTCAGCGTCACCTCGATATCGACTTCTACTCCATTATGCGTTTCACTTCTGACTATGCCTTACGTTCTTCCCGACGACGCTAAATCACCCCGGCTAAGCTGGAACATTATGAAGGTACTTGTTCCCGCCGGCCCTGAGCGTATGGCAATCGCACTCGGCAAATGGGAGGGCACTCCCGTGCTCGCGCTGCGATGGAATGGCACAGACGCGAGCCCTATCGGGAACCCGCAATCGCGCGGTTTAGCGACCTGGTTCATCGTAGAAAGGGGCCCCTACACTGACGCCATAATTGAGGCCCTCCCGGTCGCCGACAAAGAGCTTGCGAGAAACTTCATCCCGAAAACCTGAAAGGAACCATGTCACTCGAACCTCCATCAGAAATCCGCTCCGTTAACGACATCTCGCCTGAGGCCTATCAGCGCATCTACGACTTTCTACAAGGCGCGGTTTATTGCTGGTGCAAGAACCAAGAAGACGAATTCGGCCTACGTGACCTGATGGGTGGAAAAAACTTCTTCTGGGCCCGGACGCCACTAATCGCTATTTGGAATAAACATAAAGCCCTAGGGCTAACCGACGATGACGCCTTAACCGCGGCGGCGATCGATGGTGGCTGGATCCTTAAAAGGGTAATTGACGATGACCGCCGCACGTTCACTCATCGGATAGAGGGCCAAGTCAGGAAATACAAATGGACGGGGGATGATGGCGATGTTGAGGCCTGAGGGACTCGCAGTTGAGATCCATCGTCTAGTTGCTACTCTTTACGGCTCGAATCCATCCCCTTCCCAAGGGTGATCATCGGGATCGGGCCCGAGGCTCGAGGCAACTCGACGCGGGCGCCGAAAACTAGCTCCCCAATTCCATCGGCGTGCTGGAGTCCGGCAGGTTTATTGGTGGGGGCGAAAAATGGGGGCTTCCAGTTTTGAGCGCCGCGTTAGCGCTTTTCGCCATTTTCCCTCTGAAAAACACCGTTAACGCGTCTTGAGAATTGTCTAACAGATGCCGCAACTTACCCCCCGGGGGGCCTCTCATCTGCTCAATTCTTCGTCGAAATCGGCCGCCGCGGACACCCTGCCCGAGCGCGGCGGCCGCCCTGAAAACCTCGACTGCTCCATTTAGAGACAACGGGTGCAGTGGGTACCGAATGCGGTGGGTTGTTATATATCAAGGACTTAAGGCGGCGGTAGGCTAGCCGGGAAAGGCTTCAGGATGAGCGGCAATGGGATTTCGTTTCCCCGCCAAAAATTGCCTTTGCTCCAGGGGTTCTCACCCGCGTCCAAGCCATAATTAAAGGAGAATGCATGACCACTCCGCGCCCGAATCGAATACCAATCCGGAATCCTTCTTGCCGGCCGCCCCGACGCCCATCGAACGCAAGGATCTGTTTACGCAGAGGCGACTCGATCACAGGCGGGACGCCAAAGCCTATGGCTTCACGCTGTCGTTCCGAGGCGTGCCATCGCCAGCCGAGGAGGCTGTGCTAAAGAAATTGTCGGGATTGACGGTCCTCGACCTCGAAGCGGATCAGTGTTTGTGCGCCGAACTCGTCGCTCTTCGGCCGTTCATAATCGAATGCGGGTGCAAGGCCGATAAAAAGGCCCACATTACCCTACGGTGCAATAAAGCAGGACCCAAGGCTCCAGGAGCTCAAGGGCCCTCCGGCACAGCGGCTTCGAAGTACATTCTCCCCGTAGGTTGCACGCTGTCGTCTCTGCACGACGCTAGCTGCCTCTTTTTCGGCCTGACCGCTCCTGGCAAGCCGGCATTGGTCACGGACGGCGCCGGAATCGACACAATCACGGTAAATGCCGCCCTCCGCGGCGGCCCCGATCATGCTGGGGACGACGAAGTCTCCTTTGCTGTCATCAGCGACCGCCCGGCGTGCATGCGTGACCCCGTCCAAGGAAAATGGGCGCTCCATACACTTTTAGTTTACGCCTACGAGAAGGCACTATTGCACCACTGGCCCAGGAAAGGGCCTGCCGGCTTTAAAAATGACTTCATAGATTTGTTCTTAGCTTTGGGGAGGATTCATATCGGCAATAACAACCGCCCATATGCGGCAGCGCACTATGGGAGCGTAAGCCTGATCCCCGAGCTTTTCCGCAACACGGAGTCGATGATGCGGAGAAAGATCAAGGAGCGGGCACGACCAATAATCATCGGTCGCTACGTGTCACACCGACTGAGCGAAGATGGGACCACCGTTTCGGTCCAAGTTCTCGGCATGGAGGACGTGAAATTTGTTGTCGCCGCCTCTATATGGAACGATCGAATGGAGTCGTTTCACGACCCCGAAGAATACCGGAAGGAAGGATTCTTCACGTTGTTGGTCTTTAGCGCTGCGGCCGCCAAAGCACGTCATGGGGACGCCATTTGTATGAAAAACTTGGCATGGCTCCACGTTACCGAGCACAACATTCCTATTGAGTCTCAGGAGGAAGGATGGGAGATCCGCAAGTTCATCGCCCAACGCTTCAGGATCGAGAAAGTGCTGGAGAAGCTGCGCGACGGCGAGACCGGTCAGGAACTTGCCCGTCGAGATCTCAGGATCTTTGGGACGATTTTCGGAGACATCGAGGTCGAGATCTTCGGCATGTCCCTGATTGGTTACGTGAAGAAAATACCATCAAGGATGATTGAGACGGGGCGCCCGCTCCTGTGCATACATTACCAAGGCGGCAAAATGACGAAACGACACTGGGCCGACCCCAAACGCGAAAAGAACTTCCCAGAAGGTCAATTTCCCAAATCGATTCTACCTTTGGGCAATCTGAACGCCCTGGACCCTATCGATTTACGGACCGCAAGCTCAACCCCCTGTCCATAGGCGATAGCTAGCAATGACCCAGGTCAGCCGTTCCTCAGAATTCTAGGGCGCGGGCTCATTTGGAGGCACCTTGATCTCGAGAATTATGTCGGGCACCGGCCCTTTGATCATGGTGTGGCGTTTGCGAAAATTCTCGAACGGTCCGTGCTTTTTCGATTCCGAGGCCGGCATCTTCCGGAAAATGTGAAAGAGCTTTACGGTTTCCGCACCGAACTCAAGGTTGCCACCCCCGTGGTACATCGCAGCCAGGTTACTGGCAGAACGGAATACCATGCACAACTCGAAGAAGGTGAGCTTACCTATTGGCTTCCTAACTGTGCCCTTGCCCGATGGCATCCGGATCACCTCAACCACGTCCTCATCGTCCTTGTTTGACAACGCCATGAACTCATCACGGAACTGCTTCAGAGTGCGCCCGGTGTATTTCTTGCAGGATGTCTTGGGATTCATAAACCTTGCGGCATTCTAGCCGCTTGTTCAACCACGGCAACACAAAGACTATACGCAGCCGACGGTGCTCCGTAATGGGGCATGCGGATTCAGCGAAGGGTTCGTGGAGCGTAAGCCAATTCCCGTCAACAGCCTGGCCAGCAGTGCAACAAATGCCGGTAACGGCGCACTTGGGCCTGCGTTCAAGATAGTCAGAAGCCACGCGGACATGGGGACCACAATGCGCTACCTAGCCTGCTCCGACGAAGCCGCGGCGGCCGCCATCCTGGCGCTCGATGACCGACGCGCGGCCTGACGGCCACACGTCATTGCGTTGCCGCCGGATTGCCGTCAATGGAGCCGGATTAAAAGCCCTCGATCAATGCACCTTCAGGGTCGCCGTGTTGCTCGTGACAGCGCCGAAGCCGTTCGTAACTGTCACCGAATAGCCGCCTGCCGCGGCCGTCCCCGCATTTGCGAGGGCAAGCGTGCTGGCCGTGGCTCCCGATATGGCGATCCCTTGAAATGCCCATTGGTAGGCCAGGGTCGGCGTTCCAGTCGCGGCAGCTGTAAAGGTGACAGCCGCTCCTGTCTTTACCGTTTGTGACTTGGGCTGCGTCGTGATCTTTGGCGGTGCGTTGACAGTCAATAGCGCCGGCGCGCTCGTCGCTGAACCGAACGCATTTGTGGCAACGACGGTATAGGTCCCGGCAGCGCTCGCCTTGACCTTGTTGATCGTAAGCGTGCCTGCCTTCCCGCCCGAGACCGTGACACCATTGAGGAACCATTGGTATTGCGGTTTTGGGCCCCCGATCGCCGCAGCGGTGAGGACAACCTTGGCACCCACGTCAACCGTCATGGACTGGGGCTGCGTCGAAAATGTCGGAGCTGCATCAACTATGAGCTTGGCCTTGTGGCTCGTCATTGTGCCGATGCTATTCGTAGCCGCCACGGAATAGCTGCCCGCACTTGCCAACGTGACGGCAGGCAGCCTGAGCGTGTTCCCGGTGGCTCCGGGAATAGCCGCACCGTTGAAAAGCCACTGGTACGTGACGGGGAGTGCCGTGGCTGTCGCCACGCTGAACGTGACGTTGGCGCCTGCGTTCACCGTCTGGCTCTGCGGCTGCGTGACTATGGCCGGCGGATCAGTCAGCGCGTCGTTGTCCTTCGGGACAATCACCTCTGTCTGCGCCGTGGCCACGTTTCCTGCTGAATCCGTTGTCTGGACGGTGATCGTGTAGATGCGCCCGTTGCCGCTGCTTGAGCGCGAGGCCAGGAGGTTCAGGGTAAGAGGCCCGGTGATCACCCATTCCGCAATCCCGTTTGTCGAGGGCTCATTGCTAACCACCGAGAGGATTTTGGAGGGGGGATTGGGGTAGAACTGGTCTGCCGCGACCACCGTTATCGTGACCGGCACCATCTTGTTGTTTGCCGGGACGAGGTAGGCGGGGGATGGCGTCACCGACTGGATAACCGGGGGAATCGTCACAATGCTGGGCGTGATCACCGTCCCCGAAAGAGCCGTGACGGACGGCGTGCTCGTGCTGTCAAATACTACCGTGAACCGACCCCCAGAGACCGTTCCATCCAGGTTCGGGGTCTCAGCTTTTGTCGGAACGCTGCCGCCGCTGCTTAGCACCGGATCCCAGCTTGTGCCGTCAAAATACAGCAACTGGAGATTGTCAGCATTAGTCCCTGTGAGGGTAGATGGGTAATAGAAATAGGCCGTGACCGTGTCAGAAGCCGTGACGGAGGTTACCTGAAGATCGACGTATTGCCCGCCAACATCGATCGCTGGCGCTACAGACGTGGGATTGCTCGAGTAGTTGGCTACTGAGATCGCGGCGGGCGGCGCACCGGCCGAATTGTTCTGAAGCGTCGCCGTGACACCCGCGCTCCCCGCGCTCGTTGGGGCCGTCGAATCCGTCGCTGTGCCGCCCGTCAGGGCGACTGAGGCCTGAACCTTTGCAACCGCCTGTGACACGACGGGCAGCGCCGCGATATTCGACGTGTCCCCGCTCGCGCTCTGCACGCTGATGAACACCGTCGTTATATCACCACTTGTAGCGAGATCCGCAGCGGGGACCACTGCCGTCAGGGTAGTTGCGCCCACGAACGTGGTTTGAAGGGCAGATCCGTCCGTCCATTGCATCGTGTCGCCGGCACTGAAGCCCGAGCCATTGACCGTGAGGAGCAGGTCGCCGCCGCCGGCGTTCGCCGATCCCGGGTTTAACGAGGCGATCTGGGGAAGCGCGACCGCTAGCGTCACCGAAGCGCTGGTGACGGAACCCGAGGCATCTCCCACCACGCATTGGAACTGGGCACCGTTCAGTGAGCCTGCAGCATCCGAAATCGAAACAGCGGACGTTGCCGTGCCGCTGAAGCTCCCTCCGTCCGCCAAATTTGTCCATGTGTTTCCGTTGTCGGTCGATACCTGCCACTGGTAGCTGAGCGCACCAGATGCGCTCACACTGAATGTGACTGTACCTCCCGAGGGCGTTGCTTCGCTCACCGGCTGGGTTGCGATCACAGGAAGCACAGGAACAATCGTAAGGTTCACCGAGGAGCTGGTGGTGCTTCCATAGGCGTTGCTCACAATCACATCGTACTGGCCGGCATTCGCACTGCTCACGGTGGTAATCGTAAGCATGCTTGAAGTCGCCCCGGCGATATTCACCCCGTTGAACTGCCACTGGTAGGTCGCCATCGGATCGGAGGAGCCGACCATTTCGTATACCGTTGCACCCAACAGTACGTTTAGGTTGGCCGGCTGGCCCGTGATCGTCGGCGGCCCGATGACGGGCGTAGGAGTAGGAGTCGGCACCGGGGTCGGGGCTTCGACCGAAAGAGTCGCTATGTTGCTTGTGGTGCTACCATAGGCATTTGTGAGGATCACATCGTACTGGCCGGCGTTCGCCGGGCCTACGGGGTTTACAACAAATATATTGGCGGTGGCTCCCGGGATATTCACCCCGTTGAACTGCCACTGGTAGGTCGCCATCGGATCGGAGGAGCCGACAACAAAAGTGAAATCGGAACCCGCCGGTTCCGACGCCGTGTTCGGCTGCAAGGTAACAATAGGGCCTCCACTCACTGGCGTAGGCGTCGGAACCGGGCCAATGATTGAGAGGGTCACGATGATACTGGTCGTGCTTCCGTAGGCATTGCTTACCACCACATCATACTGGCCCGCGTACGCGCTGGTGACATAGGGAATGGTGAGTTCGCTGGTGGTCGCAGAGGGAATGTTGACCCCGTTGAACTGCCACTGGTAGGTCGCCGTCGGATCGGATGAGCCCACCCCTTCGTAGGCCATGGAGCCCGCGGAAACGGCCAGGTTTCCCGGCTGACCCGTGATCGTCGGAGGACTATTGACCGAAGTCGGCGTAGGAGTCGGAACCGAGCCGCCAATACTGAGCGTCACAATTGTGCTGGTGGTGCTTCCAAATGCATTGGTCACCACCGCGTCATAGGAGCCGGCATTCGCATTGTTCGCTGATACGATCGTATACATGCTGCCGATTGCCCCATGGATATTTGCACCGTTGAATTGCCACTGGTAGGTCGCCATCGGATCCGTCGCGAACACCATGAAGTTAGCTTGGCCACCCAAAGCCACGTTTAGGTTGATCGGCTGCATGGAAATAGTCGGCGGCCCGGTCACTGGAGTTGGGGTTGGCGTAGGCACCGGCGTCGGCGTCGGCGTCGGAATTATGAGGGATAGCGTTGCGAAGTTACTGGTCGTACTTCCAAAGGCGTTGCTGGCTATCACGTCATACTGGCCCGCATTTGCAGGGACGGTTTCCCCGAAACCCAGCGAACTCAATATCGCTCCGGGAATGTTGACCCCATTAAACTGCCATTGATAGGTAGCGAGCGGATCGGAGGTCGTAACACTAAAAACCACAGGCCCTCCCACCGGATAATTATAACTTGCGGGCTGCGTTAAGAATATCGGCACCCCGGTCGCAGGCGTCGGGGTTGGAGTCGGAGTTGAGACAGCGAGCGTGACGATGTTGCTGGTGGTGCTTCCAAATGCATTGGTCACCACCGCGTCATAAGAGCCGGCATTCGCATTGTTCGCTGATACGATCGTATACATGCTGCCGATTGCCCCAGGGATATTTGCACCGTTGAATTGCCACTGGTAGGTCGCCATCGGATCCGTCGCGAACACCATGAAGTTAGCTTGGCCACCCAAAGCCACGTTTAGGTTGATCGGCTGCATGGAAATTGTCGGCGCCCCACTTACCGGCGTCGGGACCGGCGGCAAGACGGGCGTGAGCAGGTACGCATGATTGTTGTCGGCATTCGCGATGATCTGCCCGGCGTCATTTATGCCGGTCGCCCCGTTCAGTGTCACGCCAGGCAAATTCACCAGCGAATTCAGGTCTGTCATCGTGCCGCCGCTGTAGACGAAGGCGTGATTGCCCGAGAGGCCCGGGGCTCCGATGTACCAGCCTACGGCCGTGCCCGTGTTGTTTATGCGATAGGCTTCGCAAAAAACCCCTCCAAACGTGCCAAGATTCGTCATGACACCCCCGGAAACGATGAACGCGCTCTCCCCAGGACCCATGCCGACCGTCGCCGACGCTCCGACTATGACGCCCGAATTGTTTATGCCGGGGGCGATGCTCAAGCTGCCACCAAGCGTGCCCAGATCTGAGGTGATGCCGGAAGTTTCGGAGAAGGCGTGCTGCCCGCCAGATCCCGAACTCATCACGCCCACGATTTCACCAAGATTGTTGATGCCAAAGGCGGCGCTTGGGGTACCGACACCTAGGTTCGACATTGTCCCGTTGCTGTAAATGAACGCATTCTCGACATTTCCTCCCGCGAGGAATTGGCCCACGATGATTCCTGAATCATTGATTGCATTGGCGCTGCTGGACGTGCCCCCAAGCGTGCCGAGGTCGGTCATGGTCCCGTTGCTGAAGCTGAATGCGTCGGAAGACGCATCGCCCGCCGTGGATGCGTAGCCCACGATCACGCCCAGGTTGTTAATCGCATTGGCGCAGCTGGACGAGCCGCCAAAGGTTCCGAGGTCGGTCATCGCCCCGTTGCTGTAGCTAAAGGCATGTGTTCCGCCGCCAGGCGTGTTCGACCAGCCCACGACCGCGCCCGCGTTGTTGATGCCGTTGGCAGTGCTTCCCGAACCGCCGAGTGTTCCAATGTCGACCGCCGTGTACGTCTGCGCCCGTGCCAGGGTGACGGCAGTGGAGAGCGCAAGGCCGAGAAGAAGCCGGCGAACGGCCCGGATCATGTCATTGCTTGAAACATTCATGTGGGAAGGGAGCGGATGCGTTGGCAGAAAGTCTGGCCCGGGAGGCACCTACGGCGGCCTCGCAACCCCATGCTCCGCCCCGGACAACAGAAATCCCCCGAGGGGCGTGCGGTGGACGGCGCGGCACTTGGCCATCGCGGCCGCCGCCGGCAGCCCGGTCAATGCAATAGTCTCGCCGTATTGAAACCCAAACTACGTCTTTTTACGTAAAAATATTCCGCTTACCCATTGACATGGCCCATTTGGCCTGTCGCCGAATGAGATTCTCCGGTCACGAGGACCCTGGATAGGCATTAGCGGGACTATACGGCGCCATAATCCAGGCATCTACAACGGAAGCGTACGATTGTGCGTTGATCCCCCCCCGGGGGCGTTCCCATGCACTTGGTGGCCCGGCCTGAGTTCTCATCCCACGAATTCCTTCCCCTGAGCACCCGATGCGCACAAGACGCCGTCTTTGCCCGTTTTCAACGGCTAAGTCGTTGCGGGCCTATCCCATAGGCGCCGGTGCAACGCAATGTGCGTAACGTCGCACTGGGTTGAATGGAGGCCCCCCCGGGGGGATCAGAAGGCGACGGCGAGGGACGGGGCGGCCGGAGCGCCGGCAAGGCCGAGGACCAGGTCATCGAGCTCGCTCTCGGTGTTTTCGAGATAGCGCGCGGTGATGACTGGCGAGGAGTGCTGAACGACCTTCATGGTCTTGATGACGTCATGGCCAGACGCGTCATAGACGGCCCGGACGAAGGTCTTCCTCAGGCTGTGGGTCGACACCCTCGCGGTATCGATGCCGCATTCCTCACACGCCTGTACGAGGATCCGGTGGGCTTGAGAACGATGCAGCGGTCTGTTGCCGCCTTCCCTCGACTTGAAGAGGAATTCATCGGGAGCCGGGACGTAGTCCAGCGAAGCGATGTAGTCCCGGATCGCCGCCCTAGCCTTTTCATTCAGGACGACTCTCCTGCTACGGATGCTGCGCTTCTTCTTTCCGCTTCCGCCCTTTAGCAGCGCCCGGGCAACTGTCACCTCACGGGCCACCTCCCCCGCCAGGGTCAGCACCTGGCCGATGCTCCAGGTGAGGAGTTCGGTGATGCGGTACCCAACCTGGGTCCCGGCCCGGATGAGCAGGGCGTCCCGGTAGCGACGCTCGGCAAGAAGGTGCGATTCGAGGAGGGCGAGCTCGGCAAAGGTGAATGGGCGTGCAGACATACCGTAAGATGGCGCCGCCCGCTTGCGGGGCTTTCACCGGTCACTCAAGATCCGGCTTCTCAACTTAGTACCCCAACGGCCTACGCTTCTCCGACCGCTGCCAACCAGGTTACCTTGCCCGTTGGTCGCACGAGCTTAACCAAGCGTCTACGATGGGGACGTCGGCCGGGGCCATGGTGAGCTTCGATAGCTCCAAGGGTGTTACCCATCGAACCTCGGCATGGAAGTGGAGGCGCATCTCCTTGGTTTTAGGGACAGCCAAATAAGCGCGGAGTAGTATTTCTCCCCTCGAATAACTGTAATGACTCTCGGCAAAAAATGTTCCTATTTCTGCCTCGAGCTCCAACTCCTCCCAAAGCTCACGGGCGAGACAGATTTGTTCCGACTCGCCCTCTTCCAACTTACCTCCGGGAAATTCCCAGAGCCCTGCAAGCGCATCACTGTCCGGCCTCCGTGCCACCAGAATGCGTCCATCGGCAACTAGCAGCGCAGCCGTAACTATTCGAATCGCCATATCCGCCTAGCGTGCTCGCCGCTTTAGTAGCAATTGGTCCCGGTGATATTCAAGGTACCTACGCTGTCCTTCAGAAAAACTGCCAACATTCACAACCTCGTCCGTATGAACCCCCATCCGTTGCAGAGAAGG
>Ga0302320_10022488_pt1 | contig 12448 bp, 8 predicted proteins | sample Bog_T0_3_FD_202130 | JGI IMG/M metagenome (GOLD analysis project Ga0302320, IMG submission 202130) | Peat permafrost microbial communities from Stordalen Mire near Abisko, Sweden - Bog_T0_3 | ecosystem: Environmental > Terrestrial > Soil > Wetlands > Peat | place: Sweden: Abisko, Stordalen Mire...
CACCGCGGACTCGACCGCCTGCTGCGCCAGGGCGGCCATGGCCATGAGCTTGTCCTTGAGTTCGGCCAGTTGCTGGTGAAAGTGGATACGCGGCACTGCGGTTTCTCCCTGATCAACTATTGTGCATCTAGTCATTGTGCACCAGACAGTGTTACAGAATGGCAAAATTCCGGGCGCGCACCAAAGATGTTACGCCCCATGGAAACAAATCTCTATGCGGATTCGCCGCGCGTCCGGCGGATGATGACCTGAAGCGGCGATGAGAAGCGATGCAAACCCGCATTTCAAGATCGCGAAGCGCTATGCTGCGGATCATCGAGACGCCTGTCAGGCACGTACTCGATCTTCCCCAGCATAAAAACATACGCTGCGATTCCAATCGCGAGATAGACCGCCGCGACACCAAAAACCCACGCGTAGGAACGGAAAGCTGTCACCAGGTATCCGGTAATGATAGGTGCGGAAATCCCAGAGAGCTGTCCGGAAAAGTTGATAATTCCACCAACTTTTCCCACGTCGTTGCGGCTCGCAATCAGCGACGGGAGCGACCAGCTTACCGGTGCCGCCGCGGCCACCCCGCCGATCGAAATGCTGATCCAGATCAAAGCTCGTGTGGCGCTATGCGCGTGGGCCGCGCCCAGAATGCCAAGTCCGAAGGCGGTACCGCCAACCAGGATGACTCTGCGAACACGATTCGCATTCCAGCCTCGCTGTACCAGAGCATCCACCAGCCATCCGCCTACCACAAGGTCCGTAATGGTCGCAAAGATCCATGGCACGCTCGTATACAGAAATGAGCGCAGCAGATTGATGTGCAGCGCAAAAGACAGGTATGTCGGCAGCCAGGTGAGCAGCAGATAAAAAACGTAGTTATAGGAGCCGAAGCCGATGGCCAGACCAAGCACCTTGCGCCGCATAAGAAGCCGGCCGAGTGAAGTACGCTCCTCATCCACGGGTTTCCATGCTTCGGAGTTCTTGGCTGTCTTCTCGATCCCCACCGTTTCGTTTATATAGTCGCGCTCCATCCTGCTCAACTGCGGATCGTCATCCGGATCTTTGTACACGCGCCAGAAATAGAGAAAATAGGCGAGGCTGATGATGCCGGTCAGGGCAAAACTCCATCGCCATCCGGCCAGCAGCAATGCGATGCCGATAACGGGAACGCCAATCGCCGAAGAAAACTTGGCTGCCGAGTCGAACATCGCTGTGCCCAGACTCCGTTCCTGCGCTGGGAACCACAGACCGACTGCCTTTGCATTGGCGGGGAACGTCGGGGCTTCTCCCACCCCCAGCAACAGCCTGGCTCCAAACAATCCGCCCAGGTTCGGAGCGGTTGCCCCGCCGAATGAGGCAATGCTCCATAAGCAAATCCCGATTCGTCCAATGCGCTTCACACCGAAGTTATCCAGCAGCACTCCGATAGGCAACTGGCACGCGGCGTAAGTCCAGTTATAGGCACTCGAGAGATAGCCGAATGTGATATTCGATATTCCGAAGGCGGTGATAAGAGAGTCATGCGAGACCGAAAGATTCACCCGGTCGAAGTAGTTGACCAGGACGCCGATTCCGAGCAGCCATGCGATCCGCCAGCGGCGTCTGGGCAAATGTGTCCTGTCAATATCCTGAGTTGCCAACAGTTCCTCTTTCAGTTTCCTTGAACTACATCGTTCTCGAGAGTGCCGATCGGGTCGATGGTAATTCGAATCCGGTCTCCGCTCGCCAGGGTGAACGAATCCGGAGGAACGATACCAGTCCCGGTCATCAAAAAGGCGCCAAAGGGAAAGGTATTGTCGCGAAACAGATATTCCACGAGAGAGGATAGTTCACGCTTCAGTTCGGCAAGCGTGATGGCGGCAGAAAACTCTGCAACTCCGCCGCGTGAGATCTCGATGCGAATCGGCGTAGATGGTGGCGGCGGCTCGGGGCTGATGAGTACGCAGGGACCCAATGCGCAACTGCCGTCATAGACCTTTGCCTGGGGCAAATAGAGCGGGTTCTCTCCCTCGATGTCGCGCGAACTCATATCGTTGCCGACGGTGTACCCGATGATCTGGCCTCGATGGTTAATGAGAAGCGTGAGTTCCGGCTCGGGCACCGACCACCTGGCGTCGCTGCGAATGCGGACGTAACCTCCAGGGCCGGCGACGCGGCTGGCCGTGGCTTTGAAGAAGAGCTCGGGACGCTCCGCCGAATACACGCGATCGTAGAAATCGCCTCCGCCGGCGGATTTCGATTCCTCCATGCGCGCACTGCGGCTGCGGTAATACGTGACACCGGCAGCCCACACTTCCTGGTTGCCAATGGGCGCTAGTATTTGTGCGGACGGAAATTCCGTGGCGGCTTCGCCATTGGCGATGGCGGACTGAAGATACAAATGCAGGTCGTCCTGCATGACAAGCGCATCCCACAAGTTCTCGGCAACACTGTAGTAGCTGCCGCCATGTTCGACATAAGCTCCGTTTGTGGTGCGGTAGAGTTTCACTTACTCTTCTCCAGCTTGGAAATGATCTTGGCGGCATCGTAGACGCAGCCTCCCCAGATGCCGCCGCTGGCCTGCACCAGCGCAGCCCACAGGCGAGTGTCTTCGGGGAGTTGAGGATGAGGTTGCAAATCCGCCCGAGGCTTCCTCTGAGCAAGCTGGCGCGAGCCCTGTTCCGCGCCGAAAATCTTATTCGCATCTCCTACAAGCTCAACTGAGCCGGCAAGTTTTCCGCGATCGATCACGATTTCGATCTGGTCGCCTTCCTGAACCTTGCCAATTGGCCCTCCGGCAAGCGCCTCGGGAGAGATGTGGCCGATGCATGCTCCCGTTGAAACGCCGCTGAAGCGCGCATCGGTCAACACCGCCACGTGCTTGCAATGAGGTAGCTGCTTGAGCGCCGCGGTGATCTGGTAAATCTCCTGCATTCCGGCCCCCGCGGGCCCGCCGCAGATAAGGACAATGACATCGCCCTGAGCAACCTGGCCGCTCTTGATGGCCCGAATCGCCGCCTCTTCCGAGACAAAAACTCTGGCCGGGCCGCAATGGCGATAGACATTTTTCTCATCCACAAGCGAGGGGTCGATTGCGGTGCTCTTGATGACCGAGCCTTCAGGCGCAAGATTACCCGCCGGAAAGCAGATGGTAGATGTAAGTCCATTCGAGCGGGCGCGCTCGGGCGACATGATTACGTCGTCGGCATCGATGCCGTCGCGCTCTTTGAGAACGTGCCGCAGCTCATGGCGTCGCAGACTCTCTTTCCACCAATCGAGACAGACTCCAAGCGGTTCCCCAGAGACGGTTTTCACGGTCGTATCGAGCAGACCGGCTGCTCGCAAATGAAGCATCACTTCAGGCACGCCGCCGGCAAGAAACACCTGCACAGTGGCGAAGTTGCGAGGCCCGTTAGGAAGAGCATCCACTAAGCGCGGGACCTGGCGGTTGACTTCAGTCCAGTCGGCGACCGAGGGCCGCTGCAACCGGGCTGCATGCGCAATAGCAGGAATGTGCAAGAGCAGGTTAGTCGACCCTCCGAAGGCTGCATGAACAACCATCGCGTTGCGAATTGCCGCCTGAGTCAGGATTCTTTCCGTGCCGATCTGCAGCTGATGCAAACGTACAATGGCGCGGCTCGAGCGCCTCGCGGCGTCAAGCCAAATGGGCTGGCCTGAGGGAGCGAGCGCTGTATGAGGCAAAGCCAGCCCCAGCGCCTCTCCCACCACCTGTGAAGTGGCTGCGGTGCCCAGAAACTGGCAGCCGCCGCCAGGAGAAGCGCAGGCGCGGCAGCCAACTTCGGCGGCATACTCCAGCGTGATCTGATCCTGGGCAAAGCGCGCGCCTATGCTTTGGACTTGTCCTGCGTCCTCTCCGGATTCCGGCAGAAGGGTTACGCCTCCTGGCACCAGAACCGCCGGCTTGCTGCCCGATGAAGCCAACGCCATCATCATGGCGGGCAAACCCTTGTCGCAGGTTGCGATGCCAAGAACACCCTTACCGGTAGGCAGCGAGCGCATAAGCCGGCGCAGGACAATCGCGGCATCGTTGCGAAAAGGAAGTGAGTCCAGCATCCCGGTTGTACCCTGGGTGCGGCCATCGCAGGGATCGGTGCAGGCGCCGGCAAAGGGGATAGCGTGGAGAACCTTCAGCTCCCGGGCGGCTTCGGCAACCAGCAGTCCGACTTCCCAGTGCCCGGTGTGGAAGCCGAGGGCTATGGGCTCTCCGCTTTCGGCGCGCAGGCCTCCATGCGTACTCAAGATCAGGAATTCGGGATCGAGGAGGCGATTCGGGTCCCAGCCCATTCCCGCATTTTGAGTCAGGCCGAACAGATTTCCGGAGGGCTCGGTTAGCAGCATCTCCGCGGAGAGCGGCAGCAACCCGGCGGGACCGGAAGCATGCGAGGTCACGTTGAAAAGAACGCGGTCAGAGGTCTCCAGAACCGAGGTTAGCGAGATGTTCGCGATGGGAAGTCCCTTTCAACGTCGAGTATAGATCGGATCGCGCGTATACGCGCCGTCCACCAGACGCAGAATGCCAAGTGGGTTTTCATCTTTCAATTCGTCCGGCAATGCGGACTGTGGAAAATCCTGGTAGCAGACAGGCCGCGCAAATCGGAAGATCGCCTGGCTGCCGACCGATGTGTGACGGCTGTCGCTGGTGGCAGGGTACGGTCCTCCATGCACCATGGCATGACAGACTTCGACCCCTGTGGGGTAGCCATTGACGATGAGTCTTCCTGCCTTGCGCTCCAGAATTGCAACCAGGTCAGTGAAGCCTTCAATGTCGGTATCGGTTCCATGCAGTGTCGCTGTCAGTTGCCCTTCGAGCGTATGCGCCAACGCGATCAGCTCCTGCCGGTTGGCATAACGGACGATAAGCGTGCTGGGGCCAAAGATTTCCTTTGCCAGCTCCGGCTCGCGGAGCAATTCGGCGCCGCTGACTTGAAACAAGGCGGGAGCGGCATCGACAGAGCCGGCAGGTTCCGGTGAACCGAGCGCGAGCACTTCGACCGAGCCGAGCTGTTCGCGCTGCGCCGCGAGAGATTTGTAGCTCTTGTAGATTCCCTCGGTGAGCATCGGACACGGAGTTGCCTTCTCCACCCGCGCCGCGAGCCCCGCAACCAACTCATCGGCGCACTCATCATGGGGCAGGAAGACCAACCCGGGCTTGGTGCAAAACTGACCCACGCCCAAAGTGAACGAGCCAAACAGGCCCTCGGCAATTTGCGCCGCGCGCGTGCGCAGTGCTTCTGGTAGCACGAACAATGGATTAGTGCTACTCATCTCCATAAAACAGGGGATGGGTTCCGGCCGCGCCGCAGCCAGTTGCATCAGAGCCTTGCCGGCATGAAGCGACCCCGTAAACCCGACCGCCTTTACGCTCGGATGCTCGACCAATGCCGACCCCACCAGCGCGCCTGAACCGAAGATCAACCCGAATGTGCCCGCCGGCAAACCGCACTCTCTCACGCTGCTGCCGATCACCTGGCCCACCAATTCGCTCGTGCCGGGATGTGCCGAATGCGCCTTGACGATCACCGGATTGCCCGCCGCGAGAGCTGAGGCTGTGTCCCCTCCGGCAACGGAAAAGGCCAATGGAAAATTGCTGGAACCAAAGACCGCAACCGGGCCGATGGGCCGAAGCAGAGATCGGATATCGGCACGGGCGAGCGGCATGCGGTCTGGCTGCGCCGGATCGATGCGCGCCATGGCCCAGGAGCCCTCTTCAACCACCTGCGCAAAGAGCCTGAGTTGGTTGACGGTTCGGCTCACTTCTCCCTGCAACCGTGGCTTCGGCAGTGCGGTTTCCAGGTGCGCGCGCCCCACCAATTCCGATGCGATCGATTCAATGCCCGCGGCGATGTGCCGCAGGAAGCGAGCCTTGTCCGAACCAGCCAGCTTCCCATAAATCGCGAAAGCATCATCGGCCAGACCTGCCGCCAGGTCGACATCTTCTGCTGATGCGGATTGATAGACGGGATCGAGGCGAGTGCCGTTAGCAGGGTCGAAACCCTGGAAGGCCTCTCCAGTTCCCTCCCGGGGTTCGCCATTGAGAATTGATTGCCCAAGCAACATAATCCGCTCCAAATCCGAAGAACACACGACCACTTGACATTAGTTGAACGGGCCATATAGTTCAAATGTGCCAAACGCCGCATTGCAGGCCTCGGAGGCTTTGAACAAACATTGAAGATAAGCAGGATTCGCCCCCGAGTTGTTCAATGGCACGGGGATGTGGAAGTGGGCAACGAGCTCTTCTGGTAAATCTTCGACGGCGAACCGATGCCCAAAGATGGATTCATCAATCTCGACGACAGCGTTCCGGGGCTGGGAATCACCATCAACGAGGAGCGGCTGGCGCAGTTCCAGGTGATCGGGTAAGTTGTAACACCTGGCAACTCTTGTGTCAGCATGGAACAGCAGGCACAAGAGTTGCCGGGTAGTTTAACCATCTGGATTCAAACCAGCAATCGAGAGCTCGATCACTGAATAGGCGTAATCTCCCACCGCGTGCCAGTGATCCCGGAATAAACAAGATCGGCATTGTCGCCTGTTTTTTCTTTGCTGAAGCCTTTTTGATCCGACGTTATAGCAACTCGCAACCCAGGCAGATCCCAGCCAGTCGCACTTATTTTTGCCGGATCGAGGCCCTTCGCATGAATGCGGACACGAATCGTTCCCGTCGTCGAGATCGTCAGTCCATGCGCATCCGCGGTTGCATCGATCATCGGCGACTCAGTCAATTGCACCCAACCGATCTCTCCTGAAGGCGTCCGCCACTGAATTGTGGCCGGATGAAACTGTGAAGCCGGACCATCGTCTTTTGTCTTGCCGGTCGCCTCGCCTCCATAAATAACATGGTTGCCGATCCACGCCGTAGCGACGCGCTGATCGGTGATCTGCGTGCGCGCCAGGTGTTCTCCTTCAAACTTGCTCATGCTTTTGAAAGCATCCGCTGGAATGCGCGTCCCGAGAACGGCCATTTGAGGTACGAGCCAAATATCTGGCAGATGATCTGTTGTTGGTGTGAGCGCCGGCAAGGGTGCGCTCTTCGCGTCCAGAGCGGTCCGCATCCAGACCCCAACGACACTCACATAGCTCTCCATGTCCATGCCGTATGCGCGATCGTAAGGACCCGAGACATTACGAAGATTCGGCTGATAGTGGGAAGCAATATCCCGCCACAGCCCCGCCTCCATCTCGTTCCCAATCGCCCGGACGCGCGCGGTAGATCCGTAACTCCTCCAAAGAGCTAGTCCATAAAGATCTACGCCACAGTACGTCGGCGAATTGTACTCAAAAAAAGTCCCGTATCGCTTGTAGAGCTTGTAGACGCTCTCGGTCCAGTCGCGAGACTGCTTCTGCCAGTCCGTCCGCTTATCGTGCTCGGCGGCGAAGTCCCACAACGCCCCATACATCAGCGCAATGTTACTGTAAGAAGGCAAAAGCCTCTTTTCAGCAATCTCGCCTTCGATCCCGCGGTCGATTGCCTCGTACATCCTCTGCGCAAGCTCGGGTGGAATACGGTCCGGATACTCGATGAGAATAATCTCGAATGTAGTCCCGATAAACACACGCCAATTGGGATCGAAGTTCCGCCACATCACGGCATCCGGGGCTGGCCCCTGTTCTTCCGGAGCCCTTCGAAACGTGCCGTACCACGGTTTTCCCGGCGTCAGATACTGCTGCTTCAAGACGGCATCGAGAATATCGGCCGCTCTTTTGCGGTCGCCTGGCTCATCGCGTAACAAGAGCCCCAGGGCATACCAGCTCGACTCGCGGACCATGTGGTTGCCTGCCCTCGCCCCGCCCGGCCTGGAATAAGGGCTCTTCACCAGCTTCACGCTGTCATCGAAGAACATGGCATCCAGTGCCATCGATTCCTGAAAGACTTCGCGCGTATTCTTGTTCACCGCCGCCAGATTGACGTTGCGGGGAGTTGCTTTCGCGTCCACTCTCAAGGCAAACGACAGCATCAACACCAGACCGATCAGATTCCGTATCATCATTTGTTCTCCGTGTGGGCGATTCCGTAGGCGTCAGACTTCAACGATAGATGAGCGAGCGCGGTTACCGTTCCCGCGATCGATCCGGTAATGCCCTGAGCGAACAAGTGGGACGGCGCCATCAGGGCAAGGCAAAGTGCCAAGCTGGCAAACAGGACGGAAGACCTTATGCAGTTCACAGACTCAAGTATCCTCGAGCTCCTGAATCTTGCTGGCATCTCCAAAACAATGTTCATACGTTCTCCTTTTTCATCATTCGTTGTTGACTTGAGGACTCATTGCATTCTCCGGCGCGTTCGAGGTTCCATCGGAAACGCCGGACAATGTGGTTTGCAAGCTCGCACGAAGAGTGCTTGGCCCGCGCCACAGGCGGCAAGTCAATTTACGGTAAGAGTCGAACGTAAGCTATTTCGCCGTTACAGTGACAGAATCACCGCTCAGGATCGGCACCATAAGCAACCTGAACTGGAAGACCGGACCTTCCGTGACGTGGTTTGACCCGCGGATGTGTAATTCAATCCTTCACTTGTTGCTCCAATGCATTTGTTCTCTCAACTCGCACCGAAATCGCGGCTTGGGTCCTGTCGGAAAACAAGAATGCGGATAAGGAAAGGCTGGCGCCAAGTGCTGCGTAAAGGACCTAATTGGAAGTGGTTCAGTCTGATGGGTTTTTCCGGATACTTGCTCAAATTCTCACAGTAACGAACAAGATCTCATTACTGTAAGAAGGCGAGTCTAAAGCCTGCTTTGACGCGCTTGCCCATGAAACATAGCGCGTGATAAAGTTCCCGCAGCACAGGGGCAAAATGAACAAGCCTGTACCAGAGCCGACTTTGTCTGGGGAGGATCTGCCCTACTCTGCGGCGTGCTGGGCGCTTCTTGAACGTATCGTTGCAAGTCCGCAATTGAAGCGGGCTGCTCGGCTGCGCGAATTCCTGCTATTTGTCGGCCAACGTTCCCTCAAGGATGGCCTGGACCAGATCCACGAACAGGAAATCGGCGCCAGCGTCTTTGGGCGGCCGATAGATTACGACACCAGCCTGGACAACATCGTCCGCGTGAACGCATCGGAATTGCGCAAGCGCATTGAAGACTACTTTGAATCGGAAGGCGCAGCCGAACCTCTGATCATGGAAATCCCCCGCGGCAGCTACAAGCCGGTTTTTCGGAAGCGCGCCGTCGAATCCGCCATCCAGCACAAAGACTTCCCAGAGGCGGGCATCGGCGCACCTCACGAGGTTGACACAGCCGAGACGCATCGGCACGCTTCCATCAAGACGGAGCGCTGGCTGTTGATGCTTGCTGTAACTCTGATCGTGGTTCTTGCGGCAGGCTGTTATGTTTTGTGGACTGAGAACAATACCCTGCGCCGATCGCTCAACACAGGTCAGAGTACTCCAGCGGTCGGCTCATTCTGGTCGGGGATTCTGAGCGCACGGTCGAATACAGACATCATCCTTGCCGATACTTCCTTCGCGCTGATCGAAGACATCACCAAAAGGTCAATACCTCTGAGCGAATACCTGAGCCGCAATTATGTCATCCAGATTCAGGCTCCGAAACTAAGCCAGGACCGGCGCGACGACCTGACCATGATCATGCGAAGGAATAATGGCAGCCTGGGAGACTTTCGCGCGGCACAGCACATCCTGGCCCTCGATCCTCCGGGCAGAAACTTCCATCTTTACTCCGCGCGAGATTATTCGCCCGCGCTGGTCAAGCAGGATAACATCATCCTGATTGGCGCCCGGAAATCAAATCCCTGGGTCGATCTATTTGCGGGCGGCATGAACTTCTCCGCAGAGTACGATCCAATCCGGTCAATCGATTACATCGAAAATAAAGTGCCCGCTACCGGCGAGCAGGCAACCTATGCCGCTCCTCCTTCGCCTTCGACGGGTGGATACTGTGTGGTCGCATTTCTGCCCAACCCTCAACAATCCGGTAAAGTCCTCGTCCTTGCGGGCACCGATTCTGCTGCCACCGAAGGCGGGGGAGACTTTTTAACCTCTGAAGATCAATTGTCGCGCTTCCAGAAGATGCTACATGTGACCATCCTGCCCTACTTTGAAGTAGTGTTGAAGACAACAAATCTGAATGGCACACCGATTGACGCAAAAATCGTCGCATACCGAACGTATTCCGGCTCGCGTTAGCGCCGAGTTCGCAAACAGCGAACTTGCCTTAGGCATCCCCAAAAGGCGAAAGTAAGCATAGTATGGCTCAGGCATTTCGCTCGACACGAGTACTGACGCCCCACGGTCTCGGACCCGCTACCTTGCTGGCAGTAGATGGGCGCATAGCTGCCGTTCTGGGTTGGGGCGAAGTGCCGTCTGACGCCAGGCTGCGCGACTTTGGCGATTCTTTACTGTTGCCGGGTCTGGTGGATTCGCACGTACACATCAACGAACCGGGCCGCACCGAGTGGGAAGGCTTTCGAACTGCCACCCAGGCTGCGGCCTCTGGTGGCGTGACTACGCTGGTGGACATGCCACTGAATTGCGTGCCCGAAACCACCGATGAGCGTGCCCTTGAGGCCAAGCGGAACGCGGCTCGCGGGCAAGCCTGGGTAGACTGGGCCTCCTGGGGTGGTGTAGTGCGCGGAAACGCCGATGAACTGTTGCCGCTGGCCCACGCAGGCGTTCCGGGATTCAAGTGCTTTCTCATTCACTCCGGAATCGACACCTTTGCGTGGGTAGATGAAGCCGGCCTGCGGCTGGCGCTCAGCCGCCTGCGCGGCAGCGGTTTGCCGCTGCTGGTCCATGCTGAGTTGGCCGGCCCGGTGAACGCAGCCACCAAAGCGCTGAACTCATCGCACGCGGATTGGCGCAGGTATGCTACTTACCTTGCTTCGCGGCCTGACGCGGCCGAGGTGGAGGCGGTTGCCCTGCTCATTCGCCTGGCAGGGGAGTTTGATGCGCCCATTCACATCGTCCATCTGGCCAGCGCAAGGGCCTTGCCCCTGCTTGCCGAAGCCCGCAAGCGCGGCTTGCCGATTACTGTGGAGACCTGTGTGCAATACCTTTGGTTTACCGCCGAAGAGATTCGCGACGGCGCCACCGAGTTCAAATGCGCGCCGCCGATTCGCGATGCTGAAAACCGCGAATCGTTATGGAATGCGCTGGCCGCGGGCCTGATCGATATGGTCACCACAGACCACTCCCCGTGCCCGCCGGAGATGAAACAGCGCGAAGCTGGCCGCTGGGACCTTGCCTGGGGTGGGATTGCCAGTCTGGGCCTGGCCCTGCCTGTGCTGTGGACAGCCATGTCCCAACGCGGATTCGGCCCCGGATTGAGTATCGAAAGCCTTGGCCAGTGGATGGCCTCCGCACCTGCGCGGTTGGCCGGCCTGGCTGGACAAAAAGGCACGCTCGCCGCCGGCGCCGACGCGGACTTCGTGGTCTTCAACCCTGACGCTGCCTGGACCGTGACCCTTGCGGATCTGCATTTTCGCCACAAGCTCTCGCCCTATCTGGGCGCAGAGTTACAAGGGAAGGTGCTGGAGACCTGGCTGCGCGGTGAACAGGTTTTCGGCAAAGATGGTGTCGTGGATCAGGCGCGTGGAAGAGAGTTGGTGCGCTCATGACAGACCGCGCCCTTCGTGCGATTGAGGAATGCGGCCGGATTGCCGCCATGAGCGAAGAGCCGGGGCGCATCACGCGCCGGTTTCTTGCACCACCGGTGCGACACGTTCATGCGCGCCTGCGCCAGCGCATGGAAGCGATGGGCATGACCGTGCTTGTAGATGCGGTGGGCAATCTGCGTGGCCTGTGGCAGCCGTCCTGCGCAAGCGGCAGGAGGCTTCTGATCGGCTCACACATCGATACGGTTCCCGATGCAGGCGCATACGACGGCGTGCTTGGCGTTGTACTTGCGCTCGAATGGGTTCAGATTGCCAGGGAGCTGGAGTTGCCACTGGCCATTGAGGTGATCGCTTTCTCCGATGAAGAGGGCGTGCGCTTTGGTGTTCCCTTTATAGGGAGCCGCGCCCTTGCCGGGTGTTTCGATCGATCCCTTTTGGACTGCAAAGATTCGGAAGGCGTAACCCTGGAAGCTGCTATTTGCGGCTTCGGCCTTGATCCTGCCCGAATCGGCGAGGCCCAGATAGATGGAAGTGCGCGTGGTTTTGTTGAGATTCACATCGAGCAAGGCCCCGTGCTGGAGGCCGATGGGTTGAGCGTCGCCGTGGTGACTGGGATTGTAGGCCAAACACGCCTCACTCTCGAGTTTGCCGGCCACGCCAATCATGCGGGCACAACTCCCATGCGCCTGCGCCACGATGCGCTGGCCGCTGCCGCCGAATGGATCACCGAGGTAGAGTCGCTCGCACTTGCCACCGATGGGCTGGTTGCCACGGTTGGAAAGGTGGTTGTCGAACCGAATGCGGGCAATGTGATTCCGCGATCGGTAAAGGCAACTCTTGACGTGCGCCATGAGCATGACGTCATGCGTGCGTCCGCAGCAGA
>Ga0302320_10022489_pt1 | contig 12447 bp, 17 predicted proteins | sample Bog_T0_3_FD_202130 | JGI IMG/M metagenome (GOLD analysis project Ga0302320, IMG submission 202130) | Peat permafrost microbial communities from Stordalen Mire near Abisko, Sweden - Bog_T0_3 | ecosystem: Environmental > Terrestrial > Soil > Wetlands > Peat | place: Sweden: Abisko, Stordalen Mire...
TATTTTTTCATTTTAAAAAAACATAAATTAAATTTCATCATATGATTATTTAAGTTTTTCTAAAATAATTTATTATAAAATAAAATATGGTTTTTAATAATTTTATTTATTTAATGAATTCTCATTGTAATTATAATGATTGTTCGACTTGGGAAATGAGAAAGCTTTATGATTTTAATTATATTCGTAAATATATGATGCGGAGCTTTAAGAAAAATGAGATTGATAGATTGTATCAAGATTTAGATAACCAGAAAATGTCAGATGATTCAATAAGGCAATTTTTTAATGAGGAAATCGATGAAATTCTGGAGTGGATAATCAATCATTTCAATTCATTGATAATAAATGTCCTCATGAAGTCTTTAAAAAGAGGCTAAGAAAAGATGATTATTCTATTTTAATCAGTTTTTTTGAGGGTCGTTCGTCTGAGGAGTGGGCAGGGATGCTAGCAGTTGAAAATAGACAGCTTGATTACGAAAGCTTGAAACTTCTGATTAAAATAGATCGAAAAGGAATGATAGAATTTATGACCAAATGGAAAAATGCAAATTTTATGGAAAAAAGCATTTTAGATGATTATGAAAAGTGTTTGAAGGAAACAAAACAGGCAGATTTTAGAGATTTTCTTTTTTTTAAAAAAATAAATTCCAATAATATCTAATTCTTTATCTGATAATTAAAATTTGGATGTATATAAATTCCTTAAGCGTTCTCAGTTTCTTTCTCAGCTTCAGCAGCAGCCGCCTTCTCTTTCCCTTTCTTTTGTTGTCCTTTGCCCTTTGGTTGTTTCTCTTGCTTCTCGCCTTCTGCTTTTTCGTCAGCTTTTTTAGGAACAGCGGTTGTGGTGTAAACATATTGCGAATGATGATGTTCCCCAAGAGGCTTAACTAAATCTTTTTCTTTGCAGAATCTAATAGCTTTTCTGGCTAAGGAACTAAAATAAAAAATGAAGTGAGAGAAAATCAAAGCAGTGGCTTTCAAAAAGACATATTCTTAAAATAAAAAAAGATGTTTTTACCCTGTGACTTTTAATTTATCCATGACGGTGGAAACTGTCACTAGTTTCATCTTGACGATTTCTTGCAAGAGCTTGTCGTAGAGAGGTTTATCGAAAAACACTGCATTGTTCGATTTATCTTTTATTCTACCTTTGGTCCATTTCTAAAAATTTTTATTGGAAAAAAACGTTCGCTCAGTTATTTACTTTTCTTCCACCCTTGCTACTGGAAGAGGCGGCTTTTGCGATTTGTTCTTTTGTTTTTCTTTGCCCTGTGGCTGGTTGTTTACCCTAGAAAAATGATGAGAGGAAGAATTCAAGAACTAAAAATACCATTTAGATTATTAATTCAAAAAGATATTTGAATTTATTATTTTTTCTGAGTTGCGATAATATTTAATAAATTTTTTTTTCTTTTATTTCGATGAGTTATAACAGAATAAAGGACATAAATTTATAAAAATTCCATTTTTTATCAATTACAATTAATTTAATGTTCATTTATTATTCGAAAACTCGATGTTCCCAGTCATATTTAATAAAGTCAAGGTCTTTTTTTATAATATCACAATTTTTTCTGATCTCTTTTGAAAAATTCATGAAGTTTTTATTCAACTTGTCCATTTGTGCCTAATTCAACATTTACAAAAATCGAATTAAAAGGTAAAAATACTTTCAAAGATTGCATTCGTTGCAAAATATGTTGTTGCTTTAACTCATCGTCTAACACATCATTTATATGAATTTCGGATTGGGTTTCCATTTTCTTCAATTTTTCTTTGAAACATACTTTTTTTTTTGTTATAATTGAGATGTTGCTTAATTTCCTCTTAAAAGTGGCGATAGCTTGACCGTTCATTTTGCCACCTGGATGTACTTCTGGCAACTCCCTAATCAATCTGAAACTTCCACTTTGCTTTTCAAAAGCCACACTACCCTCTTGTTCGAACTCATCAACTTCAACTGGCTGCATATTAAAATGGAATTCATTTTGATTGCCACCAACTGAATGGGATTTATGAGCTAATTCCTCAATTTCTTTCCTTTTCCTTTGTTTGCTTGAAAAGCTGCGTTTGGTGAGTGATTCTGAGAGGCTGCTTTTGATTTCTTCTTCAACCAAAGTTTTTGAGTTTCGGATGAAGGCTCTCCTGAGCAGAGCTTTTTGTTTCAGGACATAGTAGGAATTAGGATATGTTTTACAAAGTTTTTTTAGTATTTTTCGTTCTAGACACATACATAATACCTCAGAATGCGAAGTGACTCTTTAAAATAATTAGAAATTAAAAGAATTTAAAATTTACACAAATGAATTCGAGGATTTTAGATTGAAAAAAATCAAGTGATCTCCGAAATAAGAACCAGGAGACAGATCTAGATATTTTACTATCGCTTCCGTGTTTCCTATGCTGACCTTTCCTATCAATATGTGTTATTATATTAGAAAAATTAAATCTATCATGCCTTTGACAAGAAAGTATAAAAATTCGCTTGAAGATCCTTTTTTTATTATTTCCGTTTTATGGGAGAATCTTTTTGGAAAAATTAATAAAATAATCTTTATGTTTTAAAAACCTATTTGGACTTAAATGAACAAGAAGATCATGGATGAATTGAGTTTCCAGTCCAGAAAAAAAAATGTGAAATTCTTTAATAAATTTTCCAAAAAGGATGTGAATGAGCTCATTTTTTAATGAAAATGGCAATTGGTTGAAAAAGGGGTATTCTTGAACAATTGAGGAATGATCTTTTGTCCAATGGCTTACGAAATCTTTTTTGAGCCTTGAAACATAATCCGGCTTTAATTTTCGAAAAGGATTCGCATGATGTATTTTCATGAGCCATTCATCCAGTTTTTCCTCTTCATCTTGCAAGTACTCAAGGGTATCATCATCCAATTTCTCAATTAAAATATTTATATTACCCATGAGATATGCAAAAACAAAGACACCAAGAAACTAAGAATTATTTTAATATAAATTGTCTATATAAAATTTTTTATTTAGACCTCAACTAACATGGCAAATAATAATTCAGATGTTCTATGACTGACAAGATCACCATAACCAACAGTCACCATTGTTTGTATAGCCCAATACATCGATGTAATATAGAGAGTTTGCAAATCAACAACCCAACCATTGATGCCTTTTAAATATCATGTTTTTTTGTAGCAAAAATATTATTAACATGTTTCATTTGCGGGACAATTCAAAGGGGTACTAGGAACCGGATAAAGCTTGTTATAAACCCACCCATTTGGATCCATCCCTATACTGTACCAATAGCATGAACAAAATTGCGCTACGATGATTAAGATTAAGACAAATCTTATAAAACAAATATAATTTTTAATTTTTTTGTTTTTTTAAACTTGAGAAGACTGGAAAAGCTTTTCACAAATATAAAATTGGAAGTCATCTTGCTCAAGATCTATGAAAAACAATAAAAATAAATAAAAATAAACATATTCCTAAAAAATCATGAAATTACAGAGGAATAGATAAGATCTTGATATTTCAGAACAAAGGACACCTGCAAATATCGACAAAATTTCAACACATAATAAAATTCCCCAATCCAATAATATGGAAAAATTGAAGCTAAATCAAGAAGGAAAGAAGATCTAAATGAATTAATAAAGATAATAAAAAATTGTTGTTGAATTTAAGACTCACGAAATATAACTCCAAGCAATTATTTTAAAATCATTTACAATGGTTCCTTTTGAAAGTGTTGCTTTGAAAAAATTCAGGACGATTTCACAAAGGAAGAAAATATCCATCAACAAATCAATATAGATCATAGATTGTGAACTGAGAATTATGTCGAAAAAATATCTTTTTTTGGCCAAATAAATAATAGCTTTAAGAATTATAAAAATTTAGAGACCTGAAAGGAAGTACGATAAATGCATATAAAATGAAAACAGATTTGACATAATTGACTCTTTTTACTAAAATGGATGTTGGTAGAACTACAAAACTTTGGTAGCTGAGAGGTTTTTTTTCTTCGGCAGAATTAAATCCCATAAAAACATTTTCTTTCCTATAAAAAACTTTTTTTTTAATTTCATAGTTTTTTTTCCAAAATACTTTAAAAACAGAAAAGCAAAATAATGTTTCCTCACTTTTTTCCAACCCTCTTTCGCAATTTTATATCTCCGCTGCGCCTCTTCATCTTCATTTATCTCTGATACCACTGAGTATTGTTTGGTGAAAAATTTGGAGACTTTCGTTATCAAATTTTCTCTATAAAGAAATTTATTAGAAATGGAGTTGTTTTCCTTTAAATAAAGTTAATTCTTTTTATCAATGCAAAAAAAAGATACATGAATGAGGTTTGTTGATATAATTGCTTTTAATTCATCAGAGTATAATAATTTGAGCGGGTATCTGTTCGAATTTTTTTCTTTTTTATTTTTTTTGTACATTTTCTGAAATTATTATTTTGTTGTGTGTTTTTTTTGAATTTTCAAGAAAATATTAAAAATGTTAGAACAATGGATTTGTAAATGAAAATGACTCCTTTCTTGAAAAAATTTTTTAAAGGAAATTAGAAAAAGTTTAAATAAATTTTTTTTTTATGGATTTTCCACTTTAATTTTTAGTTCTTAATCAATGCTTAAGTTTAAAGAAGCATTTTGTATGGCTTTTCCAAGAGACTTTTGAAAGCTTGCAACCATCTGGCACCTACAGAACCATCAACTAATCTATGATCACAACTCAATGTCACTCTCATAACGCTGATAACTTTATATGGATGTTCTTTGGTAGGATCCTTCACATCGACAGGGACCACCTCCTTTGTAGTTGTGCCGACAGCAAGAATGCAGGCCTAAACAAAATAAATGAATTCATAAAGAATCAACAAAATTTAAATAACAAAAAAACTGAAAAAAAAAAAAAATCGAAAGAAAAATCTTAATGTATTGAGTTTACTTGAGGAGGATTGATAACAGCAGAGAATTGATCAATGGCGAACATACCCAAATTGGAAACGCAGAAAGTACCTCCCTAAAAAATATAATTTGATATTAGAAACTTAATTTTTTCTATACTTGGAACTCTTGTGGTTTCAAGGCTCCTTTTTTGGCTTTTTCAGCGAGATCCTTAGCGTTTTTGGCGATTTCGGCAATTCCTTTTCTGTTGGCACTGAACACAATTGGTGTAATGAGACCAGTGTCAGTGCTGACAGCAATGGAGCAATCACAATTTTTGAACCTGAATAAAAGAATTAATGTCTGATTCACAAATTATATAATTTACTGTCTAATCTTATCACCCATCCATTGACTATTGACTTCCGGAACAATGGTGCAAGCAATACTAGCTGCCTTAATGATTACATCATTCACACTGATCTTGACCTTGCTTTCCTTGTTCAATTGTTCTCTCAATCTATTTTTTTAAAACATTTAACAAACACACAGAAGTTTTTTTTTTACTTCAAAGCCTCGTCCATTGGAACTGAAATGGTCAAATAATAATGAGGGATCGTGCTCTTGGCTTCAAGCAATCTTGAGGCAATGACTTTCCTCATGTTGGTCAAAGGAGTGTCAACGTAGGGGTTCTCTGGTGGGCCACCAGGAGTTGGTTTCTTTGGAGGTGGTGCTGCGGCTGCTTTTTTCTCTACTTTCTTCTCAGCAGCAGGTGTTGGCTTCTCTGCAACCTTCTTTGCTCCACCTGATGCTATGAACGCATCAACATCAGCTTTCACAACTCGACCATTTAAACCAGTTCCCTTGCCATACAATTGCTCAATTGGGATTTTATTATCAAGTGCTGTTTTCCTGGCAAATGGACTGATGAACACTCTTGCTCCTTCTGGTAAAGTCACCGCAATGTCATCAGCACCTGCTGGCTCATCAGCAGCGCCAGGACCGTCTTCTGATCCCAATTTGTAATCTTTGAATTTGGCAACATCTCCTTCATTCTCAACGAAAATTGCGACGAGCTTAGAAAAAAAAAAGAGAAATTAATTTCAATTTTAGAAAGAATATCTTACTTCTCCAACGTTTATTTCGTTTCCTCCTGCTTGAACCAATATCTTGGCTAAGTATCCTTCCTCTTGGATTTCAAAACCGACTGATGCCTTATCAGTCTCAACCTCACAAAGAACATCTCCTGGAGACAACTTGTCACCTTCCTTTTTACTCCAAGTGGCGATTTTCCCCTTTCAAACAAAATGTCAAAATGTCCTTTAATAAAAAATCTTACGTTTTTCATAGTTGGAGATAGGGCAGGCATCGCAACCTTTTGATGTGTTGGCCAACCTTTTGAGAAATTTAGAATTTTTAACCAAAAAAATTCATTACTTTTGCCACCTCCTGCAGCTTTCTTTGGCTTAGGCTTATCTCCGGCTGGAGCAGCTGGTTTCTCTTCTTTAGCAGCTGGTTTTTCTTCTGCGGCTGATGCGCCATCAAGTGTGAAATTTTCAAAAGCCTTGACTTTATCTGAGCTGTCGACCATGATAGCAACAATCTTATAAAATTTTAAGCACAGAAAAAAAGAAAAGGATTATACTTGACCAACTGGAACATCTTTGCTGCCTTCAGGAAGAAGGATCTTTGCCAAAAATCCGTCTTCTTGCATTTCAAATCCAACAGATGCCTTGTCTGTTTCAACTTCGCATATAACATCACCAGGTCCCAGTTTGTCTCCTGGTTGCTTTGACCATTTGGCAATCGTACCCTAGGAAAAACCATCATAAATAATGAAATTAGAAAGAATGAAACATTTTTCATTGTGGGAGACAATGCTGGCATCGCCAATTTGGTGTGGGCAGGGTAAGCTGTAAAGTTTTAATGAATAAAAGGTAAAAACAAATAAAAAACAGGCGAAGTTGTAGGACGGCTTGTGGGTGAATGAGGCTGGTTCTGATAATTTCAAAGACTTTAATGTGTGGAACTTTTGTTTCAAAGCAGATGACAGGATAAAATCATTAGCAGATGTCCTTCGAAGAAAGAGAGGAATACTTCGAGGTAACATCTTAAGGATCCTTGTTGATGAGAACATGGCTGGATATGTGATAAAGCTCTGAAGCCGAAAACGAAGAAGAACTAATAATTTTAAATTTTATTAAATTTTATTTGAAATTCAAGATTTAAAACCAAATTCGGATATCCTTGAATTTTCAAAGGAAAACATAATTTTTATTGCATATTTTAATGTAGTTCTTCTTTTCGGCAAACAAATTTCCAAATAATTATTAGTCAAAAAATTCAAATATTTTTTTATTTAGAAAATCCCCCACAATTTGAAATTTAGATTTTTTTTTTTATATTAGTATTTTTTTTTTTCTAATTTGTAAATTTCTGTATTATTACTAAATTTCGTAATATTTTCGACTCTGCTTAAAACTTGAAAAAAATGGAAAAAATTAAAAAAAAAAAACAAATTAGAAATCGATTCTGAAGATATTTAAAATGGCTTTGAAATCCGAAAAATTATTTGATGCAATGACTGACTTGCTTAAGGGAAAAGCTGGTGAAGATATTGTCAAAAAGGTGAAAGCTGTATTCCATTTCGAGTTATTGAAAAGCAAGGGAGAGACCCCAGTTGTCTTCACCATTGATTTCAAAAATGGATCAGGTTTTTTTTTCTTTGAAATTTAAATCAATTCTTTTTTAGGAAGCATTTCAAAGGGGAAAGTCGGAACCGCTGATGCTACTTTCAACATGTTGGACGATGATTTCATGGCCTTGGCTCAAGGAAAATTGAATCCTCAACAAGCTTTTATGCAAGTATGAGATTAGATTGTCAATAAATAATTAATGTTTTACAATTTCTTTTTAGGGAAAAATGAAAATCAAGGGAAACATGCCAGCTGCCATGAGATTTACTCCTGACTTGTTGCCAAAATTGCCAGGACTTTAAGGAATAATATTTAATTAAGTCTCAAGAATGAGAATGAAAATAACAAAATGAATTTTATATAAATTTCATTGAAGAAAAAAGAACAAAAACTTAATTTAGAAAACATTATCCTCCTCATACCCATTTTGTTTAATTTTGATTTCTCTCTCGATGAACTCACTGTAAAAATGGATTTTCCAAAAAACAAATGGTTTGTTTATAAAAAAAAAATTATCATTTTTGGGTAATTTTTGTTTCAAATGATAAGCATTTAATTTAAGAAATTAATGCTTTTCGAAAAGATTTTTATTTTCATTAATAAATGACTTCTCTTCTTCCTTAGGTTTTCTTGAATTCCAAAATGATGCAGGTCATGTTATCCAACCCATGAATCACTAAAATTTTTTAAAGAAATTAAAAAAAATGACAAATGAGGAAATCCTCAATTATCGATTTATAACAAAGAGAAATCTTAAAACCTCAAAAAAATATAAAAATACTACACTACCTGTGGTGTCTTTAGCGAGCAACGTGTCCATTAAGGATTCAACAACATCTTTCAGGTTTTTTTTCTCCGCAAGTTTTTCTCGAACAAAGTCGGCGATCTTTTCACTTGGCAAAGTTTCCCAAATACCATCGCATCCTAGAATGAGGAATTCACTGGCTGCACTCAAAGCCTTATGCTTGATTTCAGGTGTGGCAGTGATCAATTGCTCATCTTTTTTCAAATTTGCATGACCTTTATAATCAAAATCTCCCAAAGCTCTTGATAAGCTTAAGTTGCCATTGACTCGACCATTGAATACTGAACCTCCTGCTTTTATGATTCTCGCCTTCTCTCCTTCATTATCAGGCTTATGGTCAATGGAAAGCTCTTCAAATTTGCCTCCTTCACCAATGACACATCGGGAATCACCAGCATTTGCAACATAAATGTCATTTCCTACAATTAAAGCGACATTTGCTGTACATCCAGCTGTTGATTCAAAAGGCTCGTCATTCTCTTTGGCAGCCACGGAATCGGACTTTTTCTCAGAAGTGTTTGGTTTTGCACCTGGCTTCTCTCCCTTCTCGCCCTTGAAAAGCCTGAGCTCTTTTTTGTTTTCGGGCTTGAGCAGCAACTCATCGATTTCATAGAAAGTGTCAGTGAGGGCCTCTGCGTATTGCTTTTCTTTAAATTTTGGATTCCTCAGCAAAACGTCGGTGAAATATTTGGCAGCAAATTTAGCGACTTCTTTACCTGTGATTTTCGAAGTTTTATTTAGTTTCGAAAAAAAAAAATTATGATAAATTTTAAGAGATTAGCAATTTTTACCTCCATGACCGTCAAAAACAGCAAATATGTATATATTGTTTTCTGAGTCCACATAAGAAAGATGAGCATCCTCCATTTCGGTTCTCCATCCTATTCAATTTTCAATTGTTAAAGGGAAAAATAAAATTTTTAGCAATTAAAAGGTTTCTTGAAAAAAATGATCTCACCTTGCATTCCGCTCAGAACATAATTAAATTTACTGCAATTTCCAGTAATGGTTTCTTTTTCTGTTATTGGCTTAGATAGGTAGAATCCCATTTCGAACGTGAATTTTTTAAATTTCTAGAATCTGATATATTTCTAATTTTGATGGAATTTTTGTTTTTATTTCTGGAGTTTGATTTTAATTTTATTTCAAAAATAGATATCATCCCTTCAAATAAAAATATTCAAATATTTCGAAATTCAATGCCCAAAATTTCACGTTTAATAACAAATTATTTCATCAACAATATAAAAAAATGCTAATTTAAAATGTCTTTTAAGATTTTCTTAAAAAATATTCAGAAAAATGTTGAAACATCCATTTTTTTTAGCAAAAATTTATTATACGAGAACAAAAATAACAACATTAAGAAGAAAAAGTTAAGAAAGAAAACATCCCGAATTCATGATTGCATTTCTCACAATAATGCAAAGAATCCTTGCAGTTGTCAAGGAAACAAGGAAGTAAGCAACATCCTAAAAAACATCCACATGCACAAAGCATGCAACTAATTAAATACGTCCCTTCCCCAATTTTTTTATGAACTTTTGTCAAAATTATTTGATTACAGCCCGGACAAAAAAGTTGTTGCGGGTTTAAATTTGTGGGGTGGCTGCTTCGTGTCAAAGCATAAGCAGCTTAAAATTGATTTTTGAAATAATTAATTTTTTATTAATGCATTAATACCATTCATTGCAACAATTTGCACTGGTGGAATGGTGTCAGCTAATAAATTTGGGTTCATAAAGTAAATTTCTTGAGGTGATGCCAATGGTATTTGTTCAGTGTGTATCATCTCATATTGTGTGGCTTTCAGTTCGGGCAATTGTTTCTTTTGGATATCATTTTTTTTACTCATAATTTTCAAGCCTTAATATTTCATATGGTTGTGAAATAGTAATTACAATAATTAATGAATAATTTCTTTTTTTGAGAGCTCTTAAGCAAAAAAAAAATGCCGTTCTTTTGATTATAAAAATATTTTACAAAAGTCAAATTAAGGTCTTAAAACTCCGAATTTTATAAAATTTATGCAGATTATAGCCTTAATTATTTAAGGAAGAGTGAATCTCTTCACAAAATACTAATATCCAAAAAGACATTTATTTATTCGCTGCTAAATAATCATAAATATTGCTCGTGATTTTACCATCATTAGCTACCTCATTTTTTTTCTGACTTTTTTTTTTCTTCTTCTTATTATTATTGTTCTTCTTCTAAAAATAAATTTTTGAAGCCAGCAAAACGAAACAAAAGTAAAAAAAAAAGTTATTTGTAATTTTCTTACATTTTTCTTTTTGCCATTTTTTTCTTCTTCTTTTTCTGCTTTTTCTTCTTTTCCTTCATCTTTTTCATCACTCTCTTCGTTGTTCTCATTTTTGTCTTTTTTTTCAATTGAACCATTTTCTTTGTCCTTTTCAGATATCGCATTTTTCAAGATATCTCCATATTTTTCATTGGGCAAATGCTCATCGATGCTAAAATGCTTATTTGCAGATACCAACTCATCGGTATGTTTGGAAATGAGACTCAAATCATTTTTTGGAGTTCCAAAAATTTCATTTTTGCTTAAGTCGCTCAAAATGTTTTGATTTAATATATGATCTTTTTCTTTGTGATCATTTTCTAAGTCTTGACTTGTATTGGCAAAAGAATAATAATGTGCTGGATCTGTTAAATAATTATCATCATGAGAATCCAGTTTTGAGTTTTCTATGATTGGTTCATTGTCGGGGATTCCATTGACATGAATTTCATTATTTTGACAATTTTGTGAATTTTTATTTTGAGTGTTTTTTACAACATATTCAACGCTCTAAATAAAAATAAAACAATTATTATTGTAACTTTTATTTTTTATTACGAAGAGCTTTTTGGGACCTGAAATAACTTTCTTTAATTGTGGTGTCTTATCCTTAGGATTCTTATTTTTAACATCAAAGGTTTTGTTTGAATATGTTCGATTCATTTTAAGTTTGGGAGTCTAAATTTTAAAGAATTCAAATTTTATATATTTTTAAAAAAAAAACTTTGAATGATTTTTCTTTATAAGTGTTATGGGAGTGAAAGTAATAATCCAAATTCTCCTCATCTTCATCTAAATTTTTCCCTTTATTATGATTTTTTTTCCCTGCAAATTTTTAGAATTTTCCATATTTTTAATATTATTTTTTTTTAATTAAATTTTATTACCTTCTCGTTTTTCCAAATTTCCATTATTTGATTTTGCTTTGTTTTTGTAACCTGGAAAACATTAAAAAATTAAAATAAATTAAATTTCAAAAGCTGACTAATTCGCATAAAAAAAGGTCGTTTATTGATCCTTCCTGTTCCTCTGGAAATGAATTTGATGGCCTCTTCTTTGGAATCAAACTGTAAATCATAATTTCCTTTTTTGTTTTCGTTGATATAGATCGTTTTTATCTTTATATTTTGATAAAAGTTCAAAATATCATCCACAGTCGCTGAGTTCTCAATATTAAATAGGTTGATGAAGATCTGTCCTGTCTCTGTTTTTTCGATTTCTTCGAACATTTCTTCCTCTTTATTTTTTACATTTTATAAAGTAAATCTCTATAAGAAAAATACTTGGTTGATTATTGAATGGAAGTTTTTTTTCAATTGGGATTTCTCCTTTTTCAAACGGAATTTCTTCTTTTTCAATTGGAATTTCTTCTTTTTCTTTAGGCTGAACTTTTGGAGCTTCTAGCTTATCTACAGATTTTTCTGTTTTGGTTTCTAAATCAAATAATTAAATATATGAATATTCTTTCATTTAAAAACCTGATTCACTCTCTGTATCACATAAATCTTCCCACTCTGCATTTGTAATTTAAAATAGATAGGAAAATTCAACATACTTGTTTTCCTTTCTGTCATTTCTTAGACAAAGCTGGCTAACACTATTTCAAGCAATTTAGCTTTTTTTTGCTAAAATCTAAAAATAGGATTTTTTTAAAAAACAAATTCAAGAAAAAAAAATCATTTTTTTGCTTATCAACAAAATTTTCTTTTTTTGAATTTTCGTATTGATAAAACATTTTTTTTAATTTGCTTAAATAAATAAAAACAA
>Ga0302320_10022492_pt1 | contig 12445 bp, 12 predicted proteins | sample Bog_T0_3_FD_202130 | JGI IMG/M metagenome (GOLD analysis project Ga0302320, IMG submission 202130) | Peat permafrost microbial communities from Stordalen Mire near Abisko, Sweden - Bog_T0_3 | ecosystem: Environmental > Terrestrial > Soil > Wetlands > Peat | place: Sweden: Abisko, Stordalen Mire...
ACTGGATGGTTTCAGGCGGAACGGTTGACGTGAGTTGGAGGGGCGTGGTGGGGATGAGGACGCGAACCGTCTGCCGGATGGGGCGAGAGGGCAATGTGGGAGCCAGCAGTGGAGAGGATGTGAGCGTGGCAGTGAGGACGGGCGGTTCTGCGTCGATTCTGTGGAAGACCAATTGAGAGGGCTGCGGCGGGGGGAGCTGAAAGTCGATGGCGGACTGGACGCGGGCCTCGCTGCCGGCGTCGACTTCAATGCTTTCTACGCGGCCGCGGCCGAGTTGGGGGCTTTCGGCTTCAAGGGTGTAGTCGCCGGGCTGGAGGACGGCGAAGCGGAAGGCGCCGTTTTTCTGGGTGGTGGCGCGGGATTCCTCGCCGGTGGCCTGATTGCGCAGCAGGATGGCTGCGCCGCCGACGGGGATTGAGTGCAGGTCAGTGAGTTTGCCGGCGAGGGCGCCAGTAAGCGGCGATTGGGCGAGAACAGCCGCATGCGCGCACACAAAGAGCGCGGCCAGTGCCAGCGGTCCGATCCAACTGCGCGTTGCCCCTGCCATCGAGACACCTGCTCGGGGCAGATTCTGGGAAAAAGCAACCACTGCTTCGAGGCCCGGCCGACTCTGAAGGGCGGTCCGGTGAGGCAGCACGGCGCAAACCGATCAGACGGGAATCTCCCGCTTTTTGGCGCTCCGCAGGTCTCGATCCTGAAGCTTCAAGCGATTCTAGCCCCGCTCACTGTAAACTGGAAAGACGGCATAGCGGATTTAGGGCGGCCTGTGCGGCAGCGCCAAGCAATTTGCCACCCCCCGGAATCCGGTTCCCTAACCCTTTTTCACTGGTTGTGTATGTTTATTGATGAAGCAAGAATTCGCGTGAAGGCCGGCGACGGCGGCAACGGCTGCATGGCCTTCCGGCGCGAGAAGTTTGTTCCGCGCGGGGGCCCCTCGGGCGGCGATGGCGGCCGTGGCGGCGACGTGGTGATGGTGAGTTCGCAGCGGCATAACACGCTGATTCACTTCCGCTACAACCCGGAACACAAGGCGCAGCGTGGCGAGCACGGCCTGGGCTCCAATTGCACGGGGCTCGACGGCAAGTCGATCATTTTGCAGGTGCCCGTGGGCACGGCGCTCTATGACCAGGAGACCGGGGAGCTGATTCACGACTTCGAGGAGCCGGACGAGCGGGTGGTGGTGGCCAAGGGCGGGCGCGGCGGACGCGGCAACCAGCACTTTGCCACGCCGACGCACCAGGCTCCGCGCGAGCACGAGCTGGGGCGGCCGGGCGAGGAGCGGCATTACCGGCTGGAGTTGAAGCTGCTGGCCGATGTGGGGCTGGTGGGGTATCCGAATGCGGGCAAGTCGACGCTGATTTCGCGCATCAGTGCCGCCAAGCCGAAGATTGCCGATTACCCTTTCACGACCTTGGAGCCGAACCTGGGCGTGGTGACGGTGGGCGAGGAGCCGGACCAGGAATCGTTTGTGGTGGCCGATATGCCGGGGCTGATTGAGGGCGCGCACCTGGGATCGGGGCTGGGCGTGCAGTTTTTGCGCCACATTGAGCGGACGCGGCTGCTGCTGCACCTGGTGGATGTGTCGGACTCGAGCGGCCGGGCTGACCCGGTGGAAGACTTCAAGGTGATCAACAAGGAGCTGGATAGCTTTACCAGCAGCGGGATCAAGGGCGGGGTGGATCCGTTCGCAGACGAGAGCGAAGAGGAGCCGGAGCCGGAACATCCCTTGGTGGGCAAGACGATGATTGTGTGCGCAACGAAGATTGACTCGGCCAACCCGGAGAAGCTGAAGAAGCTGGCGGCGCATGTGAAGCGGCGGAAGCTGGAGTTTCATGCGATTTCCGCGGTGACGGGCGAGGGGATTGACGAGCTGAAGTGGAGTCTGGCGCGGCAGTTGCGGACGACGAGGGAAGCAGACTAGGGCCTTGATCTGAAGATCAAGAGGTTCCGCCGGCTTGAAGGTTGGCCTGCGAATTGCTCAGAAGTCGAATTACCCCAGGCTCGACAAACTCAAACAATTCGGGATATTGCCTTGCTCTCGCATGGATTTGCTGTGCCCCTGGCGCATCGCCGTCCCTGCGGGCATAGAGGCCTCTCCGATCGATCTCTTCGCTTATCTTCTGTGTGGTGCTGTACGAGATTCGCGTTCCAAAAGAACAATCCTCATCGCTTCGTGCAACGGCAGCGTCATCCCGAAGAACACTGCCGGCGACACATTGAACCGCCGGCTCAGCCGGGCGATATGATCGCGGTTCAACTGGCGCTTGCCTGAAAGCACCAGGGAGACAGAGCTTTCGCTTCCGAGTTCCGGGGCAATGTCGCGCTGCGAGAGGCCATTCCGCTCCAGCAGAAAGCGCAACACATCGGCGGGCTCGGCGGGCGGAACCGGATAGCGTTCCTGCTCGTAACGCTCGACCAGCAGGGTCATCAGCTCGATGGCCTCTTCCTCGTCCGGCGTGGGATTTGCCTTCGCCGTCAGGCGAAAGAGGGCCGCGGTGTACTCGGCCAGTTCCTCGTCGTTGTGGATCAGACGGGGAGCGCCCCTCTGAATCATTTCGGCCGGATTGGCAAGCGCGGTGCTCATCGTTTGACCCCTTTATCCCAATTCCTGTGGCTATCGTACTGCTGGTGAGTAAGGAAAGACCGGATGTATATGTGGCCCTGAGTAATCCGGCCTTCCTTCTCCCGCGCATAGTGAATGATCGTGACCAGCCGGTATCGGTTTTGCCGAACATTGAAGATCACGTATCCGTCAACGGCATCGGCATCTTTGAAAACCTGCCGGACCGCAACGAAATTTCGCCAACGTGCATCGCTCGCAATTTGGTACCAGGCGCGAATCTCCCTGGCGGCGTCCGGATAGAGCTCTTCTGCCTCCGCCAGGTGCTTGCGTGTGACAACGTGCATAGATGTCTTTCCAAACGTGGTGCGACTGAGAGCGGAACTGCGACCGCGGGCTCAATCTCAAGATACTTTGCAAAATGAAAAGATGTCAAGGAATTCTTTTCATTTTGCAAAGTGCCTTATGGCTTGAACCTCCCCCTGATTAGAAGACCGAAATCCGGCTAGGCGGATGTTCCTAGACCATTGCCCGTTCTTTCACCATCAGGTAGCGATTCAAGACCGAGGAGGTGAGCGCTTCGGGGTTGAGGTCGAGGGTGAGGGCGCCTTGCTCGTGGAGGCGGGCGAGGAGGAGCGAGCGGCGGGCGGCCATCTGCTGCGCGGCGGTGGAGAGGAACATCTGCTCGACGGTGCTGGGGCGGGACTGGGCGATGGATTCGACTTCGGGCTGGGCCATGGCGACGAAGAGGAGCACGTGGCGGCGGAGCAGTTGCATAGCGCCGTCAATGACTTCGGGACGCATGGCGGACTCGGCCAGGTCGGTGACCCACAAAATCAAGGCGCGGCGGGGTTGAAGGCGGCCGAGGGTGGCCGTGGCGCGCAGGTGGTCGGCCTCGCTGGATTCGGCGCGCACCAGGGCGAGGGCCTCGATGAGCTGGCGCAGATGAGCGGCACCGCGGCCGGGAAGCAGGCGCTGTTGAATGCCCTGGCCGTAGGCGAGGAGGCCGACGCGATCGCCGGAGTAGAGGGCGAGCTGGGCGAGGGCGACGGCGGTGGTGCAGGCGTGGTCGAGCTTGGATCTGCTTGCCGCAGGGGCGGAGTCGTTTGGCGTCTGCGCCCTGGCGACGCGGGCGCGCATGAGGCGGCCGCAATCGAGGACGATCCAGACGGCCTGGCTGCGCTCGGTCTGGTACTGGCGGGTGATGGGGCTTCCGCGGCGGGCGGTGGCGGTCCAGCAGATGTCGCGCAGGTCGTCGCCCTGGCGGTATTCGCGTAGGCTTTCAAAGTCACGGCCGAGGCCGCGCTGGCTGGCCCGGCGCAGTTGCAGATCGAGCTGGCGGCTGCGGGCGAGAAAGATCTGCTGCTCCTCGCCCTGGCGGAGGGCGGGATAGACGCGGACAGATTGGGTGAGCGGCGCGCGGGCCCAGCGCTCGGCCAGGCCTAAAGGCGAGCGATAACGCACGTAAAGCCAGCCGGTTTGCCAATCGCCGCGCTCTTTGGGCTGCACCTGGTAGCGAAGTGAGGCGGGGACGCGGGGAAATGCCGTGAGTTTGTGGGTTGCCGGCTCGGCGACCAGCGCTTCAGGGAGATCGTCGACGAGGCGGCAGTCGAGGATGGTGCGGCTTTGGTTTTCGAGGGTGAGCTCGATTTCGGTTTCGCTGTCGAGGGCGGGGGCATTGGACCAGGAGCGCGTGGCGGTGAGTTGGCCGGCGGGGGGCAGGCGGAGGCTGTCGAGGAATGCGGCGAGCAGGACAATGGCGGACCAGGCCGGCAGGACGTAGGCGAGGCGCGGGAACCAGAAGCCGGGAATCAGCCAGAGGAAGCCTGCGGCGAGCAGGGCAATGGCGCGCGGGGTGAGGCCAAAGGGCAAGCGGCGGCGGGGCTGGCAGACGGCGCGGATGGGATCGGGATGGAGGGAGGGGGAGATCATGAGAGGGACTCAAATCAGATCGATAGCAAACGCCAGGGCGCGATTGAACTCCGCCAGCTTTTTTCCCGAGAGGGAGCCGATGTACTGCGTCAATTCGGATTTTCGAATACTCGTGAGCCCATCACACCAAATCCAGCAGTCATGCTTCATGCCCTCGTCGATCCCAATGCCGACTTGCGTCGAGGCGCCGTACCCGTTCGTGAATACCGGCGCGCAGACAACGGTTGAGAATCGAGAATCGATTGCGGATTGACGGCTTGCAATGGCAAACGTCCGGTATTCTTTCGGGTCTCCCGGCGGCTGGTGCATGCGATAAAGCTCGCCTCGGCGCATAGGGCCTCATTCGGTTCCGGAATAGTCGATGGGCGCCTGATAGCGGAGCACGTCTTCCATTTCGCGATTGAAGTAATCGGCGTTGGCGTTGAGGATTTGAAGGTCGCGCTCGTGGATGGCCTGGCGAACCTTCTCTTTGAAGTATTGGCGAAGAACACCCTCAATGAAGGCGGAACGGGACCTGGCCGAGCCTGCGGATCGATCAACATCAGCGAGAAGGTCGGATGAAAGTGTGATAGAAGTCTTCTCTTTCATACTACTTTTATACCACCTTCTCAAGTTCCACGCCAAGACGGTCGCTCATTGCCGCGGGACCGGGACAGCGGCGAGGACGTCGGCGAGGGCGCGATCGGCGTCGAAGCCTTCGAGCTCGGCTTCGGGTTTGAGCATGACGCGATGGCGGAGGACGGGCTGGACGGCGCGCTTGACGTCGTCGGGGACGAGGTAGTCGCGGCCGTCAAAGGCAGCGGCGGCCTGGGCGACGCGCATGAGGCTGAGCGCGGCGCGGGGGCTGGCGCCGAGCAGCAGGGTGGGCCACTCGCGGGTGCGGCGGGCGAGGGCGAGGATGTAGGCGTAGAGCTCGGGCTCAATGCGGATGGCGCGAACTTCGGCGCAGGCAGCGGCCAGCAGGCCATCGGGGATGGGCGTGATGGCGGCGTCTTCAAGGAGGCCTGCGCCGGAGCCGGCGTGGTGGCGCTCGAGGATCTGCAGCTCCTCAGCCTCAGAGGGGTAGGGGACGCGAATCTTGAGCAGGAAGCGGTCGAGCTGCGCCTCGGGCAGGGGATAGGTGCCCTCGAAGTCGACGGGGTTCTGGGTGGCGAAGACGGTGAACCAGGCGGGCAGCGGTCGGCGGTCGCGGTCGGTGGTGACCTGGCGCTCTTCCATGCATTCGAGAAGAGCTGCCTGGGTGCGCGGAGGCATGCGGTTGATCTCGTCGACGAGAAGGAGATCGGTGAAGACGGGGCCGGGGTGGAAGGCGAAGCCTTCAGCGCCGGGGCGGAGGATGGAGGTGCCGAGAATGTCGGCGGGCATGAGGTCGGGCGTGGCCTGGACGCGTTGGAAGCCGAGGCTGAGCAGGCGGCCGAGGGACTTGACGATGAGGGTTTTGGCGATGCCGGGGACGCCTTCGAGGAGCGCATGGCCCTGGCAGAGGACGGCGATGAGCACTTCTTCGATGGCCTGCTGTTGGCCGGAGATGACGCGGCCCAATTCAGCGCGGGCGTGGGCGATGAGGCGGGTGGTTGCGGGCAATGAGGGTGCGGTCTCTTGCGGATTTGTGTCTTGCTCGGGGTACTGGCTCATGAAGGCCTTTCATGCGGATAAGAGTTGGACGGCGATTGGCCGGGCCTGGCCGCGGCGATGAGCTGGCGGCGGCGACGGTGGAGGGTTTGGATCAGCTTGAGTGCGGGGCGGGGCTTGAGGGCTTCGTCTTGCGCTGCTTGTTCGCAGGCTGCCAGGTCGGCTTCAAGGCTGTCGTCGAGGCCGGGGAAGCGGCGGTGAAGGAGGGCGGCGAGTTCGGTTGCGCTCATAGCAGGGCTCTTGGGGCCGCCGGCTGAGAGGGAGCGCAGGGAGAGGCGCTTGAAGCGGTCCCAGGCGACGGCGACGGCGGTGGAGGCTGCGCCGGCGTTGCGGTAGAGGGAGCCGAGAGCCTGAAGGTATTCGATGGGTGTGGCGCGCACGGGCGGGGGCAGGTTGCGCAGCGGGCCGGCGCGGCGGCTGAAGCTGAAGACGATGAGAAAGCCAAGGATGGGCAGGCCGACCAAGAGAAGGGTGAGCGCGGGGCCTGAGGCGTAGCTCCAGACGGAGCGCACTTCGCCGTGAAGCGACTCGTCCCAATAGAAGTGGTGACCCTGGCGGGGGCCGAGGGAGTTGAGGAGGAGGTCGAGATTTTGCGCGCGGGCGAGGGAGCCGTTTTCAAGCGGAGTGGAACTGGCCCACCAGACCGCGTGGCCCTTGCCCCAGGGGTACTCGACGACGGCGGGCTGGCCGTCGCAACTGTACTGGACGCGCTGGGTGGGATTGCCGGCGGTCCATGTGGCCTCCGGGACCATCCAAATCTCACCGGACGCGGCGAGGGGGTCGAGGCCTTCGGGCGAGAGCTTGCAGGCGGCAATGTTGAACTCCTCCGGCGCGGCGGCGGATTGGCGGGGCAGGATGAACGCGCCCAGGAGGCCGGTGGAGAGCACGCGGCCGCCGCGTTCAAGGATGGTGCGCACGGCCTTGATGTCGTCGGGCTCGCGAGTGAAGGGCTGGGCGAAGATGACGACAGTTTCGGGGCCAGCGGTGGCGGCGAGTTCGGCGAGGGGGCGCTCCCAGCGCTCGATGGGGTAATTGGCGCGGAGCAGGGTCTCATAGGCGGCGCGTGCGCCGTGCTGGCCGGAGAGGTAGGTGGAGGGCAGAGGGTTGTCGTTGCTGTTGGCGCCGGGGAGCAGAAAGCCGAGCAGCACGGCCAGCGAGAGGCCGATGCCGGCAAACCAGAGCAGCAGCTTGCGGTCTTTGGGGTCGAGGGAGGAGAGGAATTTCATTCCGCGCCTCCGCTGCGAGCGCTGGCTGAAGAGATGAGGGCGGCGGCGAGTTCTTCGGCCCTGCGGTAGTCGGCTTCGGCGGCGGGGCGGGCTCCGTACCAGGTGCGCTCAAAGCTGCGGGTGAGGGTGGCGAGGCCGGGTCGGCGGGGGTCGTCGGACGAGAGCAGGGCGAGGTACTCGCGGGGGGTGCGGGCGCGGTCGGCGGGCCAGAGGCGGCGGGCTTCGAGGCGCGAGATGGAGGCCCAGTAAGCGCAGTGGATGGCGTTGCGCCATGCGCCGGTGGCCGCGGCCCGGCGGGCGTCGTTGAGCCAGAGTTGCCAGTCGCGGGCTGCGGCGGAGTTTGGGGCGGCGAGGGTCTCGTCCGGGACGAGGCGGACGCGCCAGCGGCGTTCAAGGCGGATCAGCGACCAGACAAGAGCGACACAGATGGCGAGGATGAAGCTGGCGACGACGAGGCGGCCGACCCATTTGGAGCGGGCGCGGAGCTTTGATGCGCCCTGAAAGATCCAGTTGAGCCAGTTGTTGAGCCGCTCCAGGGCGGCGTCGCGGGCTGTGGGCTCTTCGAGGTTGCGGAAGTCGCGGCCGGCGAGGACGGCGGTCATGGCGAAGCGCTGCTCGGTGTGGCTGGGCGCGGCGGCGGGAGGGCTGGTGGTTTGGGCGAGGTCGGCGGCGAGGCGGGCATTGGCGGCTTGGAGCAGTTCGGTTGTGGTGGGCGGCGGGGGAGGCGCGTCTTGAGAGGCAGGCTGCGCGTTGGCTTCGGGTTTGGGGGCTGGCTCGTCCTTTTCTTCGGCTTTGGCCAGGAGAACGCGCAGCCAGCCGTAGCGGATGAGGCGGCGGTCTGCGTTCGGGCTGGGGACACGATCGTCGGGACCGACCTGTGTGGGGTCGCAGGATTTCGCGTCGCGGGCAGCGGTGCAGGCTTCTACGAGGGTGGTGAGGGCGAGGAGGTGCTGGCGGTATTCGTCGAGCGAGGCCTCGCGCCAGCGGCTGTCTGGCGGGGCGGGAGCGATGGCGAGCGGCGTGACGGCGCGCGCTTGTGCCGCGGCCATGAAGACGGCCAGAGCAGCAACAGAAAGCACGGGGCGTGCCGTCACGCGAGGGACTCCTTATTCGCAAGCGTACAGCTTCTGAGAGACGGAGGCGCGGTGCGCTTATTTGGCGACCGGATGAATCCAGATGGCGTTGCCGCCGCCGGAGACCATGTGGACGTCGAGGACGGTGTTTTTGTCTACGGTCTGGGTGGTGAAGGTGGAGTGGGTGGCTTGCTGGGCGGAGTCGGGGGCGTCGGCGTAGATTTCGGCGGTGTATTTGCCTTGGCCGAGGAAGCTGAGCGGGACTTTTACTGAGCGCTCGTCCCAGTTGGTGAGGGAGCCGACGAACCAGTCTTTGCCGCTGCGGCGGGCGACGGTGATGTGGCGCATGGGGCGGCCGTTGAGGACGTGAATCTCGTCCCAGGTGACGGGGACCTGCTTGATGAAGTCGAAGGCCTTTTGGCCCTGGTAGTGTTCGGGATAATCGGAGACCATCATGAACGGGCTCTCGAAGACGACGAAGAGGGCCAGCTCGTGGGCGCGGGTGCCGAGGCCCATGGGCATGAAGTCGCGGCCGATGAAGTTTTCGCGGTTGGTGTTGCCGAAGGCTCCGGGGGTGTAGTCCATGGGGCCGGCGAGCATGCGGGTAAAGGGCAGCGTGACATTGTGCGGCGGGCCGGTGCGGGCGGACCACTTGAGATACTCCTTGCCCATGACGCCTTCGCGGGTGATGAGATTGGGGTAGGTGCGGCGCAGGCCGTCGGGCTTGTAAGCGCCGTGGAAGTCGATCATGAGGTGATGGGCGGCGGCGCTCTCGACGACGCGACGATAGAAGCCGACCATCCACTGGTCGTCGCGATTCATGAAGTCGATTTTGACGCCGGCGATGCCCCATTTTTCAAAGAGCGGGAAGGCCTGGTCCATGTACTTGTCGACCGAGGTCCAGTGCGACCAGAGCCAGATTTTGACGTTTTTCTCTTTGGCGTAGCGGAGGAGTTCGGGCATGTCGACTTCGGGGACGACCTGCGTGATGTCGGCGAGTGCGGAATAGTCTTGCGGGCCGGTGCGCGCGGCCAAGGCCCAGCCGGCGTCGATGAGCATATAGGGGAAGCCGGAGGCAGAGGCGAAGTCGATGTAGTGCTTCATGGTGGCGGTGTTCATGCCGGTTTTGAAGGTGACGCTGGGCGCGGCCTGGCCGGACCACCAGTCCCATGCGGATTTGCCGGCCTTGATCCAGGAGGTGTCAGCGATTTTGGAGGGCGGGTTGAGGTTGAGTACGATGTTGGACTCGATGAGGCGGCCGGGCTCGTCGCCGACGATGAGCACGCGCCAGGGGGTGTTGAAGGGGGTGGTGGCTTCGACGGCGACCGCGGGCTGGTCGACGCGCGGGGAGAGGTCGGCGTTGAGGTCGAAGCGGCCGGGGCCTTTGCGGAGATACATGCCGGCGTAGTTGTCGATGTTGGCCTCAGCGATGGCCACCCAGCCGACGCCGGGCTCCTCGGCGAGAAGCGGGAGGCCGATGAGCCAGTCGCGATGGAGGCCGCCGGCGAGGCGCTCCTGGTACTCGTCTTCCCAGGAAGACTGGTAACCCTCGAGCACGAGGGGGTAGGTGGTGGCGTCTTTGGAATAGGTGAACTCGGTGCTTTCGCGGGCGATCCTGACCTGTTTCAGGGCGGGCTGGTCGGGGACAGCATAGCGGAAGGCTGCGCCATCGTCGAAGACGCGGACTTCAAGGGTGAGCTTGCGGCCGGAGGGGTCGGCGAAGGCGGCGCGGAGCCAGTTGTAGTGGTCGCGGACGGAGCTGGTTTTGCCGACGGGGATGGTGTAGGTCTGGTCGACGGCGCCGGTTTCGGAGCCGGTGAAGGCCATGCCGGGTCCGAGCGGGGGCTGGCCGGCGATCTCGAGGCCGAGTTTTGAGCTGGCGAGGAGGGGCTTGCCGTGGAACTCGACGGCGTATTGAAGAGGGGCGTCGGGCTGGCTTTCGGAGAGGAGAAAGACGATTTGGCCGTTGGGGGAAGCGACCTTGAGCGGGGCGGCAGGGGTGCTTTGGGCGGTGATTGAGACAGCGGCGAAGTGCGCGGCAAGGAGCGCAATAAGGCAGAGCAAAGACGAGCGAAGACGAGACATGATTTCCCCCGGGAGGCTGGTTGCGGAGTTTTGAGGCGAGCGCGGAAGGGCACTCGCGATTCCGCGCAAGTATACTCCGGTCGCAGTTAGAGCGGCTCCTCGGCAGGTGGGGGTTCAGAGCTTGCGGGCAGAGGAAGCTCGGGCACGGTGAGGCCGGCGGCCTGCATCATCCACTCGATATCGAAGCCTTCTTTGCGGACGCGCTGGTCGTAGTAGAAGAGGGTGAGGCCAGTGGCGTAGATGGGTCCGATGAAGCTGTTGGTGAGGAAGCCGACGACCTGTTGCAGGGCACGCAGCCAGGCGGGCAACAGGCCGTGCTGCTTGAAGGCGGCAATGATGAAGAAGATCTGGGTAATGAGCACCAGGCCCAACTGAATGACGACGACCAGGAGGGCGAGGACGAAGAGGCGTCCGCGCGTGCCCTTGCTCAGCTCGACGCTGCGGCGCAGGGCGGCGCGGGCTTTGAGGTTTTCAACCACCGAGGCGGGAACGGCGAGGGCGTAGCGCAAGGCCATGAAGATGGCGTAGGCAAGGGCGGGGAGAATGAGGAGGAAGAAGACGATGGAGACCACGGCGAAGACCGCGGTGGCGGCGGGGTCAGGGTGAGCGCCGGGCTGGGCCAGCAGGCCCCTGGGGGTTACATAGAGGGCGATGAAACCGAGATAGGCGGCGTAGAGCAGCACCAGGGGCGTCCAGATGAAGAATGTGGCGATGGTCATGAGCCAGAGGTAGCGGCCCAGGCGCGGCAGGATGCTCTTGTAGGCGCTGGCGATGGTGGCGGGCTGGCCGAGGTGGACCCAGGCGACGGCGCGGTTGTTGGCGGCCACGGCGGCGCCGGCAAAGATGAACATGAGGGGCAAAAGCAGGATGACAATGGCGACAGGAAGCCATCTGAGTTGCTGCGTGAGATGGAGAACGCGCAGCAGCTCGCCGAGGCCGATCTGGAGCAGGCTCAGGATCAGCATGAACCCGGCATAGACGGCGGAGATGCCGGCAAAGAGGAGAAAGTTTTCGCGGTAGAGCTGGGCGGTGCGGTCGAGAATCTCACCGAGGGTAAGAGGGCGAAGGGTGGTTTCCATTAGGAATCCTTTAGCGGTGGCTGTGCGGCCTTGGGGGCATGGTAACACAGGGGTAAAGCTCTCGGCCTGGGTGGGGAGTTACTTCAGGGGGGCAAGGTTGTTTGCAAACAAATCAACTTTGCATGGAGCTTGCGGTAAACTGGTGTCCCGCGCAATGAATCGATATCCAGCGACCGTGAACGAACTGGCGAAGGCTTGTGCCCACTCCACCGATGCGGCGGAGTGGCGGGAGTTCCTGCGCCGGTGCGCGCCGCTGGTCTCGCTGGTGGCGGTGCGTGTTTGCCGGATGTGGTTGAACCGGACGCAGCCGGCGATGGTGGACGACATTGTGCAGGAAGTGTTTCTGAAGCTGTGCGAGCAGGATCGGCGCATTCTGCGGACCTTTGAGCCGCGGGGCGAGGACTCGTTTCTGGGGCTGCTGCGGATTGTGACGACCTCAGTGGGCAACGACTACTTTCGCCGCCACAACTCGGCGAAGCGGGGCGGCAAGGTGGTAACCATGTCGCTGGAAGACGATTCAGGCCCGAGCACGGCAACCGGCGCGCGGCAAACTGCGCGGACGGAGCAGGCGGTGCTGCTGGCGCAGTTGGATCGCAAGCTGGCCGAAGCGCCGGGCGAGCTGGCGGGGCGGGACCGGGAGATTTTCTGGCTTTACTACCGGCAGGGGTTTACGGCCGAGGAGATTGCCGCGGTGCCGGCGACGGGTCTGACGGCCAAGGGAGTGGAGAGCGCCTTGCGCCGCATTGCCGGCTGGCTACGGTCGCAGGTTGACGCGCGGGGCATCCCGGAGCAGCGGGGAGGCGGCGGATAGAAACAATTTCGCAAAAGGAATTTGGCGCGCAAATCCGATAAACAGTG